>Ga0114978_10000838_pt1 | contig 25700 bp, 11 predicted proteins | sample S_140212_EF_Meta_FD_87027 | JGI IMG/M metagenome (GOLD analysis project Ga0114978, IMG submission 87027) | Freshwater microbial communities from Lake Simoncouche, Canada to study carbon cycling - S_140212_EF_MetaG | ecosystem: Environmental > Aquatic > Freshwater > Lake | place: Lake...
ACTCAATATTGACGAGTTTGACTGACATGCATTTCGTCTCGATACCAGGCTGCAAATTCGCCGCACGGTGCTCTGTCGCCCGCGCAATGACGGCCTTGCCATCGCTAAAATATATCAGCCCGATACCGATTGCGCCAGCCTACCCAGACTACCTATTTATGCTCGCTAGCCTTGCACAGAAGGGGGAGGAGGAACCCAAGGGACACTCGAATAATCGCAGTTGGCCGGCTCGGTACGGCTGATGACGGCCGAGTGGGAGCAGGTGGATGCATCTCAATCAACTGGAAATCACCCAGGGTTTGCGATTTCGCTGCCGGAAATCGCGAGAAAACACGATCAAGTCGCAACGAGGCCGATAAAGCCTCTCGGCCTCGTTGATTTTTTCACCAGCGAGGGATTCACCAATTTGTCAGTCTCCGTTTTTCTTGAAGCGTTGTTACTCAGTCGTTGGCGATAATTCTCGGACGCGGGGTGCTTGCGGTGGGGATCGCCGGAAATTCGACTGCGGGTCGCTCGGATCGCCTGAGCCGAAACCTGTGGAACCTGTAGGGAGACTGGGTCAGATGCCACTGCTGCGGAGTCCTCGGAGAAGCAGTGCTCTTATTCTGATTCGTGTTGGCAGGGGACACCAGATCGTCAAACAGGGGGCGTCCAATTTGTGGTGGCGAGCTTCGAGACGTTTGGCACTGCTTGTCCCAAAGCGGACAAGCAGTGGCATGAGATGTAAGATGACGTGAGACGTTTACGAATTCGATGGATGTCTCGGACAGGATTCCGCTATCGATATCACAAGACGTGCGAAGAAATCGGCTGGAAGCCGATTCCACTGCGCCGAGGGCTTCCGCCACCCGCGCGAAAAGGGGGCCGTTTTCCTGATCGGTCTTCGTCAAGGTTTCGCTCGCTCAACTTGCGAAACGTTCGCGTTCTGTTCATGATCAGACAGCAGGTTTGCGCTCTCGAACAAACCTGCGCTGCAATCTCAGTGGGGTGACTTTTCATACAGACAGGGCCATTTGATGACTCTTCATCGCGATAGGATCACGACCATGCGGTTTTCGCTCGGTCTACTCGCCATGTTCCTCGTGGAAAACAGGGTTTTTGCCGATTCTGCCGAAGATTGGTCCCGGATGAAAACGATCACCCCGCGAGGGTATGTCTGTTCCCGAACGGACGCCCCCCTCCAGATCGATGGGCGATTGGACGAGGCCGCGTGGAAGTCCGCTCCCTGGACCGAGGATTTTGCAGACATTGAAGGGGACCGACGACCCCGTCCACGCCTGCGAACCCGTGCAAAAATGTTGTGGAATTCCGAATATTTCTATCTTGGTGCAGAATTTGAAGAACCCCATGTCTGGGGGACACTCACAAAACATGATTCGGTGATCTTCTTTGACAACGATTTTGAATTCTTCATTGATCCGGATGGGGATCATCACGAGTACTACGAATTTGAAATGAACGCATTGAACACCGGCTGGGATCTGTTTCTGCCTCGTCCGTACAAAGATGGAGGTGTAGCGGAAAATCGCTGGGAAATTCCGGGATTGCTCACCGCAGTTCATATCGACGGAACCCTGAATGATCCGTCAGATCAGGACAAAGGCTGGTCGGTGGAAATTGCCATTCCCTGGGGGGCGCTCCAGGAATTCGCCCATCGTCCCGCTCCCCCCCGCGATGGTGATCAATGGCGAGTCAATTTTTCGCGGGTGGAATGGCAGCATCAGATCGTCGACGGAAAATATCAAAAGGTTCCCAACACCAAAGAGGACAACTGGATCTGGTCACCACAGGGGATCATCGACATGCATCGGCCCGAGCGTTGGGGCTATGTCCAATTTTCGACAGCCGCCCCGGGGGGAGTCCCGTTCAAGCCCGATCCGGCACTTGCGGGCCGCGATGCACTCGTCGGAATTTACCACCTGCAAAAAGCCTTTCAGGAAAAGCAGGCCCGCTGGGCAACCAGCCTGGAAGAACTGGGGCTGGATCCCGCACAACTCAAGCAAGCGGGATTCGTTTCCTTAAAACCGACGGCAGCCGGTTATCGTGCCGTAGTCGAGGTCCCTGGCGAGGGGAACGCGAAACAGCAATGGGCAATTCGGCAAGACTCGCGACTCCGTCGATATCATGCGGATCGGGACGAGCTGAGCGATACACTCGAACGTCTCTTGAGCGAGCAGGCCAGCGCCTGGAATCGGGGGGATTTAGATTCGTTTATGGAACACTATTGGAAGTCGGACGAGCTGACATTCAATTCGGGTGGCAAGACGACGCGCGGCTGGTCGACCACCAAAGCCCATTATCAGCGTCGTTACCCGACGCGGGAATTGATGGGGAACCTCTCGTTCGGTGCGATCGAAGTGACACCGCTGGACGCCTCCGCAGCACTGGTGCTGGGGCGATGGAATCTGGAGCGGAAACCGGCCTCTCTCGGCGGAAACTTTTCGCTCGTGTTCCGTCAAATCGAAGGGATGTGGGTGATTGTTCATGACCATACGTCACTGCAAGCCGAGTCTGAGCCGGCCGCGGAACTGCCGCAGGGAGTGCACGGGGCGCTCGATCGAGCGGGTCAGAATCGCGAGCAACTGCAGCGTGCCTTGACCGAGGTTCCCGCCGCACAGCGAGTTGGGATGCATTTTTTAATTACTCACATGCCCGATCGGGATTTGAAGAATCTGACCGCCGATTTTCTGTTAGAAAATGTGCAGCTCGCCTATCAGGCCTGGGAAGAATCTCCGTGGAAGAATGAACTGCCACAAGAAATCTTTTTGAATAACGTGCTCCCTTATGCCAACATCAACGAAGGGCGAGAACGCTGGCGAAAAGAGTTTTATGAACAATTCAAACCGTTGATCAAAGCGGCCAAAACTCCGGCTGAAGCGGCCGCGATCCTCAACCAGCAGATCTTTCCGTTGCTGAAAGTCCGTTATTCGACGCAACGTCGTCGAGCGGATCAAAGTCCTGCGGAATCGATCAAGACGGGGTTGGCCTCCTGTACCGGACTTTCAATCCTGCTGATTGACGCCTGTCGCGCCGTCGGTGTCCCCGCTCGGTTTGTTGGAACGCCGCTCTGGACGAACAAAACCGGAAACCATTCCTGGGTCGAAGTCTGGGATCAGGGTTGGCACTTCACGGGTGCGGCAGAACCTTCGGGGAATGCACTGGATCAAGCCTGGTTTCTCGGAAATGCCTCGACCGCCTTACGTGATGATCCGCAGCATGCCATTTATGCCGTCAGCTTTAAGCGGACGCCGCAAAAATTTCCACTCGTGTGGGACGGAGAAATCGATTATGTCCGTGCGGTGAATGTCACCGACTTTTATACTCGACGAGCCGAAAAATTGCCGGAGGGGATGGTTCCGGTGCTGTTTTGTGCGTTGGAAAAACGCGGGGGCGAACGACAGAGAGCGCTACTCAAGCTGACTGACACCACGGGCAAGGTGGTGTTTGAGGGGCGTACGAACGATGAATCGTTTGATGCGAATGATCACGTTCGAGTCCTGCTTCAGCGGGGGGCATCGTACATGGTCGAACTGAAAGCCGGGGATCGGCGGATCGTCCAGGCGATCCAGGCGGAACCACAAGATCGGCCACAGACCTTTGATCTCTCGGCAGCCGAGGTGACGGATGCCAATCCACCCCGCATCGAGAACACGAACTCGGTCGCTCTGGCGGGACTCAAACAATATCTGTCAGTGGGACGTAGTGAGCGTCGGCCGTTACAGGAAGAGCCGTTTGCGAAGGTCGCGTTATCACGCGATGAAGCGACTGCGGCGAAAACGCTACTTTGGGACGATCATGTTGCGGGTATCCGTCAGTCTCGCGAGGCCGAGATGACCGCACGAGAGCTGACCGACGGCGAACTCAAAATGCCTTTCTACTACGAGATCTTCGGTGAAAAACCGAAGGAAGGACGTAGCCTGTACATTTCAATGCACGGGGGTGGAGGAGCTCCGAAACAGGTGAATGATCAGCAATGGGAGAATCAGAAAAAACTGTATAAGCTGCAGGAAGGGGTTTATCTGGCCCCTCGTGCAGCGACGAACACCTGGGATCTGTGGCATCAGGGACATATCGACCGCTTCTTCAGTCGTTTGATTGAAAACCTGATTGTGTTTGAAGACGTGAATCCCGATCGGGTCTATCTGATGGGGTATTCGGCAGGAGGAGATGGGGTTTTCCAGTTGGCACCACGGATGGCAGATCGGTTAGCGGCGGCAGCGATGATGGCGGGGCACCCGAATGAAACCTCGCCTCTCGGGCTGCGGAATCTTCCGTTCAACATTCAGATGGGAGGTCTTGACGCCGCCTACAACCGGAATCGACTGGCGCGGGAATGGGAGCAGAAGCTGGGTGATCTGAAAAAAACGGATCCAGATGGCTATCTCCATCAGGTCAAAATCTATGAAGACAAAGGGCATTGGATGGATCGACAGGACGCGGTGGCGATCCCCTGGATGGCGGAATTCAAACGGAACACCTACCCAACCCGCGTGGTCTGGAAGCAGGACGATGTGAGGCACGATCGCTTCTACTGGTTAACGGTGGATGCCAAGGAGATACCTGATCGAGCCGAGGTGATCGCGACTCGGAACGGTCAGCAGTTCGAGATTGAGTCGGACGGGATTCCACGATTAGCGATCCGACTGAATGACCAGATGTGCGAACTCGACAAGCCGTTAGAGATCAAGGCGAATGGTAAGCCGGTCTGGAACAAGCTGGTGACAAGAACGATCGGCGTGCTGGCGAAGACATTGGAAGAATATGGGGATCCCGTCAATCTGTTTGCTGCCGAAGTCTCGTTAGAAATTCCGCAGCGGGAGTAAAGTCAATACCCCCTGTTCCCGCTCGGCAAGCAAGCCAGACTGCGGCAAAACGTGATGCGTCTCTCCGCAGCCCTGTCGCCCTGGATTTGTTATGCTGGGGGGAAGTCATGATGGGCAAAAGAGGCTTGGAATGAGGTTTCGCAGCATGTTAAGCAGCTTGAGAAAATATCTCGCCCTGATCGGCTTGGGTTTAGTGCTGATCGTACCAGGCTTTTCGGTCAGTGCGGCAGGTGGTGACGAGGGGGACGAGTTTTTCGAACAAAAGGTTCGTCCGCTGCTGGTCGCCAAATGCTTTGAATGTCACGGCGAGACGGAACCGGAAGGGGGCTTGCGGCTCACCTCGCGCGTCCACCTGTTAAAGGGAGGGGACAGCGGTCCGGCTGCGGTGCTGAAACAACCGGACGCGAGTCGACTGCTGCAGGCGGTTTTGCAGACCGGCCCGCTGAAGATGCCTCCCAACGGCAAATTGACCGACGACGAAATCTCGCTGCTGGCGCGCTGGATCGAATTGGGAATTCCCTGGCCGCAGTCGACGGGTCCCGCGGTTGTGCGGAAAGAATTTGCGATCACGGCTGCTGATCGCGAACACTGGTCTTTCCGAACACTCGTCGATCCCCCGATACCGCTGGTTGCAAAGGCCGACTGGCCGCAAACGGGGATTGACCATTTCATTCTGGCGAAACTGGAAGAAGCCCAGGGGACACCGTCTCCCGCTGCAGATCGGCGAACGCTGTTACGCCGGGCGACTTATGATTTGACGGGACTCCCCCCGACGTGGGATGAAATCTCCCAATTTGTGAATGACCCGGCTCCCGTCCGTGAATCGTTTCCCAAAATTGTGAATCGCCTGCTGGAATCACCTCGTTACGGCGAACGCTGGGGACGACACTGGCTGGATGTCGCCCGATTTGCCGATTCGAAAGATGGAGTGCTGATGTATGGCGACGACCGGGTGCGGCCGTATGCGTACACTTATCGTGACTATGTGATTCGGGCCTTGAATGAGGATACCCCCTTTGACCAGTTCGTCCGCGAGCAATTGGCTGCCGACCTGATCGAGCCTCCCGTGGAGCCCTGGCGGTTGGCGGCGATGGGATTCCTGACACTCGGGCGAATGTATGATAACAATGTCCACGACATTATCGACGACCAGATCGATACGGTGACGCGCGGATTCCTGGGGCTGACGGTCGCCTGTGCCCGTTGTCATGATCATAAATATGATCCCATTTCGACCGCCGATTATTATGCATTGTATGGGGTGTTTGCCAGCAGTGAAGCCCCCCTGGAATTGCCGCTCACCGTGACGCAGATCTCTGTGGAAGCAGCGGAGTTTGAACAACAGGCCAATGCGAAACGGGAGGAAATTCGCAAGTTTCGCGATGAACAGTTTACCTTGCTTTCCGACACCGCGCGACAGCGTGTCGGTGATTATCTGGAACGCGTCGCCACCACGAAACCCGATCCCCTGGAAACGGCGATCTTCTTTCTTTCGCTTGCTCCAGAAGATCTTAGGCCCCCGGTGATTGCCCGCTGGCGAAAGTATCTGGACCAGCGTGCGACCCCCGATGACCCCGTATTCGGTCCGTGGCATGATTTCATGGAAATCCCTGTGGCGACCGCCACGCCAAATGCGACCGCCGAACAACCGGCGGAACCCGCAGCTGCTACTGACACTACTGCTGCTACGGCCGCTGCTTTTGTCCAAGCGTCCCGAGAGATCGTCGAGCGATGGACGGCCAAGCCGGCGGGAACTGCCAGCGGCCAAATCAATCCTCGGCTGCGTGAAGCCTTGCTCAAGAACGCGATCGTCACACGCGGAGAGGTGGCGAAGGTTTATGGCGATTTATTGAAACAGATTGATACCGAAGCCAAGGCCTTGGCGAGTTCCGCCGAAAACGCCTCGAACAACCCGCTGGATGAGGCGCAGCGGCAGTTACTCGATGTCCTTGCCAGTCGTGAGAGTCCCACTTATTTTCCCAAAAGTCAGACGCGGCGTTACATGTCGCGGCAAGAGACTGACCAGTTCGGAGGTAAGTTGCAGGAACTGGACCGGATGGCGGTGAAGGGGGCTCAAGCACCACCGCGAGCCATGTCGCTGGTCGATGCGGAAACGCTGTTCGACCCGCGGATCTTTGTACGTGGCAATCCGACGACGTTGGGCCGACGTGTCCCCCGGCAATTTATCGAACTTCTGTCACCCGTTCCGCACAGACCATTTGTTCAGGGGAGTGGGCGGCTGGAACTGGCCCAATCGATTGCCTCGCCCAGCAATCCGCTGACGGCCCGCGTGATCGTGAATCGGGTCTGGATGCAGCACTTTGGCGAACCGCTGGTGGCGACTCCGAGTGACTTCGGAAAACGGAGCACCCCTTCGGTCCATACCGCGCTGCTGGATCATTTGACCTCGCAGTTTTTGCGGAGCGGCTGGTCGCTGAAGGAGCTGCATCGCATGATCATGAATTCCCAAGTCTACCAGCAAGCCTCGTCGCAGGATGCCACGGGAGTGACGGGGACCGATCATGAGAATCGGTTGTTGTCACGAGCGAATCGGCAACGACTCAGTTTCGAAGCGATGCGCGACACCTTATTAGCCATTTCGGGGCGATTGGAACACCGCATTGGTGGCCGACCTGTTGAGATCACCAATCCTCAAAGTCGCTGTCGGACGGTGTATGGGATGGTCGATCGACAGAGCCTGCCGGGGATGTTTCGTGATTTTGATTTTGCGTCACCCGATCAATCGGTCGAGCGTCGTCCAAGAACGATGGTCCCTCAACAGGCACTGTTTTCGTTGAATTCGCCGTTCGTAATTGAGCAGGCCAAGGGTCTGGCAGCACGCCCCGAAGTGGCGGGCGTTGCCGAGCCAGCCGGACGTGTTACCGAATTGTATCGGATTGTGCTACAGCGGAATCCTTCGGCGGACGAACTGCAGGGAGCATTGGAATTTGTCGAAATCCCCAAAGAGGATTCGTCACAGCTCACAAATTGGGAGCAACTCGCCCAGATCCTGCTGTCCTCGAACGAGCTCATGTATGTGGACTGAAAACGGCAATGCAACCCGCAACCCGCAAACTGAAAACTGAAAACAAAAAACTGAGGCTTCCGCATGGAATTCACCCGTCGACGAATGCTGAGCCAGACCGGAACAGGCTTGGGACTGATCGGGCTGCACGCCCTGCTGGGGGGGGCAGCGCCGTCAGCGGCTGGGGCCGAGCTGATCTCGCCCCTGGCCCCCCGGCAGCCGCAATTTCCGGCGAAGGCCAAACATATCATCCACATTTATCTGAATGGTGGCCCCTCGCAGGTCGACACTTTTGATCCGAAGCCAATGCTGGCCAAGTATCACGGCAAGCCGCTCCCCCAGGATCAAAAGCTGACAACGGAACGGCATACGGGGGCAGCGATGGCCTCCCCCTTCTCGTTTCAGAAGTATGGTCAATGTGGCATGGAAGTGAGTGAAATCTTTTCCAAAACTGCGCAACATGTCGACGATATGTGCTTCATTCGTTCGATGCATGCCAACACGCCGAATCATGAACAGTCGATGCGGCTGATGAACTGTGGCGATGAACGATTGTCACGGCCAAGTCTCGGGGCTTGGGTCAATTATGGATTGGGGACGGAAAACGCCAATCTTCCCGGCTTCATCGCGATGTGCCCTGGGCTCCCCGTCGCCGATGTTTCGAATTGGCGCGCGGCCTTTCTCCCGGGAGTTTTTCAGGGGACACATCTTGATACCCGCAAAACCAAAGTGGAAGAGCTGATCGAGAACATCACCAATCATGTGGTGACTCGCCGGGACCAACGGCGGCAGCTCGACCTGTTGCAACGGATCAATCGTCAGCACCAGCAAGCGCGGAGCGAAGAACCGGAACTCGAAGCCCGGATTCAAGCATTTGAACTCGCCTACCGGATGCAGATGGAGGCGACCGATGCGTTTGATCTCAATCAGGAACCCCAGCATATCCAGGAAGCGTATGGAAACACCCTGCATGGGCGGCAACTGCTTCTCGCACGACGATTGATCGAGCGCGGCGTGCGGATCGTACAGTTGTATCATGGCGATGTTCAGCCGTGGGATAGCCACAACGACATCGAAAAGAATCATCGAAGCCTGGCGAATGAATGTGATGGACCGATCGCAGCACTGCTGACGGATCTCAAACAGCGGGGGCTATTCGAGGAAACGCTGGTGATTTGCGGGGGCGAATTTGGACGGACCCCTGCGGTCGAGTTAGTGAACGGGAATCCCGGTGGGGGCCGCGATCACAATCACTGGGGATTCACCGTGTGGTTGGCGGGAGGGGGAGTAAAAGGGGGGATGGTGCATGGAGCGACCGATGATTTTGGCTATCGGGCGGTTAAAGATCCGGTTCATGTCCACGATCTTCACGCGACCATCCTGCATCTGCTGGGGTTTGATCATACCAAACTGACGTACCGACACGCCGGTCGAGACTTTCGTCTGACCGACGTGCACGGCGACGTCGTTCATGACATCCTTGCCTAAGTCCGTGATCGCGGGATTACAGCCAGATTACGGGTTGTAATTCTCAGCGTCGGTCCAGGTATCCGTCCGGAATGGTGAGGCGGGGAGACCGGCCCCATTGGCCAGATTCGGCTCGGCCAGCTGGTGCCAGCCGAAACGGACGGCGACCGGTTTGGCAACCCCTTCGGCGGTGACGACGACGGTGTCCCCTTCAATGCGGGCGGTCGCTTTGACGAATTTCTTGTCTTCGCCGGCAATCGACCACCAGGAAAGGTCTTTTCCATCGCGTGACTTGAGTCCTGCGGCATGGTTGAAGCTGAGGACCGCCTTGTTCCCGTCCGCTTTCATCGACTTATAGAGTGGCCCCGAATAAACCAGATTCGGCTGACCGTAGGTGTTGGCGAGTGCCCAGAGGGACAAACGACGACCGACATCTTGCTTGTTGGGCGGATGAATGTCGTTCAGGGTGGTAATGTCCGTCAGGACTGCCATCCCGGTATTTTTCACGCCGAGGGTTGCCGTTTGAGCTTCCCAGATTCCCGCGAGTCGGGTGGGATCACCACCGTAGTTGAAGGGAGCTAACTGGGCGAACAGGAAGGGGAAGTCGCGATTTCCTTCCTGGTTCCAAACCGAACGCCAGCCTTCGATCAGACCACGTTGCAATTGATAATAATGCATCCCCTGGCCATTGTTGGATTCTCCCTGGTACCAGAGAAAACCACGGATGCCGAACGGAACGATCGGATGAATCATACCGTTGTAGAGACCGGTATGCTGGTAGTTGCTATTCAGCGGATGACCGGGAAGATTTTGAGGTACGGCAGGAAGCGGAGCCCCCGGTGCCGCAGCCTGGATTTGCTCACCATAAGCCTTGATGGCATCGGCATGGCTGACCAGGCGATTGGCATAGTCATTCAGAAAGCCGAGCATCTCGGTTTTTTCTGCCTGCAGTTCGGGGATCGCGGTATATCCCTGTGGGGGAATCCAGGGCTGAATGCGGGTTCCGCCCCAGGCGGTCGTGATCAGTCCGACGGGGAGATCCAGTTTCTGATGCAGTTCACGGCCGAAGAAATACAGCACGGCGGACGAGCCACCGACGGTTTCGGGTGAGCATTCGACCCAGCGTGCATTGATTTGTTCGGCGGGTGTTCCGGCGGGAACCAGCGGAATCATGAACAGGCGGATTTTGGGGAATTTGGCGTTGGCAATTTCCTGTGGTGAATTGGTGGACGAATTGACTCCCCACTGCATGTTGGATTGACCGGACCCGGCCCAGACTTCGCCAATCAGGATGTTCGAGACCTTGATCTCGTTTTTCCCTTTCACGATCATCTCGTGGGGACCACCAGCGGTTTTGACAGCGGGAAGGACAACCTTCCACTTCCCTGCGCCATCTGCGGTTCCCTTGACGGTGGAATTCCCCAGGGTGACGGTGACTTCTTCGCCTGCGGCGGCCCAGCCCCAGATAGGGAGGGGAATGTCCTTTTGCAGGACCATGTTGTTGCTGATCACTTCTGGCAAGCGGACATCAGCCCGTCCGGTTGCGGCACCGGCGAGCAGAACGCCCACCACTGCCAAGATCCTCCATCGCTCATTCTTCATCATGCTGCAAGACTCCTCGGGGTTAAGCGGACCATACACAATCCATTACCATACAATGCTTCAACGATCATTCCCACAGAACCGTTCCGTGCCCCCACGCGACCACCTGGTCTGAGGTGAAATGTGAGGAACCAGAAAACGTCCGAGGAAGTTGATGAAGCGCTCCGTATTGTAGGCGGATGCTTCCGGTTCCTGAAACCATACCGGCAATCGGCGACAGCGGTAGAAAATTAATTTTGTTCCCGTTAAAAATGAATCGCGGGAGGCAATCATAGAGGTTCTTTTGGGAGTGATCATGAATCCCCGTTTGCAAATGGCTATTTTTCTGGTTGGAATCACAACGTTTTCGTTCGCCGTTTCGGGTGCAGAAAAAGCGGATCTCATTTATCACCGCGGCGAGATCATCACGATGGATGACGCGCATCCTGCTGCCGAGGCGGTTGCGGTTCGCTTGGGCCGAATTCTGGCTGTCGGAAATTCCACAGAGATTTTGAAGCTCAAAGGAAACTCCACCACGGTGATCGATCTGGATGGTAAAACACTTCTGCCCGGTTTTATCGATCCACATTCGCACCTGGCCCAGTACCAGCAAACCTGGGGCATCCCGGCACTGGCTCCACCTCCAGTGGGTGATGTCCATAAGATTGCGGATATCATTGCCAAAATGAAAGCGTATATCGTCAAGAAAAAAATCCCCCCCGGTGAACTGGTCCTGGGGAACGGGTACGATGACTCGCTGTTAGCCGAGGTGCGGCATCCGACACGAAGCGATCTGGACCAGATTTCCCAAGAGCATCCGGTTTTGCTGGTCCACGCATCGGGACATTTTCTAACGGGTAACAGTCTTGCCCTGGCCGCCGTGAAATATGACCGTGAGACCAAGGATCCTGTGGGGGGGGTAATTCGGCGTGAGGCGAATGGCGATCCGAATGGGGTCTGCGAGGAATTAGCTGGCCTTCCCTTTTTTCAGTTGTTCAAACCCAATCCGCTGCAGAAACAGCTGGAAAACCTGATCGAGATTCAGGAACTGTATGCCCGTTATGGCGTGACAACGGCTCAGGACGGGATTTCGATGGGGCCCGAAATCCAGCTGCTCCGAGAAGCGGCCAATCGTGGCGAGTTGTTCCTGGACATCGTTTCCTACCCCCGCTGGGATCTGTTTAATGATGTCTTGAGTGGTCAACGCAAATTGGATATCGAATATCACTCACCGCTCATTGGCTGCTGCCAAATGAATGCGAGCGGCACACGCCCCGTGATGACCAATCCCATCATTTCAGACAAGAGCAAGCTTCAGGTGGGGATTTATCAGAATCACTTGAAGTTTGCGGGGATTAAAATCACTGCCGATGGCTCTCCCCAGGGAAAAACCGCATTCCTGACCAAACCGTATGTCAATCCCCCCCCCGGACAATCAAAAGATTATCGCGGCTATGCGACGGTGACACAGGACGAGCTCGATCGCTGGTTCCAGGTGGCCTATTTGCGTGAGGTGCAGTTAATCGTCCATTGTAACGGAGATGCTGCGGCCGACATGATGATCGCTGCCGTCCGAAAAGCGATTCAGAAACAGGGCAAAAAGGATCTGCGGCCCGTCATGATTCACGCCCAGATGATCCGACATGACCAGGTGGATGCCATGGACGAACTGGGGATCATTCCGAGCTTTTTCACGGGACACACGTTCTTCTGGGGAGACTGGCATCTGAAAGAAACGGTCGGACCTGAGCGAGCGTTTGGAATGAGTCCCGCTGCGTATGCCGTGAAAAAAGGGATGCGATTCACGAACCATACCGATGCACCGATCATTCCGCCCGATCCGCTGATCGCCTTATGGACTGCCGTCAATCGGGTCAGTCGCTCGGGTGTCGTGGTCGGCCCGAACGAGCGAATTTCGGCTCTCGATGGGCTGAAAGCGATGACGATTCATGCGGCCTATCAATACTTTGAGGAATCGACGAAAGGATCGATTGAGCCGGGCAAGCTGGCTGATTTTGTCATTCTCGACAAAAACCCCCTCACCGTTCCCCCCATGACGATCAAAGACATCAAAGTCACCGAAACGATAAAACAAGGGGTCAAGATCTACAGTGCGCAAGACTGAAACCCGGCTCAAGGTCAGGGAGATGATCGGTGCACCAGGACCTCGTGCAGACGAGACTCGAGCAAAGCCGCCCCACGGACAAATTGGACACCGATTTCGATCGCGTACAGTGGTGGCCCCGACCAGTCGGTTGAGGCGATTTTCACCAGATCTTTTTGGGTGGTGAAGACCGCTTCAGCCCCCAGGTGGGCTGCGGTTTTCGCCAGTTGTTCGAGATCGGTTTTCTGGTAATGATAATGATCTGGAAACGTCTGGATCTGCAGCGAGTTGATCGGCAGCGCGGCGATCGTCTGGCGAAAGCCTGCCGGATTACCGATCCCACAAAAGCCAAAACTGTTTTTGCCTGCCGCCAGGCTCAACGGTTGTGAAACTTGGTAAAGATCGACCAATTGACTTGGAACAAACGCAACTTCGATCGCTTCGTCTGTCCTCCGAATTCGCTGTAATTCTTGCAGCAGAGACTCGCGCTGCGATTCCGAGCACTGATTGGCCCGCGTGATCAGGATCAAATCGGCCCGGCACAAACCGGATAAAGATTCCCGCAGTAACCCTCGTGGCAGGAGGTGCCCGTAACCCCATGGTTGCAAGGCATCAATCAGGACCAGATCCAGATCCCGATGGAGTCGTCGATGCTGAAATCCATCATCGAGCAGCAGCACATTACAGTTGGATTCAGCGACGATTTTCCGGGCCGCAGCGACCCGGTCTCGTTGCTGTAAATGCGGCACTAAGGGACACAGCCGATCCAGCACTCGCTTCTCATCGTTTCCGGATGACACCGGCTTCATCCCCTTGCTCTCAACCGGGTTGCCAGCGGGGCTGTCCTCCGGTCGATTTTGTGCGACGGGTTCCAAGGCGTGGTAGCCACGACTGAGCAATCCAGGCCGATAGCCTTGGGCGAGCAGCCAGTTCGCCAGCCAGGCCGCCAACGGAGTTTTTCCCGTTCCTCCTGTCGTGAGATTACCGAGGCTAATGACCGGAACCGGAGCCTTGTGAATTTGCAGCCAGTGATGCTGGTAGGCCTGATTTCGGAGGCTCATGACGGACGAGTAACCCCACGAGGCGACTTCAAGTCCGCAACGAAGTAGCTTGGCACCGGCATCCCTGCGGCGACCCGAGAGCAATTCATGCAGTGCGGCTTCGTTCATAAGAGGGTCTTTGTGGTGAATCCCGGTACTATTCTGGAGGTCTGTTGGTTGGACTGAGTTATGGCAGAAACTGGTCAAATCCCCCTTCCGGGATTGGGTCACTGCTTCGCAGTCGAAAATAAGCTTCAGGATCTCGAACATCTTTTTCGAGTGGGCGGAATCGAATATATTGAAAAATTCGCTTTTGAACGAGTTCGTGCAATAGGCCTCTTGCCTGCACCCAATTTAATTGTAGCAGTCTGTTTGTGTCGCTAATTGTGACTTTACGATGTTCTGCTGCCCAATTAATAATTCGAATTTCATCTTCAGAGAGGCCAGCAGTGATCGCTTCTGTGACAATCGTCGACACATCTTTGTCGATCCATGCTCTCCGTTGCTTGATGTGATTTCTGAGAATGACCTTAACGATTGTATAACCGCGTGCGGGCTGAGAAAACTCCGGCATTGGAAGACTCATTCCAGCCATGGTGTCTCGAATGCGACGCGTCCCTTCATTGGCGCACTTAACATGGTCCATGTAAAACATGGCGTCCATCAGTTGCGGATTTCTCGGGGCATGCATGGTGTAAATATTTTCAGGATTCACATGCGGAGGAAATGGACCCGGACTGTCGATCTCAAGCCTGTCGTCGAACATCTTAACAAAGATGGGAATGTTGCGCATGCCATTCCCATACGATCTATGAACACAGGCATTCACAACGGCCTCGTACCATGCCAGCTTCGGATACTCAGGGACTGGATAGAATTTCCCTTTGGCATCCAGCGGTGAGAATGTGCGAAGCTGGGATTCGAGGATCGATGCGACCTGAACGATCAATGACGGAACATTTCCTTCAACGATTTCGTCTTTTACCGCATTGTACGTTGCGCCGGTTCCCTCTTTTTCTCCTTCGAATCTCTGAAATCGAATTTTACAACCTGGCGCAATCTCCTGTGGGTCTTTCGCGAATAGCAATGCACAAGCGATATTGGGGATGAAAACACCTTTCGAAGACCTTGTTCCAAGTCTTCGATGGGTTAATACTTCGGCGGTAGTTTGGTTTTCGTCAAGTTTCCGGCGGAGCTTTACGGCGGCTACGAACTTGGCAATAGAATCCTGTTCGAAGGCGTCTGGCCATGTGAGTCCACTGGGCTGTTGTTCAAAGCGAATCTCTCCTTTATCAGCCTGGAGTTCTCGGATTTCATTCGAATCCTTGACTTCAATGCATTGGTCCGCAACTCTTCGAAATACCTTTCCCGCTGTTGTACAAACGAGATTTTGTTCTTTGTACTGGACACGAAACACGACAACGAAATCGGGCTTACCTTGAACGTTCGTCACAGATACGCGTTTCGACACATAATTTGCATCTGGGCAATACGTGCGCCCACAGGCTTCAAGTCGATTCAACTCGTCTGGGGACAAGCATTCGCATCCTTCGAAGCCTCCGCCGAGTTTCTGGTCGAATTGTCCAGATACGATAATTCCGCCGCCGGGGCATGTATTGGCCCACATGCTGAAATAGGCACCAAGACTTTCGCCTGAAAAGTGGGACTTCTTTCGCTCAATACGATTGTCCTCTTCCAGCATGCGAAGTAGTGATTCATCGACGCGTTCATAGATCTCATCTGGGTTCAGCAGTTGTCGAAGAGGAACATGGAAACTCTCGAAGTCGAATTCCAATTGAGTTGGAAGTGGAGTTGCGCCTTTGGGAAATTCTGATGTCATTGTGGTTTACGCCCTGATTCCGTCACGTGTCGTTTTATCGCTGACAAATCTCCATGATCACTCTTCAACACCGACCGAGCGACGAAGCATGCTCGCCTTTTTTTAGACCAACCGATTTCAAGGATCGTTCCGTAATCCCGGTTTCCTCGGGGCGGGTTGGCTTCTCATCAAAAACAAAAAACCACTGCGTCAAAGAGGCCTTTGACGCAGTGGTCGTGCAATTTCGGAAAGGTTGCAGCATCCACTGGGACTTCAGGCGAGTTCGCGAACCTTTTTGCAGATTGCGTCTGCCATCTGGCTGGTCCCGACTGCGGTCGGATCAGTTCGATGTGGCTTGAGGTCGTAGGTGACGTCTTTTCCTTCGGCAATGACGCTAGCGACGGCTTGTTCGAGTCGATCAGCCGCCTTGGTTTCGCCCAGATGGTCGAGCATCAGCTTGGCCGACAGGATCAGAGCGGTCGGATTCACCTTGTTCTGGCCTTTATACTTCGGAGCACTGCCGTGCGTCGCTTCGAAGATGGCCGAATCGGCACCATAATTTGCTCCGGGTGCCACACCCAATCCTCCGACCAAACCGGCACACAGGTCGCTTAAAATGTCGCCATACAGGTTTGGCAGCAGAATAACATCGTAGAGTTCGGGCTTCTGTACGAGTTGCATACACATGTTGTCGATCAGTCGTTCCATGTAGTGGACCTGACTGCCGTCTGGGACCTTGCCATCGAGCGTTGGATCCGACTTGGTTCTGAGTTCCGGCTGTTCGAATTTGGCATTGAACGAGGCCGCGACCGCACGAGATTCGTCGTACCACAGTCCGTCGGTGAATTTCATGATGTTGGCCTTCGAGACCGACGTCACCGACTTACGACCATGCTTTACGGCATAGTCGAAGGCAAATTTAGAAATGTTACGAGTCCCCTCGACGGAAATCGGCTTGATGCTGATCCCGGTTGTCTCGAGTCCCGTGCTGATTTTTTTTCCTGTCGCCAGCTTGTTGATCGCCTGAATCAGGTCTGCGGTTCCAGGCAAACCCGCCTGAAATTCCACACCGGCATACAGGTCTTCGGTGTTTTCACGAACCACAACCAGATTCACGTTCGATTCGCTGAAGTACGTCCGCACGCCAGGAAAGCTTTTACAGGGGCGCAGGCAGGCAAATAGACCTAACTCTTGTCGCAGAAAGACGTTGACTGAACGAAACCCTTTTCCGATCGGGGTTGTAATCGGTGCTTTGAGTGCGACGCGGTTTTTGCGGATCGAAGCGAGGACCGATTCGGGGACCTTGCCGACCTTTTCGATCACTTCGATGCCACATTCCTGGACATCCCAACTGATTTTGACGCCTGTAGCTTCGACACATCGTTTCGTCGCTTCCGCGATTTCGGGCCCAACACCATCGCCGGGAATAAGGGTGACATTATACATCTTGACGATTGACTCTCTCTCAGGGGAACACTGTACCGAAGCTCACAAATCCGGTCTGGCCAGCCAATCTCGCGGTTTTTTGCGGTAAATCGACGATTTTTCCGCGCAAACCATTCAGCTGACGCCCGACGGCTCGCCCGCCTCAAAAATCTTGCCACAACGACATTGTTTGACGCTAACACAACCCGCCTTAACCATGCAAGGGATCCGCCGGGATCATACGAATGACAATTCGTACAGAGTCGGGTGTTCGGTTGATTGAGTACCGGACCACGAGCGTTACAATTGCCTCGCTGATCTGCCCCTTGATGGACCGACGAATCGGTGACCATCGGGGCGATGATGCTGATCACGCTGATCGCCGCTTTGCGGAAAAGGATGCCCGTCATGTCTGATGCCTCGATAAATTCCGCCACGACGATCGCGCCAGGACCGTTCGCCCACCTGCACTGCCACACTCATTACAGCCTGCTGGATGGCGCGAATCGGATTGATCAGGTGGTCAAAAAGATCAAGGGGGCGGGGATGGATTCACTCGCCATCACTGATCATGGCAATCTTTATGGTGCCCTGGAATTTTACAATGAATGTCGCGGTGCCAACGTCAATCCGATTCTGGGGCTGGAAGCTTATATTGCTCCGGGTTCCCGATTCGACAAATCGGGCGCCAGTCGGGTCAAGGAAGCCTGTTATCACCTGACGCTCCTTTCCATGAATGCGGTCGGGTTCCAGAATCTGGTGAAACTTTCGTCTGCGGCGTTCCTGGAGGGGTTTTACCATCGCCCCCGTATCGACAAGGAAATCCTTGAACAACACAGCGAAGGGCTGATCCTCTTGTCGGGATGTGCTGCGGGCGAGCTCTCGCAGCTCTTGCTGGGGGGACGCGATGAAGAAGCCGAGCGGTTGGTCGCCTGGTATTCGAAGGTCTTTGGCGACCGCCTGTACATGGAAATTCAAAACGCCGGCTTTGCGATTCAAAAACAATGCATGGATATGACGGTCGATCTGGCGAATCGGATGGGGCTGCCGCTGGTGGCGACCAATGATGCCCATTATCTGAACCGAACTGATGCAGCCATGCACGATGTGCTGCTCTGCGTGAACACCAAGGTCGAGCGGTCTGACATCAATCGCATGAAGATGGACACGGATCAGCTGTTCGTCCGTACCCCTGAAGAAATGTATGACGCCTTCCCGGGCTTTGACGAGGCAGTCCGGCGATCGCAGGAAATTGCCAACCGAGTCGACATCCAGCTCGATCTCAAGTCACGGCACTATCCCGTCTTTCAGCCCCCCGAAGGGAAGAAGGATATCGACTATCTGCGTGAGCTCTGCTATGAGGGGATGATTTTTCGTTACGGAGCCGACGGCATCACCGCAGCTCATCGTGAACGAATGGACTTTGAGCTTTCCATCATCGAGAAGATGGGTTACGCCAGCTATTTCCTGATCGTGTGGGACTTTGTCCGGTTTGCCGTCGAGCAGGGAATTCCGTGTAGTGCCAGAGGTTCCGCCTGCGGTGCCATCGTTGCCTATGTGCTGAGACTGAGTCACGTCTGTCCGCTGGAATACGACTTGCTGTTCGAGCGATTCCTGGATCCCAGCCGGACCGAACCTCCCGATATCGATATCGATTTTTGTCGTGATCGCCGCCAGGCGGTCATCGACTATACCAAGCAAAAATATGGTTCCGCCAACGTTTCGCAAATCGGTACGTTCGGGACGCTGAAAGCCAAGGCGGCGATCCGCGATGTCGCACGGGTGCTGTCGATCCCATCGAAAGACGTGGATCTCATCGCCAAGATGGTCCCTGAAACTTTGAATATCACGCTGGACGAGGCGATCAAAGAGAGTGCGGAGCTGCAGGACCTCTACAACAGCGATCCCAAAATCCGTGAGGTGCTGGATCTTGCCAAGCAGATTGAAGGTCTGGCGCGGAGTGCAGGGACCCATGCGGCGGGCGTGGTGGTTTCGGATCGACCGATTTCGCAATACATTCCGCTGCAGACGATCACCGGCAAGACCGATGTGATTACGCAGTGGGAAGGCCCGACCGTCGAAAAGATGGGCTTGCTCAAGATGGACTTTCTCGGGCTGCGGAACCTGACCATTCTCGACAAGGCGGTCAAGAATGTGAAGAAGCACCGGGGAGTCGATATCGATCCGGTAAAACTGCCCCTCGACGATCGCGAAACCTTTGCCCTGCTGCAACGGGGCGAAACAAAAGGGATTTTTCAGCTCGAATCGGGCGGGATGCGTGACCTGCTCACCAAAATGAAGCCGGATAAGTTCGCCGACATCATCGCCACGTCAGCCCTCTATCGCCCCGGTCCGCTGGAAGGGGGGATGGTCATGACGTATGTCGACGTGAAACACAAACGTCTCCCGCTTCCGCGACTGCATCCGATCATCGATGCGATTGTGGATGAGACCTATGGCGTCATGGTCTATCAAGAGCAGGTGATGCGAATTCTGAATCGCCTGGGGGGGATCGATCTTCCCCAGTCATATCAGTGCATCAAGGCGATCAGCAAGAAAAAACTGGAAACCATCGCCAAGTATCGGGCCCAATTTCTGGAAGGGGCCAGTCGAAACAATCTGGCACAAGACAAGGCGGTCGAACTGTTCGGCATGATCGAAAAGTTCGCCGGTTATGGTTTTAACAAAAGCCACAGTACCGCGTACGGAGCGGTGGCCTATCAGACCGCGTATCTCAAAGCGCATTATCCTCCGGAATTCATGGCGGCGCTCTTATCGTGCGAACTGGGGGAAACGGACAAGCTGGTCGAACACGTTGATGACTGCCGCCGCATGGGGATTCCGATTCTTCCTCCAGATATCAACGTCGGGGATGTCGAATTTTCCGTGCTGGGACATCAGTTAACGTTCGGTCTGGGTGCGATCAAAGGGGTGGGAGAGGCGGCTGTCGCAGCGATTGTGGCCGAACGGGCCAAAAATGGTCCGTTCAAAGATCTCTTCGCCCTTACCGAACGGTGTGACCCCAAACACGTCGGCAAGGGGGTCCTGGAACTGCTCGTCAAGGCGGGAGCCTGCGATTGTCTGGGAGGTCGACGTTCCCAGCAATTTGCGGTGATTGAACGAGCGGTGCAGGGGGCGGCGTCGATTCAGCGCGACAAACAGCGGGGCCAGAAAAATCTGTTTGGTGGTGACGAAGATGAAGAAGTCGTCTCCGAAGGATCCGGTCCCTCGACCCTTCCCGAAATTCCCGAATGGTCCAAGCGAGAAATGCTCGCCTTTGAAAAAGAGGCACTCGGGTTCTTCCTGACCTCGCATCCGCTGGCGGAAATGTCCGGCACGATCAAGCAGTTTTCAACGCACTCGGCCAAAGAGCTTGTCGATGCAGGTGAGAACGAAGAAGTGATTCTTGGCGGCATGGTCTCGGCCATTAAGAAAGCCCAGACCAAGAAGCCGAGTCGCAACGGGCATCAGAAATATGTGAACTTTGACTTCGAAGACCCGACGGGAGTTGTTCGCTGCATCATGTGGCCGGAAGAATTTTCGCGATTGGGGGAAAAAGTTGAGCCCGAACAGGTTCGTTTCGTCCGCGGAAAAGTCGACAAACGCAGCCGCGAACCGAACGTAATCGTTGACGCGATGTGGACGCTGGAAGAAGTCGAAAAAGAATTTACAAAACAGGTCCTGATCAAGTTTCAAAAGGGATTACACGACATCCGCGTGCTGGAACGAGTTCGGGACATCGTGCAGAAAACCCCTGGTAAAGCCGAGGTGATCCTGGTGGTCGACACGGTCGACAAAGGAGACATTCGTCGACGTTACGTCGCACAAAAGCCCTTGGATCAGAAAATTAGCGTCAACCGGGACATTCGGCGTGAGCTGGTCGAAACGGTTGGCGAAGAAAACGTCAAATTTGTGGCAGATCTGAAAAAGAAATCGAACGGACAAAGCGTCGGCCGCTAAGTGAGCAATCCGATAGCGGGATTTTCCCGAAAAGTGGGGGACCGTGGACGGGGGGCGTCGACGGGGGGAAGATTTCGGGTGGAGGCGGCAAGATTGTGGGCATTTTTAGAGATTTTGCGACCGAACTCGGTATTCCACCAACGGCTGCGGCTTGAACTTACGCGCCGAATCGCCAACATGACGATGCAGCATCCGTGAACATGCATTTTGACACCGGTGATTCCCTTGCGAATTCAGGAGATTCGATGACCGATTCCAGGCCCCAACCCCCGCTCGTCGGGATCATTATGGGGAGCAAATCCGATTGGGATACGATGCGGCCCGCCGCCGAGATCTTGACGGAATTCGGGGTTCCCCACGAATGCCGGATTGTTTCGGCTCATCGCACCCCCGAATTGATGACGGAATACGCCGCCACGGCCGAGTCGCGCGGACTGGAAGTGGTGATTGCCGGGGCAGGAGGGGCCGCACATTTGCCCGGAATGGTCGCCTCGCAGACGGTTCTACCCGTGCTGGGTGTTCCGGTTCAAAGCCGTGCCCTGAATGGGATGGATTCGCTACTTTCCATCGTGCAGATGCCCGGTGGGATCCCGGTAGGCTGTCTGGCGATTGGGGAAGCGGGGGCGAAGAACGCCGGGTTGCTGGCGGTACGAATTCTGGCCACCACGCGACCCGAATTACGAGCGAAACTGCATGATTTCCAACAGCGGCAGCGTGATCGCGTGCTGGGAGAGACATTGACATGACGAGACCGATTCTCCCCGGTGCCACGCTGGGAATGCTGGGTAGCGGACAACTTGGGCGCATGTTTGCCATCGCGGCACGGCGACTGGGCTATCGCGTTCACGTCCTCTCACCCGATACCAACACACCGACTGGCCAAGTCGCCGATCTCGAAATTTGCGCCGACTATCACGATCTCGATCGGGTTGCCGAGTTTGCTCGAAGTGTCGACGTCGTTTCGTTTGAATTTGAGAATGTCCCGGCCGAGACGACCGAGATTTGTCAGCGGTATTGTCCAGTCCGGCCCGCTGGTTCCGTCCTGTTTACCTCGCAGAACCGACTCCGCGAAAAAACGTTTCTCCGCGATGCGGGGCTCCCCGTCACGCCGTTTGTGGCGGTCCGATCGGTTGAGGATCTGACTACCGCCCTGCAGCAGCAGGGGACGCCGGCGGTGTTGAAGACTGCGGATTGGGGTTATGACGGCAAAGGCCAGGTGGTGGTTCGCTCGGTCGCCGACGCCGGGGCGGCTTGGTCGACGTTGAATGTCCCCCAGGCGATTCTCGAAAAGTTCATCGATTTTGAATGCGAGCTCTCGGTCGTTGCCGCACGGGGGCTGGATGGCGAGTTCGTCAGTTACGGGCCGATGGGGAATTCCCACTGCCATCACATTCTGGATATTTCGGTCTGTCCGGCGGTGATTCCGGCTGCGGTCGCCGCCGAAGCGATCGCGATTTCTCGGGCCGTGCTGGAAAAACTGGATGTGGTCGGTGTGATGTGTGTCGAGTTTTTCCTGACTAAATCAGGGCAACTGCTGATCAACGAAACGGCACCCCGGCCGCACAATTCCGGACATTTGACGATTGATGCGCATGTCACCTGTCAGTTCGAACAACAGGTTCGAGCGATTTGCGGTTTGCCGCTGGGTTCGAGTGAACTTCGGAGTCCCTCTGCCATGGCCAATCTGCTGGGGGATGTCTGGGAGGGGGGCGAGCCCGACTGGGTGGCTGCCTTAAAACACCCAAATCTTAAGCTGCATCTTTACGGAAAACACGAAGCCCGCGCGGGACGAAAAATGGGGCACCTGACGGTGCTCGCTGGCCAAGTTCAAGCGGCAGAACAGATTGTCCGAGCCGCGCGAACAGCCTTAAAACGCGGCTCAAACATCGGGAATGACGTCGATTGAAAACGATCAGACGACTTGGACACCCCCTTATTTTTATGAATATGAAAACGGACCGAATTCCATGCCTCGATATGACGAAAAAGTCAAAAGTCTTGAAGCAACGTGGCAAGCTTATTGGGATCAGCATCAGACATTTCGCGTTGATCTGAAAGACCCTGCTGCCAACTCGCAACCCAAGTTGTATGTCCTCGACATGTTTCCGTATCCCTCGGGAGCCGGTCTGCATGTCGGGCACCCTGAGGGTTACACGGCGACGGATATCGTTTGTCGATACAGCCGCATGCGCGGCAAGCGGGTCCTCCACCCCATGGGTTGGGATGCGTTTGGACTGCCGGCCGAGGACTATGCCATCAAGACGGGGACACATCCTGCCGTCACCACCGCCAAAAACATCGAAACATTCAAACGCCAGCTGAAATCGCTGGGGTTCAGCTATGACTGGAGTCGGGAATTCGCCACAACCGACCCCGACTATTACCGCTGGACCCAATGGATTTTTCTGCAGCTGTTCGACACCTGGTACGATTCGGATCACGTCTGGACAGGCCCCGACGGAATCACTCGGACGGGGAAGGGGCGACCGATTGCCGAATTGCCGATTCCCTCAGACGTTTCAGCGCAAGGGGCTGAGGCGATCCGACGATTTCAGGATCAGCATCGTCTGGCGTACCAGCACGAAGCCCCAGTGAACTGGTGTCCGACACTCGGGACCGTGCTGGCGAACGAAGAGATTGTGGACGGTAAAAGTGAACGAGGGGGACACCCGGTTGAGCGTGTGCCACTACGTCAATGGCTACTGCGAATCACCGCTTACGGAGACCGATTGGCCAATGAACTCGACGACCTGCACTGGCCGGAATCGATCAAGCTAATGCAGAAGAACTGGATTGGCCGCAGCGAAGGTGCGGAAGTCGATTTCTACCTGGGTGGCGCAGGGGAACCGTTCGAGCAGTGGAAGAAAAGTCGCACAGCAAGCCGGTTTCCGCGCGACGCGGCATACGATGTTTTGCGGATTTACACGACACGTCCGGATACCTTGTTCGGAGTCACCTATATGGTGCTCGCTCCCGAGCATGCTGCGGTGGATCGGCTGACCACTCCCGAGCAGCGTGCGGCGGTCGACGCGTATCGCCATCAGGCAACCATGAAAAGCGATCTCGACCGAACGGATCTTGCCAAGGGGAAGAGCGGCGTATTTACGGGTGGATATGCGATCAACCCGATCAATGGTGAGCAGGTTCCGGTTTGGATCGCCGACTACGTTCTGATCAGTTATGGGACCGGTGCGATCATGGCGGTTCCGGCCCATGATGAACGTGACCTCGAGTTCGCCACACAGTTTGCAATTGAAGTCCGCCCCGTCGTGGCACCGGCGGATACACCGGACTTGGCCCGACAGGGATTCTTCGAGCATGGTGTGGCCGTGAATTCCGGGGCGTATAATGGCCTGGCCACCCTGGAGTTCAAGTCCCGAATCACCCGTGATCTGGACTCGGCAGGACTGGCTCGCAAGGCGGTCAATTATCGCCTGCGAGATTGGCTCTTCTCACGCCAGCGTTACTGGGGCGAACCGTTTCCGATCTGGCATGAACTCGATGCCGACGGCCAGCCAACAGGACTGATGCGGTCGGATACCGAGGCCTCGTTGCCAGTGCGGTTGCCCGAGATGGCTAACTTCAAGCCGACGGGGACCCCCGAACCGATGCTGTCAAAAGCCCCTGCAGACTGGCTGTACACGACCGCTGCCGATGGGACGAGACTCAAGCGAGAAACCAACACGATGCCGCAGTGGGCGGGTTCCTGCTGGTATTATCTCCGTTTTGCAGACCCGAAAAACAGCCAGCAGTTTCTGGATCCGGCGATCGAAAAAAGTTGGCTGCCGGTCGATCTCTACGTCGGTGGCGCCGAACATGCCGTGTTGCATCTGCTCTATTCGCGGTTCTGGCATAAGGTCTTATTCGATCGAGGCTATGTTTCGCATGTGGAACCATTTCAGCGACTGGTCAATCAGGGGATGATTCTGGGTGAAGTGGAATTCACTGGGTTTGTTCCCGCGACTGTGGCCCCCGGCACTGTTGCTCCTAGTGCTGTTACTCCGGGCACTGTTGCCCCGGGTGCCGAGAGTTCTGTGGCCGCGACCACGACCACTGCCGCCTCGTCGGCAGTCGCGTCCCATCACTTTGTCTCGGTCCGCGATCTGAAAGCGAGCGTTGATGAGGAAGGGGTGGCAACTCGCATCGTGGAAAAGACGGGTGAGACCGTCACCGCTGTGACGCTCGATGCGGATCAGGTTGAAAAGAGGGGTGATGCCTTCGTTTTGAAAGATCGCCCGGAAATTGTCGTCGACAGTCGAGCTCATAAGATGTCGAAATCACGCGGTAACGTGATCAACCCGGATATCGTTGTCGATCAGTTTGGGGCAGACTCATTACGGCTGTACGAAATGTTCATGGGGCCGCTCGAAGCAGTCAAACCGTGGAGCATGAAAGGGGTCGAAGGGGTCGCCCGCTTTTTGGGACGCGTCTGGCGGATGGTCGTCGATGAACAGCA
>Ga0114978_10000842_pt1 | contig 25683 bp, 18 predicted proteins | sample S_140212_EF_Meta_FD_87027 | JGI IMG/M metagenome (GOLD analysis project Ga0114978, IMG submission 87027) | Freshwater microbial communities from Lake Simoncouche, Canada to study carbon cycling - S_140212_EF_MetaG | ecosystem: Environmental > Aquatic > Freshwater > Lake | place: Lake...
ACGGTCGCGAAGTACTGGAAGAGCAACCGGCAAATCGCGGGTCACGCGATTGGTGATGAGGCGAACGAGCAGCTCTTGATTGCGATTGAGGATGCGGTGAAGAAACAGGGGATGACCGATCATCGACCGATTTTTCAGCATGCCCAATTTTTGCGACCGGACCAGATTCAACGGATTAAAGCTGTTGGTGGTATCGCCAGTTTCACGGCGGGTGGGATTTATCCGATGGGTGACTACATCGCCGAGCTGGTCGGGCCCGAGCGTCTGCCATGGGTCGGTCCTGCGAATTCGATGGTCAAGAATCAGGTTGTCTGGACGATCCATCACGATATGCCCGCAGGTGTCAGCCCCAGCCTGATTTATGGCATGTGGAACGTCGTGAATCGACTGACGCGATCGGGAATCGTGCTCGCACCTGATGAACGGGTCACTCCGTATGAGGCGCTGAAGAGCGTGACGATCAATGCGGCCTATGAATTCAAGGAAGAGCACACGAAGGGGACTCTTGAAGCAGGAAAACTGGCAGACCTGGTAATCCTGGACAAGAATCCACTCAAGGTCCCTCCCACCAAGATCAACGAGATCGTGGTGGTCGAGACGATCAAAGAGGGGAAATCCCTCTATCAATTGAGTGCGAAGCCCGACTCGCGTGCAAAGCCCCAGCCATGATTTATTTGCTCAGGCGAGCTCGTTTTCTGTTGATCGTGGGCTTATTCACCAGCACTTCCTGGGGTCGTGTCGAAGCGTGTCCCGCTTGCCTGGGGCCGGAGGGGCCTCGATTAACGGCTGTGCAGAAATTGATTGATTGTGATCAGGTCGTGTTGGCTCATTTGACCCCCGATCCGCTGTCCTTTCGCATCGATCAAGTCCTGAAAGGGGATGTAACCCCCGGTCAGCTGCTGACGCTACGAATTTCAGAGGTCCCCCAATTTCCTCCGGACGAAACGCGGTTGATTCTCTTGGGGCGTAGCCCGTTGTCGAAACAATGGCGTTCGCTGGGGGATCTGGGGGAAGGTCAGGACGCGTGGTTAAAGCGGGTGATCGAGACGAAACGAACCCTGGAATTCACGGAAGCAGACTGGAAAAACCATGTCGAGTTTCATTGGCTGCATCGGCACCATGAAGATCCGTGGATTCGTCAGACCGCTGATGAGGAACTCGCTCGTTCACCGTATCTCGCGATCCGTTCGCTGCAGCCGCGACTCGATGCCAAAATCCTGCTTGAGCAATTGACGGTGGATGACAATCGGGATCGTCGTTCGCTGTTGGTGCTGTTGCTTGGGATTGCGGGGGGGGACGACGCTCAATCGTGGATTGACGACCAATTGGTTCGATCCTCTCGGCGGCAGGAAACGCTGGGGTTGGCGGCGATGCTGGTTTCCAAGCTGGAAATGGAGCGAGCCACGGGGATCGATTGGATTGATCAAAACTACCTGTCAGACCCGAAGCGGAAGCGAACCGAGCGTGGTGCGGCGGTGATGGCCCTGGGGATTCAGGGGACCGCGAATCCGGACGTTTTTCGACCCCGTGTGATCGCAATCTATCGTGAGTTATTAGAAACTCGGCCAGAATTTGCGGGGCTGATTGCAGCAGACCTGACGGAATGGTGCTGCTGGGATTTTGCCAGCGAGCTGCAGCGATGTCGGGAGTTATCCCCATTGGACGAGTCAACCACGCTTTCGATCTCCCGTTACCTTGAGGCCCGACAACGCTTGCTGTCGGACACGGATTGAGGAATGGGGCCGGGGGGAATTCGGGCGAAACTGAAACCGAAACGGTTCCGGTTAAGCAGCGCGGCGGGCGGGGAGGACTTCGCGGAGATCGACCAGATCATGGATGTTTCCCCGAACGGGTTGTGATTGAAAACGTCCATCCTGGCGATCAATTCGCATCATGACGCTGGTCGTTGGTCCCAGCATGGTGGAAATGACTTTACTGCTCACTTCTGAATTGGGGACGACCGTGACTTTAAACTGCCGCAACAGTGCGGGGAGGGTTGTTTTCATGATCAGCATCGCCAGCGATGCTCCCAAGCACATTCTTGGGCCGGCACCAAACGGGAGATACTGATACGGCGAAGGGCTGATGCGTAACCAGCGATCTGGCTGGAAGGCGTCGGGGTCCGGAAAGATGCTTGCCATGTGATGGGTGATGAATTGACTGAAGACAATTCCGGCACCGGGGGCCAACTTGAATGGGCCCAGGTCGACATGAGCCGCTGTGACCCGCTGCGAATAGGACGAGGCGGGGAGGATTCTCATGCTCTCTTTGATGGTTCGTTCGACAACAGAAAGTCGTTCAATCTGTTCGAGCGACGGAAATTCGCTATCCATTTCGGTGACCAGCTCTTGATGCAACTGGCTCATGGCGGTGGGGTGCTGAGCAAGGAGAAAGAGGGTCCATGTCAGCGAGTGGGCGGTGGTGAGGTGTGCTGCCGCAAACATTAAGGCGACCTGCCCCACCAGTTCTTCATCCGAAATACTTCCCTCACCATCATGGGCGTGAATCAGGCGGGAGAGGGCATCGGTCCCATCGGACTGCTCTTTCCGCAGCCGAATCATGTGGAGGAGTTCGGCTTCAACCTTTCCCGCATCGCTCAATAATTCGGTATAACGATTGGCGATCTGGGAATCTGCGATGAAGGCTCCCATGCCGATTTCATGATTGAGATGCACCCATTGATCGATCATGTGACCGATGCGATAGGCGACTTCTGGCTGGTCAATTCCGAAGAGAATGGTACTTGTCAGGCGTAGCATGAAGTCAGTCATATCGCGGGAGATATCCCGTTCGGTCCCTGGGGACCAGGTTGACAGCAGCGACCGGACCTCGTGGCGAATCAACGGCACATAATTCAGAATCGCCTTCTTCATGAACGCATCCATCACCAGTCGCCGGTTGCGTTTATGGGTCTCGCCATTCATACTCAGTAAACCCGAGCTAAGGCGTCGCTGGGGAGAGTTTCGTGAACCTCGGATCGCAAAAAATTGCGAATGGAAATGATTCCCGTCGCTTAAAACTTGATGGTTCAATTCGGGGCCAAACACGAAGTAGATTCGCTGGCCCTGTTCTTCCATGGCACAGACGTTTCCGTGCCGAGCATTTAAGGTGCGCATGCAGGCAACCGGATCATCCGGAAAATCCATCAATCGGCCGTAGGTGATCGGCAGAGATTCCTCATCGCCACGGGCAATGGTTAAGTTTGTCGAAGCCATTGATACTGACCTTCCTTGGCAGCTTTTCGCGAGTGCATCCTGCACCCGTCACCCCTGTTTTCTAACAATTTCGATTCAAGTTCACCAGCCCACCTGACAAAAAACCACTGTTATCCGCAGAAAAAAAGAGCCGTTGTTGCTTCAAATTGCCAGCCACATCGATCACGCAAGCCAACTCAAGAAACTGCATGATGGCGAGGAACGGGGTGGAAACTCTCCGCTTGTGATTCGAATTATTGCCTGTCGCGGGTTTATTGCCAGTTTCTGTCAGCGGGTTTTGCCGACTAAACGGTCTTGCTGACGATGTTCGGCTTGAATTATGGTTTTTCGGTGAACATTTTTCGTGACCAATTCTGTACGCAAGATACAATAGCAGGTCTGTTCGGCCAACAAATCCGGTTTGAGTTCCATCGTCAGTCCGGACACAATCTGCAAGGGAATTATCCGCAAGGAAAATAAGAGTTCAGACAAACCCGGAATCCGTACCGCGTTCTCAATGCCGGCGTCGTGGAAAACCGCATCAGTGGTAACCGTTGCGAAATCGGATTGAGGGAATTCGGTTCGCCGTGGTAGGCATCGCGAAGACATGGTTGTTGTCAACATGGCAGTTGTAAACATGGCAGTTGTAGCGAGGCACCGTTAGGAGAGCTTGCACATGTTATCGAATGGATTCATCAACACCAAATGCCAGAAACCGCGTCTTGTGGTGTTGGTGATACTGATTTTTCTGGGATCGACTGTCAGCGGTTTGGCGCAGTCCAGTGGTCGATTCGCTCCCCCTCGCCGCCTCGCTGCCGCCTCACCCGAAGGGACGGCGTTGCCTCTGGGAGCCCCCAATCGCCCCATTCCTCCTCGTTCAGCCCCGATTTACCCCGTGCTTGATTTTCCCCCTCAAAACGGAGGGTATTCGCAAGGAGCCTCTCCAGCAGCCCCCTTTATTCTTCGTTCAGCGACCCCTTTTGATCGCGACATCCGAGTCAATCCTGCGGCAGCATCCAACAGAGCGGCATCCGGAAGAACGGGGATCACGACGCAGTCCGAGGCGGTTCCCGCTCAAGAGAACGTTCCTCGACGAGGTGGCAATCTGCAATTCTCGGTGAGTGAAAAATTTTTGAATCGGATCGTCGCTCGAAACGAAACCACGCCGGGGGAGGTGCGTGATTTTATTCTTGGGGCGCAGGTTTCCGGCCATCAAACGACTGCGACGCGAGTTCGCCTGGATCTTCATCCCGCACCCAAAACCCTCTATGCGTCGCTCATCTTGAATGGCACAACGCAAAGTGAAACGACGGGGGTAACGCCGCAGGCGAAGGTGGATGTGGCGAGTCAGCAGGAATTCGTCGCCACGAAAGAGATCTTTTTCGATATGATTCGCTTCTCGACCCGGCATGCGGTGGTTTTTGTTCGCGCCCGGAATCAGACGCTGGGTGCCATGACGCCGCTGACCGGAACCCCGCTGGGGGCGATTGCCAATCGCATTGCCTATCGTGAAGCGGAACGTCGCCGGCCCCAGTCCGAGGCGATCGCGCGAGAACGGGTTGCGGAACGAGTTTTCCCGGAATTTGACCGAGCGATTGACCAGCAATTGGCTTCCATGAACGAGCAATGGGACGAGAAGGTGCTGAAGTTGCTCAAAGGTGCGGACTCACTCCCGACCGAGCAGCAGGTTTGGACGACGGAAACCTCACTGCATTATTCGGCCCAATTTTCGGCCGATTCGCCATCATCAACGTTGGGTTGGCAAGACGCGAGAGCAGGAGATGGTGCCGGGGTCCATGTCAGGGTTCACGAAACCTTGTGCAAGCAACTGATTGAAAAGAGCGGTCTGAAGGGCCTGAAGACCACTGATCGGAAATTGAAGGAGTTATTCGCGTCGTACCAGCTTGAACCGACCCCTGATGAAGAGGACGCCCCCCCCAAGAATGGATTGGCGGGATTGGAAGCGGTGGTGACCGACATTGAGTTCGACGAAAAGGATCCGTTGTCAATCCGATTTGAAAAGGGTTCGGCTGTGCTCAGTCTCCGCGCCCGATTCAAGCCCGCTGGTCAGGACCTGCTCCCTCCGCTCGGAGTGGAAATCCCTTTCAAAGCCGAACTGACGGGAGAAAACATGGTTGTGAAGGCAGGGAAAGTTCGGGTCACTTCCCTTGACCCAGCGGGGGCTAGCGAGACTTTTGGCTTGGCGTCAGGACTGATTTCCAGTGCGATCAGTGCCAGCTTGAAAAAGCTTTCGTTCAGCCGAACACTGCCAACCCAGCTTTGGCCTGTGGATACTCCCGTGCCGCAAATTGTCGAGCTCACCACCGATGCGGGGTGGCTCACGATTTCTGCGGAATGAACGGCTCGTGATGCCTGGATGAATCGCGCAATCCGCGGATAAGAGTCAGTTGTTAGCCAACTTCCGGCAACGTCCTGCGGGTGACCGGGTTCAGCGGGGGGCTCTACCCTACCCCAGTCCACAAACGATCCCATGACCGATCCGAGAACGGAGCGGTCATGGGGATATCCAGAGGAAAACCACAGTGGCTAAAACGAGATATCGAGTTCGTGGATCTGCAGCACCTGGTCGAGTTTTGTGATCTCGAGCACTTCACGGATATCCGTCGAGGGGTTGTACAAATGAACTTCGACACCCTGTTTCCGAATGGAAGCGAGCAGTCCCAGCAGGCCACTCGGGATCAACGCCACTCGAGTCAGATCGAATGCCAGAACTTTACAGTGATGATTCCGAATCAGCTCGACCAGCTCATCTCGGCATTCGGCGACGTTCATCTGATCCAGGATTTCGCGCCCGCCAAAACCGATGACGGTCAGCTCACCCGCCTGATAGACCTCAAGATGCGAAACCGCTGCCATTTTCCCGACCCCTTAAAAAATAAATTCCGCAAATTCAAGCGAGTTGTGGTGTGCTAATCGGAATACGATTTTTCACGGATTTCCAGATCGGTCAAGTCCCCTTATCACTCGAGAGCCGATGTCCACCAAACACTCGCTCCATGAGCAAAGACCTCGAAGCAATACTCGTTCCCAAAAACCATCTCTACTGAAATTTCGCATTAAAACAGAGAGTTCATGGGCTTGTTTTGCTGTAAGCCGCTTTCATCACTGGGTTTGCGGTTTTTAATTGTTGTGCATGCACACTGTTCTTACGGCCCATTTTCTGTGAACGTTGGAAAATGAATTGACAAAAACCGTGGATTGACTGTCGCAGAATCTCTCAGTTGTGTTATTTGTACCATTCGATTTGGACGGATCATCGGTGTGTACCACAAATTTTGAAAAAATTCGCTGAACTTCTGGCCAAAAAGCGGTTTTGCCGGGATTGAAGATCGATGGATCATGGACAAATCGGATAGAATAGAAACGTGATTGCTCGGGGAGAGCCTCAACAGGCCCAACTCGAGCTGGAACGAACTGAAACAAGCGTCAATCTTGCCTCGACAGAATGACTGCTTATAATTTGAGGCTGATTGACCGAATCCAAGTTTGCCAATTTCCAAGGAGAGATTGATTATGGCTGTAACGTTGACTGAAAAAGCTGCCGAAGAAATCAAGCGAATCCGCACCGAAAGCAAGGTTCCAGAGGACTCGGTCTTGCGAGTTGGCGTGCGTGCAGGTGGATGTTCCGGATGGGACTATGCCTTTAATTTTGATGAGCAGCATGACTCGACCAAAGACTTTGTTTCGGAACAGCACGGCGTCAAGCTCGCTGTCGACAAGCGGTTCGATCTGCATTTGGACGGAACGGAAATCGATTTCATCGACGACTTGAATCGTCGTGGGTTTAAGTTCAACAATCCTAACGCACAAAAGACCTGCGGTTGCGGCAGTAGTTTTGCCGTTTAGTTTGGGAGCGGTTGGATTTCCTCGTTGTCAATTTTGCACGGTTTGTCTGTTTTGATTCGATGCTCGACGATCGGATTCAAACCTCGAACTTTTCGTTTGACCGTTGGACGATAAAAGCTGCGAATCCGTTCGAAAAAAACGCTTTGCCTGTTCCGGCAAAGCGTTTTTTGTTTTTGCATTTTAGGTCTGTTGAGTTCAGGGGGAAGTTTTGTCCCCGGATGTTTTTGGCCGAAATGGGGTCTGATTGAGGTTTTCTTGGGGAAAATTCGGGAACGGATTGCGTCGAAGTTGGTTCTTTCGTGTTCGCAGTCCGATCCAGAGGAGACCTGATGCTCTGTTCAAATGACGGGTATCACGCAATAGTGTACGAATCAACCAATTGAATTTGGTTCCCTGATGGAATCCGTGCACGAGATTTTGCGTGAAAGTAGCTGCTGAAAATGACATCGTCTGCTGAAGCGAATCGCGAATCCCATGATCCCGGTGGCGAGATGGCACCAGAGAACTCGACACCAGAGAACTCGACCGTTGGCTTGCCGTTTGACCAGGAAGGTCGAGTTTTGGAGTCCGAGCCGTTGTGGTCTCGCAGCTTCACCTGTCTGTTGTTTGTGCAGTTCCTCACAATCTTAAACGACCATACATTCCGCTGGCTGGTCGTGCCGATCGCCAAGCCGATCTTAGGTGATGCCAAAGCACTCTCGCTGGGGTTGGCGGCGTTTACGGTTCCGTTCATTCTGCTTTCCAGTCCCGCCGGTTATCTGGCGGACCGTTTTTCCAAAGCCTGGGTGATTCGTGTCTGTAAAACGGCAGAAATTCTGATCATGGCGTTGGGATTTTTTGCGATTTTTTCGGGTAATATGACGTTTTTAATTGGGGTGATTTTTCTGACGGGTGCTTTAGCCGCGTTATTTTCCCCTGCGAAGTCGGGTTGTCTTCCGGAATTGGTCGACGCCCCACAGTTATCCAAAGCCAATGGATTTATGGGCTTAGTCACAGTGGCCCCAGCGGCATTAGGCTTTTTGCTGGGAAACATTCTTGCGTCGTGCGCACAACCTGAGCCTGGTTCCACGATCACAACCGCGTCATTATTGCCGGCCATGGCGACGGTGATGGGAATCGCATTTTTGGGTTGGGTGATCAGCTTTGGGATTCGCGTTGTGGCCTCGGCCGATCCGGATCGACCGGTTCCCTGGAATCCAATCACAGAAACCTGGCAATCCCTGCAAAAATTGAAAGCGGACACCCCACTGCTGCGAACATCTCTGGGGATCGCTTTTTTCTGGATGCTGGCCTCGCTCGCACAACTTAACGTCGATCAACTCGGTGCAAAAGACCTCGGACTTTCGCAAGAGCAGATCGGGTTTCTAGGGATGATGCTGGTACTTGGTGTCGGTTTAGGAAGTTTGCTGGCGGGTATCTGGTCGGGCGGCCATGTGGAACTTGGGATCGTACCGCTCGGTGCCATCGGGATCGTCTTTTGGTCGATCATGCTCTGTCTGGCAGGTTTGTTTGGGAATTCCCTACCCGGAACCGCCTTTATTGTGATTTGCGGTTCGCTCTTTTTTCTGGGTTTGCATGCGGGGCTCTTCGATGTACCGCTCGAATCTTACTTGCAGCACAGAAGTGAACCACGTCATCTCGGTCAGGTGGTTGCGGCGACCAATTTCCTCGCCTTCTCGGGGATTCTGCTGATCTCGGGTTTGTACTATCTCATGATCGATGTCTGGTTCATTTCGCCGAGTGTTGTGTTTCTGTTGGCCGGACTTGGAACCATCCCGGTCGCCATCTACATCATCCTGCTATTGCCGACGGCGACGATTCGATTCGCGTTCTGGCTCGTGATTAAATTGCTCTACAAGGTGCGGACGGCGGGGATGGAAAACCTGCCACGAACAGGTGGCGTGCTGCTGACACCGAATCACATCAGTTTTTTGGATGGGATTTTATTGTTAATTACAGTTCCTCGCCCGATCCGGTTCATCATTTTCGCGGATTACGTTAATAATCCCAAATTGAACTGGCTCGCCAAAATCTTTGATGTTATTCCGATCAAAGCGGATTCGGGGCCGAAGTCTCTGATCTTGTCGTTACGAACCGCCTCGGATGCCCTGCGTGATGGTCAGGTGGTCTGTATTTTTCCTGAGGGGGGACTGACTCGAAACGGCCAGATGCAGCCCTTTCAGGCGGGGATGATGCGCATCCTGAAGGGGATCGATGTCCCCGTGATTCCGGTCTATCTCCATGGATTATGGGGCAGTATCTTCAGCTATCATGGTGGAAAATTCTTCTGGAAGTGGCCGAAAAAGTGGAGATATCCCGTTTCGATCTTGTTTGGGAAACCACTCCATCAACCCGCATCGGTACACGAAGTCCAAAATCACGTTCAACTATTGGGAGCTCTCGCCGTGGAACAGGCCAAATCACAAGAACTGACACCAGCCAGGATGTTTATTCGCTCATGCAAGAAAAGCTTGCGTTCGGTTCGGCTGGCCGATTCCAGCGGCATGGAAATGACCGGTGGCAAACTGCTGGCATCGGTGCTCGCCATGCGTCGCGTCTTGATTCGGGATGTGCTCGGCGTGGATGAACCTTACGTCGGAATCCTGTTACCGGCGAGCGGTGCTTCTGCAATCGTGAATCTGGCCGTGACGTTGTCTGGGCGGACCGCCGTCAACTTGAACTTCACGACAACCGAAGCCGATATGCGTCACTGTGCGAAAGACGCCGGACTGCGCCATGTTCTGACCAGCCGAAAAATGCTCGAGAAGAAAATGTTTGATCTCGGGATCGAATACATCTTTATCGAAGACCTCAAAGAGAAGGTGACGAATTTCGATCGAGTTGTCGCAGGAATCTCGGCCTATGTGACTCCCGCCCTGGTGCTGGAGCGGATGCTGGGGCTCACGCGGATTCGACCGAATGACATTATTGCCATCATCTTCACCTCGGGGTCAACAGGTGAACCGAAAGGGGTGATGCTGTCGCAGCACAATGTCAGCTCGACTGTCGAAGCGGCGGACCAGGTATTTAGTATTAAAAGTACCGATTGTGTCTTGGGGGTTTTACCCCTGTTCCATTGCTTTGGTTATGTGGCCGCGTTCTGGCTGCCGTTATGTGTTCAGGCAAAAGTGGTTTTTCACTTTAACCCACTCGATGCCCGGACCATTGGAGAATTGGCTCAAAAGCATGGAGCCACCATTCTATTTGGCACCCCGACATTTTTACGAGGCTACCTGAAACGGTGCGAGAAGGAACAATTCAGTAAGCTAGATCTGGTCGTGGTGGGCGCGGAAAAAATGCCGCTGGATTTGGCCGAACAATTTCGGGAAAAATTTGGGATTCAGCCCTCGGAAGGTTACGGGACGACGGAAACTTCAGGGCCTGCCTGCGTGAATATTGCTGACCACCGTTGCCAGATGGTTTCGCAAACAGGAACCAAATTGGGAACTGTCGGACGACCGATGCCCGGTGTGGTCGCCCGCGCAATCGATCCCGATACCAAGCAACCCCTTCCTGTGGGGACGGAAGGGATGATTTGCATCAAAGGTTCGAACATCATGGTTGGTTATTTGAACCATCCCGAAAAGACCGCCGCAGTGATGCATGACGGCTGGTATGAAACCGGTGATATGGGATTAGTCGACGAGGAGGGATTTGTACGGATCACCGGGAGGTTAAGTCGTTTTTCCAAGATTGGTGGCGAAATGGTGCCGCATTTAAGGATTGAAGAAAATCTGCTGCGCATCGTCGAAGACCCCACCAATACCGATGCCGGTATTCTTTTGGCCGTCACCTCGATCCCGGATCCGAAAAAGGGTGAGCGTTTGATCGTGTTGCATAAGCCCTGCACCAAGCCGATCCGCCAGATCATTGATGAACTCGCCGCCACCGGGATTCCCACACTGTGGATTCCATCGCAGGATAGCTTCATTGAAGTGGCTGAGATTCCGCTGTTGGGAACCGGTAAGCTCGACCTGAAAGGGATCAAGCAAACCGCTCTAGCGGAAACAGACAAGTCTTCAAACGCGAAATCGTGATCAGGACCGAAAGCAGGAGAGTGATCAGGGGCGAGACCAGGGTGAGCGGTTTTTGTTCCCTGTTTTTTGGGATTGGTGGAGGACGGATGCGAGCAGTGTCCTGGCTGAAAAATGCGTTTGCGGTCCCTGTCAGCAGCCCTGTTGTACCGACGGTCGCACAGGCTGCCGTCATTGACGCGGTCTGCCGGGAAATTGTGAGGCGGCAGATGGTGCTTCCAGCGCAAATGATGCTGGAATCATCCGCCCCGCTGCACTTTTTGACCGGACAACTGCTCCGTTTTTTCGAGCCATTTTTGAGTCTCCTCCTGGCACCCACCGCGATTCAGGACTTCGCCACATTTCTCGAAAAACAGGGAGCGGTGGAGTACTTGAGTCAGCGGCTGAGCGAACTGCAGGGGACGAGTGCTGAGTCGTGAGCCCATCATGTTCCCGAGAGATTTTGCTCAGAGGAGTTTCTCACAACCGATTTCCGGCAGAGAGCTCGGGCCGATTCGCGCACAGACCAATTTAGGGACTGGCCAATTTAGGGACTGGCCATTTGACGGACTGGGTTTTCAAGCGGTTTTTTGTTCGGGATATTTGATTCGGCCGTGGTGAATCCCAATCAGTGATTTTGTGAGCGAATCTTCGATGATCGCCAATTCGCTTAAGGTGAGTGTACTTTCGTCAAACTGTCCGTCGAGCAGGCGTTTCATGGCGATTTCGTGAACGAGTGTCTCGAGGCGTTTCGGGGTCGCTTCTGCCAAAGTCCGGCTGGCCCCTTCGACGGCATCGGCGACCATCAACACCGCTGCTTCGCGAGTTTGTGGTTTTGGGCCAGGATAGCGGAAGGCCGATTCCTGGGCGTCAAAACGGTGGTCCGGTTGCGATTCGGCTTGTTTTGTTGCGGCATGAAAGAAGTATTCGACGAGTGTCGTTCCGTGATGCTGCTCGATAAAGTCAATCAGTGGTTCGGGCAAATTGTGTTGATGCCCCAATTCCACACCATCCTTGACGTGGCCGATAATCACCAGAGCACTCATTGCCGGATTCAGGTTTTCATGACGACTCGTCTGCCCTGCTGTCATATTTTCGACAAAATAGTGAGGCTTTGTCATCTTACCAATGTCGTGGTAATAGGCCCCGACACGACAGAGCAACCCATTGGCTCCGATGGCATCGGCGGCGGTTTCCGCAATCGTGGCGACTCCGTTCGAGTGGCTGTAGGTTCCCGGTGCTTTTTGAATCAGCTCCTGCAGGAGCGGATGGGAAACGTCGCTGAGTTCCAACAGGCTGATGTCCGTGACGACACCAAACAAATTCTCGATGAAGGGGAGGCTACCCGAAACCAGAAAGCCGGAAAGAAAACACCAGCCAGCGCCGCGCAGCCCGTTCAGAAAGAATCGATGATCAGGGTCAGCCCAGATTTGGCCCAGTTGCTGCGTTTCGAGGATCACTGTCCCCAGCGAAACGAGCAAATAGGTGATCGCTGCCGTGAAACCGACTTTGACCAGTTTCATCCGGTTCGAGACCTGATTTAAGGGGACAATCGCGGCGGCAATCGCACTCATCAAGACCACAAAATGCCCCACCCCTGCCCCGATCGCCAGGGTCAAAACCAGCGACATTGAAAAGCCCGTCAGCGCCGCTAACACCTGATTATAGGCGATAGCAAGAATCATGACGGTGCAGAGTAATGGGACCACTTCGGCCCGCCAATGGTCAAACGACAGCAGGCGACTGAGAACGATCGCGGAAGTGACCGACAGCAGATAAACCGACAGACGCCCGACGTTCGAGGCGAGACGACGTTCATTACGAACAAGATAGCATCCGATTAAGCCACTCAGCACAATCAAGAGCAGCAGTACCGTCGCCATGCGCATGAGACGCTCGGGAAACCGAACCTTCCGCTCAATTTCGTCATATTGTGCATGCAGCACATCCAGATACTCTTCGGTGATTTTGCTTCCTGGCGGGACGAGTAATATTCCCCGTTTATAGCTGTCTTTCACGGGGCGAGTTGCGGCAATCGCGGAAGTGACTCGCTGATTGGTCGCGAGCAAGTCAAATTCCAGTGAAGGTATGACGCGGTTCTTCAGCCATCGTTCGAGAATCGGCTGGAGGGGAAGCAAAAGCTTGCAAGATTTCCATTGCCCACCCACGCTCCCGGTTGCTTTCAGAGCTTCATCCAGAATCGCGTCTGCCGCCTGATGTTTGTGCTGGTTGCCGGACTTATCAACGACCGCAATCTCATCTTCCAATCGAATTTTTTGTCGGGGACGTGAGAGTTCCGAGAGTTCGAGCACACCCACGCTGAGCAGCGGCGCGATCAGTTGCGAGAATTCGCTCTTGATTTCATCGATCGGGATCGCCGCATTTTCTGCCGGTCCGATCGCCGTCCGCAGTTTGTTCCACTCTTCTTCAAACTTCAAGGTCTGCGGATCGAAGGCGGCTGGCCCCGGTGCAATCCAGCCGAAATCTGCACGCGTTTCTGCCGAGACTTCACTGAATCGTTGAACTTCCACGACGACCAATAAATGACGCTCTAAGTCTTCCGCAAGATTTTGCAGGCGATTGAACCCGTCCGGAATTTCGCAAAACACCGGAGGCTCACGATTGATACTCTCGATTCGGGCCAATTCGGACTTGTCATGATTGACACGAGTAAAATCCGTTCGAGCCAGCATTCCATTCGGAACATCGTCACCGAGACGATGGGGAAAGGGGGCTTGCCAGCTTTGCAGTGCGAAGACGAGACCGATCAAGGCGACCAGACAAATCGTCAGTCGCAGCGCGACATCGGTGCGACTCAACTGTTCACCCAATCGGCCTGACCAGGTCAATCCGACTTTGTGAACAGACAACCGCAATGGTCGGTTTCGGCGAAAAGAAAAAAAGTTCATACCTTCGATTTCTGAGTACCGATGCGGACTGAAAAATCAGTTCGAGTCGGGGTTTTGTGGCGTACTGACATCCGGGTGATCACTATTACGTTCTTCCTGGATCGCATCGCGATGAAGGGTTGACAGAGCATCGGTCGAAGTGACGAATTGCGAATCCATTGCGGTCGGGGCTATTTCCGTGGCCTCAGCCCCCTGCTGCTGCTGAGGCTCAGCAGTGGGAACCAGGATCGGCGTGACAGGTGCTTTCCAGCCCCAGCGGCCGTTATTCTGATCGTCGTAAGCCTCGACAATCTTACGGACGAGAGGATGTCGGACGATGTCCCCGCCGGCGAGTGTCACCGTGGCAATTTCCGGGATGTTTCTCAGACGACGAATGGCGTCATTCAAACCACTCTCGATCCGGTCTGGCAGGTCGGTCTGGGTACCGTCGCCGGTGACGACAATCTTGGAATGATGTCCCATTCGTGTCAGGAACATCTTCATTTGGGTGACCGTCGTATTTTGTGCTTCATCGAGAATTATGAACGTATTGTTCAGTGTTCGGCCGCGCATATACGCCAGCGGAATGATTTCGATCACTTCCTTATCGAGATATCGCTGGACTTGATCCAAGTCCAGGATATCGCTGAGGGCATCCAGCAGGGGCCGCAAGTACGGATTGACCTTGGCCATCATGTCCCCAGGCAGAAATCCCAGTTTTTCACCCGCTTCGACGGCGGGCCGAACCAGAACGATCTTGCGAACCTGTTCGAGCCTCAGCGCATTGATCGCCATCGCCACAGCCAGATACGATTTGCCAGACCCCGCAGGACCCTCGCAAATCACCAGATCATGCTCTCGAATCGCCTTGATGTATTCTCGCTGACCTGGACCGAGTGGTCGAATTTTCCGCGCCTTGTGGAAGACATCGATCACCTCGTCAACCGATTTTTCCACAGGAAACTGTCCGCGCTGCAACGCGCGATCCACATCGCTCTCGTCCAGCAGACCTTTCTGCTCGATGATCGAGCGAAGCTCGGAGACAATCTCGACACCCAAATCGACCTGAGCTTGATCGCCATGCAAATGAAGTTCTTCGCCGCGGAGAACCACCTCGAGATGAAAGGCATCCCGTAATCGACGCAGATTCTTGTCCCGCAGGCCAAACAGCGTGCGAACATCTTCAAAATTGCGAAACTGAACTCGTCCTTCAGACATAGAACCTTTTCCTGAGAGCACCAGTCTGCGATTCACCGTGAAGTCTGTTGGTCAACATCATCACGTGCTCGGCGCAGTCTGGAAGTGTCCGCAACCGACGGTCGCGCGCCACGAACACTCTAGCGTGTTTTGAAACCACTCGCAAAAGCACCAGCCTCTGCAAAATCAAAATGCCATCAAATCTTACCCAAACTACCAGCCTGGAATTGGCCGTTGACAATTCCATTTACGAACTCTTCACCATTTGTAGCGGTTATATTCAAGCTTGCTGGGTGAGTTGTTCGATCATTGACGAAAGGAACAGATATGCCATCAGGTTTCCCGTTTCCTGACGACATCCCCCACTTGGGCGGAAACATGGAAGTTGCCAATGTACGAAGCCAGTTTTGGATTGCAGCGTCGGCCTTTTTCAGCCACTCCCGACGCCACGTGCTTTTTGTCTGCCGGTCCCATCCAGGCGGCGCTGGACGAGATCATGGTTTGCATCGAGCAGGGGCAAGGGATTGCGGTGTTAACGGCTCCGGCGGGGGTCGGAAAAACGCTGTTATGTGAGCGAATCTGTCGGGAGTTGACCAGTCGCTTCCAGGCCGTTTTCCTGCGTCATGCCAGCTTTCTGACACGGCGAGCCCTGCTACAAACGCTGCTTTGTGAATTAAATCATGCGTATCATCACCCGAGTGAACACGAATTACGTTTAGCACTTTTCCCCGCGATTCGAGCCTTGCGGCCCCAGCGAGAGGCGTTGGTGGTGGTCTGTGACGAAGCCCATCATTTGCCGGAAAGTCTCTTGGAAGAATTGCGAATTCTGGCCGATTTTGCCGAAGCGGGACGCCCGCTGGTAAGGCTGGTCCTGGCGGGCCAATTGTCGTTGGAAGAGAACTTGATTCAGCCCGCACTGGAAGCCTTCAATCAACGGATTCGAGCTCAAGTCACATTGCCCACCTTTGATCGAGCGACCTCGCTGGACTATCTCGATTACCGACTCACCTGGGGTGGCGGTCGGACAGCAGAAATCTTTACACCGGCAGCGATGGATCTCATCGTGCAAGTGAGTGACGGAATTCCTCGCTGCATCAACCAATTGGCGGATCACTCACTGCTGCTCGCATTCGTCGCCGAACAAAAACCGGTTGGCGAAGAAATCATTCGCGAAGCACTGAACGATCTGCGACAATTGCCACTTCACTGGAATGAATCGGCCAGCTCAGGCCGCAATGCTTCCACCGACGCCGGATTTTCCGTCGATCGCGATTTCGAGTTGGACGAAGTCGATTCCTCGCCGCAACCGGTCCGTCACCAGCTTGCAGAGCCCTTCCCGGCGACCGAATCCGCGTGGGGTGCGACCTACTCATTTGAATCGTCTCTTGATGATTTCACGGGTGTATCTCAACCTTCCCTGATGCAGAATGGCAAAAACGACATTCCTGCCGAAGTCTCTGCGGAACAGACGAACGCCTCAAGGACGACAATCCCGACGGGGATCCCCCACATCGGCGATTCCACAGATTTCGCACCGACAGATCTCGATTCCACTGCAACACTCCCGATCGAAGCCGATAGCGATGATTGGCGACAAACGATCGAATTATTTCGAATTCCACCCAGCACAGCCCATCATGGGTCACGCCCGCTCCCAGCCTCAGCGGCAGCCTCAGCGCCCTCATCATCCTCAGTCGAGTTCTACGAGGAACTGATTGTCGATCGCTATGCGACGATCGACGCCGGACTACCGCCAACACCTGTATCACAACCTCGGGACTTACCTCCTCGGAACACGCATCCACATCGGGACACCACGTTACCCACCGAGGTTCAGCTCGCTGCCTCAAAAAATGTCGTGGCCGAGGTTTCCAGCCCCCTGCTCTTTCCGTCAGTCAATCTGCCCGAGAGCGATCCGCGACGGCACGGGGTCCACAGTCATCACGAAACCGTGATGCGTCTCACCGGAGTTGATCTGACGGACCATAACCTGGAGAGGGATGACGACGAGCTGACCGAGGAAGAGATCGCCGAGCCAATCGTTGCGACTTCCGTTGATACCGGTGATTTGACCAATCGGGCTTTTGAACCTGGTAAGGATCACTCGCTCGAAAAGGGAGATCGCTCCCCTGCTCGTGAAGCGGGTTTGAATCACCCGTTAGAGACCGATCGGATCACAGGACGCATTGACACCGCACACGAATGCGCTCGCCCGGCAGGAATTCTTGAGACAGAGCATGCACCGATCCTGACCACTCTTCGCCGGGATAATCACGCTGCCGCTGCCTCTACGGAAGACCACCAAGAATCATTCTCTCCTGGAAAAACTCGCCATCCCGTCTGGGAATCGGTGGAAACCGAGCCGGTCGCTGCGGAACCTCAGACGCGTCCGTTCCAGTACCTCTTCAGCATGCTGCGACGCAAGCAACAACAATCTTAGCGATCGTCAAAACTTCTCGATGGAACGAGTCGTGTTCACGTCGCACGCTGCCGCTGGGGTTCGCAAAATTTGCGGATCCTCGCGGTCCTTTCGTTTCGATCCCATGCAGGGTCGACGGCAGGAAATCAATCACGCTATAGTTCCCCTCACGTATCTGAGGTCTTCGATTTGACGATCACTCAACGAGGGATGGAGCGGCTGCGATGATGCGATATTGGGATTCCTGCTGGATTTGTGCGTTGATCATCGGCCTGTTTGGCCACGTTACGGTTGCCACAAGTGATGATCGGGTTTCGATACAAACTCAACCCGAGGGTTTGGTGGTCAAAATCGATGGAGAAGAGTTCACGGTGTTCCATCATGGACCGGCACTCCCCAAACCGTACTTCTGGCCGGTTCGCGGGGCCGGCGGAGCGATCCTGACTCGTCCCATCGATCCCAACGAAAAAGAGCATCCCCACCACCGTGGGATCTGGTTGTCTGTCGATGAAGTGAATGACATCAAGTTCTGGGCCGAACGAGGGAAAATTGCGACCCGAGAAGTCAAATCCACCTCTGGCAACCCCGCGACGATTGAACTCGTCAATGAATGGCTTGCGGCCGACGGAGTTGCCACCCTGCTGGAACGAACCCGCATCTCGATTTACCCGGACCGACTCATCGCTTACGACACAACGGTTTCGACTCCTCCTGGCCGAACCGTCAGATTCGACGATACCAAAGAGGGATTCTTCGGCATCCGGATTGCGCAGTCTATGCGGGAAAAAGAGGGGGGCATGGTGGTGAACTCGGACGGGAAGCAGACAACGCAGGAATGCTGGGGCCGACCTGCCAAGTGGGTCGATTACACCGGAGTCGTGGAGACCCGGAAATATGGTGTGACGCTCATGGATCATCCCGGAAATTTCCGCCCCTCACGCTATCATGTGCGGGATTATGGGCTGTTTTCCATGAGTCCCTTCGGTGAGGGGGCCTATCAGAATGATCCCACCAAGTCACAGCCTGTCACGCTCGATGAGAAAACCCCAGCCCTCCATTTTCGTTATGGGCTGTTCGTTCACAGTGGCGATGTGATCGAGGGTCGAGTTGGAGAGGCCTACGATCAGTTTCTGCAGGTCACAAAATCTCCAACTCAAAAATAAAAAATCACCCCCACGTTTTGCTCTGTTCCCTTCTTGGGCGTTGTTTCTTTCCCGATTTTCCGCTGAACGGGCGGAGAGCGACCAAAATGGGCGTAGAAATCTGCGTAGAAAGCGTGAAGAAATAAACCATGCGACTGGAGGGCAAAACGGTCTTAATCACCGGGGGCCGTCGGATTGGAGCCGACTTGGCCATCAAACTGGCTAGCCGGGGTGCAAATGTCGCCTTCAGTGCATTGACCGGCGCCGAGGCGCTGCGACCTGTCGTGGCCGAGTGCCAGCGAATCGGCGTGCAAGCGGACATTTTTATCGCCGATCTGCGAGATGCTCATGCCGCCGAAAACCTGGTTGAAAAAACGGTCACTCGATTTGGTTCGCTGGATGTGTTGATCAACATGACCAGCATCTACACGCGGACACCCTGGTCCACCTTGCAGCCCGAGGATTTTGACGCGGCGATGGCCAGTAACCTGCGAGCTCCTTATTTCACGGCGATGGCAGCGGCCAGGGCGATGCTCCGGCAGCCTGTGGAACAGGGGTTACAGGGGAAAATCATTCATTTTACCGACTGGGCGGTCGATCGCCCCTACCGTGACTATCTTCCTTATCTGATTGCCAAAGGGGGGGTGGTGACACTGACCAAAGCCTTGGCGGTCGAGTTGGCTCCGACAATCACCGTGAATGCGATTGCTCCAGGGACAGTGGCACCTCCTGCGGGGATGTCGCCGGAAAAACTGGAACAGATTCGAACGGGTTCATTACTGCAGCGGCACGGATCCTCCGACGATGTCAACGAAGCGGTCCTCTACTTGCTCGAGGGGACAGACTTTGTGACGGGCGAAGTGTTTCGAATCGATGGTGGTCGTTTCCTGGGACCTTCTGGTTGACGCCCCCTGCTCTGCCAGTAAAACGGCACGATACGATCGAGGAATACCCGTTACGAATTTCAGACGGTTTTGGCACAGGCTGACTCGAATGCCGTCCGGCGGGATTCACCATTTTGGCGAAGAGAGAAAAATCATGTCGGACAATTTTGTCAGGATTGAACAGGCTTATCAGGCTCGATTCCCCCAATCGGCCAATCTTTCCGCCAAAGCGGCCGGGATTTTTCCCAGCGGTGTGACGCACGACAGCCGCTATCTGCTCCCCTTTCCCGTTTACGTCAAAGAGGCTTTCGGGTCACGCAAAACCACAGTCGAGGGGCGTTCGCTGATCGATTACTGGGTGGGCCATGGCGCGCTGCTACTGGGGCATGGAAACCGTCAGGTCGTTCAGGCCGTACAGCAGCAAGTCGCGCGGGGAACTCACTTCTCAGCCTGTCATGAACTCGAGATCGAGTGGGCCGAACGGATCCAGCGTTTGGTTCCTGCGGCGGAACGAGTCCGCTTCACCAGCAGCGGCACCGAAGCAACGCTGATGGCGCTCCGGGTCGCGCGATTGGTCACCGAGAGAACCAAGGTGGTCAAATTTGTCGGACATTTCCACGGCTGGCACGATCTGCTGGTACCGGCAGCGTATGCCCCGTACACGCCCGAAAATTGGTCCATGCCAGGCGTAACACCGGGCGTGCTCAGTGATCTCATCGCGATTCCCCCCAACGATCTTGCATCCGTGGAACGCGTGTTTCGACAGCATCAACCCGCCTGTTGTATTCTTGAGCCGACGGGGGGCCACTGGGGCCTGGTGCCGATTCAAGGGGCCTTTTTGCAGGGATTGCGTGATCTCTGTTCACAACATGGTGTACTCTTGATTTTCGATGAAGTGATTTCCGGGTTCCGCGTTCATCCCGGTGGGGCTCAAAGTCTCTACGCGATCAAGCCAGACCTGACCACGCTGGCTAAGATTCTCGCTGGGGGACTGCCGGGTGGGGCGTTATGTGGTCGAGCCGATCTGCTGGACGCCTTAGCCTTTGGGAATCGGCATGGACGGAAGATGAAGCATCCCGGCACCTTCAATGGCAATCCCCTTTCTGCCGCAGCCGGTTGTGCCATGCTGGATCAATTGGCGGATGGCACGGCCTGCAAACGAGCCACCGACACGGCCAAAAAATTGCGTCTGGGACTGAACCAGCTCTTTTCCCGGAAGTCGATCCCCTGGCAGGCTTATGGCGAGTTTTCCATGATTCATATCTTGCCAAACACTTCAGGGTCAGCCTCGCTGGAAGAGGGATTCATTCCCCACGGAGGAGATTACCGTCTGCTGGATGCCGAGCAGCCCCCGGCCCTCAAACACGCGTTTCGTGCGGCATTGCTCGTACAGGGAGTTGACTGGTTTGGCTGGAGTGGCATGACGTCCACGGTTCATTCGGACGAAGACATCGCTGCCACGGTCTCCGCCTTTGACCGGGCGCTGGACCAGCTGTATGACAACGATGTGATTTGAACGGTTTGCGTAAAGTGTTCGCACGTGCAGTTAAGATGTGTGTCCCCATCGGACGAAGCCTTGAACGCAGGTCATGGATTTGCCTGAGATCCAGGGTGTTGCGTCGGGACAAAAACAAAGCAAGCCTCCCGAAAACGAGAGGCTTGCGTGCGAGGATTCACTCGTGTGAGGCTTTGAGCGCTACCGTTTACGATGGCTGCTATTGACTGGGCCGCTTTTTTGGTTCAACCACAAACTCAGAGCGCGAAGCGAAAAGACTTTACTCGGCAGCAAACAGGACGACTAGCAAACAGGACGATTTCGTTCCCTGATCCGTTTCCCAGGACGGCCATGACGATCGGACTGCTCGGTCTCGACCAACTTCGTGAGATCCTGCTCGCAGCAGCGTTCCGGCAAATCCATTGAATCCTGCAGTCGATTCATGAATCACACTCTTGTCAGAAAATGCGAAGATTGTGAACCACGAATCAAACGAATCGCACGAATCGGAAAAGAAGGAACGTCAAGATTCTGAAAACTGAAAACTGAAAACTCAAAACTGTTTTTTACTTCACGGCCGGCTTTAAAAGTCCCTGGCGTTTGAGCCAGTCACCCGCACGTTGAGGCCACGAGTTGACTGGTTCGCCGGTATCCCGCATTCCATAACCATGACCACCGGTGGCGTAAACATGCAGTTCGGTGGGGACATTGACCTTGCGCAGTTCCGTCGCGATATGCAGGCTACTGAAGACGGTCACCGGGTCATCCCAGGCATGAACCAGAAAGGTCGGAGGAGCCTCTTTGCTGATCTTCACATCCTCACGCAGCTTGGTCGGCTCACCCTTTTTCTCAAAATAGGCGGGATAAATCAGCATCGCGAAGTCGGGGCGGGAGGAAACCTCATCCACCGCATCCATCGGTGCATACTGTCGCTCGGAAAAATAGGAGGCTAAGCCTGCGGTTTCTCCACCGGCGGAAAAGCCGAGGATTCCGATTCGCTTGGGATCAAGGCCCCACTCAGCGGCTTGCGAGCGAACCAGGCTGATTGCCCGCTGTGCATCCTGAACCGCCCCCTTCCAGCGATCACCATCGGGGGTTCGCGTCGGGACGCGATATTTCAGCACGATTCCTGTGACCCCCAGCGTTGCCAGCCATTCCGCCGTCTCGGTCCCTTCATGATTGAATGCCAGAATGTTATGGCCCCCACCAGGGCAAATCACCACCGCCGTTCCACTGTCGATCTCTATTGCTGGTTTATACACCGACAGGGTGGGGATCGAGACGTTGGTCAAGCGAATAATCGGTTTGCCGCCGGCGTCTTTGGCGCCAGGTTTGGTGACATCCTGCTCGGGGGGAAGTTCCTTGGTCTCTCCTGGAGGCTTCCCTGGCCAGACGTTTTTGACGACGACCGGCGTCGCCTCGTCCGCGATTACAGGGATGGCGAGCATGGGTGTCAGCAAGCCAAACAGCAAACCAAGCCATTTCATTCGTGGTCGCGACATTTCGTACCTCTTTTTTCACAATTTGCGGATTTCTCGACTGAACAAACAGAATGATATCGATCACTCGCGCCACGTCAGCATTACTTTCGACCGCGAAAATTGCAAACCGCCGCGAGATTTCGACCGAATTCGGTCAAGTTGAGGGCCTGACGGGTCTCTCCTCAACGGCGGATGACACCGCGAATGACAATTTGCCGCATCGACTTGCCGCATCGACTTCAAAATGAATCTGCGATCGGCAAATTTCACCGAACTTGAATCCAAGCGAAATCACATTCCGCACAATCGATACAAACGGATTCAAAAGAAAGCTCGTTCCAATCGATACCGACTACCGATGTCAGTATCAGATGTGCAATTTTATTTTTTTAGGGATCTTGATTTTGTCTTTTTTGAATTTTTCAAAAAAATTTGAAGTGGGTCCCGCGAAAACCTCTCGATTGGGTTCACTCTTGGTGCTTTCCCTCCCTAATCCCCCATGGTTTCGCTACGCCGTGATGCTTTTCTCGCTGATTCTGGGGCAAACACAAACACAAGCGGATGACTTCGATCTTCCTCCGATCCCCCGTGTCGCAGATGCTGCCGATGAGCCGTTTCCGCGAGACCCAAACTTCAGGTCTCCCACGCGTGGCGACTATGCGGACGATGAAGAGTCTGCCGGGGAATCAACAGGTTTTTCGCTGGACGACCGGCTGAAGGAACTCGAAAAGAAGTATGAATCGCAACAAACGGAAACCGATCAACTCCGCAAAAAACTGTCCGATCTCGGCGCGGCCAAGGATGCCAAGCCAGACCCCAAGTCAATTAAGGGGAGCTGGAAAAATCAATTAAACTTCGAGTCAGCAGACAAGAACTTCACCGCCCACTTCGGTGGCCGAACACAACTGGACGCGGTCTGGATGGGTGCGAACCCTGCCGCCTACGGGAAATCGAATGGCACGGGAGATAGCGATGCGGTCGACTTCCGACGAGCCCGTCTGCGAATGGAGGGGACCATTTACAAGACGATCGACTACATCATGGAATATGATTTTTTGAATACCGTCAACGACAACCCTGGACTGCAACCCGCCTCGGTGTCGAATGTGATCAACGTTCCCGCTCCCACCGATCTTCAATGGACGTTTCGGGAAGTCCCTGGGGTGGGGAATGTTCGTGTCGGTAACCAGAAGGAACCGATCGGACTCGAACACATTACGAGTAGTCGTTATCTCGATTTTATGGAACGTTCGTTCAATCAGGATGCTTATACGGGCCCCTTTAACAATGGGTTTACGCCGGGGGTTTCGATCTTTAGTAACTTTGGCGAAGACCAGCGTGGACTTTGGCACTTCGGTGTTTTCAAAAACGTCGTGAACGTTTTCGCCTATGGGGTTGCCGACAACGCCTATGCTTACGACGGGCGATTGACCTATCTGTTGTGGGATGAAGAGGAGGGTCGGCAACTCTTGCATGTGGGTGGTGCCCTTAGTCACCGGAATATGGCCGGTGATGCCATTCGGATTCGGTCTCGCGGGTCACTCCGCAACGGTCCTTCTGCACTCGATCCTGTGTTCGCTGATACGGGGAACTTCCTCGGTGACTTCCAAGAAATGGCGGCAGCGGAAATGGCCTTGGTTCTGGGGTCGTTCCAACTGCAATCAGAATACATTGCGTCCATGATCAACAATTCCAGAAATTTGACAGGAACGACGAATTACGGAAACTACTTGACCAATGGCTATTACGTTATGGCCTCGTATTTTCTGACCGGGGAACATCGGGAATATGAAAAGAAAAACGCCTCGTTTGGGCGCGTCATCCCCGGCAAAAACTCACGCCTCTGCCCGCAAGACTGTACCGAACCGGGTTATGGTGCCTGGCAGGTGCTGGCTCGTTACTCGGCCCTGGACCTGAACGACAACAATTTGAGTGCTGGACAGCTCTGGGATGTGACTCTCGGCGTCAACTGGTTCCTGAATCCGAATATGAAAATCCAGGCGAACTATATTTATATGGACCGCAACGCTCTGAGCAGTTCTAACGCTCCAGGAGCTGGCAGCATTCAGGGATTCGGCATGCGCCTCGCGCACGACTTTTAACCGAGACCCGGTTTCGTCACGCGGTGACCGGGATCCTGTTTTGTTTCACCGTTGTTTGATCACGCCATCGAGCGGGATCAAGCAAATCTCGCCCCTGCAGCAACGAGTCTCATTTGACGCGAGCGTTCCGAAACTCTCGCCATTGCTCGATCGCCGCCAACGGCGTCAAAGCACCAACCACCATCAAAATATCGACCATCAAATCAACCATGGCACACTCTCCTTAACACGGAAGTAATGCAACTTTTGTGCCGCGCTCAAAAACCTCGGTTTTTCAGTATTCGCTGATGAAAAACGCTTAAGGATCAGGCAGTTTTGCTGCGAAAAAGGGGGCCAGTTTGGTGGATTGATTTCACAGCCGCATTTTTCGTTTGAGGTCGAGATACGTTTTAATGGTCTGCAGGGCGAGCTGATCGGCAGGTGAATCGAGCACGGCCGAACCGCTGAACCGCAATGTTTCGAGCAATTCATCCCGCTGCAGCTGCAGTTCGTTCGCCACCCCCACCTGATAGAACTCATCGACATTCTCTGGCTTGTGCAACTCGACCCGCGATATCGTTTCATCGGAAATCGTCACCACCAGTGGCAAGTGCCTGGGGATCAGCGATCGAACATACGTTGTCATCCGCTGTGCCGACTCGATCACCGTGACATCCGTAAACAACAACATCAGGCTTCGTCTTCGGTTTCGCGTCGCCGCGAAAGTGATCGCGGTTTCAAAGTCGGGTTCCACGAGCCTTGGCTGTAAGGAATAGAGCGCGTTCATCATCAAACCGAGCTGGCTTCGTTCCCGCCGTGGATGCAAATAGACGTCCACTTTGTCCGAGAAAACCAAGAGGCCCACAGCATCACCCTGGTCGGACATGGACCGAGCGGCGAGGACTGCTGCTTCGAGTGCCGTATCAAACTTGGTTCGATTTCCACAGTAAGTGGTCATCATTCGGCTGGCATCAATTAAGATCATCACCTGTTGCTGACGTTCGGATTCATAATTCCTGGCA
>Ga0114978_10000843_pt1 | contig 25676 bp, 23 predicted proteins | sample S_140212_EF_Meta_FD_87027 | JGI IMG/M metagenome (GOLD analysis project Ga0114978, IMG submission 87027) | Freshwater microbial communities from Lake Simoncouche, Canada to study carbon cycling - S_140212_EF_MetaG | ecosystem: Environmental > Aquatic > Freshwater > Lake | place: Lake...
CCCCGACAACCCCGACAACCCCGACAACCCCGACAACCTTTTTTCGCTGTCGATCAGCGCTGCGGGCATCGCGCTGACCGCCAGCACGCTGGCGCAGTAGCCCGAGCGGACCGCGCTGCTGGGCATACCGTCGAATTTGGCGGTGGCAGGGTCTTGTGCCAGGCACAAGCCGCCGGCGCCTGCGATGGCGCGCAGCCCCAGCGTTCCGTCGCTTCCGGTGCCCGAAAGGACGATGCCGATCGCGTCGGCCCCCTGATCGTCGGCCAGGGAGCGCATGAAACTGTCGATGGGCATGCGTTGGCCGCGATCGGCCTTTGGCACGCTGAGCTGCAGCACGCCGTGGAAAACTTCCATTTCCCGATTGGGGGGTATGACATAGACATGGTTGGGGGCAACCTGCATCTGGTCTTGGGCCTCAACCACGGGCATGGCGGTGCTGCGCTGCAGGATTTCACCCAGGATGCTGCCGTGGGTTGGATCGAGGTGCTGCACCAGTACCAGCGCCATGCCACTGTCCGAAGGCATGGCGCGCAGAAACTGTTCGAAGGCCTCGAGTCCGCCTGCCGACGCGCCCAAACCGACGATGGGGAACTTGACAGGACCTGAGGCCGGCGGCTGCCCGGTCGTGCCGGGCGCCCTGTCTTTGGCCTTGTTGGGGGCCGCAGCCTTCACCGAAGCCTTTGCCGCCGCCTTGGTGGTCGACGTGTCCGCTTTCTTGCCGTCACCGAATTGCATGGAACCTGCTCCTGGAACTGGGGCCATAGCCGCCGACGCAGCTGAAGTGGCTTGACGGCCCATGAAATCCTGCAGAAATCATAGTCGGCAAGTGCGCTGGCGGACCTTGTCAAAAGCCCTGCTTCAAGTGCAAAGCCGCCTTGCTTGCCCATTCGCAATTCAGGGTGGTGGACGCGGTGGATCTCCGATTCGCCAAAGGCGCTCGCCTTGCTCTTTGTCGGCCCTTTGTGTTGTCGGCAGTCCATGCGTCTGTTCCTTTGATGGGCCGCAATGGTGGCGGTGGGTGCGCTCAGACCATGTCGTTTTCCCATTTGGAGGGCGGCGTCGATGGTGGCGATCTGCAAGGAGCGTGTGTGGGTAGGTCCGCTGGGCCTGGCGGGCGAGTTGGTGACTCCGCCTGAAGCGGCCGCAGTGGTTGTGTTTGTAGCGGGCGCCAACCGCGCTGGGGACGACGCGTGCAATGGCGCCGTGGCGCAGGTGTTGCATCGCCACGCGTTCGCCACGCTGTGCTTGGACCTTTTGCGCGCAGGCGAGGCGGTTGATGCTCCCAATGGCTTGGATTTGGACCTGCTGGCAGCGCGGCTGGAGCAGGTCATGCAATGGGTCTCAAGCTGCGATGCACTCGCCGGCCTTCCGGTGGGCCTCCTGGGAACCGGTGCCGGCGCAGCCGTCGCGCTGCAAGCCAGCACGCAGCGGTCCGGCTCGGTGGCGGCGGTGGTCTCGCGCAGCGGGCGTCCGGATCTGGCTGGGCGGTTTCTGCAGCGGGTCACCGCGCCCACTTTGCTCATCGTGGGTGGCACCGACGCCCGGGCGCTGGAATTCAACCGCCATGCGCTGCGGATGCTGGGATGCAGCAAGCGGCTCGAGGTGGTCCCCGCAGCCGGTCATCGTTTCGAGGAGCCCGGCGCCCTCAACGGCGCAGCCGAATTGACGGCGGATTGGTTTAGCAGCCATCTGGTGCGCCGTCATCTGGCCTGAGCAGGCCCTGCCGCCGGGCGCGGCGGGTCGCGCAACACGGGCTTTGACGAGCCGCACCCCAAGGAGCGAGTAGATGCCGAAATCCAATGCGCCGAGGGTCGAATACCGTGCCCGCGGTCCCGAGCCGGGACAGGTCGCGCCGAACCACTTGGTGCAGTCCACGCACGCCATCGTGCTGGCCGGGGGCCGCGGTTCGCGCCTGATGCAGTTGACCGACATGCGCGCCAAGCCCGCGGTGCCCTTCGCCGGCAAATTGAAGATCATCGACTTTGCCCTGAGCAACTGCATCAATTCGGGTATCCGGCGCATCGCCGTGCTGACGCAGTACAAAGCGCAAAGCCTGATCCGCCACATTACACGGGGCTGGGCCTTTTTGGACGCGAGTCTGAGCGAGTTCATCGACGTCGTTCCAGCGCAGCAGCAGATCGATGAGGGCTGGTACAGCGGAACAGCGAACGCGGTCTACCAAAACTTGGACATGTTGTACGAGGCCAATCCGCGTTTCGTCCTCATCCTGGCGGGCGATCATGTCTACAAAATGGACTACAGCCGCATGATTGCCGACCATGCCGCCTACGGTGCCGATGTGACGGTGGCTTGCACCGAGGTGCCGCTGGCGCAGGCGCGCGACTTCGGTGTGATGCGGGTGGAGGGCGGCCGTATTTGCGATTTCCAGGAGAAACCTGCGCACCCTGCGGCCATCCCCGGTCGGCCAGGCGTCGCACTGGCGAGCATGGGAATCTATGTCTTCAATACGGAATTTCTGTACCAAGAACTTCGCCTTGACGCCGCCGATCCGGACTCGTCGCATGATTTCGGGCGCGACATCATTCCGCGCCTTGTGCGGCGCGCGCGGGTCTATGCGCACGACTTTGCAGGCAGCTGCGTCAACATGATCGACGAGCGGCCCTACTGGCGCGATGTGGGCACACTCGACGCCTACTGGGAGGCCAATATGGACCTGACCCGGCCTTTGCCCGAGCTGAACCTTTATGACGACGTGTGGCCCATCCGCAGCCTGCAATACCAGTTGCCGCCGGCGAAGTTTGTTTTTGACGACGATGGCCGACGCGGCATGGCGATCGATTCGCTGGTTTGCAGCGGATGTATCGTCAGCGGCGCGCTGGTGCGGCGATCGCTGATGTTCTCGAAATCCAGGGTGGGCGACAGCAGCGTGGTCGAGGACACGCTGGTCTTGCCCAACGTGGTGATTGGTCGCCAGGTGGTGCTGCGCCGCGCCATCATCGACAAGCATTGCGTGCTGCCCGACGGGTTGCAGGTGGGCGTCGACGCGGCCCAGGATCGTGCCCGATTCACGGTGACCGAGAAGGGCGTGACGCTGGTGACGCCGGAGATGCTCGGCCAGCACGTACGCGCCACAGGATGAACCCGGTGCCGCAGTGGTCCGGGCCGGCTGCGCGCAGTCGGCGCCGCGCACGTTATGCGTTTGACCGCGCCGGTAGGGTCGCTCAGGGTTTCGTCGGGGGCCTGTGCACGGGATCGGACCGTCCGGCATCCGTCGGGTCGGCATAACCGAGGTCGCCTTTGCGACGCTGCATCTTCAATGCGCCCGAAACCGAATCATCCTGATCGAGTTGTTGTTGCATGCCGTAACGTATGAGTTCAGCGGTGGTTGCCAACTTCAGTTTCTCTTGGATCCGGCTCTTGTGGGTGCTGACCGTCTTGACCGAGAGGTGCAGTGCGAGAGCGATCTCGGTCAGCCGCTGCCCCTTCACGATGCGTCGCAGCACATCGAGCTCGCGATCGCTGAGCTCCGCGTAACGGGGCGTGCCGACCATCTCGCTGAGTTGGCGCACGACGCGATCGGCCAAATGGGCCGTGACATAGGTCCCGCCCGACGCCACCTTGCGCACCGCGGCGACCAGCTCGGTGGACGCCGTGTCTTTGGTAACGTAGCCGCTGGCGCCTGCCTTGAACGACCGCAGCGCATACTGTTCTTCGGCGTGCGTGCTCAGCACCAGCACCGCTACCCGGGAAAACTCCGACTTGATTCGCCGAATTAGATCCAGTCCGCCCATGCCGGGCATCGACAGGTCGATGATCGCCAGATCGAAGTGTTTTCGACGCAAGCACTCCAGGGCCTGAAAGCCGGTTCCGGCCTCGGTGATTTCCCATTCATGCGCGATCGGGTCGAGTACCCGCTTGAGTCCCTCCCGGACAATGGTGTGGTCGTCCACCATCAGAAGACGAAACTGCGGCTTCAAGGCCGCGCCGGGGCTGGCCGACGCCGACGCGACAAACGGCGGGCGCGCGGCTTTAGTCACTGTCACCGATCGAACGAGGGTCGGCCTGTGGCGTTGACTTAGCCCGTCTTGCGCGAGGAGGCTTGCCATCCCCACGGTCCGCCGGTATGCGGTCCATCGGCAATGAGACCGTAAGGCATGCGCCGCCGGATGGTGAGCGTCCGACTTCCAGGGATCCGCCCAGCATGTCGGCCCGCTCCAGGATTCCGATCAAGCCGTGGGAACCTGGCCGGTATATCGATTCGCCGCTGAAACCCACGCCATCGTCCTGAATCCGCAATATCAGCTCCCCGGCCTTATGACGCAGCGCGATCTGCACATGCTTTGCGTGCGCATGCCGCGCCACATTGGTAAGGGCTTCCTGCACCATGCGGTAGATTGCAATGGCTGCTGTGTCGCCAACAGGCAGTGCCGCTTCCTCCAGGTCGAGTTCAATTTTGACATCCATCCGTCGCGCCGCCTCTTTGGAGAGCCAATCGATCGCAGCGTTGAGCCCCAGGTCGTCGAGCATCAACGGGCGCAGGTCGGTCGCAATCCGTCTTACCGACGCCACGGTGTCGTCGACCATTTCCATCATTGCGGCGATGCTCGCATCCTGCGCGCGGCGCCTTGACGGCGCGAGGCTCGACAACTGCATCTTTAACGCGGTCAATCGTTGCCCCAACTCGTCGTGCAGTTCGCGTGCGATCCGCCGGCGTTCCTCCTCGCGTGCGGCAACAAGGTCTGCCGACAGCCTGCGCAAGCGTTGACGGGCGCTTTCTAGTTCCAGGCGCTGTTGCTGTTCGTGCGTGCAATCGACAAATACCATGTGCAGTTCCACGTGCTGCTCGTCCACCGCGCGCCGCGCCGCTATCTCGACCGCCCGTGCGCTGCCGTCCGGTCGCACGACCGCCACGTCGGCAATGGACACACCCACTGCGCTGCCACGCGCCTGCACCATCTGTTGCCGAGCGGCGGATTCGGACGCCGGCGTCAGCAATGCCAAGATAGACCGACCTTCAAGCGCCACGCTGTCTTGAACACCCGCAAGCGCTACAAACTGACGGTTTGCAAAAACGATATGTTCTTCGCGCACGATGCAAATCGCGATGGGCGCCAGCTCATAAGTCAAGCGCAATAAGTCCTGTCGCATGGCTTCGTGGTTTTTCAATGTGCCTGCCCTTTCAGGTGCAGTAATGGCCGATGGTTCTGGGTCGACCCACGGGATGCCTTCAAGCCCCGGTAGACGCGGATGGTGAAGAGGCATCGATCTGTTCTCCTAGCGTGCCCCATGAAACCATGCAATTTCGTCGTCGGCGTTGCGATCCGTTCGTCGGTCTGTGAGCAGCCAGTACCCCGAAATCATAGAAGCCAATCCGCGCCTGCGGCAGGCTTGCGCCAAAGTGGGTCCACGCTTTGTCCACTACGCCACATTAGCGGCTGCTGCTGCCCCGACCGTGCCGACGGACCCCGCGCAGCTACGCGACGGCACCTGCTCACACAGCGGCAAATCCGCAGGTAAGAAAAATCTGATCCCTCGGTAAGACTTTTCCGAAGCGCTAGCGCTAGCGCTGACGCCGCGTCGGGCAGGCCGCCGATAGCCAGTTCGATCCCATCGCGGCAAACTGCAATCCATGGGTTCAGAGTGGGTGTCCGCATAGGCTGGAACAGCGAAGGAGAACGAAGATGAGCAGTGCAAATGGTCTGGGCACGGAGCGACCCGTGCCAGCGGGTGAATCACGCTTGGTAGGCAACGGCGACCGCAATGGCTTGGCCGAGCTCTTGCATCTGATGGGCGCCGACAGCAGCGACGCCGATGGCTCGCCTGGTATGCCTATCTCGATGCGGGTGCTGCACACGTCGGACACCCTTTTCCATGAAGGTGCGCGTGCCGAGGCGATCTATTTCGTGCGCGCTGGCACCTTTAAGACATTCAGTACCGCCGAGGACGGCTATGAGCAGGTACTGGGATTTGCCGGGCGTGCCGAGGTGCTTGGCTTTGATGCCATTTGCATGGGCCATTACCCGACGGAGGCGGTGGCGCTCGAGGACTCGAGCGTGTATGCGCTGTTGCTTCGGGACCTCTTCTCGCTGGGGCAGCGCAATCCTGCCTTGGATCGGTCGGTATTGCGGGCGGTGAGCACCGCGTTGACGCGTCGTGGTGAGCTGGCCGGAGTCATGGCCGCCGTAGCTGCTGAGGTGCGCTTGGCCAGATTCCTGATGCAGCTTTCGGAGCGCATGGTGGCGAGTGGACAGTCCTCGCGCCACTTTCACCTGCGGATGAGCCGGCGCGATATCGCAAGCTATCTTGGCGTGGCGCATGAGACGGTCAGTCGCTCTTTTGGCGCATTGGTCGATTGGGGACTGGTGTCCGTCAATAACCGGGAGGTGGAAGTGCTTGATTTGCCAGGGCTGAAAGCCTTCTCCTGCGGAACCCGCAGACAGGCGGACGAGCCGACCCGTGCTGGCGGCCCGCGAACTGCCGCGCAGCGGTCTGCCGCTGGCGCTACCGCACCCTGACAGCCGGGAGCCTTCCCGGTGACTGCGCAGCCCGTCCTTGATTGGCCGACTGAGCGCGTTGCACGGCGCCGCTCCCTTGCATCGACGGATGGCCTTTGATGGCTGCTAGCAAGGCGTCACCGCCGGTCTTGCCCGAAGGCGTTATTGCGCTGGTTCCGATGCGCAATGTCGTGCTGTTTCCGCATGTTCTGGTGCCCATCACGGTCGGACGCCCGAAGTCGATAGCGGCGCTGGAGCACGCGGTTCAGACCGGAGCTTCACTGGGCATCCTGATGCAAAAGGATGGGCGTGTCGACGATCCGGGGCGCGACGCGCTGTGCGACGTCGGCACGATTGCCAAGGTGGTTCAGATCGTCGAATCCGAGCAGCAGATGCGCCATGCAGTGTGCCACGGCGTCGAGCGGTTTCGGATTGAAGAGCTTGTGCCGGGCTTTCCATTTCTGGCCGCGCGTGTCAATCGCCTACCCGAGGCGGCTGAGGACTCGACGCAGACGCAGGCCTTGGCGTTGCAGGTGCGCGAGAAAGCTGCGGAGATCGTGGCGCTGCTTCCGGGCCTACCGGCCGAGTTGGGTGCCGGCTTGCAGGCGACCCGATCGCCATCGCAGTTGGCCGACATTGTGGCGAATCTGGTTGACGCCGAGGTCGCCGAAAAGCAGGCGCTGCTGGAGATGGACGATATTGACGCTCGCCTTGAAAAGACTTTGCTGATTCTGTCGCGCCGTATCGAGGTGCTGCGGCTTTCACAAAAAATTGGGGAGCGTACCAAGGAGCATTTTGATGACCGACAAAGAAAGATGCTGTTGCGCGAGCAGCTAAGGATCATTCAAAAGGAGTTGGGCGAGGAGAGTGGCGCCGAGGAGGATATGGCCCAACTGGCAGAGGCTATTGGGGGTTCGGCGATGCCGGCGGACGTGATGGCGCAGGCTAACAAAGAACTCGACCGGCTCAAGCGCATGTCGGATGCGTCAGGTGAGCACTCCATGCTGCGCACCTATCTGGAGTGGATGACCGAGTTGCCCTGGGCCACACCCCCCGATGCCAGCATGGATCTTGCGCAGGCACGCCACATTCTTCAGGCGGACCACCACGGACTAGAGCGCGTCAAGCAGCGCATTCTGGAGTACCTGGCGGTGCAAAAGCTCAACCCGCAGGGGCGGTCGCCGATTCTTTGCTTTGCCGGCCCCCCTGGAGTGGGAAAGACTTCATTGGGGCAGAGCATCGCGCGGGCCATGGGGCGGCCCTTTGTCCGGGTGTCGCTTGGCGGTGTGCACGATGAAGCCGAGATCCGCGGACACCGGCGAACCTATATTGGCGCGTTGCCTGGGAGCATCATCCAGGGATTGCGCAAGGCAGGCTCCCGCAACTGCGTGATGATGCTCGACGAAGTGGATAAGCTGGGCGCAAGGGGGCACGGTGACCCTTCGGCTGCATTGCTCGAGGTGCTTGACCCTGAGCAAAATGGCAGCTTCAGGGATAACTATCTGGGTGTTCCGTTCGACCTGAGTCGCGTCGTATTCATTGCTACGGCCAATGTGATCGATAGCGTCCCCGCGCCATTACGCGATCGGATGGAACTGATCGAGCTTCCTGGTTATACGCAGGAAGAGAAACTGCAGATTGCAAAGTCCTATCTTCTGCGCCGCCAACGTGAAGCCAATGGTTTGCGCGAGGGGCAGTGCGAGTTGAGCGACGATGCATTGCGCAGCATCGTGGCGGACTACACCCGGGAGGCGGGTGTGCGCCAGCTTGAGCGGGAAATTGGCCAGGTCATGCGCCATGCTGCTATGCAGGTTGCCGAGGGAGCAGTTGAAAAAGTGCAAACGGGCGCGGCAGACCTCGGTGCGATATTGGGCCCGGCCAAGTTTGAGCATGAGATCGCGTTGCGCAGCAGCCTTCCCGGCGTCGCGACGGGTCTGGCATGGACGCCGGTGGGTGGCGACATCTTGTTCATAGAGGCGACCCGTGTTCCCGGCAGCGGAAAGTTAATCCTGACCGGGCAACTCGGCGAAATCATGAAGGAGAGCGCGCAGGCTGCGCTCACGCTGGTGAAGTCGCGCGCTGCCAGCCTGCGGGTCGCGCCCGCCCTGTTCGAGGGCGTAGACATTCATATCCATGTTCCGGCCGGTGCGATACCCAAGGACGGTCCCAGTGCTGGCGTTGCCATGTTCATGGCGTTGACATCGCTCTTTACCGATCGCGCGGTCCACCATGATGTGGCTATGACAGGGGAGATAAGTCTTCGGGGGTTGATATTGCCCGTCGGTGGCATTAAGGAGAAGGTGCTGGCGGCGCAGCGGGCGGGTTTGCGCACCGTGCTCCTGCCCGCGCGCAACGAGAAGGATTTGCGCGATATTCCGCCGTCGACCCGAAGCGCTATGGAGTTCATCTGGCTCGAGACAGTCGATGACGCGGTGCGCGTGGCACTGGGGCATGGAAGCCGCCGACATTCGGCGGCTGCATTGCTGTGAGGGGCACATGGTGCGCGACCGATCGGTGTGGGGCAGTCGGGAACTGCGCGGGCGCTATGGTGTTGTAGTTTTCTGGAGGTGAGCATGGATATTCGTTCCATTTGCAGGCGCAACCTGGTCACGGTTGACGCGGCAAGCAGTTTGGCGCATGCCGCAGGCTTAATGCGTGAACATCACGTTGGGTTTCTGATCGTCACCAGTAACGTGGCGCAGGAACAGCGTGTAAATGGTGTCGTGACCGATCGGGATCTGGTCATCGATGCCATGGCGCGAGGGCTTGACGCCAGCCGTGTGCCGGTAGGTGAGTTGGCGAATGACCGGATTGTTGGCGTTCAAGAGGACGAGGATATCGGCAGGGCCATTGCTTTGATGCAGGAAAGCGGCGTCCGGCGCCTGTTGGTATCTAACGCGGAGCATCGACTCACCGGCGTCCTCTCGCTGGATGATGTGATCAGCGTCTGCGCCGCGCAACTGGATGGGCTCGCTGCCCTGATTCGCACGGGAATGCAGCGCGAGTCTGCGCAGACCGCCGCAGGACCGGGCGTACCCGTTTTGTTGCGTTTTCCTGCGGTCGGGACAGCGGGATGGGGGAGCGGCTCCGCACAGGAGGTGGTCCGGCCACCTAGCGCGTAGCGCTCCTAATGGGTCAGTCGCTCGCGCCAGAAGTGCGCGGATGCTGTTGATCCGAAATAGTCGGAGGTGTGATGAAAAAGATCGCAACAATGTCGCCGAGAACGGACGCCCCCGCTAAGCCCGCGGGTTCGCGCGGTGTCAGGCGGGGAGGTCCCGATATAGTGCTCCGGCCGGACGGCTACCACTGGCTCGCTGAGGGCGGTCGACAGGAGTTCGGCCCCTTCGCGACCGTGGCCTTGGCACGGGCAGACCGGGATGGATCTGGCGAGGCTTCGGCAGCAGCGGTAGACGCCCTGCAGCAGGCAGAGCAGGAAATCGGCATTGCCGACTGGATTGACCCTGAGACGGGAGAGCCTGCTGAAGGGCTTTGCCCGCCGCATCTGCAAGAGGATTAGCAGCAGCCTGGGAAATTATCCCGGGGGCAGTCGGGCGCCGGGCCGTCCGCAGCGCTGGAGAGCTTCAGATGGCGATCAGCCGGCCCAGCAATGCACCGCGTGAGAAGTTCTCCCCCGCACTGACCAGGATTTCTTCCACGATTCCAGCGTGCGGCGCGGGTATGTCCATCGCCGTATGGACCAGATCGGCGATGGCGAGCGTCTGGCCGGCGCGTACATGGTCTCCTTCCGCGACCAACCATTGCTTTAGCACCGCTCCGGAACCCGCTTCCAAGGATTCACACAGCCAGGGATCAAGGATGATATCCGTCATGCGAATTGCCAAGGTTTCTCGAAGGGGTTCACCGTCCGATGCAGGGGGCTGCTGGAATGACCATGGTTCATCGCAACTGCCTGCGCAGGATCTTGCCGAGATTTGACTTTGGCAGCGGCTCGCTGCTAAATTCTATTATTTTGGGTATCTTGTAGTCGGTTAAGTGCTGACGGCAATGTGCGAGCAACTCCTGCTCGGTGAGATTGGGATCCTGTCTGAGTACGACGATTTTGACCAGTTCGCCCGACTTCTCGTCTGGAACCCCGATGGCAGCTACCTCAGCCACGCCGGGGTGTAGTGCAACGGCATCCTCAATCTGGTTGGGGAATACTTTGAATCCCGACACCACGATGATGTCTTTTTTGCGGTCGGTTATCGCGAAGTAGCCGCGGGCGTCCATGAAGCCCATGTCACCGGTACGAAACCATCCGTCGCGGGTGAACACTTTTTCTGATTCGTCCGGTCGGTTCCAATAACCCGGCATGACCTGCGGACCGCGAATGCAAATTTCGCCGACCTCGCCTATACGCATTTCCTGTCCTGCATCGTCGAGAATGACCGCTTCTGTGGAGGGAATGGGCATGCCGATGCTGCCGGTCCAGTCTTGGATATCGAGGGGGTTCGAGATCGCAACAGGGGAGGTCTCGGTCAGGCCGTATCCTTCAATAATTGGTACCCCGGTTGCTTTTTTCCAGCGCTCCGCCACCACCTTCTGCACCGCCATGCCACCCGCGCTGGTGATCTTGAGGCTGCGCGTGTTGACCTGTTTGAACTCGGGTGCGTCCAAGATCGCCCGGTACAGCGTATTGACACCCAAAATGGCGGTGAAGCGATACTTTTTCAGGTCATGCATGAAGGCGTGCATATCCCGTGGATTGGTGATCAGGACGTTATGTGCGCCGATCTTCATGAACATCAGGCTGCAGGTCAGCGCGAAGACATGGTAGAGGGGTAGCGGACAGATCAGGATTTCTTTGCCATCAATCAGGTCCTTGGCAATCCATGCGCCAAGCTGTTGCAGGTTCGTGACCAGATTTCCGTGTGTCAGTACGGCGCCCTTCGCGACGCCGGTGGTGCCTCCGGTATATTGCAAAAACGCGATATCGTCGTGGCCGATGGGAACATCTTTGGTGACTTGCGCGCGCCCGGCTCGCAGGCATGCGTTGAACTCGATGGCCCCCGCTATGCTCCAGGGTGGAACCAGTTTTTTCACATGTTTCACCACTGCGTTGGTAAGGACTTCCTTCACCATCGGGAACAAGTCGCCGACCTCGGTGGTGATAACCGCCATGTCCATCGTCGGATTGCTTTCGAGAACCTTTTGCAGTGTGTGGGCGAAGTTCTCGAGGATGACAATAGCAACCGTCCCCGAGTCCCTCAACTGGTGCTCCAGTTCAGGTGCCGTGTACTGCGGATTGATGTTCACCACGACCAGGCCGGCGTGAAGGATTCCGAAAATGGCGACCGGATACTGCAGCAGGTTGGGCATCATGATGCCAACTCTGTCACCCCTGCTAAGGCCTAGCGATCCTTGCAAATAGGCTGCGAAGTCCCGACTCGTTCTATCCAGTTCATCAAAGCTGATGCTGGACCCCATGTTGCTGAACGCTGGCAGGCTGGCGTATCGCAGACAGCTTTGCTGAAGCATATCCCGCAGCGATCCGAAGGCGTTCGGGTCGATCTCTGCCGGAATTCCTTTTGGATAGTTGCCGAGCCATATTTTTTTCATAAGAAATCGCCTGTGGTGAGCGTGTCAGGCATCTACCGAAGTTTGCCGGGAATGGCCACCGCGAATAGGCGGTTTGAAACCGGCCTGCGCCCACGGGGCCAGCCTGTTCTCTCATCGTGGCGCTGCGGTTGTCCCTGTATCGGATTAAACATATGCAGATCGGGTTTTCAAAGGTCGCTGACACGCAGCACCACGGGCTGACGCCCTCCGCCCACCACCCGGCGAACAACAGCGGCATCGATGGCTGACTTGTTTTCGCGATAAATGTCAATCAGGCTTTGCTGCCGGCCTTCAGAGCCGCGCATTGCGCGCCAGGTGGCGTGTGAGATGAACGCCGTCACCCGCTCCTGACCCAATACCACCATGAATTGGAGAATTCCAGTGCGTTCGTCAAGAGCGTCAATGGGCGATGCAGGACGCCTCCAGGATTGGGTAGTCTCGTGGATAAATGGGCTGGATTGTGTCCGATGGCTCGGACTGCCTGAGCAGCCACGCGGATCTGCCGCCAAGCTGTAGACCTCAGCGGCCATGTTCGACAAATAGCTCAAAGGGCGCCCCGGCTTCTGGGCCGGCTGCTCGTCTTCTCGCCATTGGCAGTCTGGCTTAGGTTTTTCTCCGCCTTTAGCCAGTCTTCAAGCGCGTGTCCCGCAGATCGTCCGCGCGCTTCATAGAAACCGTATGCCGCTTGTCGAATGATCTCTTCGTGTTCGGGCGAAGCCTGATCGCTTGCACCGTTCAAGTGGGCTTGCGCATTCGTGGCGCGGACGCCAGCCCTGGGTTTTTTCGGCCGCTCCTGCGCTACCTGGACGGGTGCTGAATGTTTCATGTCGTGCTTTCAAGAGTGTTGGATTTACCGATGGCTGCGGTTGCACCCACTGCAATCCGTCGCGTCTGCTTGCGCAAGGCCATTGAAGGTAACGACTTGTTCGCGGTGATGGTTGCGAGGTCTCAAGGATCGGTGCAGATGCGGCGATGGGTGTTGGCGATCAATGGATGCTTTGTTCCGCCGTGCATTCGTTGGCGGTGTGCGCTCTGTCAAGCAGCCGGAAGGTCGATCTTTTTAGCCTGCATTGCGACGGAAAGTTGGCAACTTGCGCTCTGCCAGCCGCCGTCGAATGAAAGTCTTGAAAGATGGAGCGCATTACGAAAGGAATATCGATGAAAACAGATGCACAGCTAAAGAAGGATGTCTCGGCGGAACTGGAGTGGGAGCCGGCGATCAATGTGAGCCAGGTAGGCGTTTCCGTGAAGGACGGCGTGGTCACTTTGAGTGGCCATCTCGATACCTACGCTCAAAAGTACGCCACCGAGCGGGCGGTGCAGCGGGTTCAGGGGGTGCGAGCTGTCGCGTTGGAGTTGGACGTCAAGTTGGAGCCCGGCCATAAACGCAGCGACTCGGAGATCGCCATCGCTGCCGAGACGGCGCTCAAATGGCATTCCATGGTGCCCGCTGATCGCATTCAGTTGAAAGTGGAAAGGGGCTGGATCACTTTGCGGGGCGAGGTGGACTGGGACTATCAGCGACAGAACGCGGAAAAGGCCCTGCGGCCACTGCTGGGCGTTGTAGGGGTTAGCAACGGCATTACCCTAAAAGTTTCGACGACTCCATCCAATGTGGCTAGCCGCATACGGGAGGCGTTCGCACGGCACGCGGAGCGGGAGGCCAAGCATGTCGAAGTTGGCGTCAACGGGTCGGTGGTCACCTTGCGGGGTACGGTCGACTCCTGGGCGGAACGTTCGGCCGCCTATGGCGCCGCATGGGCGGCGCCGGGCATCTCTAGCGTGGTGAACGAAATCAAGGTGCAGTGACGCGATCTCTCGGTGCAGAGGGCCGTCCCAGCGGGTCGGCAGCGATGCCTGGTGGCGCGCTTCGGCCTTCTCCTTTTCCTTCTCCTTCGGACTGACCCTGCGCCGGTTGGTCCGATCCAGGGAAATCGGCGGGCTCAAAGCCAACAATAGCCCGGGTTTTGTCTCCCTGCTCCCCTTCTTGGGACGCTTGTACTTGGGCGGCTTGCTCGCGACTGAGGGACTTTCAGCAATCCTTCGCGGCGGTCTGGCAAGGTCACCGATAGAATCGCATGATGGCCACCAAGTCTCCCCTGAATCCACCCGTTCAGCCGGTACCCGCTCCCGAGCGGGACGACGGCGGTTCTGTCGTTCTCGAGCGACGGACCCAGAAGGCGAAGCCGCCAAAGTTGTATCAGGTGGTGATGCTCAACGACGACTACACCCCGATGGAGTTCGTGGTCATGGTGATCCAGGAGTACTTCAGCAAGGACCTGGAGGCGGCTACCCAGATCATGCTTAAGATCCATCTGGAAGGGCGCGGCGTCTGCGGCGTCTATTCGAGGGACATTGCCGCTACCAAGGTGGAACAGGTGATGGACGCGGCGCACAAGGCCGGGCATCCCTTGCAATGCGTCAGTGAGCCAATGGCGCTATGACTTTTTTGGTGGTGAGTCCTGTGGTGGAAATCCAGTTACAGTTTATTGTCGCGATAGAGTCCGCTATCAGAATTCGGTTGAAGGAAAGTACATGATTGCCCAAGAACTGGAAGTAAGCCTGCACATGGCATTCGTCGAGGCTCGCCAGCAGCGCCACGAATTCATCACGGTGGAGCACCTGTTGCTGGCGTTGCTGGACAACCCCAGCGCGGCCGAGGTGTTGCGCGCCTGCTCTGCCAATATTGACGACTTGCGCAAGTCTCTCTCGACCTTCATCAAGGACAACACGCCCCAAGTCGCCGGGGCGGACGATGTCGACACCCAGCCAACCTTGGGATTTCAGCGCGTGATTCAAAGGGCGATCATGCACGTGCAGTCCACCGGAAGCGGCAAGAAGGAGGTGACTGGAGCCAATGTGCTCGTTGCCATCTTTGGCGAGAAAGACTCGCATGCGGTGTATTACCTGCATCAGCAGGGCGTTACCCGCCTCGACGTCGTCAATTTCATCGCCCATGGCATCAAGAAGAGTGATCCGCCCGAACCCGCCGGCAAGTCTGGCGAGGGTGCGGCTGAACCCGAAGAGGGTGGAGAAAAGAGCGACAAGCAGTCGCCGCTCGAGCAATACACCCAGAACCTGAACCAGTTGGCCAAGGACGGGAAGATAGACCCGCTCATTGGACGCGAATACGAGGTCGAGCGGGTTATTCAGATCCTGTGTCGCCGGCGCAAGAACAACCCCTTGCTGGTAGGTGAGGCCGGGGTCGGCAAGACGGCCATTGCAGAGGGGCTTGCTTGGCGCATCACGCAAAAAGAGGTTCCCGAAATTCTGGCCGAATCGGTTGTTTACTCATTGGACATGGGCGCACTACTGGCAGGAACGAAATACCGTGGTGATTTTGAACAGAGGCTCAAAGGCGTTCTCAAGTCACTGAAGGACAAACCCAACGGCATTCTCTTTATCGACGAGATTCACACCCTGATTGGCGCCGGCGCTGCATCGGGTGGGACTTTGGATGCGTCCAACCTGCTCAAGCCAGGCCTGAGTTCCGGCGCATTGAAGTGCATCGGTGCCACCACATTTACCGAATACCGGGGAATATTCGAGAAGGATGCGGCACTCTCAAGGCGCTTTCAAAAGGTCGACGTGGTCGAGCCAACCATAGAGCAAACAGTCGAGATCTTGAAGGGTTTGAAATCCCGGTTTGAGGAACACCACAACGTAAAGTATGCGGTGGCAGCGCTGCAGGCTGCGGCCGAGTTGAGCGCAAAGTACATCAATGATCGACACTTGCCCGACAAGGCGATCGATGTCATTGACGAGGCAGGTGCAGCGCAGCGAATTTTGCCTGCGTCGAAACGGAAGAAGACCATCACCAAGACCGAGGTAGAGGATATCGTCGCAAAGATTGCACGGATTCCACCCGCCAATGTGTCCAATGACGATCGTGGCAAGTTGCGGACCTTGGAGCGCGATCTCAAGAATGTCGTTTTCGGTCAGGATAAGGCGCTCGATGTTCTGGCCTCGGCGGTGAAGATGGCCCGATCGGGTCTGGGCAAGGGCGACAAACCGATCGGCGCGTTTTTGTTCAGCGGCCCCACAGGCGTGGGGAAGACGGAGGCGGCCAAGCAACTCGCTTACATCATGGGAATCGACCTGATTCGCTTCGACATGAGCGAATACATGGAGCGCCACGCAGTGAGCCGGTTGATAGGCGCCCCCCCCGGATATGTCGGTTTCGATCAGGGCGGGTTGTTGACCGAGGCGGTGACCAAGAAGCCGCATTGCGTATTGCTGCTCGACGAGATCGAGAAAGCGCATCCCGACATTTTCAATGTACTGCTGCAGGTGATGGATCACGGAACGCTGACCGACAATAATGGACGCAAGGCGGATTTTCGCAATGTCATCATCGTCATGACGACCAACGCAGGTGCTGAAGCGATGAATAAGGCAGTCATCGGGTTCACCACGAAGCGTGAGGCCGGCGATGAAATGGCCGACATCAAGCGCTTGTTCACGCCAGAGTTCCGCAACCGGTTGGACGCGACGGTCAGTTTTAAGGCGCTTGATGAGAACGTGATTTTGCGTGTCGTCGACAAGTTCCTGCTGCAACTCGAAACCCAATTGGCAGAGAAGAAGGTCGACGTCACCTTCACCGACAAACTCCGCAAGCACCTCGGGAAGAAAGGCTTTGACCCATTGATGGGCGCGCGTCCCATGCAACGCCTGATTCAGGACACGATACGCAGGGCGCTCGCCGACGAGTTGCTCTTTGGTCGCCTGACCGAGGGTGGGCGTCTTACCGTCGACCTCGACGACACAGACGAAAGCAAGACGGAAGTCTTGCTGGACATCACTCCTGTGCCGAAAAAAGAGGGCAAGGCTAAGCCGGAAGAGGCCGCAGTAGGCTAGCTACGCAGCCGAGGCCGACCCATAGGGGCACGGTGGCTTTTCAACCGGGCAAAAAAAGGCCTCGACTTGCGACGAGGCCCTGAAGGGGTCCCTGAACCAGACGGTTTCGAAAGGACCCGAGGAGACAACCGGCAGACCCGTCGAAAAACGAGCCGATGCGTCGAGTGTCGCAGTCTTTGATCGGATTGGACGCGATTCAAGGGGTCAGACAGCCACTTTTCCCTGATGTATATCAATAGTTGCTCGCATGCCACACCCTTGGTTGGCCCTTTGTCGTCAGGGGGTCGTCAGCACCAGTTGACGGACGCCCCTTCGCCACCAAAGCCCCTTGAAAGCCTTTCACTCGAACCACGCTGATCTGGCGCTGCCCGATGGCCACCGGTTTCCCGCACAAAAATACCGTTTATTGCACGACCGGCTGGCTAACGAGCTTCCCGAGGTGCGGCTGTTGCCGGCGCGCCGCGCAAGCGACGGGGAACTCGCTTTGGCCCACCTGCCCGATTACATCGCTGCGGCTTGTGGCGGCTCCCTGTCCGCTGCAGCGATGCGGGAAATCGGATTCCCATGGAGTCCGGCTCTGCTGGAGCGGGCCCGTCACTCGGTGGGCGCGACTATGGAGGCAGTGGGCTGGGCAACGCGCGAAGGTATCGGGGCAAATTTGGCCGGCGGGACGCACCACGCGTTTGCCAACCGGGGCAGCGGATTTTGTATTTTCAACGATGTCGCGGTCGCAGCCAGGCTCGCCCAAGACGATTGGCACCGGCGAAGGGCTGAGTTGCTGAAGGTGGCGGTCATTGATCTGGATGTGCATCAGGGCAACGGCACGGCCAGCATATTCGCCGGCGATCCAAGCGTTTTCACCTTGTCAATCCATGGCGAAAAGAACTTTCCTTTTCGCAAGGAACCCGGCGACCTGGACGTGCCATTGCCCGATGGCAGTGGGGACGATAGCTACCTTGCAGCGCTCGACCGTGCGCTGGCCGAATTGCATGACCGATTCGAACCGGGGCTGGTCATCTACCTCGCAGGTGCTGACCCGTTCGAGGGTGACCGTCTGGGTCGACTGAGGCTGTCCTATGCCGGGCTGCGCGAGCGAGACCGGCGGGTCTTTGAATGGTGTTGGGGCAGGGGAGTCCCGGTGGCCTTCGTGATGGCCGGTGGCTATGGCCACCGGATTGACGAAACAGTTCAGGTCCAGTTCAACACATTCGGCCTGGCACTGGCCTACTGGAAGCGCTGGAGCGGCGTGCAAGGCCGCGTGCCGGGCGCGTGCACAATCAGTGATGGCGCTGCGTCTGGCACGCAAGTCGACCCTCGCCAACCAGTAGCACTGGAGCGTCTATAAATTGAAAGCGTTTTCGCATGCATCTTTCTGCCATCGACTCAGCGATCCGGTCGCGCAAGTCCGCTCGGGCTTTTTCGCAGCAGGAGGTCCCGCGCAGCCGCATGGTGGCTTTGCTGGACGAGGCCGCGCGCATGGCCGCGCTGGGCGCCGAGGTCGCGTGGAGCGTCCATCTGCTGCATGGCGATAGCCGTCAGGCGCTATGCGCGAAGGTCTGCGCCGCGCACGATGCACTGCGCCAAGCTCCCGAGCTTTCATCGCTGTATCGCGAACCTTACGACTACTACCCTGAGAAGTGGACGAGTCCGTACTTGGAGCGCCGGCGTGAGAACGGCTGGAGCCTTTACGGTCTGTTGGGAATCGGCAAGGCGGACAGGGACAAGATGCATGCGCAGCACCAGCGGAACTACCAATTTTTCGATGCGCCCGTGGGGCTTATCTTTACGCTGCCTCGCGCTCTGGGCCGAGGCGAGTTGCTTGCGTTGGGCGCGTTTTTGCAAAGTCTGATGCTGTGCGCCCGCCAGGCGGGTATGCACACATGCCCTCAGGCTGCCTGGAATGGTTTTTCCAGCATCGTCATGCCCCATATCGGCGCGGCTGACAGTGACATGTTGGTCTGCGCCATGGCGCTTGGTTTTGAAAACGGGTCAGATACGGTGAACACCTTTCATACGCCGCGCGTGCCAGTCCTTGGTTTCACCCGTTGGCTTTCGTGAGGGGATCCCGATTCCGGTGGCTGGTGCCGCCGCCCGGCGCAGCCGCCGCGGCCGGTCCAGGGCACAAAGGCCTTCCCTTACACTTCCGGCACAGCCAGGCGGGTCGATTCCGTCGATCGGAATGTTGCCCATGATCATTACAAGCCTTCTCGACACGGATCTGTACAAGTTCACCATGATGCAGGTGGTGTTGCATCAGTTTCCCGGGGCACAGGTCGAGTACCGGTTCAAGTGCAGGAATGCATCCAACAGCGTGACGCCGCAGGAGCAGCGCTTCAACCTGGCTCCGTTCGTAGATGAAATTCGTGATGAAATTCGCTCGCTTTGCAGCCTGCACTTTCATGAATCCGAACTGGATTTTCTGCGGTCGATGCGCTTCATCAAAAGCGACTTTGTGGATTTCCTGGGCCTGTTCCACCTGAATGAAAAGTACATCGTCGTTCGGGCCTTGCCTTCGGGCGAGATTGACATAACGATTCAAGGCCCTTGGTTACACACCATATTGTTTGAAATTCCGGTTCTGGCCATCGTCAACGAGGTTTACTTCCGCAACACGTGCAAATTGCCAGACTTGGTAGAGGGTCGCAGACGGCTCGATGCAAAGGTCGGCCAGCTCCGGGCGGATGGTCTGAGCGATCTGAAAATTGCCGATTACGGAACCCGAAGGCGCTTCAGCCGCTCATGGCATGAGGAGGTTCTGCGGGTGCTGTCGGTGCATGTGGGAACGAACCAGCAGCCTGGCGGCGCGATCGGATTCCCGGGGAAATTGGCCGGAACCAGCAACGTTCTGTTCGCGATGAAACTCGGGCTCACTCCCCTGGGGACCATGGCGCACGAATACCTGCAGGCCTGTCAGGCGCTGGGTCCGCGTTTGCGCGACAGTCAAATCTATGGTTTTGAGTCTTGGGCCAAGGAATACCGTGGCGATCTGGGAATCGCGTTGAGTGATGTATACGGGATGGACGCATTCTTGCGCGACTTCGATCTGTATTTTTGTAAGTTGTTTGACGGTGCGCGACACGACAGCGGAGACCCGTTCCAGTGGGGCGAGCGGATGCTCGCGCATTACGCAAAAAATCGCGTCGACCCACTGACCAAGACGCTGATATTTAGTGATGCACTGACCGTGCCCCGAACGATTGAGCTGTATCGACAGTTTCGCGGGCGCTGCCAGTTGGCATTCGGCATTGGTACCAATCTCACGAATGACCTCGGCTACGAGCCATTGCAAATCGTCATCAAGATGGTGCGCTGCAACGGCCAGCCCGTGGCAAAACTATCGGACACACCGTCCAAAAACATGTGCGACGATCAACGTTATCTTGGATATCTGCGCCAGGTATTTGAGATTCCCCAGGAGATATGACATGGGCAAGCCAGCCATCGCGATTGCGCGCGCGATCTTCCCGCAAATTATCGAACGACTGCAGATCCACTTTGAGGTGTTGGCCAACCAGTCGGACGAGTTGTGGAGTCAGCCTCAGATGATCGAAAAGTTGCGGGGCAGGGCCGGGCTTTTTGCCACCGGTACCGAACGCATAGACGCGGCCCTGCTGTCCGAGTGTCCGCACCTTGAAATTTGCGCCAACATGTCGGTTGGCTATAACAATTTCGATCTCCAAGCGATGAGCGCCGCGGGTGTGGTGGGAACCAACGCGCCCGGCGTGCTGACTGAGACGACGGCCGATTTTGGCTTCGCGTTGCTGATGGCAACCGCGCGCAGGGTAACGGAGAGCGAGCACTTCCTGCGCGGTGGCCATTGGACCCGGTGGGCTTATGACTTGTTCGCCGGCGCTGAGGTGCATGGCAGCACGCTGGGCATCCTGGGAATGGGTCGTATCGGTCAGGGAATTGCACGACGCGGTGCCCATGGTTTCGGCATGCGGGTCATTTATCACAACCGCTCCCGGCTGGATGCGGCGACGGAGGAACAGTGCAAGGCGCGCTTTGTGGGCAAAGAGGAATTGCTCAGGACGGCAGACCATCTCGTGCTGGTGCTTCCCTATTCGGCTCAATCGCACCATGCGATCGGCGCTGCCGAGATCGCGTTGATGAGGCCCGGCGCCACGCTGATCAACATCGCGCGCGGCGGCATCGTCGACGACGCCGCGCTCGCCGCGGCGCTCAAAAGCGGCAAGCTGGCCGCGGCAGGGCTTGATGTATTTGAGGGCGAGCCCCAGGTGCATCCGGACTTGTTGACCGTTCCCAACGTGGTGCTCACGCCCCACATCGCCAGCGCAACATTGCCAACCCGGCTTGCAATGGCCAATTTGGCCGCGGATAACCTGATCGCCCACTTTGTGAACGGAATGCCGCTGACGCCCCTGAATGAGGTGAAACGGGATCGTAGACGGTCCGACGGGCGATAGAGGCGGCGCGCTTATTGTTGAACTAGCCATGACTTTCGATGATCGCTTTTTGTGGCTGGTTTTGGGCCTGGGCATCGGTCTGGCGGTCCTCCATCTGCTGGCCTGGTTCTGGCTCGCGCGCCGTGGCCAGGGCATCGCTTCGGCCGTGGCGCTTGACCGGGTGCGGTCGGACATCCTGAGCGCTGTTGCATCGAGCGCAGAGAGCCTGGTGCGAGAGTTGCGGCGTGAAATCAGCGAGTCGTCGCGGGGAGGGCGCCAGGAGCTAACGCAGAACCTTGCCAGTTTCCAGCAAAGCTTGGTGCAGCAGGGGGCAGAAGCGGCAAGGACCCAAAATCTGCGCATAGACGCCTTTGGCCAGCAGTTGGCCTCTTTGCAGCAAACCCTTACGGATACCCTGAGCTTGCAGCTGCAGTCGCTCGGTGAGTCCAACGCCCGGCGCATGGCCGAGGTACGTCAGACCCTTGATGCGCAATTGACCCAACTTCAAATCACCAATACCGCGAAGCTCGACGAGATGCGGGCGACGGTGGACGAGAAGTTGCAGAACACGCTCGAAGCCCGGCTTGGCGAGAGCTTCAAGCAAGTCGCTGAGCGCTTGGAACAGGTCCACAAAGGCCTCGGCGAGATGCAAAATCTGGCGGTCGGGGTCGGCGATCTGAAACACTTGCTGACCAATGTGAAGACGCGGGGAATTTTCGGTGAGGCGCAACTCGCGAGCTTGCTGGAGCAAGTCTTTGTAGCCGATCAATATGCTGCGCAGGTGCCAACCCGTCCTGGTAGCAAGAATGTGGTCGACTTCGCGATTCGCCTGCCGGGCCATTCGGTACTCGGTGACCCGATCTGGCTGCCAATAGACGCCAAATTTCCCAACGAGGACTATGAGCGCTTGCTCGACGCGCAGGCCCGTGCCGACGCTGGCGCCGCCGACGCGGCCGCAAAGGCCTTGGAGTTGCGCATCCGGTCGGAGGCCCGATCGATTGCCGAAAAATATCTGGAGCCGCCCTTCACCACCGACTTCGCAATTTTGTTTTTGCCGACCGAGGGCCTTTATGCGGAGGTGCTGCGCCGTCCTGGGCTGATGGAGGGACTTCAGCGTGAGCATCGGATCACCCTTGCCGGCCCGACCACCCTGCTGGCCATGCTCAGCGCGCTGCAGATGGGTTTTAGAACCCTGGCGTTGGAAAAACGTTCCAGTGAGGTGTGGCAGGTTCTTGGCGCTGTCAAAACCGAATTTGGAAAGTTTGGCGATGTATTGGCAAGAGTCAAGACCCAAGCAGAAGGGGTGCTCAAGACACTGGACAGCGCCGATACCCGCAGCCGGGCCATGGGACGCGCTCTCAAGAATGTGGAGGCACTGCCCGACTTGCAGGCGCAGGCGTTGATACCCAGGGACCGGGATTTTGACAAGGGGCCGGATGAAGGCTAACGAACTGGCCCGCCTGATTGCCGGCCATGTCTTTCTGCACGCCTGCATGGCGGGGGCCCGGCTCGCGGCGCCTCTGCTTGCTCTGCAACAGGGCTACAGCCCATTGGCCGTGGGTCTGCTGTTGGCGCTATTTTCCCTGATGCAGGTATTTCTCGCGCTGCCCGCTGGTCGCTATGCCGACCGCCACGGTCTCAGGCGACCGCTGGGGTTCGCAGTACTGGCCTCGGTGGGTGGTGCAGGGCTGGCAGTGCTATTTCCGGTCTTTCCGGCCCTTTGCGTGGTCGCCCTGATGACGGGCGGAGCCACCGGCACGGCCTCGATCGCCATGCAGCGCCATGTCGGCCGTGCCGCCGAAGGGGCGACCGAGCTCAAAAGGGTCTTCAGTTGGCTGGCCATCGGGCCGGCGATATCGAATTTTTTTGGCCCCTTTGCGGCCGGCATGTTGATCGATTTCGCTGGCCAGTCGGCCGGTGACGCCACCGGCTACCGGGCCGCCTTTTTGCTCATGGCGGTTCTTCCTATTGCAACCTGGGCCCTGGTGCGAACAGTCGCCGATTTGCATCCTGTGCAGCCTGCTGAATCAACCGGCCCCAAGCTGGTGTGGGACCTGTTGCGTGAGCCGATGATGCGCCGGCTGATGGTGGTGAACTGGTGCCTGTCCTCCTGCTGGGACGTGCACACTTTTCTGGTACCTGTCTTGGGCCACGAGCGCGGTTTCAGTGCCTCGGTCATCGGCTCGATTCTGGGCGGCTTTGCCATCGCGGCAGCGCTGATTCGTGTCGTCATGCCGGCGTTTGCGGAGCAGTTGCGCGAACATGTGGTGGTGACGTCGGCCATGCTGTTGACCGCGTCGATCTTTGCGCTCTATCCCCTGGCGCAGACGCCGCTTGCCATGGGTTTTCTATCCTTGGCACTCGGATTGGCGCTGGGTTCCGTCCAGCCGATGATCATGAGTACCCTGCACCAGATAACGCCCGAAGCCCGGCTCGGCGAGGCTTTTGGGTTGAGGCTCATGGGAATCAATGCGTCCAGCGTGTTGATGCCGATGTTGTTTGGCACAGCGGGCACCGTCGTCGGTGTGGCCGTCGTTTTCTGGGCAGTGGGCCTGGTGGTCGGCCTGGGTGCCAGACCGGCTTGGCTCTTGCGACCGCCCGGGTAGCGGGCCCCCGCAGCCACTCGCGCGCCCGCGTACCCCGCGCGCCGCAGGCAGAACGCATGGTGACGGGGCCAGGGGCTTGCGGTCTCGCAAGGGCTTGCCCTGGCCGCGTCCATAAGCTTGGCGCTGGCGGATTTGTAATCGGGTGCTGGGCTTGGATGGCACTGCATCCTCTGCCGCCCCCCCATCCTTGCAGGAGCTCCCATGAAGACCGATTCGGAATTGAAAGAGGACGTATTGTCCGAGTTGGCTTGGGATCCATTGGTCCCCAACGCCAAGGTGGGTGTGAGCGTTGACGCAGGGGTCGTCACCTTGCTTGGCCATTTGGAGACTTACGCCGAAAAAGTGGCGGCGACGCGGGCGGTGGAACGGGTCTGCGGGGTCAAGGCAGTGGCGGTTGAACTCGATGTGCGGCCCCTATTTGCGCACAAGCGAACGGATAGCGAAATTGCTGCAGCAGCCGAACGGGCGCTGGAATGGAACACCACGATACCACCGGGCAGTGTGAAGCTGGTGGTGGAAAACGGCTGGGTCAGCCTGAGCGGCGTGCTCGACTGGAACTTCCAGCGCCGCGCGGTCGAACGCATGATCCGCCCCATGCAAGGCGTCGTCGGCATTAGCGACAGCATCCAACTCAGGTCGGTAGCGCTTCCCAGCGACGTGGCAAGCCGGGTTCAGGCGGCACTGATTCGGCAGGCCGTTCGCGCCGCGCACCATGTCAGCATCACCATGGACGGGAGTACGGTTAGCTTGGGTGGCACCGTTCACTCCATCGCCGAGCGCGTCGCAATCGAGGGCGCTGCCTTTTCCACCGCAGGGGTCACTGCAGTGGAGAACCATTTGCGGGTTGAATCTTAAGGCGTGTGTCCTGCGTCGGCTCTCGGTACCTGAGGCTTGCACCGAATCGAATCGGTCTAGAAGGCCGAGTAGCTTTTTTCTTCCACCAGTTCCGATGCCGTGCAGCTGTTGATACGCTGCTTGGTGCGCGCACGTTCGTCGTTGAGCTTGTAGACCGACCGGGCCAGGTCGATGAAGGCTTGGTCGAATTGCCGCTTGGCCTCCAGTTCGCGGATGTTGTCCTCCACGTCCCAGAGCGACTCATTGATCAATTTGAGCGCCTGTCTGAGTTCGCCGATCTCGGGGTCCCGCGTGATGTTCTGGCCGGCAATGGCGAGCAGTTGCCTGAGTTCCCTGCCAATATTGCCGAGGGCGGCCGGCGCGTGGATGCGCGCGTGCTTTATTTCAAGAATCGTGATCTTGTCGACCAGTTCGCCCCAGGATACCGGCACGACGGGCGTCTCGTAGGCGCGCCTTGCATCGGCGGCTTTACTTGTCATTTCTGGCCAGCAATGCCGCGTGCATGTCCTCAAAAACGCCGTCCCATTCGCCCATGCGTTGTTGCCTGAACAGACGCATGCTCGGGTACCAGGGGCTGGATTCGCCTTCGAGCATCCAACGCCAATCTGGCACGTACTTCAACGCCACCCAAGTTGGGCAGTCCAGGGCGCCTGCCAGATGCGCAACGGCGGTGTCGGAGGTGATGACCAAGTCCAGGCATTGGATCACTGCCGCCGAATCGGCGAATGCATTGGGTCCCGCGTCGAAGCCATCGCCGAGAAGCTCCACGGCCATCGCCGCTGGTAAATGTAGCAACTGATCAACGCCGTCGCCTTTTTGCAGGCTGATCAGCCTGATTCCCTGCATTCCCGCAAGACGCTCAAAATGCTTGAGCGCGAAAGACCGGCCTGCGTCTATCTTCGCACCTGCGCGTCCCTGCCAGTTAATGCCGACCTTGA
>Ga0114978_10000844_pt1 | contig 25665 bp, 19 predicted proteins | sample S_140212_EF_Meta_FD_87027 | JGI IMG/M metagenome (GOLD analysis project Ga0114978, IMG submission 87027) | Freshwater microbial communities from Lake Simoncouche, Canada to study carbon cycling - S_140212_EF_MetaG | ecosystem: Environmental > Aquatic > Freshwater > Lake | place: Lake...
AGAGGCCTTGTTGGGCGTCTTCAATGCCGTGGGCGATACGGCTGCGGAAGTTCAGTTTCGACTCCACTTCGAATTGCACGTGTACGCCTCGCTTCGAGCCCGAGGCCGACGCCAACTGGCAGAAGACTACCTGCACGACTCTCCATTAAAAGCTGTGATTCCTGATTTTCTGGAACGGCTCAACGCCCGGCGGCCCTGACAATCGTGAACACCATGCCGGGCCATCGGCGATTCTTACGCTTGGCGGCAATGACGAACCAGAGGATTACGAGGAGCCTCCGGCGAGCGCAGCGCGGAGGATGGGTGCCATCACGTCGGCTTGGCGGAGAAAACCCAGATCGTTTGGATGCGAGCCGTCGATCGTGCCTTCAGCGTCAGATCCCAGGAGATCATCGCCAGGGATATAGAACAGCCCAGTGACACCGGAAGCCTGGAGTTTCTCAAAGCATTCGCGAAGGGCCGCGTGGTTGTCGTTATGAAACTGATCTTTGTTGGGTTGAATCCACGAGTTGGAGAAGCGTCGATCTTCTACGAGCACAATGGGGGTCGTGGGGTGGGCGGTGCGAAGTTGGTTGACAAGGGGAATGCATTTTTCGCGAACGGCACCGGCATCCATGTTCGGAAGGCAATCGATGACATAAACCGCCGCATCAATTTTGTTGAGCAGGTCGCCCACCGCGGCATCCATGCGTCCGTTACCCGAGAAACCAAGGTTGATAACCGAGCGATCAAACCGTCGACCCAGAATGGCCGTGTGCACCATCCCAGGACGCGAAGCACTGGCTCCGTGAGTGATGGAGGTGCCGTAGAAAACAATGGGCTTATCCGTGCGAGGAGCCAGCGGTGTAAAATGTGAGAGCGGGTCGACGCCAATGGAAAGTTTTTCAACGCCGTTGTAGAGCGGTAGGTAGACGGCGTACTCGCGGAGTCCGGGCGCGAGTTGGTTTGCGACTTGCACGCGGACTTCTTTTTTCTCAGGGCGTGCCACGCCCACCCATCGCCATTCGCCGGCATCGTCGCGAGCGTAGAGATCCAGACCGCTGGCCCCGATGGGGGTCATATTCACGCCATTGAGGCGTTCCCGCAAGAGTGTGTAGTCGGCCCAAATAAGCGATGAGTCCGTCTGGAAGCGAACCATCATGCCAGCGCTATCCCGACTCAGTTCCCACACGGCGGGAGTCACCTGCCCATCGGCAATGGCAGGGAAGCGATCAAACCACCGCTGGCGCTTGAGATCACCAAAGGCTCGGCCCTCGACTCCCCAGGTGGTGACATCGTGCCACGATACGTTTGGTTCAACGGTCGTCGGGCGCGCGGGGGTTGTTGGCGCGGCAGCAGTGGGGGCGGGTGCGGCTTGTGCGGAGCCGATGAAGGTGAGGACGCAGGCGGGGAGCACGAGCGTGATGACCGCGAGCACGATCAGCGCCGCGAGCCCCCCGCCTGCACCCTCGACGCGAAACGACTGCTCGCGGTGGGCCAGGCCGCCGATCAGCGTGCAGAGGCCGACGACGCCCGTCGTGATGATCATCACGGTGGCATAGACGGTGTCGCGGGGCAGCGCCTCCATGCCGGCTCCGCCCGCGACGAGCAGCGACAGCAGCAGGGCCGCCTCGATCACGGTGACGGCGAGGGCGAGCACGAGTGTGCCGAACGGCTCGCCGACCCGGTGGGCGATCACCTCGGCATGGTGCACCGCGGCGAGCACGGCCGCGATGAGCACCGCACCGCAGCCCACGAGCAACCAGGGCTGCTCGCCGAGGGCGGCCGTGAGAACCAGAATCGCCGCGGCTGTGATTGGGGCGAGTATCGTCCAGCTGTTCAGGAGGTGTGCCATGGCTTCAGCGCGGAGGAGGGAGGGCCCGGGGGGCATGGAGTCAATAGTCTAGTGCGGAACCGACGAGGGCGGACAGCGGCGACGACTAGGCAACCTGCGGTGCTTGGGCTGAGTGATTGTGCAAGGAGGTTTGTGCCGATCAATAGGGATGTAGCGGCTGGCGGTGCAGCACGGATATCTGCAAATGGGTTCAGGCAACCGAGACTTCGTATCGACGTGGCGGCGTGGGCTGATGTCGCTTCGGCGACTGTTCGTCGCAGGCGTGGTGGCATACCTCGCGTGCTCCCTCGGCATCACCGCTCGCATCGGCCGTGCCCAGGAAGTGCTTCCCACGCCCAGCCCCGTTCTGGATCCGAGCCAGGCTGGCAACATCGACCTGGGAGCAGGAGATCCGCTCGATCGTGGCACCCGCACGGGGCCCGGAACCGTGATCGACCCGAACCAGGTGGGCAACATCGATCTCCGCCTCCAGCAATCCAGCCGCTTCGATGCGGGGAAGGGAGCGGAGGACGAGCTGCCGATCATCCGCCTGAGCGGCTTCTTCCAACTCGATGACGGCCTCTTCAGCCAGCCGCAAGCCAGCCAGCAGCGCATCGGCAACGCGCTCGACGGGGTGAGCTTTCGGCGAACCCGACTCCAGGCGTTTGGCAAGCTCACCGATTTCACCAACTACTCGATCATGTTTGACTTCGCGCAGGCTGGACGGCCGAGCTTCATGGACGTCTGGGGAGAGCAGGAGCAGATTCCCTTCTTTGGCACGATCCGGATCGGCCAGTTTCGGCAGCCGGGCACGATGGAGAGCTGGACGAGCATTCGACACTTCCAGTTCCTGGAGCGGAGCGTGGCCTTCCAGGCCGTGGAACCCTTTCGCCGCGTGGGGATCATGGCCTACGCGATGACCGAGGACGAGCGGACCCAGTGGGCGTACAGCGTCTACGCGACGGGGCTCACGTTCTGGAATGGCCAGGAAACGTTCTACAGCACCATCGGCGAGAACCGTAACGGAGCCCAGATCGGCGACAACGGCGGAGTCGGCTTCGCATCCCGACTCACACACCTGTTGTATTATGACCCTCTCGCCGACAACCGCTACCTGCTGCACATAGGGGGTGGCTATCGCTACGGAACGACGGGCGGTTCGCCCAGTGAGAGGGGCGCGTTTGCCAAGACCTACCGGTCGGCGATCATTCCGGAGTTTTTTGTCGGCGATCCGACGGCGCTCGGGTTTTCGGGCGCGGGCACGCCGCTCGTGGCCGACACGGGCCGGTTTCTCGCGACCGACTTCAACGATTTCCATGTGGAACTCGCGGGGAGCTATGGCCGGGCGCACTTCCAGACCGAGGCCATGCTCACGACGGTCAACCAGTTCGGCGGGCCTGCGATCCTCCAGCCGGCGGCCTACTTCCAATGCGGCTACATGCTCACAGGCGAGTCCATTGGCTATCTCAAGCAGGCGGGCGCTTTCGATTACACGGTCGTGCCCTACACGCCCTTCTTCGGAACCGGTCGCAAGGGCCGCATCCGCGGATGGGGTGCGTGGGAACTGGCGGCGCGGTGGTCGTATGTGGACCTGTCGGGCGTGAATCTGCGTGCCGAAAACCAGCTCTCGAACACCGCCGGCCCACCCCCGTCACCGAACGCCGCCACCGTCAATCAGACCACTGTCGGCGTGAACTGGTACTGGAACAAGTTCGCCAAAGTGCAGTTCAACTGGATCCGAAGCATGCCCGACTACATCGGCTACGGCGCGGCGCCATTCGACATCTATGGCACGAGGTTCCAGGTCGAGTTTTGAGGGGCCACCCTCCGAGATCGTTTCGCTAGGAGGCTTTCATGCACGATTCCATTCGAAAGACCCGCGCCGCCGCCGCCTGGACGGCCGCCGGGCTGGCCGGCATCGCGTGGTGTGCCGTGGCCATGGCCGCGATCACCGACTCGGGCGGCCCGGTGCGCGACGGCCGCTGCGACCGCTGCGGCGGCTGCGACCGCGTCCAAAAGACCTGCGTGAGCAGGATGACCGAAAAGGAGGTCACCAAGGTCTGCTGGGGCTACCGGTGCGAGCAGGTCTGCATCCCGGGCCCGAGCAACTTCTGCAAGACGGCTCGTCACCGGGATGACTGCGGATGCTGGACCTGCTGGCTCTGGAAGCCGAGCTGCGCGGAGGTCATCACCAGGCGGGTGCCCGTCAAGAAAGAGGTGCAGCGGAAGGCGCCGGCCGTGGAGTGGAAGGTCGAGGAGCGTTGCTGCCAATGCCGGCACGACGGCGATGCAGGCTCACAGTGAGCCACGCCTGGCCGCGGTTGCCCGCCATGCCGCGGCCCGCGCCACGCGTCATGGCAGCGGCGTCACTTCACCGGAGCCGAGATCGTAGTAGGCCCCGACGATCTTGATCGAGCCGTCGGCCTCCATCGTGCGGAGGATCTCGCTGCGTTCACGGATGGTCTCGACGGCCAGCCGCACGTTCTCGCGGCACACGTGGGCCACATAGGCTAGGTTGTCGCTCCCCTTCTTGCCGTCGAATGGCCTGCCCTTCTCGATGGCCGGCCGAATCTTGGCGAGCATGGATGTGATGTTGCCCAGCTTCACATCGTCGATCGCGGCCTTCACGGCACCGCAACTCGTGTGCCCGATCACCATGAGCAACTTCGCCCCCGCGACACGGCAGCCAAACTCCATGCTGCCGAGAATGTCCTCGTTGACGAAGTTCCCGGCGACGCGGGCCACGAAGATGTCGCCGATGCCGAGATCGAAGACGTCCTCCACGGGAATGCGGCTGTCGAGGCAGGAGAGAATCACCGCCTTGGGAAACTGGCCTTCGTAGGCCTCGCGGATCCGCTGCGAGTGGTTCCGCTGCGTGAGATCGTCCGCCATGAAGCGACGATTGCCCGCCAGGAGGGTGTCGAGCACCTTCTGGGGCGTGTAAGCCACCTGCTGCTCTCGCGTGAGCACGCCACGCAGCGCCTCCTTCTCCGTAGACTGCAGCGTTGCAGCATCCGGCTTCGGTTCATCGGCGACCGAAATCGCGGGCGCACCGGCGGCGGACATGACCACGGCAAGCACGACGACAGACGACACACCCAAACGGGGGCGGCACGGGAGTACGAGCATCATGGGTCCCTTTTAAGGAGCGCGACGACCGAGAGGGCGGGTGGAACGAGAGAATAGATCGGTCCGACAAAGAATAGGTCGGCCAACGGCACTTCGGCAAGCTTCGGCCGAGCGGAGCGGATCATGAGGACGCATGGGGCGCGAAACCATGTTCCTTAGAAAATTGCTTCGTGAAGGCATACGACTCCTCGATGACGCGGTCCAGGTTCGAAAGATCGTGTTCGTAATACTGGAAGTCGAGCCTGGGCTCGTCTCCCTTCGGTCGCCAGTATTCGTTCACCAGATCTGCTCGTGAATAGACGAGCTCATGAGTCAACGGTGGCGGCTTCACGGCGGGGTTGGGTTTGGCGCCGTGCTGGATGTTGAGCCGGCGTGACAGCCGCAGCTGGTCGAAAACGGGCTGCGATGTGGCTGGCGTCGTCACACCGGGGCCGGCAAAGAAGCGTTGGTCGCACAAAGCCCGGAGCGACTCCAGCGCGACGTTGACAAACAGCGCATCGCATTCGTCATGCATCCGCCTGATGGTGGCACCAAGCGCCTTCGGCGATTCCTCAGTCACGACAGTGAATCGCGACCGGCACAACCTCGCCGACCGCACCTCGACCAGGCATTCGACGATGATCCCCGAGAGCCCATACGAACACTTGAATTCCGCCAGTGACTTCTCGTCGACGAGGTCGGACAGCGTGACGAGCGTGCCCTGTTCATCAACGGGCGTCCGGCAGGAGGAAAGGGCGATTCACGTCTGCGCCTCCGATCGTTTGGATACTGTTCCCGTTAGCCTCTCCAGACCGGAGCCGCAAACGGCGACCTCTACAGGCACTTGAGGAACTCCAGAACGGCCAGCCGCTGCTCCTCCGAAAGATCGTCGCCGAAGGTGTGACCGGTGTTGAGCATGCCGGTGTAGAGCTCCGGCTTCGTGGGGTCGACCTTCACGTTCTTAACGTTGGCAAGCGCCTGTCGAAGCGATTCCAATTGTTCCGGCGATCGCCAGTCGGGATCAAAAATCCGCACGTATGGCTCCTGCTCCATCTGCTCTAGGATCTGCTGGTGGCTCTTTGCCGATTCGTCAACAAACTTCCAACCGATGCGGGCCTGATCGTAGTTATTTGGATCGGTGCTGGTCGGCCGCATGGAGTATTTTCGGGGCCGGCTCGACGACTTGAGCAAATTGTAGACCGTGGGCACCGACGCATTGTGGAGATAGGGGCCGCGGGCCCAGATGCCCACCAAGGGTGGTGCAACATACTTGTGCGTCACCGTCACAGTGCCGCTCAGGAATCGCTTCTTCTCCTCGGCGTCCATATCAAATACTCCCGTGATTCGCAGCGGGTCGGTGCCGAGCTCATCTTGGTCCACGAGCGTGTTGGGGAAGCTCACGAGGTCGTAGGTTTTCGATCCGGTCTTTTTGAAGTCACCGTGGCAGCGCGCACAGGTCTCTAGGAAGACCGCGTGCCCCGCGTCGGCCTGCTCTTCACTGACGTCGCCGATGAACGGATACCGAGGCGTGGAGAGTGACTTGAAGTATGCGGGCACGCACTGCCTAAACACCTCGCGGGCATCGGCATAGTCGGCGCCGAGGTGATCGCGGCTGATGGCCATGGCGTAGGTCACATCGGCCACGTTGCCGGTAAAGCCGCCGTCGACATAGAGTCCTTGACCCTCTGTGCCAGCAGTCTTGTATTTGTAGTTGGTCCAGGGCAGGGGCTTGAGGAACGGAATCAGCGGCACCTGCCCCTCGATCTTCTTGGTGTAGCTGCTGCCGTGGTCAGCCACGAAAAACTTGTCGTAGCGGAGCAGGCTCGGCTTGAGCCCGTCGGGCCGGACCACGGGCACAAGGATTCCGAAGAAGTCTGCGGAGTCGACAAAGAACCGCGGGAGGTTTTTTGCAAACAGGAAGCCAGGGCTCGTCCCACCGCTTGTCGCTACGTTCTGATGGAATCGCTCGAAGTCGAGAAACGCGTTGGGGATGCCCTCCGCAAATCGCGGCTGGGGATTGTGGGGATCCGGATTCGTAAAGAGCATCGTCGAATGACAGAGCCGGCAACTCGAGACCATCCCGGGAGCACTGCCGCCGACGATGTTTGCCTGCGTGCGGATGAGCCCAAGCGCCACGGTGAAATCCTGATGGCTTTCCGGCACCGGCGGGTGCAGGCCATAGCGGAGAAGCATCTCCCGCCACCAAGCCCGGCTGAATTCCCGCACCGCGTTCAGGCGGGCCTGCTCCGCCTCGTCGATAGCCTCCTCGGCCCACGTCTCATTGAGCGTCTCCAAACCGTCGTAGCTCCACATCGGCCTGGCCAAGTGGAAGCGGGACTCGATCTCCAGTTTGCCCGCATCAATGGGCCGGCCGGCGGCGATGAGCTCCTTCGTACGCTGCGACTGGTGGTCGGAGGGGGGTGCATCGGCGGGCGCGGATGCCTGCAGGTTGGCTTGAGTCTGCGGACCGAATCGCGCCGGCAGACGGATCTCGGGGTTGGTCCTGAGCACTTTGGCGGCCCGGTCGGAGAGCGTTTCCAGTCCCAGACAATAAAGCGTGCCCGCATGACGGGCGAGTGCTTCGGCCGCAGCGTCGGAGAGCGTGGAAATTCCGTGAAGCCCCAGCGGGCCTTTGTGTTGGGCGAGAGCCGTGGCGACCTCGTCGGAGATCGTCTTGAGACCATCCATACGTATAAACTGGGCGTGCGGTGCGAGGGCTACCGCCGCCTCTGGCAAAAGCGACGTGAGACCATTGAGCCCGAGCATCCCTTCGTGTTGTCCGATCGCTTTGGCGGCCCGTTCGGAAAGCTGCTTCAGGCCGGAGAGCCCGAGAAATCCCCGGTGTGCGGAGAGCAGTTCAATCTGTCGGTCGGTGACGGATTCCAATCCCGACAGCCGCAGATACCCGCTGTGCTGCCCCATCAACTCTGCAACCTCGTCGTTGATGGATTGCAGGCCCCGAAGCGAGAGGGCCCGTGGGCTCGTGGCGGTGATGAGGGCCCGGGCGGTGTCGAGCGGCAGTTCGGTGAGACCGTCGAACTCGAGGAAGGCGTCTGGCTGCGACAGGGCGGCGGCCGACTCCGGAGAAAGCGACGCGAGACCGTTGAGCTGGATCGAGCCAGTGGAACGGGCGAGCAACGCAGCAACCTGCGGCGACAAGACGTGGAGATCGCTGAGTTCCAAATCGCCTTGCGCGACGACAAGTTTGACCGCCTGTTCGATCGTGAGTTCCGTCACCGAGAGGCTGTCAGGATCGGCGGCGTAAAGGCTCTTGCCAGCATTCCACATCAGCACCGTCACGATGATTGGCAATAGGCAACGCATCAGGATGTTCATGGTTTACTTTACTTTTTGCAAACGCGGATTCTGTAAACGAGACGACTCACTTTCTCTTACAAATAGCAAAATCAATTGCCCGCGACAACTTTCTCGTGTCGATGGGCCTGCTGGCGAACTTTCGCCGTTTGAGTTTCTGGGTCGTGTAACAGATCTCGTGATCCACTTGAAAAACAACTCGATTTGCCAGCGGCACTTGGAGAGACCGGCGATCGTCAGCGACGGAGGCTCAATGTCCTACCGAGCTGAAGTCGTGCACAATGCTCATTGCGTGTAACCCGTTGCGAGGCATGGCGTTCTGGCCGGGAGCTAGGCCGTTAACCGGACACTACTGCTCCGACTGCACGAGTTGCCCCTCGCTCCGGCAACGTTACTGTTACTGGACAGTTACTGTGCCGACTGACTGCGGGCCACACGGAAGCCCAGGTCGTCGTTGTTGCGGTACGACGGGACGCCGTCGCTGCGGTCCGCCGACCGGCAAAAGTCCGGGGAGTACCCCCAGCAGCCGCCACGAAACACGCGGTAGAAGCTCTCGCGGCCGTCGTGTAGCTTTTCGCCCGCGAAAGCAAGCGGCTCGGCATCGGCGGTTTCGGCTTTGCTTCGCTGTGGATGCTCGCTAACCTCTCCGGCCCCCAGCCCACCTCCACAAGCGAGAGTTCACGGCCGTGCCGACGCGAGCGATAACTCGTATGACAGCAGCCCTCGCGCTGGGACTGGGGCTGGTCGCCTCCGCCAGTGCGGCCGCGGAGCCGTCGGCGTCGCTGGCGGCGGACCGCGTAGCACTGCTGCCGCCGGTCGAGTTCAATCTCGAGGAGAATCTGTTTGCCGGGGAGCCAATCGCCGACGCCGATCCCGAGCCGGTGCCAGAGACGCGCCGCCGGCGGCGGTCGGGGGGCAGCCCGTTCGGCTCAGCCGCGCCGGTGTCGCTCGGGGGCTTCTGGGCGCCGGCCACCGATGTGGTGGGGCAACCGGCGACGCTCGGCATGAACGCCGAGTTTGCCCGCGTGGCCGCTCCCATCGTGCCCCCGCAGGAAGGGAGCCCGCTGTGGATCGGCATCGGCCGCTTCGGTCGCTTGGAGCTCTCCGGCGACGCGATCCTCCCCGACTCGGGCCAATCGGTGCCCGACCAACTGTGGATCATCGAGACCGGCGTCACCCACATCCGACCGCTTGACAGCGGCGGCACGCTGGGCGGCACGTTCCTGTTCGGCTCGGCAAGCGACCGCCCGTTCGCCGCGGGCCGCGACCTGACGCTGATGGCGCTCGCCTTCTGGAATACGCCTGCCAAGAACGACCGCGATGAATGGAATTTCAGCGTTTTCTATTCGCCCACGAGCCAGCTCCCCTATCCCCTTCCGGGCATCGCCTATGCGTGGCGGCCGAGTGAGACATTCGAAGCCAAGCTAGGCGTGCCGGCATCGCTTGAGTGGCGTCCTGATGAGGACTGGACGATCACGGCGGCGTATTTCCCTCTCGTGAACGTCAACGTCGAGGCACGCCGCCGGCTGGGTGCGGACTGGGCCCTGATCGCCTTCTATCGTACCGACACGCAGATCTATTTCCTTGCGGATCGGCTTGTCGACGACGAACGGTTCTACGTCTTCGACCAGCGCGCGGCGGTGGGATTCGAAAGGACGCTCGGGGGCGGGTTCACCGTCGAGGCGCTCGCCAGTTGGATGTTCGACCGCGAGCTCTTCCAAGGGACGAACTTCACCTCGGGCCGGACCGACGTCGTTGAGTTCGACCCGGGGCCGGGGCTGTCGTTGCAGTTGATGTGGCGCCGTTGAGTGGGGGAATCCAAGCAAAAAAGCAAAAAGGTGCCAGCCACCAAATTTGGGCACTCTGCGCCGACGGTAACAAATGACCAAGGCATGGGTGGTTTGGAGTGTGAATCGCTGTTTGGTATCCAAGACTGTTTGACAGCTTTGCGATTTGCCACAATAGCGACTCTGACAGATGACTCATGCGATAGCACATGCCTGCAGTGACGATCTGCAGAGTAACGCTGAAAGAAATGACGTCCATGCATGCACCGTTTGCTTTGCCGCCGCCTGCAAAAACATCTCCCGAACGGCACTATGCCTGGTGGTTAATTATGTGTTTGTGCGGGGTCGATTATTTCAGCACTCTCGGCTACCAACCGTCGATTGCATTTGAAGACGCGGGAATCCTCGCTCCATTTGCCACCATCATTCTGGTGCTGGTAACCGTCTTTGGTGCACTGTGACCTGCTCCCCTTAAACGGCACCACTTCCAGAGAGAGAATCTGGTGGTGTGAATCTCCGCACGACGTTCACAAAGATCGTGGCACGAGCAGGCTGCAAGCCGTGGCCCAGGCTGTTCCAGAACCTACGGGCCTCATGCGAAACGGATTGGGTGGAGAAGCACCCTGCCCACGAGTGTGCGGCATGGCTGGGACACTCCCCAGCGATCGCAGCAGCCCACTACTTGCAGGCCCGCAATCATCACTTTGAAGCCGTCGTAAATGCCGGCAGAAAATCCGACGCAGAATCCGACGCAGCGACAGCGCAAAATGCGACGCAGCAGGCTCCCGCAAGGCATCGCAAAGAATCGCAAGACGGAATAGAAACCGATCGATCGTCGAGAGTTATCACGGTTTTACCGAACAAGATCGAAGACATGTACAAAAGGAAAGTGGGGCTGCTGGGACTCGAACCCAGGACCAACGGATTAAAAGTCCGATGCTCTAACCAACTGAGCTACAGCCCCAGAAAGAATCCAGAACAAATCCAACCGGGCCACACATTTTGTATTGAGGTATTGTCTCCGACGTATCCAGACCGCAGCAGGGAGCCAGAAGCGGTCGTAGAAAATGCCCGAGAGAGGACTTGAACCTCCACCCAGTTACCTGGACAAGAACCTGAATCTTGCGCGTCTGCCAATTTCGCCACTCGGGCGAGTGCGGCCCTCGAAAATCGTTTCGAAAAGCCCAATGATCGTACCAACGAGGTCTTCAAACGCAAGTCATCCGGGCACCATTTTTCTTCGGTCTTTTATTCGACAGTCACGCTCTTGGCCAGATTCCTCGGTCTGTCGACGTCGCAACCACGCAACACCGCGATGTGATAGGCCAGCAGTTGCAGGGGGATGGCTGCGACAATCGGCTGCAGGTAGTCCGCTGTTTCGGGGATCTCGATCACATCATCGGCCAGTTCACGCACCCGGGCGTCTCCCGAACTCGAGATAGCAATCACAGGGCCTTTTCTCGCTTTGATCTCTTCCAGATTCAACGTCACTTTGTCGTAGACGGCACCCTGCGGAATCAGAAACACGCTCGGCGTTGACTCGTCCACCAACGCGATCGGGCCGTGCTTCATCTCGGCAGCCGGATAGCCCTCAGCGTGGATGTAGCTGATCTCCTTCAGTTTGAGCGCGCCTTCTAATGCCACAGGAAAATTATATTGTCGGCCTAGATAGAGAAATGTCGTGGCGTCGCGATACTTCTCCGCGATGCTTCGCACGTGGCTGTCAGTTTTTAGCGCCAAAGCCACTAGGTCAGGCAGTTGCTCCAAGGCCGCGATAAACTCCAGCCCCTTTTCAAAGCTCATGTGTCGCAGGCGGCCAAAGTAGAGGGCCAAGAGCGCCAACACGACGCACTGGCTGGTGAAGGCCTTCGTGCTGGCCACACCGATTTCAGGCCCAGCGTGCAGGTAGATGCCCCCGTCGGCTTCCTTGGCAATTGTGCTACCCACCGCGTTGCAGATGGCGAGCGTCGGATGCCCCTTGCGTTTGACCTCACGGAGCGCGGCCAGCGTATCGGCTGTCTCGCCCGACTGCGTGATTGCAAAGAGAAGCGTGCCGCTCTCGATCGGCGGATTGCGATACCGCAGTTCGCTGGCATATTCCACTTCAACGGGTAGCCTCGCAAATTCTTCAATCAAATATTCCCCCACCAACGCCGCATGCCAACTCGTGCCGCAACCCGTGAGCATGATCCTGTTGACTCGCTGTAGCTGTGTAGGAGTGAGGTTCAGCCCGCCAAAAACAGCCGTGGCATCGTCGTGAGAGAGTCGGCCTCGCAGGGCCGCCCGGATGGTTTCCGGCTGCTCGTGAATCTCCTTGAGCATGTAGTGGGGATACTCGCCCATCGTCACATCGGCGGCGGAAAGCTCCAGCAACTGCACCATCGGTTCGATCCTGCCCCAATCGCGGTGGATCACTCGCAGCGTGCTGGATGTGACGATAGCCACCTCGTGATCAGCCAGATAGACGATTCGTTCGGCGTGGCCAGCCAACGGACTGGAGTCGCTGGCAATAAAATGCTCCCCATCGCCCACCCCAATCACCAGCGGGCTGCCGAGCCGTGCGGCCACGAGCAAGTCGGGCCGATCACGAAACAGCACCAGCAAGCCGTAGGTACCCCGCAACTGTGCAATCGCCTCGCGAACGGCCACCACCCACGGCGCATCGGCAGGCTCGTCGGTCACGTGCGAACCCGAGGCAAGTGATCGCTTGAGGCAGCTGTCGATCAGGTGCGCGATCACCTCAGAATCGGTCTCAGACCGGAAGGTATAGCCTTCTGCCTCGAGCCTCGCCTTGAGGCTGCGGTAGTTTTCGATGACGCCATTGTGAACCACGGCCACCGACGCATCTGCGGTGGCGCAGCCGCCACCCAAATGAGGATGGGCGTTGCTATCGGTGGGAGCGCCGTGTGTGGCCCAGCGAGTGTGGCCGATGCCGATTGAGCTGTCGGGCACGTTGTCGCGAATGAGCGCCTCCAGTTGCGAGAGCCGGCCAGCCGCCTTGTGCACTTCCAGATCGCCCGAATCGTCGATGACCGCAAGGCCGGCAGAATCGTAGCCCCTGTACTCAAGCCGTCTTAGCCCCTCGATCAGAAGGTCTGTAGCCCTTCGAAAACCGACGTAGCCCACAATGCCGCACATGGAGAGAATTCCTTTCTCAGAAGTCAGAGCCGCTAACGGTTACATTCTACCATCGTGGGCCTCAAAGGGATCACACCTCTTTGGGTCCGTGTACGATCCACAACGCCCATTTTATTTTTGGAGACCGGCCGAAAGGTCATGGCCTGCCTGCAATGTCTACCGCTGCTTTGATCGTGATTCCCGCCCGGCTTTCCAGCCAGCGACTGCCTCGCAAGATGCTGCTCGATCTGACTGGCAGGCCGCTCATCGAACACACGTGGAAAGCCGCTCAAGGCTCGGCCCGAGCATCGCGAGTGATCGTGGCAACCGACAGCGAGGAAATCGCGGCGGCAGTGCGAGCGTTTGGCGGAGAGTCGGTGATGACATCTCCGGATGCCACCAGCGGCACGGCGCGTATCGTTGAGGCGCTTCGGCAGCTTCCTGATGCCAGTGTGATTGTGAACGTTCAGGGGGACGAACCCGAGTTGGCGGCCAGCGGCATCGACGCGGCAATCGACCTGCTGGATCGCTGTGCAACCGCTGGCGTGGCTACGCTTGTGACACCACTGCGACGCCTCGAAGACCTCCACGACCCTGCCGCCGTAAAGGCAGTCCTTACGCCGTGGCGAGAGGAGCCGGAGTTCGGCGAGGTGATGGGGTTGGCTGTGCCAAACGCATGGCGCGCGATTTATTTTAGCCGCGCCAGCGTGCCTGCTGCCCGCGACTGGAGCGACGCCTATCTCTCGGCATGCCCGCCGCTCTACTGGCAGCACGTGGGCCTGTATGCCTACCGCCGCAGCGTGCTTGAAGCGTGGGATGAACTGCCAGAGTCGCGGCTGGCAGCAACTGAAAGCCTCGAACAGTTACGCGTGATCGAAGCGGGAATTCCAATTGTGGCCGGTGTGATTGACCACGCTGCCAGGGGCATCGACACCCCAAAAGATTACGCCGCATTTGTAGCGAGGCAATCGCTCAAGTCGCACTGAAGCGATGCAATCCACTCACGTGCTATTTTTCTACTGGCACGAGCAACACGCTAGCATCTGCGTGCGTGAGCACTGCTTCGGATGTACTGCCCAAGAGCCAGCGAGTGAGCCGGTCGGTCGGCGTGCGGCCTACGATGATCAAGGCATCACCACCTGCCTTTGCGCAGGCCACAATCTTTTCAGCTGGGTTGCCTTCGACGATCACCGGGGCATTTTGGCGAAACGGCGAGGGCAGCAAATTCTGAAATGCCGTCAGGCGAGTCCCAAGCGAGGCTAGCTCTGCGGTGTGCTCCTGCTCCCACGCCGTGGCAATGGCTGCGGTGTCGGGGTCTCGTACGCGTTTTTCAAGCCATTCGGGCAGGGGGCCGGCCAGCAGCGATTCAGCCACGCCGATCACGCGGCCTTGCGTGGTGTTGGGCCAGTGCAGCATGCCAATCGCCTCTGCCACGGCAGAGGCACTGGCCTCATGGTGGCACACGAGTACCGGAAGAACGCAATCAGCCGGAGGCAGTCCACGCACGACGAGCACAGGTTGGCGGGCCCCGTGCAGCACCGCGCGAGAGACGCTTCCCAAGAGCATCGCTTTGAGCGAGGCGATTCCCGGGGATGAAGTTGTTAGCAGGCTGGCACCTCTTGCTCCAACCACGATGAGATCCGCCTGCCAGTCGTCGGCCGTTGCCACGATCCCCGCAGCTGCGGACTGCGTGCCAAGGATCGTGCGAACGTGTTTTGCAAGCGATAGAGGCAGGCGAGACTTCGCTTCGTCGAAGAGACCCGCTTCCGCACCGTCTAACACTGCAGGCGATCGCCCGCGGAGTTTGGATTTCAGTTCCAGTGGAGAAAAGTAGAATGCAATTTCATCGGGAGCTGGTTGGCTGGCCGCATGCAGCAGCCGGCCCGCCAGCGATACTGCATGAAGAGAAGACTCAGAGCCATCAACTGCGATCAAGACTTTCATAGCGCACTCCGTGTGAAGGAAGCCGAGTATAGTACACGATAATCGGCTTCAAGTTATCGAACGGCTCACCCCAGCCACACTTTGGCGGGCTCGCCAGGCACTTCGCGCACCAACCGCGGCACCGCATAGCCCGGCAGGGTGTTTCGCAGTGAGGCGTGCAGGGCCATCGCCACGTTTTCTGGCACCTCGAAATGAGCAGTGCCCTGCACCCGGTCAAGCAGGTGCAGATAGTAAGGGACCACGCCACTTTCGAGGAGACGCTCCGAGAGCATCGCCAGCGTATCCAGCGAATCATTCACGCCTGCCAGTAGCACCGACTGATTCAGCAGGATGGCCCGCGATGTGGCGAGGCGACCCAACGCCAGTTGCACGGTGGCATCCAGTTCGGCGGGATGGTTCGCGTGCACCACCACAACCGTGGCCAGTCGCGTGTTGGCCACAATCGCTACGAGCGAGTCGGTCACACGCTGTGGCAGCACGATCGGCAATCGGGAGTGGATCCGCAGTCGACGCACGTGGGGAATTGCCTCGATTTTTAGGACGAGCCGTTCCAGTCGCTCGTCGTCCAGCAGGAGCGGATCGCCGCCGGAGAGAATCACCTCGCGAATCGTTGTGTCGGCGGCAATCGTACCGATTGCTTTCTGGATGCCCGCCTGCGTGGCCCCACTTTCTGCATAGGGGAATTCCCTGCGGAAGCAGTAGCGGCAGTTGATTGCGCAGGCTCCTGTCACAAGCAGCAGTGCCCGCCCCGCATATTTCTTGACCAGTCCAGGCGAAGCCAACGCATCCATTTCCGCCAGTGGATCAGCCGAGAACCCAGCCACGTTCTCTCGCTCCTTCGCCAGCGGCAGCACTTGCGCAAGGAGCGGATCGCTGGGGTCGCCCGGTCGCATGCGAGTGATGAACGACCTGGGTACAAGCAGCGGAAATACACCTGTTGCCAACCTCGCTTGATCGGCCAGCGAGAGATCAATCCCCAGCAGACGACAGAGTTCGAGGGGGTCGCGAACGGCCTCGGCTAACTCCCGCTGCCAGCGTTGGCCGTGCGAGGCGTTTGGCTGTGGCGGCAGCAGTGGTGTTGGTAGAAGGGGTGCGGCAGGCATCGGGGTGTCCTGTGGTGGTGTCACGGGCTTTAGGACCGCAGGCTCGCGGCAGGTCGTTGACAGTTTGCAACGCGGCGGCGACGCTTGTGGATGTTTGCCCCGCTGTCGGGGCAGCAGATGGAATACCAACGCACGCTCAGAATACGGGGCAAACTCCCATCAGGGAAACGCCCCGGCGAAAACTGGAGAAAAATAGAACAGTGGCTTCCTATAACACAAGCGAATTCAAAAAAGGCCTGAAAGTTCAGATCGACGGCGACCCATACATCTTGTTTGAGTGCAACTTCGTGAAGCCCGGCAAGGGGCAGGCTCTCTACAAGTGTAAGTTGCGGAACCTGCTGCGAGGAACTGTTTTGGATCGCACCTACAAAAGCGGCGACTCCCTCGACGCAGCCGACATCGCCACGATCGACGCGCAGTTTCTCTACAAGCAGGGAGATATGTTTGTATTTATGGATAACGACACGTACGAGCAGTACGAGTTGTCGAAGGAGCAAGTCGACGACTCCTGGAAATGGTTTAAGGAAGGCACCGTCTGCTCGATGCTCCTCTATAATGGCAATCCGATTTCAATGGAGCCGCCGAACCACATGGTTTTGCGAGTTGAATACGGCGAGCCATCCACCCGAGGCAACACAGCGACTAACCTCACCAAGTCTGTGAAGTTAGAGACTGGTGCCGAAGTGATCGTGCCAGCCTTTATCGATCAGGGCGACCTGCTCAAGATCGACACCCGCACAGGCGAGTATTTGGAACGCGTCAAGGAGTAGTTTTGAGTGTGAGCCAGAGAGCCCTTGCTCGCTGGCCACGGAAGCGACTGCTACTTGAAGCGGGCTATGGCGTACGATTTTTTGCCCGAGCGCAGCACGAGCGTTGATGTGCCGGAAAGATCTTGGCCGGTCAGGCGGTAGGCCACGTCGGCGATGCGACGGTTGTTCACAGACGCGCCGCCTTGTTCAATGGTACGGCGGGCGTGCGAGCGATTTGTGGCGAGGCCAGTGGCCTCCATGGCCTCGATGAGCAGGAGGCCATCACCGTCCAGCACAGTCCGGGCAAACTCCCGGCTCGGCACGTCGGCAAAGATCTCGGCGAGCAACGCATCGTCCATCGCGATCCCATCGGCCCCGCCGATTTCGGCACCAAAAAAAATGGCAGTGGCTTGCCGGGCCGAGCCGAGACCATCCTCGCCGTGTACCAGCCGAGTGAGTTCTTCGGCCAAGTGTTTTTGGCTGTCGCGAGCGGCTGGGTGTGTGGCCCGCAGGCTATCCAGTCCACGGACTTCCTCAAGCGGGATTTCGGTGAGCCGTTCGAGGCAGCAGCCGGCGTCGTTGTCGTCTAAATTGATCCAATATTGATAGAAGCGGTACGGGCTTGTGCGACGAGGATCTAGCCAGATGGCGCCAGAGGCCGTTTTGCCCATTTTTGTGCCGTCGGCTTTGGTGAGCAACGGGCACGTCAATCCAAAGACATCCGTGGCCCGCAGGCGACGGGCTAGGTCGATCCCGGCTGTGATGTTGCCCCACTGGTCGCTGCCCCCAATTTGCACGCGGCAATCGAGCGAGTCGAGCAAGTGGACAAAGTCCCAAGCTTGCAAAAGCATGTAGCTAAACTCCGTGTAGGAGAGACCAGCTCCACGAAGCCCGCTGTCTGGATCGTTTCGCTCCAGACGGCTCTTCACGGAATCTTTTGCAAGCATCTGGGAGAGCGGCACATGCTTGCCGACATCGCGAAGGAATTCGAGATAGCCAACGCCTTGCATCCAGTCGCCATTGTTGACGACATGCACCCGCTGGCCTGTGCCCTCCAGAATGGCGCGAATCTGCCGCTCCACACCGGCGACGTTGTTGGCAAGCGCTTCTGGTGAGAGGAGATTGCGTTCTTCGCTGCGGCCGCTTGGATCGCCGATCATGCCCGTGGCGCCGCCCACCAAGGCCACCGGTTCGTGCCCCGCGTGGGCAACCCGCCGCAGCAGCATGAGCGCTACCAAATGCCCAACGTGCAGGCTGTCGGCTGTGGGGTCGAAGCCGGCGTAGATGCGGCGACCACCCGTGGCAAGCCACGCCCGAATCGCCTTGGGTTCGGTGGACTGATGCACGAGGCCACGGGCTTGAAAGTCTGCAAACAGATCCGAAGTCATGACGGCACTACGCCTTTCGTTGTTTTCTTTATCGCCAGATATCATCGCCGGCAAACGGGTGCGAGGGGCCGGAGAGCTTCGATTTTGGGAGAGCCTTCAAGGCTTGTTCGGCCAGGCGGAGATCCTCGCTCGATGTGATCTTCAGATTAATGGATGACCCACGCACCACCGTCACCTTCTGGCCGATCGACTCAACGAGCTGGGCTTCGTCAGTGGGTTGAGAGTCGTGGGCCGCAGCGTGGGCGAACGCCCTGGTGAGCACCTCCCGAGAAAATACCTGCGGCGTTTGCGCTTCCCAGAGGCCGGTGCGATCCACCGTTTCTGCGATGATTGAGTCGGCGCCGACCCGTTTGAGTGTGCCAACCACAGGAATGGCCAGGATGGCTGCACCGGTGCGGCCGCCTGCTTCGAATACCGCGTCGATCCAGGCCGCAGCCACGCACGGCCTTGCTGCATCGTGGATGGCCACCATGTCGATCTCGGGCAATAGTTTTTTGAGGCCGTTGCGTACCGAATCGGCTCGCTGAGCCCCGCCTTCGGCAAACGTGATCCCCATAAACGCCAGATTCGCAGAAAATTTTTCCAGAAACGCCTCGCGATCGTCGGGTGATACGACGATGACGACCTGCTTCACATCGTCGCGTTCTAGAAATTTCTCTGCTGAATGCATCCATACCGGCCTACCGGCCAGCGGTGCAAACGGTTTTTTATAGTGGGCATCTTGAAAGCGGCTGCTCTGGCCTGCCGCGGCGAGGATCACTCCGAACGTAGGCATAGGTGGCTCTTTAGAATGCGCCACCAACGCCACCGGCCCCGCCAGCAGCTCCAGCCCCACCGCCTCCGGCGCCACCCCCAGCACCGGCTCCGATGCCACCACCACCGGCACCGGCACCACCGGCTCCAGCACCACCAGCACCGGCCCCGCCGGCTCCAGCACCACCGGCTCCAGCCCCACCGGCAGCAGCGGCACCGCCGCCAGAGGAGTTGAACTGCGTCACTTGGCCCACGCCGGAGAAGAGCGGTGTGGCTGTGACTCGCACATATCGCCTATCGGCCGAGACGACAGCGCGGGCAAATAAGTTGGTGCCTTCTGGCAATTGGGTCACAACCGGCTGGTAGCCCACCGCACCACTGCGGAAGAACGGCAGGCCAGGCGCCTGCTGGCCGCTGCGAGCATTTCGGCTCTGCGAAAGCGAGGCCGCGGCAGCTGGGTCGGCCAGTCCTGCTAATTGCTGGGCTAAAATCGCTCGGCCGAGATTCTGTTGCACCACGACGTCTTGTGCCACTTGTGCATCGGCCAGCGGCTCCCGACGGCGACCCTCCGCAAGCTCAACGTTCAGGAGCATCTCATCGGCACCCAGCGGCAACTGCCGGCGCAGTTTTTGTTCGCGATCGGTGCCGCGGTGGAGCGTGAGTTCTGCTGTGATCGTGCCGGCGGCCACGTTGCCCGAGGCCCGTCGCACCAGCATCCGATAGGCGCCAGGAAACGCCTCGGCAGCGACGTAGCGTTCTCGCTGAGTGGCGGCTGCCTGCTTGCCCGCGGCGTTTTGATCGGCCAAAAGCATGCCACCCGACGTGGATCGAGGTGATGACAGCGAACAGACCGTTCCAGAGGGCTCCTCTACAATGAGGTCGATGTCGGCATCGCCATTCCAGGAGAGTTCCATCTGAATGTCGCGAACAAGTGCCTCGTCGATCGAAGATTGAAACGCAGCAGCATCCTGCCCGTTCTCTTCCTGATTGAGCCTTGTGATGGCGGCCTTTGCTAAGCGAGCCGCTCGCGTGGCAACTTCCTGCTGGTGGGCAGGCCACTCGTGCGAGAGCACCCCGGCACAGGCCCAACGAAGAGCCGCGAGATTGTCGCTGCGGGCAGCGAGCGACATGGCCAGTGCGCATGCCTCGCGGTTGGATGGATCCAAAAGCGTGACCTGCCGGCAGATTCGGATCGCCTGTTTCGTTGCGCCAAACCGAGCCAGATAGCTGGCCAGCGACAGGAGGTCGGCGGGAGTTGTAGCAAAATCAGCACTTGAAAGCAGCGCCCGCTCAACGTCTTGAGCAGGACGGCCGGCGGCTTCCATGGCCACAGCCAATGCCTCGTACATCCACGGTTCGGCGTGCCTGCACGCGATTGCCGCAGAGATCAAGTCAGCTGCGCGATCAAAATCCCCGGCCTTTCCAAGTTCGGCGGCTGTGATTCGAAGGCGCGTCAAACGCACTGCCAAGTCGCGTGGATCCAGAGCACGCTGTGCCGGCGTATGCGAATCCGATAAAGCGTCGGCAGGCGCGGCCGTTGCTTTGCCAGAAGCGGAGGGTGCTCGGGTTGCCTTGGTGGGCGTAAGGTAGCCGGCAATCGCAGCGGCCAGATCGCTCGATTCGGCAACGGTTGCAGGCAGTCCGAGGCCATCCTCAGCCGCCCCGGAAAGATCCGGTGGAGTTGGCTGCTTTTCATTTGGTTCTGCGGCACCAGACGGCGTGAGCCCAGCGGGCTTCTCCCGTCGGGCCACCCGTTGGCGGGCATCGGAAACCTGAAATGCACCGCCGCCACCGCCGCCCATGCCACCGCCCATGCCACCACCCATGCCGCCACCCTGCTGCTGTCCACCCAGACCGCCGCCGGTCTGGAATGGATTTAAGCCGCTGCTCGGAGCCACTGGCAGAACCAGATCTGCCACAGGGTAGACCTTCACGACGAGATTTTCTGCGGCCTTGTCTTTCGTCGTGATGAGCAGCACTTCGTTTTTGATGAGATACGTGAGGTCCAAATCGCCGAGCAAAAGCCGCAGCGCCGACCGCAGCGAGATGCCCGATACGCTGCGAGTCACGGGGGTTTCCAGATCGAGGCCCGCGTCTTCAAATGCCTTGCTGTCGATCTCCACGGGGATGCCCTGCGCATCTTCGATCTGCGCGATCACGTCTCGCAGTGGCGTTTCGGTAAATTCAAAATTATCGACCGGTTTTTCGAGAGACTCGTAAATCTTTTGTTCGGCACTGCCCGGATTGGCCAGATCGACCGACTTGTATTTCTTTCGCAAGTCGGTGAGCTCACGCCATTTTTTCGCGTTGGGATAGACGATCGGAGGTTCATCATCGAACGGAATTCCGGCCACATCCACGAGGTGCAACGCATCCATAAATCCACGCTCGACGTCGCGGCGCACGCGAGTGTTTTCAGCATCGTAGTCCAGAATTCTGGCCACCAGCGGCGCGGTCCGTCCGATGACACGAGCCGTCATGGGCACGCCCTGATTGGCATAGATGCCAGGCGCGGTTTCCACGATTTCCTTTGCCACCACTCGTTCTGCCTCCGAGAACGTGGCGGTTGGCTCCTGATAGCCAACCCGAATCCCCTCTTCGACCAGCACGTTGTAGCGTTCAGTGAGTTGCTTGATGCGGTCTTCCTTGCGCTGCAATTCGCTGTTCAGTCGCTGGCGTTCACGGCCGATTGCCCGACTCCGTTCGGTGGCCAGATCCCGTTCGGTTTTCTCGCGGGAACGCACGATCGACTCCCGCACGCTGATCTGGATTTGGCGGCTGAGCCTGTCTCGCATCGCGGGATCCAAGTCGTCTGAAGCGGTTACTTCTCGCTGGAGGTCTTTGAGATCGGTTCGGGCTTTGTCGGGATCTACCGCCATGAGCTGGCGGGCGTTCCTCAGTCGCACGGCTGTTTCCTGTTCGAGTTGCCCAGCCCGAACTTTTCGCAACGCATTGAATTCGGCCAACTCGGTTGGATCTGTGGCCTCCAGAATCGGGTTTTGATTGGCGTTGCCAGAAGCCCCTGCACCGTCAGGGGCATCGGCGTCAGGGCGCGGCAGCATTTCGGGGCCACCGTTCCTCTTTGAGGCTCCCCGCTGAGCGACTGTGCGCACCAGCGAAGCATCCACGTTGTCGGGATCACGTCGAAGGGAGGCATCGGCCAGCCGCATCGCGGAGTCGTGAGCACCGGCCGACTCGGCTTGCCGAGAAAGCGCCGCCAAAGTGGCCGCCTCGCCTCGAATCACGCCCCGAGCCAACTCCAACCCTTCTCGTCCCAAGAGGGGCAGGAACACGCCATCGCTGGCGCGGGCATTGCGAAAGAGTTCTTCCAGAAAAGCGTTTTCCGAACGGGCTGTGGCTACCGGAATGTCGAGCGCCATCGGCTGCATGCCCCGCGCATGAACCGGAGTGGCCGTGTCGACAGGACGGCTATCGGCCAGATGCATCTCAAGGCGTCCCCCTTCAAGAGGTCCTTCGATCAACACGATCGAATCCCGATCGCCTCGCAGCGGCGGCAGTCTCGCGGGGAGCATTCGCAATCCGGCGGAAGGAACCTCGCTGGAGAGCATCACATTTTCGGGCCATGTCACCGGCATAATGGCCAACGAACCGATCACGCTGCCTGCGTCCCGGACCGAGACCGTTTCGTCCGGCACCATCAGCATGCCCCCGGTGGCACTGGCAATGGCCGCCAAGCACGGCCAGTTGACTTCACTGCCGATACCCACACTCGAGAACGGGATACGCTTTGACCGTAACACTTCGAGTGCCTGCTGAAAGTCGGCCGTTTCAATGCCGGCCAAACTAGGGCCGTCACCGATATAAATAATCGCACGAGAAGTGGAAGCTTGTGGCTCGGGAGCATCCCCGAAAAATTCTACGGCGGCATTGATCGCAGCGATCATGTCGGTCGATCCCAGGGGTGTGCGTGCGTTGAGCGAGAGCACAGCAGACTGAACAGGTTTTCCGCGGGCAGCTTCAAACGTTTGAGTCAACGGCACGCAGTCGACATCCACGGCCGCTAGTAGAAAGCGATCGGTGTCGCGGGCCTTCTCAAGCAGACCGGCCAACGTTTGCGACGTGCGATCCCGAAATTCGCCGGACTGGCTGGCCGAAGTATCAACGAGAACAACAACATCCACGTGGGCAGCGGGTTGCTGCGAGGCTGGTGTCCGACGCAGGCCAAGAGCCGTGATGGGGGAGGCCGAGGCATCGCTGTGCGCTCGCTCCACAAATGAAATTTTTGCCGATGTGCCGGCATTGGCCGATGAACTGGGTTTAATGGTTTGCGGTTGGCTTGCAGGGTTTTGTTCTGCAGCGAGAAGGGAAGCCCTCGGCGCCGCCAGTAGGGTTGCTGCCAGCAGGGCTGTGAGCAACGGCAGTGTGCGAGTGCACATGGAAGGTCCCTCCGAGGTTGGCTGAGCGAATCGGTTCAGTGTTTGCACAATCAGCGAATAGCAAAAATCGAAATGCGAGGCTCTCTCAATCATATTTGGAACGGGCTCTGCCGCCAACGCCGGTCTGGCGAGGTTTGAAGAGGCTGTGGAGGAAGCTTTTGTGCGACTGCTGCGATCTGGGGGCACAATCGGGTTTTAGCCTGGTTTCTGGTTCGGGTTGGAGGAAGAACCGAAACTGGCGATACTGTCGGGTTGTTTGTGCAAGTGAGTTCGCCCGAGTCCAACCGAACATTGTTTTGAAAGCTGGATGCATTCATGCGTTTTGGCCATCAGTTTAAGGCATTTCTTTTCGTCCTTGCGGCCCTAGGTCCGGCGAGCGTGGTGGGGTGGGCACAGGCCCCAGCCGATCTTCCGGCCGAAGTGGCCCGCTCCTTTACGCCAGAGGAACGGACGAATATCGCCGTGTATGACGCGGTCAATCGTAGCGTTGTCAACATCAATACGAAGGCCACGGTGGCCACGGGACTTTTCTTGCTGGAGATACCGTCGGAGGGTGCTGGATCGGGAATTGTGCTCGACAAAAAAGGGCACGTACTCACAAATTTTCACGTGGTCGAGGGGGCCAAGGAGATACAGGTCTTGCTCTTCGATGGATCGAGCTACTCCGCTGCGATCGTGGGGTTTGATCCGGCCACGGATGTGGCCGTGGTGAAAGTGGATGCTCCCGCCGAGGTTCTTGTTCCGGTGACGTTTGGCAGTTCCAGCGATCTGCGGGTTGGTCAGCGAGTGTTTGCGATAGGCAATCCCTTCGGTCTGGAACGTACGCTCACGACCGGCATTATTTCGAGCCTGAATCGAACGCTCCCTACCCGCAGCGGACGCACGATTAAGTCGATTATCCAAACCGATGCTGCGATCAATCCGGGCAACTCGGGTGGGCCACTGCTGGACAGTTCCAGCCGATTAATCGGAATGAACACCGCGATTGCCAGTCGTACCGGCCAGAGTTCGGGTGTGGGGTTTGCAATTCCCGTTGGAACGCTGGCCAGAGTTGTGCCGCAGCTCAGTCAGCGAGGGAAAGTGGTGCGTCCAGATGCGGGTATTGCACGCGTCTATCAGACCGATAGAGGCCTGCTTGTGGCCGCGCTTACGCCCGATGGACCGGCCGAACGGGCGGGCATTCGAGGCTTCAAAGTTGTCAAAGAAAGGCGGCGACAGGGCCCTTTTGTTGCGGAATTCGAACGGGTAGATCGCAGCGGTGCCGACATGATTGTGGCCGCTGCTAATCAGCCGGTGCGGTCGGCGGATGATTTTTTGGCCGCGGTAGAATCAAAAAATCCAGGCGACCAAATTTTAATGACGGTGGAGCGAGAAGGGCATAGGCTCGACGTGCCGATTCTTTTGGATGCTGAAAAATAGGGTCAAAGTGTGTTTGGCAAGCAGCAACGCCAACGCACTATCGGCTCCAGTGCAAGCCCTGAAATGCCGAAAAACAGCGGACACGCGCAGGGCCGTTGACCTCTGCAGTTGGCCTGCTACACTTCAACTTCCACTCATGCGATCCTCATTGAGAGTCGTGTGAGCGGAAAGGTTCTTTGACAATTCGGCAGTGAATCTCTTTCGGTTTCGGCCGGCACGCGATCGTGACCGGCGCCGATCATTTCACTCTCTAACGGCTTGCCTCTTTTGGGGTGGACCGAAGGCGTTGTGGCTTGGTCGGCAAATTGAAGAATAAGCAGATTTTGACAGATCGATTTCTTCGAGATTGTCACGGCAAAACAATTCCGTTGGACGTAAGTCTTTCGGAAATGATGAACCAACAAATTGAAGGGTTTGATTCTGGCTCAGAATGAACGTTGGCGGCGTGGATTAGGCATGCAAGTCGAGCGAGAACCGTAGCAATACGGGGACAGCGGCGAAAGGGACAGTAATATGTAGGTACCTACCCCGAGGTCTGGGATAGCTGCGGGAAACTGCAGGTAATACCGGATAATGTCTTCGGACCAAAGGTGTGATTCCACCTTGGGAGGGGCCTACATCCTATTAGCTTGTTGGTGAGGTAACGGCTCACCAAGGCAACGATGGGTAGCGGGTGTGAGAGCACGACCCGCGTCATTGGGACTGAGATACTGCCCAGACACCTACGGGTGGCTGCAGTCGAGGATCTTCGGCAATGGGCGAAAGCCTGACC
>Ga0114978_10000845_pt1 | contig 25605 bp, 25 predicted proteins | sample S_140212_EF_Meta_FD_87027 | JGI IMG/M metagenome (GOLD analysis project Ga0114978, IMG submission 87027) | Freshwater microbial communities from Lake Simoncouche, Canada to study carbon cycling - S_140212_EF_MetaG | ecosystem: Environmental > Aquatic > Freshwater > Lake | place: Lake...
GCCCTTGGCCTCACCGGGTGCGTACTCCACCTCACCCATCTGATCCATCATGATGAAGGGGTCGATGAGCGCGGCATCGACACCGGCGAAGGTACGGCGTACGGGGAAGCCCTCCCCCTCGAATCCACTCGGCGCGGTCGTCACGCTGTGAACGGTTCGACCCATCACGAGCCCGACGTCAGGAGTCTTGATCCGCGGCAGCACAGTGATGTCGTCGACGGTGACGGCGGGCATGTCGGCCTCCAGGCTCAGCAGGTAGTTCTATATTCAACTATCCACCCGCCGGGCGGTAGCGCGCAAGTTCGGCCGGTCACCGGAGATGGGTCGCACCGGGCAGTCGATCACGCCACACGCCGCTGATCTCCGGGCGATGTACCGGTCAGCGCACCGGTATACCGTGTCGCTGATGTCGCCCGACATCCATGGCCGCGCATCGCTTTGCGCCCCCAGGCGTTCGACCTCACCGCGGTCCGTGACTGAGGTAACTACCTTCTGCGAGGTGCGCGGTGCAACCCAACCCGACAGTCGATCCAGTAGCAGGGCGCATCCCCGAAAGTCGCATCGGACGAGGCGAGACGGGCAACGAACTCGCGGCCTGGGGTGCGACTCCCGCTCGCCCCATAGCGGGCGCGGCCTGGTTCGACCAGTTCACCTACCATCCCGCGCCCTTGTCGAACGGGCTATCGACTGACCGCGAGTGGTACGCCCTGAGCTACACCTCGTGCTTGATCCGAGGCTTCTGCGACATGGACGTCGTGAGCGAGGCGCTCGCCGATGAAGGTGTCTTCCCCGTGGGTGCGCAGCGTCGCGGCGACGCGGCCCCGAAGGCAATGGCCACGATCTGGTTCAACGTCATCCACGACAGCGTGTGCGGGGTCTACAACGAGGTGGTGCTGAGCTTCGACGTCAACCACTCGAGCCCCGGGCAGGTGGCCTTCCGCGAGGGAGGACTCGTCGATGCCACCTGGGCATTGCAGTATGGGAACTTCGGGCCCTCGGTATGCGACTCACTGTTCCTGCACTCACTCTGGATCGACAGTCCTCTCTCGATCTCGTGGGGGCGGGAGATGCATGCCTCCCCGAAACACCCGAAGGCGGTCTCAAGCGTCCTGTCCGATCAGGCGGGCGAGTTCGCTTTCGATCTCGCATGGGACGGGCGCAACATCATGCGAGGACGGGCCAAGAAGCGCTTCGGAACGGTTCCGTTCCTGCGCGAGGGAATGGGACTCGTGGCCGCCAACGGGCTGGCGGCAGTGTCTCGATTCCTCACCTCTGCGTCATTCGACATCCCCATCACGATGCCCGCGAAGACCGCGGCGCAGAACAACGTGCCGAGGCACTACGTCGGTCACCTGTGGAAGGGCCTGAACCCGTCTGCCGTCCAGGTGTGGCCGTGGGGCCAAGACGACGTCCTCGACCTCGGCGAGGTCAACGAGCCGACCGGCTGCGAAGACCACAACGGGCACACGCTGCTGGCGCGGGCGGGCTTCGAGCCGGTCTCGGTCACCTACGTGCCGCGAGCCTCGGCGTTGATCGAACTCGCCCACTGACAAGAAAGACCGCCTTCTTAGACGGCGTTGCCGCCGTGAAGAGCACCATGCTCGCTGCAGTGGGCCGTCCAGCCAGAGGGCACGATCTGCACCACCATGCGGCGACGGCAGATCGCGCAGTAACGAGGCGGCTCGAGCACCAGGGCGTCGACACAGCTGAGGTGTTCGTGGGCGTCGATCGGATCTCCGCAACGCACGCAGTAAGGGCCCTGGCCCACCTGCGTGACCTCGTCCCTCACCCCGCTCACAGTGTGGCGTTCAGGGCCTTCACCGGCATCGAGAGCTCGCCGAGAAGCGCGAGGTCATCGGTGGCGGCGCGGCCGAGCGTGGTGAGGTAGTTGCCGACGATCACGGCGTTGATTCCACCGAGGAGCCCGTCGCGCGTACCGAGGTCGCCGAGGGTGATCTCTCGGCCACCCGCGTAACGCAGGATCGTGCGCGGCAGCGCGAGGCGGAACGCCGCGATCGCCCGAAGGGCATCGGTTGCCGGCATCACGGTCTGCTCGCTGAGCGGGGTACCGGGACGAGGGTTGAGGAAGTTCAGCGGCACCTCGTGGGGTGCGATCTCGGCAAGCTGGCCGGCAAATTCCGCCCGCTGCTCAAGGGTTTCACCCATTCCGAGGATGCCGCCGCAGCACACCTCCATGCCCGCCTCGCGCACCATGGTGAGGGTGTCCCATCGCTCTTCCCAGGTGTGAGTGGTGACCACCTGCGGGAAGTAGGACTTCGACGTCTCGAGGTTGTGGTTGTAGCGGTGAATGCCCATGTCGGCGAGGTCGTCGACCTGCTCCTGCGAGAGCATGCCGAGCGACGCGGCGACGTTGATGTCCACCGCCTCGCGGATCGCGGCCACACCCTCGCGCATCTGCGTCATGAGTCGCTCGTCGGGGCCGCGCACGGCAGCGACGATGCAGAACTCGGTCGCGCCCGTGGCGGCAGTCTCGACTGCGGCCTTGACCAACGACGGGATGTCGAGCCACGCGGCGCGAACGGGCGAGGAGAACAGCCCGGACTGCGAGCAGAAGTGGCAGTCCTCGGGGCAGCCGCCGGTCTTCAGCGACACGATCCCCTCAACCTCGACCTCGGGGCCGCACCAACGCATGCGCACCTCGTGTGCGAGCGCCAGCAACTCGGGCAGCGCGTCGTCGGGCAGACGCAGCACCTCGAGCACCTGGGCCTCGCTGAGCCCGATGCCACCGGTGAGCACCTGCTCGCGAGCGGTCGCCAGGATCGCGAATGAGCTGGCCGACGAGGTGTCGTCGGCGCCGCCAGGAGCGGTGTCGGTCGAGTGAGTGGTGGTCATGAGTGTCCCTCCAAGGGGTCGTACTTTCTACGGAAGTCTGACGCATCGAAGATGCCGCCAAGAGCCGGCTCCAGCCCTGCCCGGGCGGCGAGCAGGAATTCGAGCGGATCGAAGGCCCCGGCGCCGTCGGCCAGAGCACCCGACAGAGGTCGCGCGGCCAAGGTCTCGAGGTCGCGAATATTGCACCGCGAGGCCAGATCAGGGTCGCGCGGCCACGAGCCCAGGACCACGCCCGCGAGAGTAAGGCCCCGGTGGGCGAGGGCCTCGAGAGTGAGGGCGGTCGAGTTGAGAGTGCCCAGTTGCGGATGCGCCACCACCAGGACGTCGGCGGAGAGCAGCCGTGCCCAGTCGGCGATCGTGGAGCCGTCATCGTCATAGCGCACCAGCAGGCCGCCCGCGCCCTCGACGAGCACAAGTTCGTGATCCTCGCCCAACGCGCGGATCGCGGCGACCGACGTGGCGAGATCGAGGGAGGGCAATCCACTCACCCTCGCCGCGGCGGCTGGTGCGAGCGGGTCGGGGTAGCGCACATGCTCGTGGAGATCATCGATCAGGGAAAGGCGCCGCACAGCGTCGAGGTCACCCGGTTCGCCGACACCGACACCCGTCTGCCCGGGCTTGACGACGGCGACCCGGGAGCCGCGATCTCGTGCGAGCGCCGCAATCGCAGCCGTGACAACGGTTTTACCGACATCGGTGCCCGTGCCCGTGATGACCAGGATGCTCATGCGAGCACCTCGGCGCGAACCTCGGCCAGGACCGTCGCGATCGTGTCGATGTCCGATTCGGTGAGATCGGCGCGAGCTGTGAGCCGAAGCCGCGAGATCGCGTCGGGAACGGACGGTGGACGAAAACAGCCGACCCTGACCCCGCGCGCGAGACATGCGGCAGCGGCGGCCACCGCGAGAGTCGGGTCGCCGATCAGGATCGAGGTGACCGCGGCATCAGGCTCCGAGGCCGTCCAACCCGCAGATCGCGCAACCCGCGCGAGATCCCGCGCGCGCTGACGGGCCCGCAGGGGCAACGTCGGGTCGGCGACGAGGGCATCGAGTGCGGAATGTGCCGCGCCCACCGCGGCCGGCGCGAGCCCGGTGTCGAAGATGAACGGACGCGCGGTGTCGACGAGATGGTCGATGACGGCACGCGATCCGAGCACGACACCGCCCTGCGACCCGAGCGCCTTGGAGAGGGTCGCCGTCAGCACGATGTCCGGCGCGCCCGACAGCCCTGCGGCATACGTCGCCCCTCGGCCACCATCGCCCACGACCCCGAGAGCGTGCGCCTCGTCGATGATCAGCAGCGCCCCATGGCGCCGGCACGCGTAGGCAAGTTCGGTGAGCGGCGCGAGATCGCCGTCGACGGAGAACACGGCATCCGTGACCACAATGGCGCGTTCGAGGGTGCGTCCGGCGAGTGCGAGCTCAACAGCTGCGATATCGCGGTGCTCGGTCACGACGACGTCAGCGCGGCTGAGCCGGCAGGCGTCGATGATGGATGCGTGGTTCTGCGCCTCGCTGATCACGAGTGTGCCCGGCCCCGATAGCGCGGCGACAGCGCCCAAGTTCGCGAGATAACCACTCGAGAGGACGAGTCCGGCCTCGGCGCCGACAAAGGCGGCAAGCGCGTCCTCGAGATCGTGGTGGCCCTGCGTGGAACCGGTGACCAACCGCGAGCCGGTGGCACCGCCGCCCCATGTGCTCGCGGCCGTCACCGCGCCGTCGATGACGCGTGGGTCGCGCGTGAGCCCGAGATAGTCATTGCCCGCGAGGTCGATCACGACGGCATCGGCCTGCCGGGCCGTGAGCCGACGACGCAATCCGGCAGCGCGTCGGGCGTCAGCATGGGAGTGCAAGTGCGCGTGAGGGTCGTCGAGGCGGACGTCGAGGCGCATGGGACCACGCACGAGAAGTCCTGGGCGCCAAGCGATTCCGGCGGGATCGGCCACGAGGCGAAGGTGAGGGAAGCGGGCCACCAGCCGCGCCAGGGCAATAGCGGCCTCGAGGCGTGCGAGCCTGCCGCCGATACAGAAGTGCGGGCCGTACCCGAAGGCAAGGTGCGGGTTCGGAGACCGCGTGAGGTCGAGCAGATCCGGGTCGTCGAACCGGTCAGGGTCACGATTGGCGGCACCGAGTACGACCAGCACCGACGAACCCTCGGGCACGATCACACCGGCGACCTCGACGTCGGTGGTCGCCCATCGCCATGTCGCTCCTTCCAGCGGCGACCCGTGCCGAAGAAACTCCTCAACCGCGACATCCCACAGCGCGGGAGTGGTGAGTGCGCGCAGTTGGTCCGGGTGCGTAAGCAGGCTCAACACTGCCGAGCCGACTAGGTTCATCGTCGTCTCGTAGCCAGCGAACAGCAGCAGGAACGCCATCGCGACAAGCTCTTGCTCGGTGAGCATCCCCTCGTCATCCGTCAGGTGCACGAGATCGCTGAACACATCGTCGGTGGGATCGGCGCGCTTGGCAGCGATGAGCCCGGTGAAGTAGGTGAGCAAGCCGTCCCAGGCATCGTCGGTGCCCGGCCCGGTGGGGCTCGCGACGGTGTAGGTCCACTGCCGCAGGGCAAGACGGTCGGCCTCAGGGACGCCGAGGACCTCACACATCACCTGCACCGGGAGTGGGAAGCCGAAGGCGGAGACGATGTCGACGACCCCAGTGGTCGGGATGGCGTCGAGGAGGGCATCGACGAGCACCTCGATGCGCGGCGCCAGCGCATCGATCCTCGCCTCGGTGAAGGCCCGCGACGCCAGCCGACGGAGGCGTGTGTGCTCGGGCGCATCGGTGTTGAGCATGTGGCGCTCGAGCACACCCCGAGGACTCGAGCTATCGAGAGAACTTGGCCGCACCGCCGAGAAACGCTTGTCGGCCAAGACATATCGGGCCTCTGCAAGGCCGGTGACGAACCAGGCCTCGCGGCCATTCGACAGCGGCACGCAACCGACGGGACCACGGGCTCGGAGCTCGGCGTAGCTCGGGAACGGGTCGCGCGCGAACGCGGGGTCGGATGCGTCCAAGGCGGCGGGGGTCACCCCACCACCTCACGAATACACGTCTCCACCGTGCCGACGAGGAGGTCAAGGTCGTCATCGCCCAACGCGAGCGGCGGCATGAGCACCACAACGTCGCCGAGCGGACGGATGAGCACGCCCCGGTCCCGCGCACGCTGACAGATCTCGAACCCGGTGCGCTCGCCGACGCTGCGCACCTCGATACCCGTCATCGTGCCGATCCGTCGGATCTCGCTGACGCCGTCGTATGCGGCCAGGCCGGCGGTGAGTTCGCCGATCCGCTCGCCGAGACGTGCGGCCCGTCCCACCGTGTCGCGCTCGGCCATGAGGTCGAGGTTGGCGATCGCCGCCGCCGCGCACAACGGGTTCGCGGTGTAACTGTGGCCGTGAAAGAAGGTGCGGCCACTGTCGGAGGTGCCAAGGAAGGCTTCGTAGATCTCCTCGGTGGCCAGCACCGCAGAGAGGGGGAGATAGCCCGCCGTGAGGCCCTTGCCGCAGGTGATGAGGTCGGGAACGACTCCGGCGTGCTCAACGGCCCACATCGTGCCGGTGCGACCGATCCCGGTGGCGACCTCGTCGGCCACGAGGTAGGCGCCGTGCTGATCAGCAAGTGCGCGCATACCGCGCAAGAACTCGGCGTCATGGGTGAGCATCCCGCCGGCCGCCTGCACCATCGGCTCAACCACGACGGCGCAGACGCGATGGCCCTGCACCTCCATGAGAGCCCGCGCCTCAGCCACAACCTCGATGGCGCGATCCGCCGCACTCTGGCCCGGACTCCTCACACCCGGGCTGGAGATCATCACGGTGTCGAGAAGGATCGGCCGGTACGTGTGGTGGAACAACTCGATCCCGCCGACGCTGACCGCCCCGAGGGTGTCGCCGTGGTAGCCCTCGGCCACGTGGAGGTAAAGCGGGCGGTCCTCGCCGTTCTGGGCCTTGGCCTGGAATGCCATCTTGATCGCGGCCTCGACGGCGCTGGCACCGTCGCCGGCGTAGAAGACCCGGGTGGCACGTCGATCCGCGCCTCCGGGGGCCGTTGCGAGGAGCTTCTCCGCGAGGACGATGCCCGGCTCATGGGTCAGGCCCAGGAAGGTGGTGTGGTCGAGACGACCGAGCTGACGACGGATCGCGTCGTCGATCTCTGGCACGGCGTGGCCGTGGACGTTGACCCACAGGCTCGCGATCGCATCGAGGTAGCGGTTGCCGTCGGTGTCGATGAGGTACATGCCCTCGGCACGGTCGATGACGAGGGGTCGGTCATCTGCCCACCGCGAGTGCTGGGTGAACGGGTGCCAGACGCTCGCGAGATCGCGGGCGACAAGGTCTTCGGTCGTCATGGTTCGATCCTGACAGGGGACGATCTCGCGGGAGACGGTGGGTTCCGCTCGCGCGGCAGGACTAATCGGACACGTGGCCGCTCGTGGCTCCAAAGGGAGCCTCCGGAGCGCGAGTCTGGCACTCTGGGGCGGCGGGGCCGCTCGGCCTTCACGCACCATCGCCGCGAGGAGGTCGACATGGACGAGCCGTCCGTCGACTTCGCCATCGCGGCCTGGCGCGAAGAAGGGCTCTGGCAGGTCGAGACCCTCCCGCCCCGCACGAGTGAGAATCTCGAATCACTCCTGAATGCGCTGCGCGCCCAGCCCGGCGAGGGTGGGGTGCTTGGTTTGGTCTCGGTCGCCGAGGAGTTCCTGCTCGTCATACGCGTCCTCGGCAGCGAAGTACGTTTCCTCGTCTCGGACATCTTCGCCGCCGAGGATTGGCCGCTCGGGCTCGATGTCCTCGACAGGCTGGAAATGCCCTCCCCCGAGGATGACGAGGGCGACGACCCCCAGCCCGGCGGCGATCTGCGCATCCTCGCCGACTTCGGAATCGGCGCTGACGAGATCGAAATGCTGCTCGAGGACTCCGAGCGGTGGCCCGACGAGGTGCTCGCGACCCTCGCCACCCGCATCGGCTTCGGAGACCAGTTCGACATCGCCCTCGAGCAGCTGCCCGACTAGGACGCGCCGCCGCCCGGTGTCGGGCGGGTTGCGCGATGATCGCCCAGTGAAGTTCCGTCCCGTGGATGTCGAGGCGATTCGCCGTGCCCTCATGGAGGCCCGGCTCGCCGGCGATGCCGGCGAGATCCCGATCGGCGCCGTGGTCATCGATTCCGCCGGGGAAATCATCGGCGTGGGCCACAACGAGCGCGAGGCCACCCACGACCCCACCGCCCATGCCGAGGTTGTCGCCCTGCGTGCCGCGGCCGCCCGCATCGGGTCCTGGCGCCTGACCGGCTGCACACTGGCGGTCACCCTTGAGCCGTGTCCCATGTGCGCGGGGGCAGCGTGGCTCGCCCGAGTTGACCGCCTGGTGTTCGGCGCGTGGAACCAGGAGTACGGCGCGGCCGGCTCCCTGTGGGACGTCGTGCGGGACCGTCGTCTCAACCATCGTCCCGAGGTTGTGTCCGGGGTGCTGGCCGACGAGTGCCAAGTGTTGCTCACAGACTTCTTCGCCCACTTGCGTTCGCCTGACTGATCAGGCCTGCTCACCCGAAGAGGTGGCGCGCCCGTGAGGAACGAGCGGGTGTCCGACCGCGATGGTGGTCAGTGCCCCACGACCTTGTAATCTCCTCGGCGGTGGCGTGTCCGAGCGGCCGAAGGAGCACGCCTCGAAAGCGTGTGAGGTGAGAGCCTCCGTGGGTTCAAATCCCACCGCCACCGCCAGCAAGCCGATGGGGCGCCCGAGAGGGCGCCCCATCGCCGTCCGGGTGCTGGCCCGGCAGGCATGATCGGGTGAGGAAAACCGCGTCATGCTGGCGCCAGGCACTGAACCGATGCGGCCCACCGAACCCGAGATGAGAGATCGCCATGAGCGCACCGCTGATCACCACGCCCTTCTCCCTCACCTCGACGGCCGAGGAGGTCGTCGCCGGGATTGACCTCCGGGGACGTCGCGCCATCGTCACGGGTGGCTCGTCGGGCATTGGTGTCGAGACCGCGCGGGCCCTGGCACTCGCGGGTGCCGAGGTCACCATCGCGGTGCGCGACCGCACGGCAGGGCAGCAGACGGTGGCCGCCATCCTCAGCACAAACCCCGCGGCCAGGGTGCTCGTGGCTCCCCTGGATCTCACGGACCACTCGTCGATCGCCGCCTTCGTTGCAGCCTGGGAGGGCCCGCTCCACATCCTGGTCAACAACGCCGGAGTGATGGCCGCCCCTCTCACACGGACCCCCGAGGGCTGGGAGTTGCAGTTCGCCACGAACCACCTCGGGCACTTCGCCTTGACGACGGGACTTCACGGTTCGCTCGCTGCGGCGCCCGGGGCGCGCGTGGTGTCGGTGAGCTCGAGTGCGCACTTGCGGTCGGCGGTCGACTTCGACGACATCCACTTCCAGACGCGTGCCTACGACCCGTGGATCGCCTACGGGCAGTCGAAGACCGCGAATGTCCTGTTCGCCGTCGAAGCGACGCGACGCTGGGCCCCTGACGGCATCACCGTCAACGCCCTCATGCCCGGTGCCATCGCCACGAACCTCCAGCGACACGTCAGCGCCGACGAACTCGACGCCGTGCTCTCGGCGGTGGGCGCCGCGTTCACCTGGAAGACACCGCAACAGGGCGCGGCCACCTCGGTGCTTCTCGCGACGTCGCCCCTACTCGAGGGCATCGGCGGACGCTATTTCGACGACTGCAATGAGGCCGGGCCCCACGTTCCGGGAACCCGTCGCGGAGTGCAGCCCTATGCGATCGATCCCGAGATCGCCGAGCGCCTCTGGGAGGTCTCGGTCGACACACTGTCGGCCTAGAAGACCGTCACCCTGACATGGGCGGCGCAGTGAGACCGGCGACGAAGTCCCGGTAATCGGCGGCAATGGGGATTGCGCCCGTGATGCCTCCGTCGATCTGTATGCACTGCCCGGTCAGGTAGCGCGACATATCCGAGGCCAGGAAGGCAACCGTGGGCGCGATGTCCTCGGGCAGACCGACGAACGGAACCATGTTGTGGCGCACGTACATCTCGCGCATGGGCTCCGGCATTCTCAGGCCCGCGGGCGAGAGCGTCAGCCCCGGCGCGATCGCATTACAGCGAATGCCCTGCTTACCCCACTGGAGCGCAACCTGGCGGCTGAGGTGGGCAACGCCGGCCTTGGCAACCGGATAGCCGGTCATGTACACCTCAGCGAAAAGGCCAGAGACCGAGGCGGTGTTGATGATGCTGCCGCCACCGGTCTTGACCATCGCGGGAATCCCGTGCTTGCACCCGAGCATCGGGCCGGTCAGGCCCGTACGCATCGTGAGCTCCCAGTTCGAGAGGTCCTGGGCAGTGACGTCGAGGTCACCCCCGATGATGTCGAGATCAGCCGCGTTGTTGAACAGGATGTCGAGTCGTCCGTACGTGGTCACGGCCATCTCGACCATGTGCTTGATCTGAGCCTCGTCGCAGACGTTGGTCTCGACGGCCAGGGCGGTGCCGCCTGCCGCCTCGATCTCAGCAACCCGGGCGATCGACCCCGCCTGGTTCACATCGGCGATGACAACCTGGGCGCCAAGGCTGGCCATGAGCCTGGCCGTGGCGGCTCCGATTCCTGATGCTCCGCCGGTGATGATGGCAACTTTGCCGTCGAGTGTGAACATCTCTCGCGCCCTCCCGTGACCGACCGATTGTTCGGCCCGTGTGCCAGTCGTAGCCCACCCACGCGGTCGGGTCAACCATCCGGTGGCGCGATTCCCGGGCACGTTGCGCCGAACGGAGGCTCGCATCGCTGCACGGGCTGGGGGCGTCGTACCCTGGGTGCACACCCCCCGATGACGTGAGGCCCTTCCCATGCGCCGTGTTGCCGCCCTCCTTGTTCTCTCCGCCGTGCTCACCACCACCGCGTGCGCGAGCAGTTCGGCCGCCAACGTCCCGGGGCCTGACTTCCCGTCGGGCTTGCCAACCTCGACGGGCCCAACGCCGGCCGTCACCTCCGGCGAAGGGATGCCCACGGTCGACGGCGGATTCGGGACGAAGCCCACGATCAACTTCCCCGATGCGGACGCCCCCGGCGCCCTGCAGATTCAGGTGCTGGTCACGGGCACAGGGACAGTTGTCGCCAAGGGCGACCTACTGGTGGCCAACTATGTCGGCCAGGTCTGGAAGGGCAAAGTCTTCGACAGCTCATTCGCGCGGTCGGCGCCCGTCGGGTTCCCCATCGGCACCGGCAAGGTCATCACCGGCTGGGACACCAGTCTTGTCGGGCTGAAGGTAGGAACCCGTGCCCTGCTAAGCATCCCGCCGGCGCAAGGCTACGGGAGCAAGGGGAACACCTCCGCGGGGATCGCGGGCACTGACACCATCGTGTTCGTAGTCGACATCGTCGGGGCCTTCAACGCCAAGTCGACCGGCGACCCTGCGGCGGCACCGCAGACTCCGCCCGCAGGTGGGCCGCAGGTGACCGGCGCGCTCGGTGAGAGGCCGAAGATCACGATTGCTGCCGGAATGGCCACCCCTGCCACAGTGACCACCGTCGTGCTCGCCAAGGGGAACGGTGCTCCCGTCAAGGCGGGCCTGCTCGTGGTGCAGTACGAAGCGGTCGACTGGACGAGTGTGATTGTCGGCTCCACATGGGCCAAGGGAATCCCGGAGTCGCTGCAGGTGGGCGGCGACAATGGGGCCGCCGTGTTCGCCGGGGTCGTCGGGTTACCGCTGGGATCCCGTGTCCTGGTTGAGATCCCCGCCACCACCGGCGCCTCGGCTCAGAAGCCCCTGGCCCTCGTCGTGGACCTCGTCGCACAGGTCTGAGGCCAAGCGGCCCGGGTCACGAGGGGTTGTCGATGCCCTCCGCCTAGACGATCTCCGGAACGCTGGTGACGCCCTCTCGGCCGGAGGCAATCGCATCGACGAGGCTCTGGTGATCGACGAGGGTCTGGTCGGCGTAGGCGAGGGAGAACTCGAGCACAGCCTTGTCGAACGACGTGCCACTGCCGAGGTAGGCCGAGATGGCAATCTGGTCACCGCTACGTGCGTGGGCCTTGGCCAGAGCCCAGGCACACAGGCGGGAGTAGTAGACGAAGCCTTCACCGTTGAGTTGGGTGTAGTCGATGCTCGCCTTCCAGTCACGGAACTGGCGCAGGTAGAAGTAACGGTGGCCCGCATCGGGCATCATCATCGTCGTCCAGCCCAGGAAGAGGTCGCTGGCCGATTGGGTGAGCTTCTGTCCGACGACCACTCGCTCACCGTGATTGCTAAACGCGCCCTTGCCCGCGAAGCGCTCCAGCACGGAGGCCTGAGCCTCTTTCACTTGCAGAATCAAAGGGTCTTTGCTGTCGCGGCCGAGCAGCAGCACGATGTAACAACGCGTGCCGACGCTGCCCACGCCAACGACGCGCCGGGCGCTGTCGACCATGCGGTAGTCGTCGAAGAGGTAGCGACGCTCAGGTGACAACGACCGACGGTAGAGCTCGGCGTTGGTGTGCACCTGGCCAAGGGAGTACGAGTACAGGCTGTCGATGATGCTCGAATCGGGAACCTGGAGTGGGGGGTTGGAGACGAAGCGCAACTCGCCCCCGACCGTCTCGGTGGTGCGTTCCGCTGCCATCACCGAGTCACGGCGGCGGACCTTGCGCATACTGCGTTCGTCGAACGTACCGGCGTGGGCGTGACTTGCCCCACCCAGTTCGCTGAAGAGCTGGTCGACGTCGAACAGCGAGTACCACACGTCGAGATTGCTCATCTTGGCGAAAGACGCCATCGACTCGCGGTACGCCGCCACAGTGCTGAGAACCAGCTTGTTGATGAAGTCCTGCTTATCTCCTCGCTCACGCGCGGCCAGCACCAGACTCGCGGCCAGCCGCATCACATCCCACTCGAAGGGCCCAGGGGAGGTCTCGTCGAAGTCGTTGATGTCGAACACGAGTCGGCGCTCCGGCGTACCGAATATGCCGAAGTTGAGCAGGTGGGCATCACCGCACAACTGCACGCGCAAGCCTGAGTTGGGCATGGACGCGAGGTCGGCAGCCATGGGCAGCGCGGCTCCGCGGAAGAACGCGAAAGGGCTTGCCGCCATGCGGCTGTGGCGGATCGGAATGAGGTCGGGCTCACGGGTAACTGCCTGCTCAAGCAGCAGGTCAATGGGATCAGGTCGGTCGGCGGCAAGTGTGAAACTGGCAAAAGTAGATCGCGGGACGCGCGTCCTCACGGCCTTGCCCGCCGCAGCACGCTCCGCGGGGGTGACCACGGGCGGCAGGCCAGCGAGGTCGGTGAGAGGGGAAGCAGACGAGTGCGTGGCTCTGGTCATGACAGGACTCTCCCACTAGGTCAGCGATTCGGGGAAGGGTGGCCTCGCCGGACGCTCGATTGGCCGCCGAATCATTGAACGTTATCGCCGGGGTGCTCGTCGCGCCTTCTCAGCGACGGACTGTGAATCCTGCGACCGCGCGGGACGCATCGCGCGACGTTGAAGCCACGCGCGCTGCACGAGGAGCGTGATGATTCCCGCGACGACGATGCCGAGAAGGTTGAGCATCAGTTGGACGCTGGATCCGATGAACTCCTCGGTCACTCCATAGGCGAGTGCCACAGAGGCGTTCGCCGCTGCGGGCACGGTCGTGACCGAGATCAGAACGCCGACCAGGGCACCGGACTTCGTCGTGGTGAGCGAGAGCATGCCCACGACCCCGGCCAGGAAGGCCACGACGAACGAGAGTGCGTCGGGTCGCCAGATGAAGGAGGTGAGGGGGCGGTCGGCCGTGAGCATCGAGGCATCGAACAGGCCGAAAGCGGTCATGAGCCGAACGAACACCAGCGTGACGACCATTGCAATCGGGAACCCGACGATGAGTGCGATCAGCGATCTCCCGAGCACGTCGCGCCGGCGCTGGACTGCGGCGACGCAAATGGCCGCGAGCGGGCCGAACTCCGGGCCCACCACCATGGCACCGACGATGAGAATCGGACTGTCGAGCAGCACACCGATCCCGGCCAGCATCGTCGCAATGGCGAGATACACGAGATAGGTGGCCGAGAGCGCGACGTCCTCGTAGGTGCGCGCCTCGAGCTGCTCCCACACCACGGCATCCGAAGGTAAGCCCGGAGCGGCCTCCTCGGATTCGCGGGCGGCACGGGAGAGCACGAGGTCGGGAGAGTTGGCGACGATCGCGCCGTCGCGCTCGATGCCGAGGTCCCTCAGCGCCTCGATAACCAGGCTCGCGCCCTCACGCGCGACATCGCACTCGACCACGTCGCCCGGGGGCTGACGGCTCGCACCCACATGCACGGCAAGGTGAGCCACGGCGACGTCACCGGAGAGAAGTCGCACGACATCGTTGGTGCGGTCCGCGGGCACCGTGAGTCTGAGGTGAAGCACGACTGCATTGTCCCGGAAACCGGGACGCGGGCTAACGACCCATGTGACGTTCCCTTGCACCCCCGTCGATTCCGGATGTTTGCCCAGGTCAGAGGCCCTTTCGGTGGTCAGCCCTGGTCACCTGAGGACACCCCCGATCTGACATGACGCGCGGGAGGTGGCCGGCTTCACGGGCAACGACCTCAACGTGTTCCTCGTACGGCTCAGGTTCGTCTTCTTCGCTGACGACACAGGCGTCTGGGAGAAGGGCCTCTTCAGCGAGTTCCTGGAGACCCGCAGGGCCGAAGACGGCTCCGACCTGGGGCCACTGATCGAACGCGCGTTCCGCGTCCTCGACACGGCGGCGGTTGAGGGCGAGGCCTGCTGCCAGAAAGACCATCGGCCTCGAGACGAGCGCGCGAGCAGCTTGGGAAGCAGAGCCGCGGCTGTGTCGCAGATTCGAACATCGTGCTCACCGGCAGGCTGCCCTGCTAGCCTCGCGTCTGCCGCTGCGCCTGGCAGCCGGGTCCGCGTCCAAGGAGTGATCTCGATGCTGTACCAGGATCTTCAGGGCAAGACGGCCGTCATCACAGGTGCCGGTCACGCTCAGGGCCAGGGAGCGGCAAGCGCGCGCATGCTCGCCTCGCTAGGCATGCGCGTCCTCGTCACCGACCGCCACGCAGATCTGGCGGCGGAGTGCGCCGAGGGCATCGTCAGCGCCGGCGGAGTCGCGTCCAGCATGAGGGTCGACGTACGAGACGAGGCACAGGTGTCCGCGATGGTCGCCCACGCGGTCAGCACCTACGGGCGCCTCGACGTCCTACACAGCCAGGCCGCCGACCTCGAGATCCTGGCCGACCCCGGCGACCCGGACATCACCCAGGTCACGGTCGAGATGTGGCGGGAGCAGTTCGAGACGATCGCGCTGGGGGCGTTCCTCACCTGCAAGCACGCGATCCCCGCGATGGTGGAGAACGGCGGCGGCAGCATCATCTGCACGACGTCCATCTCCAGCCTCATGGGTGAGCCCAACCTCACCGTGTACGGAAGCGCCAAGGCCGCGGTGAACCAGCTCGTCCGGTCCGTCTCAGCACAGTGGGGCAAGCGAGGCATCCGCTGCAACGCCATCGCCCCCGGACTCATCCTCAGCGCTCCCGGGCTCGCCATCGGCCCGGACCTCATCGACCAGTACGCCCGGCACTGCAGCACCGGTGAAGCCGGCACCCCTGAGGATGTCGCCCACCTCGTCGCCTACCTCGCGTCGAGCGCGTCAAAGTACATGAGCGGCCAGGTGGTCCAGCTCGATGGTGGTTTCACCTCGCACTCGCCGATGCTCGCCGAGCAGCAGTCGACCGGCCTCATCGTCGGAGTCTGACTCGAAGTGACACAGAGGGGCTCCGCCTCGCGTGGCTCACATGCCGTCGGACGGTGACCCCCAGCGGGAGGTTCGGACGTGCCGACGAGCGGAGGGCGAGAGACCCGTCGCTGCGCTCCTCGGCGAATCCGAGCGCCTCATGCGGTCGGCTTCGCCGACGAGCGGAGGGCGAGAGATTCGAACTCTCGGTTGGGGGTTACCCAACAGCGGTTTTCAAGACCGCCGCACTAGGCCACTATGCGAGCCCTCCGTGGTGCGGCAGAAGTTTCTCACGTTTCGACCCGAGACAGGTCGTGCACCCTCGACGTTCGGGTCAGTGCCGCACCGGAAGAGCCGGGGTGCCGCTCCCGACCCAGGGGCGGCCCGAGCACTCAGCGGTATCGTCGCGCCTATGTCGAGCCAGACAGAACCGGGCGCGCACGGGGCACGAGCCCCGATGTCCGTGGCCGCCGTCGTCCTGGCAGGTGGTCGGTCCCGGCGTTTCGGGGCCGACAAGCTCGCTGCCGAGATCGCGGGGAGCCCGCTGCTGGACCGGGCCCTCGCCGCAGCGCTGGCCGTCGCCGAGGTCGTCGTCGTGGTCGGGCCCGATGACCGGCCCTGGCCCTCGGGCATCCTGATCGTTCGCGAGCACCCGCCATTCGCCGGGCCGTTCGCCGCCGTTGTCGCGGGGCTCGAGCACCTGAGCCACCTCGAGCAACCCGCCGCCGACGACGTGGTGCTGGTGATCGCGGGCGACCTCGTCGATCCCGGTCCGCAGTTGTCCGCGCTGGTGGCCGCACTGAGAACCCCCTCCGCGACCAACCTCGCGCCACACCAGGTCGACGCAGCCGTCACCGTCGACGCCGACGGCCGTCACCAACCATTGCTCGCGGCCTACCGGTGGGGTGCGCTGCTCGACTCGATCGCCGGGCTCAACCCCAACGGCCGCGCCGCATTCGCTCTGCTCGATGGGCTGCGGGTGCTCGACGTGCCCGAAGTCGGCACCTCAGCCCGCGACATCGACACCACCGAGGACCTCGCGCGCGAAACGACACGGTAAGCCCGGCGGGTCGAGCAACCGCGGCAGTCGAGCGCAGCGAGGATCGACGGGTGAGCGATCTGATGCCCTGGGCACAAGCCCGTCGCGCCGCCCGCGAGGCGGCGGGGCCACTGTCGGTTGTCGACGTCCCGCTCGCCCTCGCCCTCGGGTCGGTTCTGGCTCACCCGCTGGTGTCGGCCACACCCCTTCCCCCGTTCGACGCCTCGGCCATGGATGGCTGGGCCGTGTCGGGACCGGGCCCGTGGTCGGTCGTCGGTCATCTCGCCGCAGGGCAGACACTCGATCGCCTCGCCGACGGCACCGCTGTATCGATCGCCACGGGCGCGGCGCTCCCGATCGGGGCCGATGCCATCTTGCGACGCGAGCGCGGGCTCGTGATCGGAAGGAACGACGCCAACGCGGGCGGTCCCAAGCTCTATGTCGGCAACCCCACCACCGGAGACACCGCGCCGCACCCGGGCTACGTCGAGCCGGGTTTGGACATCCGACCTCGTGGCCAGGAGTCGGCTGCGGGCGAACTCCTGCTCGAGGCGGGCGGGGTGGTCACTCCCGTCGTGGTGGGCATGGCTGCCGCCGCGGGCTACGACACCCTCTCGGTCATCCGCCCGCCCGACGTCGCCCTGCTCATCCTGGGAGATGAACTCCTCGAGCGAGGTCACGCGCGCGACGGCCGAGTGCGGGATGCCCTGGGACCGATGCTGCCGGGCTGGGTCGCCTGGGCGGGTGGAAGGGCATTCCCGCCGGTCCGCGTTCCCGACACCCTCGAGGCGCTGCTGGCCGAGCTCGACGATGCCAACGCCGACATCGTGATCACCACCGGCTCCACCGCGGCGGGCCCAGCCGATCACCTTCACGCCGCTCTCACCCGACTCGGTGCCCGGTGGGTTGTCGACGGTGTGGGCGTACGGCCCGGCTCCCCCATGTGTCTGGCCACCCTGCCCGACGGGCGCCATGTGCTCGGACTTCCGGGCAACCCCCTCGCGGCGGTGTCCGCGATCCTCACCCTCGGCACCCCACTGTTTGCGGCCCTACGCGGAGAGGTCGGCGCAGAAGATGCACGCATAGAAGAGGCCGTGCTGAGCATGAACGTCACGAGCCACCCCGAGCATGTGCGGTTGGTGCCTGTGTCGCGGGCGCGGGGTCTGGTGGCCGTGACGGCCACTCCGACCCTGCACAACGGTCCCGCGATGTTGCGCGGCCTCGCCCTCGCCGATGGCGTCGCGGTGATCATGCCCGGCGGTGGGGCACGTGGGTCGGACGTTGACGTACTCCCCCTGCCCTAGGGCGGTGGCCGACCCTGGCAACCACAGGCGCGATGACATCCAGAGATCTCCAACCACCACATGACCCGGAGTTGACTGTGTACGCGATCACCATCACCGAGCCAGGCGGTCCCGAGGTATTGACGTGGACGGAGGTGCCGACGCCACCTCCCGCCGCGGGCGAGGTCCTCGTCGCCGTCGCCGCATCAGCCGTGAACCGCGCGGATCTCCTTCAGCGACAAGGGTTCTACGATCCACCCCCAGGGGCCTCGCGCTATCCCGGGCTCGAGTGCAGCGGAGTGATCACCGAGCTCGGCAGCGGAGTCGAGGGCTGGTCGGTCGGTGATGAGTGCGTGGCGCTGCTCTCGGGCGGTGGCTATGCCGAGTACGTCGCGGTCCCGGTCGGGCAGGTGATGCCGGTACCACTGGGCATCGATCTCGTCTCGGCGGCGGCGCTGCCCGAGGTGGCGTGCACAGTGTGGTCGAACATCGTGATCGACGCGGGCCTTCGAGCCGGTGAGGTGCTCCTGGTGCACGGTGGAGCCAGCGGCATCGGAACCTTCGCGATCCAGGCCGCGGTCGCACTCGGTGCACGCGTCGCCGTCACCGCGGGATCGGCCGACAAGCTCGACCGGTGCCGCGTCCTCGGCGCGGAGATTCTGGTGAACTACCGTGACGACGACTTCGTCGAACTCGTACGCGCGGCCACCGGCGGCCACGGCGCGGACGTGATCCTCGACAACATGGGCGCGAAGTATCTGGGGCGCAATGTGGACGTGCTCGCCATGGGCGGCCGACTCACGGTGATCGGGCTGCAGGGCGGTACTCGATCAGAGTTGGATCTGGCGCAGCTGATGGGAAAGCGCGCGTCGGTGCAGGCGACTTCACTGCGCGCGCGTCCGACCGCAGACAAGGCGCGGATATGCGCAGCAGTGGTCGACCAGGTGTGGCCACTGGTCGCCACAGGCGCCATCACGCCGGTGATCGATCGCGTTCTCGCGATGAGCGAGGCCAGTGAGGGCCATCGGGTAGTGGGCGCCGGCGAGCACGTCGGCAAGGTGGTGCTGCGGGTGTGAGGCCTTAGCTGCGCCGCACCGTCAGATCAGTGAACGGCGGGCAGGCTGGCGATGCGGCGGGCGAGGTAGGGCGAGAACCAGCCGTCGTACTTCGCCTGAAGTTCAGGCTTCATCCAGTCGAGGCCGGTGACCACCCCTCGGCACGTCGACTCACCGCACAAGCAGGGGAACTCGTCGTAATCGCTGGAGTCGCAGGTGGCGTAGTCGAAGGTGAGCTCTTCACCCACCTCGATGTCACGACGTGCCACCAGGACAGTGGCGCCCAGGAGCCCGCACGTGGGTTCGCAGGAGTGGTTGAACATGTCGGCCGGCTCGGGTGTCTCGTCCGAGACGAGGTAGAGATCCTCGTCTACCTGCAGTGAGCGTGCCTGGCGATCGCTGCTGAAGGTGGAGAGCACATCGCGCGGCACGACCCAGCCGCCGAATCCGGCGACAGTGGCTCCGGCGGGAATCAGCTCGGTGGCGAAGGAGCCCCAGCCCTTCGCGCCGACGGGACGGGCCTCGGCGCCAGGGCGCATCCAGTTGTAGTCCACGGTGGTTTCCCTCTCCGACGCAGGCAAGCTCCGGCGACCCCTCCAGGAGACCGGTCGCCTATTGGACCATGCCCAGGTGAACACCGCCGAATCGCGGATCCCTATACGCAGGAACGCTGAATGGCCGGTCAGGATCTTCACGGACACATCCCCGCCAATGACCGCATCCTTCCCACCCGCCGCGCCGTCCCGCAATTCCCGCGCTGCCATCATCGGCTCGGTGGTTGGATGAGCCCATGGCCGAGACAACTCCGGGGCAGGGTGTCAGTGCTGCGCCGTCCGATGGGGCGCAGTACGTCGTCGTCGGCCCCGACGGACAGGCCGTCGCCTACCTGCCCTCTGCTGATGGCGACGACGATTCCGGGCCCTCTCTCGCCGATCTGGTCGAACAGCCGGCGAAGGTGATGCGCATCGGCAGCATGATCAAGCAACTGCTCGAGGAAGTCCGGACGGCACCCCTCGACGAGGCCTCTCGCGCCCGCCTTCGCGATATCCACCGCCGCTCGATCTCCGAGCTCGAGTCGGGCCTCGCGCCCGAACTGGTCGAGGAGCTCGAGCGGCTCTCGCTACCCTTCAGCGACGACCACATCCCGTCGGACTCCGAGCTCCGCATCGCCCAGGCCCAGCTCGTCGGGTGGCTTGAGGGGCTCTTCCACGGGATCCAGGCCGCACTGTTCGCCCAGCAGATGACGGCACGGGCCCAGTTCGAGCAGATGCGACGACGAGCCCTCGGACCCGGCGGCGAGGACGGCGTGCCGCTCATGCCGGGTTCACCGGGCACGCCGGAGGGCGGCGGGGGCCTCTACCTGTAGCGAGGCCCCGGCGCACATCGCGCGGCACCCGGTGAGGGGCCGCGAGAGCAACCGGCACTGCGTCCGCGTGGGCCTGCCCCCCGCGCCGTAGGCTCGCCCCGTGATCGACCTCAAAATCCTCCGCGACGACCCCGAGCGCGTACGCGCCTCCCAGCGATCACGTGGGGAGGACGAGTCGATCGTCGACCTCCTGCTCGCGGCCGACGAGGCCCGCCGCTCCGCGGAGTCGAACTACGGCGCACTGCGCAATGAGCAGAAGGACCTCGGCAAGCTGATCGGTCCGCTCCAGGGACGGCTGAAGAAGGCCGCCGACAACGAGCGCGCCGAGATCTCCGCCGAGATCGACACTCTGATGGCCGGCGCATCCGACCTCGCTGACCGCGTTAAGGCGGCCGAGGCCCAGCGCGATGCCTCCGACACCTCGGCCCAGGCGCTGCTCGGCCGGCTCTCGAACCTGATCGACCCCGCCGCCCCTGTCGGGGGTGAGGACGACTTCACCGTGCTCGAACACGTGCTGACCCCGCGCGACTTCGCGGCCGAGGGCTTCACCGTGCGCGACCACGTCGAACTCGGCGAGATTCTCGGAGCCATCGACATCGAGCGCGGTGCGAAGGTGTCCGGCTCGCGCTTCTACTACCTCACCGGCGTCGGCGCCCTGCTGGAGTTCGCGCTGATCAACCACGCGATCTCCCTCGCCTGCGGCAACGGGTTCATCCCGATGATCCCCCCCGCTCTCGTCAAGCCTGCGGCGATGGAGGGCACCGGATTCCTCGGGCAGGCTGCCGAGAACGTCTACCGGCTCGAGGCCGACGACCTCTATCTCGTGGGCACCGCGGAGGTCCCCCTCGCGGCCTACCACTCCGACGAAATCCTCGACGCCGCAACGCTTCCACGTCGTTACGTCGGGTACTCCCCGTGCTTCCGGCGAGAGGCCGGTTCCCACGGCAAGGACACCCGGGGCATCTTCCGCGTGCACTGGTTCGACAAGGTCGAGATGTTCTCCTACTGCGACCCGGCCGATGCCCTGAACGAGCATGCGCGCCTGCTCGGCTGGGAGCGGCAGTACCTCGACTCCCTCGAGATCCCCTACCGCGTCATCGACGTGGCCTCGGGCGATCTCGGCGCCTCTGCTGCCCGCAAGTTCGACATCGAGGCCTGGGTTCCCTCACAGGAGCGCTACCGCGAGGTCACATCCACATCGAACTGCACCGAGTTCCAGGCCCGCCGGCTGCGCGTTCGCATGCGCGACGGTGAGGGCGTACGTCCGCTCGCGACCCTCAACGGCACACTGGTCGCGATCACGCGCACGATGGTGGCGCTGCTCGAGAACCACCAGCAGGCCGACGGTTCGGTGCGCATCCCCGCGGCCCTGCAGCCGTATCTGGGCGGCCGCGAGTTCCTCACCCCGCTGACCTAGCAATTCCGGGGGAGGATGGGCCGGGCGCCGGATTACCAGCGCCCTGGTGAGGCCCACGCGAGCGAAGGAGATTGCCATGACGCCGGCCCCCGACTGGGTCCCGCTCGCCGAGGCCGTCAGGCTCGTCGCGACCGATCTCGATGGCACCTTGCTGCGCCCGGACCTCGCCGTGTCCGCGCGCACGATTGCCACACTCGAGAGGGCTCGCGCGGCAGGTATGCCGGTGGTGTTCGTCACCGGTCGCCCTCCGCGGTGGATCCCTCCGGTCGTCGAGGTCACCGGTCATCTGGGCGTCGCCATCTGCGCGAACGGCGCCATCGTCATGGACATGGTCAACGGCACGATGCTCGAGTCACACGCCATGGAAGCGGACGTGATCGAGGAGGTCGTCACCACGCTGCGGCTAGAAGTTCCCGGCATCTCTTTCGCGGTCGAGTGGGTCGACGAAGGCTCCACGAGCCATGGCACCGAACTGTTCGCGCGCGAATCCCACTTCACATCCCCGTATGCGATCACCGATGTTCACCAGCCCGATGACGTCCTGCTCCTGTGCGAGGGCCGCCGCGTCGTGAAGCTCCTCGCCCGAGTCATTGACTCCGGTCACGACGCCGACGGATTCCTTGACCTGGCCCTGAGTCATGTCGAGCACCTGGTGACCCTCACGCACTCGAACTCGCGGGATGTCCTGCTCGAGATGAGTGCGGCTGGGGTCAGCAAGGGTGCGGCACTGGCGTCCTTTGCCAGCTCGCACGGGTACGCCGCCAGTGAGGTGGCCGCGGTCGGGGATATGCCCAACGACCTGCCCATGATCGCGTGGGCCGGGGTCGGCCTCGGGGTGGCCGGCGCACACCCGCGGGTGCTCGAAGAGGCCGACGCGGTGCTGCCGAGCCCGACACAGGACGGTGTCGCGGCATTCATCGACGCAGCGCTGATGTCCTTCCGGTCTCGCTGACCCTGCTCGGAATCGCCGATCTTGCGCCCCCGATGAGCCTGCGGTGACGTCCCCGTGAGGCTGGGTGTGGCCTCAGTCACAGACTCTCCGTGATCGTCCCATGACCGGACAAACACCACGACGAATGCACGCACCTCTGCCTAGTCTTCCTAGGTCGTTCGCCACACGTACGGGTCCGCCGTACACGGACGACGCGCTCAATCACCGGGCCCTCCAGCCCAGTGAGCCGGGGACCCACATTTCCTGGGGCGAATCACCGCACGGTCATCGCGACCGTCGGCGTAGGGCACCTCTCTTGCCCGAGCCCGTCAGCTAACCCGGTCGGCGTGGAGAGGAGTCTTCTTAGTGTCGACCGTGTCCCGACGTTTCTACCGACCATCCACATTCCTGATCGCTGGCGCCCTCGCAGTTGGCCTCCTCGGGGCGGCGATGCCCGCCCAGGCCACGGCTGAGGTGCCCGCCACGACCATCCCGCCCGCAGTCGTCACAATCGCGGCCACGCCTGCGGCGACCAAGGTCTCCTTGGTGGCCGCACTCACTCCGGCCCAGGTTGCAACGGTCCGCGCAGCAGCCCTCCGTGCCGCAGCAGCCCGCGCAGCCGCTGTCCGCGCGGCGGCCATCCGGGCGACAGCAGCCCGAGCCCTGCGGGCACGCACCACGGCCGTCCGGCTGGCCAGTTCGAAGATCGGTTCCCGCTATGTTGCCGGCCGCGCCGGGCCCACGAAGTTCGACTGCTCTGGCCTGACGCAATTCGTCGTGAGGCACGCGACGGGTCGCCTGCTTCCGCACTACTCGCGCACGCAGTGGCGGGCGACCGCACGCGTGGCCCGCAAGAACCTCCGGCCCGGCGACCTCGTGTTCTTCTTCGGCCGCGGAGCCCACCATGTCGGTATCTACATCGGCAATGGGCGCATGGTCAGTGCGAGCAACCCCCGCGCCGGCGTAAAGATCGAGTTGGTGTTCTCGGGTTGGTACGGCAGTCGGTACAGCGGGGCGGGCCGGCTCATCTAGCCACGGAGAACGCCGCACCACCTGAACCGCGCCACCTGAACCGCGCCACGGAGCCCGGCCCTGAGGGGCCGGGCTCCGTGCGTTGTGGTGGACGAATCTCACCAGGCTCTCGCGTGGACACGACCTCCCATGAAATACCCCAGGGGGGTATCGTCGTTGACGCGGTGATCTCATGCCCACCCCCAGGAGGTTTCACATGGCTCACGGATACGCGAGTGACAAGGACGCCATCCTGACCCGGCTACGACGCGTCGAGGGGCAGGTGCGCGGAATCGCCCGAATGATCGAGGACGACACCTACTGCATCGACGTCCTCACACAAGTCTCGGCCGCGACGCGGGCGCTCGAGAAGGTGGCGCTCCTCCTTCTCGATGACCACCTCGGCCACTGTGTCCGCGACGCCGCACGCCGTGGTGGCCCCGAGGCCGACGTGAAACTCGCCGAGGCCTCGGCGGCGATCGCCAGACTCGTCCGGTCCTGACCCGCGCACCTGGCCGGCATCAACGCATGCCCACACCAGCACTAAGGGAGAAATCGATGAGCACCACCCTATGGACCGTCACCGGAATGACCTGCGGTCACTGTGTCGCCGCCGTCACCGCGGAGTTGTCCTCGCTCGCGGGTGTCACATCGGTGGGTGTCGACCTCGCCACCGGCGCGGTCACCGTGACCGCCGCTCTCGACCCCACACCTGACGCCGTCGCCGCAGCAATCGATGAGGCCGGCTACGCACTCGTCCGCACATGAACCACGTGACGATGCCATGACGCCGCCGCCTGCTGCCGAGAACAGCCCCGTCGATCTCACGGTCACGGGGATGACGTGCGCCTCCTGCGCGATGCGGATCGAGAAGAAGCTGAACCGGATCCCCGGGGTCACGGCCACGGTGAACTATGCGACCGAGACCGCCCATGTCGCCCGGCCCGAGGGCGTGAGCGTCGAGCAACTCGTGAGCGCCGTCGAGTCTGCTGGCTACGGAGTCCTCGCCGCGGACGACGACGCGGACGACGACCCTGGCCTACTGTCGCGGCGCTGGCGCGTGAGTGCAGCTCTCTCCACTCCGCTGGTGATCGTCGCGATGGTCCCCGCCTGGCAGTTCCGCGGCTGGCAATGGGCGGCCTTCGCGCTGGCCTCGGTCGTCGTCCTGTGGGGCGGCGCGCCGTTCCATCGCGTGGCCTGGCAGGGCGCACGGCACCGCACCACGACGATGGACACCCTGGTCTCCCTTGGCACGCTGTCCGCCTACCTGTGGTCGGCCTTTGCCGTGCTGTTCACCGACGCGGGTGATCTCGGAACGACGATGGCGTTGGCGTGGCTTCCCATGGCCGACGCGGGTGCGTCCGTCCACCTCGATCTGTACTTCGAATCAGCTGCGGCCGTCACGACGTTCCTGCTCATCGGGCGCCGGCTCGAGCAGCGCTCGAAGCGGGAAGCGGGAGCGGCGCTGCGCTCCCTTCTCGACCTCGCACCTCGAACCGCCCGCGTGCGCGTCAGCGGCATCGACAGCGAGGTGCCGGCCAGCCATGTGGTCGTCGGCGACCTCATCGTGGTTCGCCCAGGAGAACGCATCGCGACCGACGGTGTCGTGGTCGAGGGAACGTCTGCGGTCGACGTCTCGATGCTCACGGGCGAGTCGGTCCCCCGCGAGGTCGCTGCTGGTGATGAGGTCGCCGGCGGCACGGTCGTCCAGGACGGCCTCATCGTGATCCGCGCAGATCGCATCGGCGCAGACACGGCTCTCGCCCGCATCACCGCGCTCGTCACCGCGGCACAAACCGGCAAGGCACCAGTCCAGCGACTGGCCGACAGGGTGTCGTCCGTGTTCGTACCCATCGTCCTCGTGATCGCTGTGATCACCTTGCTGTCATGGGGTTTCGCACGCGGTTGGCAGTCGGGCCTCACGGCCGGGGTCGCGGTGCTCGTGATCGCCTGCCCCTGCGCCCTCGGCCTCGC
>Ga0114978_10000846_pt1 | contig 25600 bp, 34 predicted proteins | sample S_140212_EF_Meta_FD_87027 | JGI IMG/M metagenome (GOLD analysis project Ga0114978, IMG submission 87027) | Freshwater microbial communities from Lake Simoncouche, Canada to study carbon cycling - S_140212_EF_MetaG | ecosystem: Environmental > Aquatic > Freshwater > Lake | place: Lake...
CGCATCGAATCCGAACACAAATAAATTATGCTCACAGTATTAATTCTGGCCGCAGGTTATGGCCGCCGCATGGGACCTTTCAGTCGAATGGTCAACAAAGGACTTATTCCCTACGATAACAAGCCATTGATTAGTCATATCATGGAGAAGTTCGACCCGGAAACTAAATTTGTCATTGCCTGTGGCCATATGGGACAACAAGTCAAAGACTATGTGGGAGCCGTACACACAGATAAACAAGTGGTGTATGTGGATATACCCGACTACGCAGAAGGCAGTACTGGGCCAGCCACGACTATTCAATTGTGTGCAGAACATATTAACGGAGCGTTCATATGGCTCAGTTGCGATACATTGTTTGACTTTGATTATAAAAACAAATTAGATCACAACTGGATCGGTGTGCATCCAGTCAACAACGATATTGCACAAGACTACTGTTGGGTCCGACGTGACGGGGAAACTATCACAGAAATTAAAAATAAAGAACCCAGTAATCAAGCCGTGGATGCGTTCATTGGTCTAATGTATTGCAAGGACATGCAGTATGTGGAAAACTTGCGGGCTGCGGGCGCTAAAGAAGCATATCAAGGGCTACTGAGTAATCTAGAACTGCGGGCACATACTGTGCGTGAATGGAAAGATTTTGGCACTTATGACAAGTGGGTTGAACTGAGTGCAGGACTCAAAGAAGTCAGCTTTCCCAAGCCCAACGAATTGTTTTACCATGACAACGGTAAAATTATCAAGTTTACCACAGACCAGACTTTGGCCGAAAAGAAAGTTGATCGTGCTGGATTGAATCCCACAGTAATGCCCACAGGTATTAAACGCAGCGGACAGTTTTTGGTATATAACTTTGTCGAAGGCGATATCATTTACAACCAACTAACTCCTGAATTATTGGACAATCTGTTGGAGTGGGCCAACAAGGATCTATGGAAACGCAAGTGGTTTCCCAACACCGAAGACATCTGCAGGAATTTCTATTTCGACAAGACCATGGATCGACTGGCCCAGTTCCGTGTCAAGTACAGCGACTGGAGCGAGCCCAGCACTGTTAATGGTGTGGCAGTTAAAAGCATCGACGAATATTTGAAGATGATAGATTGGGACAGCCTTTGCAGCAACACCCAATGGGCATTTATACACGGCGACTTTCAATTTGAAAATATAATTTACAATTCAATAACTGACAAGTTTACCTGTATTGATTGGCGCACAGATTTTGGCGGCGACAGCTACGGCGATTTGTACTACGATTTGGCTAAAATGGCGGGCGGCATGATACTGGACTATCAAGCAGTCAAAGCAAACAAGTTAGAATACTCGGAGTCAAATGATAATGTTACGCTGAACGATTGCGCCGTTCCGGACGGGCTGGTTTATGTAAGTCAGCTGGCAGAATTTTGTATAGCATCAGGTTTGGACTGGACAAAGGTTCAGCTGCTATGGTGCATTATATATCTTAATATGAGTCCGTTACACGATGCACCATTTGACAAATATCTGTTTGCATTGGCGCAGCTACAATTTTCAAGGTATTTCCAAAAATGAATCTGCAAAGTGCAATCGATTGGCAATCCAAGAGCAAACTGTTTGTAAGTCTTGCGGCCAAGCCCGGTAAGACTGGCGAGACTTTTTATAAAACACTGTTCGATCATCACAGCATTGACGCTGATTATGTGGCCTGCGTTTGCACAGACTTGGCACAAGACATGCAGTTGATTCGTCGTCATTGCGCAGGTGCCAGCATTACTATGCCGTTTAAGCGCACTGCGGCACATTTTGTGGATACCACAGTATCTCCAGTCGCTAGTGCAATCACACCCATCAACACTGTGGTCAACCGAGATGGTATTTTAACTGCTTATAACTGCGATTATCTAGGATTAGCAGATGTGGCAGCACAGAATTTCAAAGGTCTGCATGTGGTTATACTAGGAGATGGGGCCATGTCAGAAAACGCATATTTGTTGTGCAAAGATGCTAAAATAACATCTGTCAGCAGACGCAAAGGCACATGGCATTTGCGCAATACTTTATGCAATGTGCTGATTAATACTACCAGTATTGGCATGGGCACCGATGAAAGTCCCGTGGATTATATCAACGCTGAAACAATAATAGATTGCGTTATTGGCAATACCAAGTTGATTAACTCTGCAAAATCCATGGGAGCAAAAGTAATTTCAGGTGCCGAAATATATAAAGCACAATTCAAACATCAATTTAAGTGCTACACCAATCAAGAACCAGACTGCGCAGTAGTTGATGCTGTGGCCCAACAATTATTCGATTATGTTTAAGTATTTCATTTCAGACATAGACGGCTGTTTAAATGACGGCAGAATTTATTGGGACGCCCAGGGGCAAAAGCCTTTTAAAGCATTTGGTAACTATGATCACGATGGTGTCAAGTTATTACGAGATCATGTCAAACTAATTTTTATCAGCGCAGATCGACATGGGTGGGACATATTGCAATCTCGAGTTGCAGACCATATGAAATGCGAATTGCATTATGTGCCCGAAGCTGATCGATACAACTTCGTGGCGCAGTACGGATTCAACGAAGTTGCTTATATGGGAGATGGTATATTTGACGCCAAGATTATTCGTGCAGCCAAATTGGGAATCGCACCAGCACAGGCAAGAATTGAAGCCAAACAGGCAGCAGATTACATTACACCCAGCAACGGCGGCGAAGGAGCATATCTGGATGCTTGCGTACATATTATGAAACAAATGGAAATACCTTATGAATTTTAATCTAGGTTTTGGGCCAATGAGCTCGATAGTCAACGATGTTTTGGCACGATACGCCAAAGACCGACAACGACCAGTAATGTTTATTGCCAGCCGTAATCAAATTGATGCCGACAGTGGTTATGTAATGCGAACCAAACAATTTGCAGAGCAGATATATCCTTTACGCAGTGACCACCTAATGCTGTGCAGAGATCACTGTGGGCCATATTTTCTAGATATCGAAAAAAGTCTTGGCATACGAGCAGCAGTTGAAGCCACCAAGCGTACAATTTCTGCAGACATTGAAAACGGATTTGACCTTATACACATAGATACCAGTCGCTGCGACAATCCTTACCAAGTTGCAGATGAACTGTTTAATTTTAGCTTGAACTTAAATCCCAATATTAAATTTGAATTCGGCACTGAAGAAAATGTCGGAGTTGCTGCTGGTGTAAAGAAGTATCAAGACGATGTTAGATTTGCCAGTCAATTTCCCAATATGCAATTTGTGGTAGCACAAACAGGCAGCTTGGTCATGGAAGACAGGCAAGTGGGCAGTTTTGATGTGCCCATGGTTAAAAAATTAGCCAAGTTTGCTGAGTCGGCTGGCATTAAGTTAAAAGAACACAATGCAGACTATTTGACTGCCGCACAGGTTGCACTGCGTAAACAAGCAGGAGTTCATGCTTGCAATATTGCACCACAGCTGGGAGTTATACAAACTAAAACTGTACTGGCGTTGGCTGATCAGTATGATGTGGACACTGGCTATTTTAAACAGCGTGTGTTGGACAGCGGAAAATGGCGCAAGTGGATCATTGACGGTGACGACTCTGTTAAGATTGCAGTGGCTGGTCATTATTGTTTCACTGAGCAAGAATATCATACGCTGGAAGACAAGATAAACTCACACTGTGATGTGGCCAAGGAAATAGAGCAGGCAATACACTCCTGCTTAGATTTATACTACGAGAATTTACTATGATTGTTTGGTTTAATTGTAAAATAAGCGATATTCGCCCCAACCCGCAGCCGCGTTATCATTTGAGAGATGACAACAGATTTGACATTGCTCGTTATAGCTTTGCAAGTTTTGTTCCCGTATTGCCTTTGATTAGCAAAATTGTTTTTAATTTGGAAATGGCCGATGGTCACTCACATCAACAAGCAGAAATGGAAGAGTGGCTACGCAAAATCTTCCCGGAAGATAAATTAATTATCAATTGGTATCGATGCAATAATATTGCGCAGTGGCGGGAAATGCAGGCCGTATTCAATAAAATCGATGATGATCTGATATTTCCTGCAGGCAATGAAGATCATATCTTCATGGATAGTGATATTAGTGTTTTAAAATATTGCGTGGACAATATGAAAAGTCCAAAATTTACAACAATTAATGCCACTATCATGACTAGTCATTGGCCCGAAAGTGTCAGAGCAGCACATTATTTTAATGGTATCCACCTTGATCATCATCCCTGGGTTAGTTATTCCATAGGAAATAACGACGCCATTCGTATAATGAGGAAGGAATTCTTTGATTGGTATATAGATCAAGTAAAAGATTCCGATATGTTTGTTTTCAGAACAGAACACTGGAATGCAATTACTCTGCCAGAAAATTTTCTTCTGGTACCAACTAAAGAACAATTTAGGCATTTTGATGGATATACTCATGTTGGAATCGGAGCTGATTATGCGCCTCCTTTGGAAATTCCTCCTGGATTCTTTGAAGAAAGCATCACAATAAAATACGGATTCGATAAACACGATCCAAAATGCGTAAACATCAATCCCCTGACTGAAAATTTGTATGCTGCTGATGGTCAAGGCACAGACTATAAATGGTGCATAGAAGATATTCCAGCTTTTTGGAAATCTTACATAAAAGAAATCATCACAGCACCCGGCATCGACGAGTCCGCAATGAAAGAAGCGAGAGATATAAATTTACTGACCATGAGTAGACTGCATTTCGATTGGCCACATTATGGAATTCGATTTGATGAATCAAATTATCCACCTGTTGCGTGGTTAAACCCGCACATGCTTCTGGCAGAATTCAGTGATTGACTTTGCCAACAAAACACTATATAATAACTTTTTAGGAGAACACTATGTCAGATTACGACCGCACATTCAACGGCGAAGCCAAAATTAAACTTACTCAACTCGTCAACGAGGGCATGGGTGTACTACAAGAGATCGAAGATCTCACCGTGGGTCTAAACGAAACTATTAAAGCAATTGCAGAAGAGTTGGAAATCAAACCAGGTACACTGAAAAAAGCTGTTAAGATTGCTTACAAAGCCAAACTTGGTGAAACAAATCGTGATCACGACGAGCTGAATACTATTCTTGAAACAGTTGGTAAAACACTTTGAACAATGTCCTTTCAGGGATAATTGACTGGATCCGAGATGATTATCGCACTCATCCTTTTCGCTTTGTTGTCGAGCTACTTGCTTGGGGCATTAGTATCGGGTGTAGTATCACAATGGCACTTACGGTACCCAATCCTCCACTTATTACTCTGTATCCTGTGTGGATTCTCGGTTGTAGCATGTACGCTTGGGCTGCTTATACTCGCAAGAGCTTTGGTATGATTGCCAACTACTTACTGCTGGTTACAATTGATTCTGTTGGTTTATTTAGGATGCTGTATATTTAATGGCTAATATTATACCAATAAAAGCATCATTCCCAAAAAAGCAACTACAAGATCTTTATTGTTTAAGTCCATTTATCAACATTCATATTGAGGTAAATGGATCAGTGTCGCTATGTGGCTGTCCGGGCTGGGGAGATCTATCAATTGGTAATATTTTTGAAACACCACTGATTGATTTACTGTCTTCCCCGAAGGCCGTGGCAATACGAGAAAGTGTTATTACTGGCACATATGAGTTTTGCAATGAAAAACAATGTGCTGTTCTAATCAACAATGAGCTCAATACCAAAGAGACTGTGCCAGACAATGTTAGTTTGCTACTACAAGACAGTACAAAGTTTGATTTGCCATATGAAATAAAAATAAATGGAGATAAAACTTGCAATTTAAGTTGTCCAAGTTGTAGAACTTCGATATATAAATCTAGCGAAGATGAAATTGCAAATCAGCAAAAATTGGGACTGATATTATTCAATAACATTTTTGATAAACCATCAGATAAGTTAATAATGGTGGGCACATCTGGTTCGGGCGAAGTGTTTGCCAGCCCTATGCTGCTCAATTTGCTTGCTAATATTACATTAGATAAATTTCCAAATTTTAAATTAGAGCTGCATACTAACGGATTACTGAGTCAAAAATTTTGGCACAAGATACAACATTTAGAACCAGCCATAGAAAAAGTAGTGGTATCAATTGATGCGGCATCAAAAGAAACTTACGAAACCGTGAGAAGGGGCGGCAAGTGGGAAGATCTTCGATCTTCGCTGGATTTTTTAAAAACCATGAAGCGTAAAATTAAATTTGAATTTAATGGACGAATGATATTTCAAAAAGAAAATTATAAAGATGCTGTGGATTTTTATCATTTTTGTAAGTCATACAATATAGATCGAGTAGAATATTCTAGGCTTATTAGCTGGAACACATGGAATAAACTTGAGTTTCAACAGCAAGATGTGTTACACTTAATGCATGATGAAAGACCGATGGCATTGAAACAGATACAACAACTACAACTCTTACCCGGTGTGTGGTTCGAAGGGAACTTTGAATGAGCTATGTAGACGCACTTTTCGATCGATCCAAAGATCGTATTCATGTGGTTGAACGAGTTGATGGCGAACGGGTATACAGAGAATATCCGCCCAACTATGTATTTTATCATGACGACCCCAAGGGCAAACATAGAACTATTTACGGAACTCCGGTAACTCGATTTACCACAAGAAACGGCAAAGAGTTTCAAAAAGAAATTAGAATGCATGGCAACACTCGCCTATGGGAGAGTGATGTCAAACCAGTATTCCGCTGTCTTGAAGAAAACTATCTGGGTGCCGAACCACCCAAACTTAACATTGCATTTTTCGACATTGAAGTAGACTTTGATCCCCTGCGTGGATTTAGTCCGGTGGAAGATCCATTCAACAAGATCACTGCAATCTCTGTGTACATGAGTTGGTTGGAAAAGATGGTTACTTTGGCAATTCCTCCCAAATCAATGAGTTGGGAAACTGCGGAAGAAATTGCAACACGATACAGCGACTGTTTTATTTTCGAACGAGAAGAAGACCTGCTGGATACCTTTCTAAACTTGATTGACGACGCAGACATTCTAAGTGGCTGGAACAGCGAAGGTTATGATATTCCCTACACTGTGGGTCGTATTACTCGTGTGCTGAGTAAAGATGACACACGACGATTGTGCCTATGGGGCCAACATCCCAAGCCGCGCGAGTACGAACGCTTTGGTGCAACCAAAGGCACCTACGACTTAATTGGTCGAGTGCATATGGACTATATGCAATTGTATCGCAAGTATACCTATGAAGAACGACATAGCTATAGCCTAGATGCCATTGGCGAATACGAATTAGATGAACGCAAGACTGCTTATGAAGGCACTCTTGATCAGTTGTATAACAAAGACTTTGACAAGTTTTTGAAATATAACAGACAGGATACTCACTTGTTGGCAAAGATGGATAAGAAACTCCGCTTTCTAGATTTAGCCAACACCATTGCTCACGACAACACGGTGTTGTTACAGACCACAATGGGTGCAGTTGCAACCACGGAGCAGGCAATTATCAATGAAGCACACAGTCAAGGATTGGTCGTACCTAATAGAAAAGGTCGAGACTCAGAAGAAGATACTCAGGCAGCAGGTGCCTATGTTGCTTATCCCAAAATCGGCGTCCATAAAGACATCGGGGCAATCGATATCAACTCGCTCTATCCCAGTGCTATTCAAGCCCTCAACATGGGCCCAGAAACAATCATAGGACAGTTGCGGCCAGTGATGACTGATAAGTTTATTGCTGACAAGATTGCTGCCGGCAGCAGCTTTGCGGCTGCCTGGGAGGGGTTGTTTGGCAGCTTTGAGTATGAAGCAGTTATGCGTGGAGATGCAGGTGTTGAAATTACCATCGACTGGGAAGCAGATGGAACCAGCGATGTAATCAGTGCCGCAGATATCTGGCGTATTATCTTTGACAGCAATAAGCCATGGACATTGAGTGCCAATGGTACTATCTTTACTCATGAAAAGAAAGGTATCATTCCAGGACTGTTGGCCCGCTGGTATGCAGAGCGTAAAGAAATGCAGGCCAAACTCAAAGAGATTCAAGCTACTGGTAATACCGGCGAAGCTGAGTATTGGGACAAGCGACAGTTGGTTAAGAAGATTAATCTAAACAGCTTGTATGGTGCTATTCTTAATCCTGGTTGCAGATTTTATGACAATCGTATTGGGCAGAGTACCACATTAACTGGGCGAGCCATTGCCAAGCACATGGACAGTTTTGTCAATGAATGCATATTTGGCAAATATGATCATGTGGGCGAAAGTATTATCTATGGTGATACTGACTCAGTGTACTTTAGTGCATGGCCTGCCATCAAGGCAGATGTAGAAGCAGGTCGTATGGAATGGAACAATGATATCTGTATTCAACTGTACGACAACATCAGCGATAAAGTTAACGAAAGTTTCCCGGGTTTCATGGAGAAGGCATTTCATAGTCCCAGGGCCATGGGTTCGGTCATCAGAGGCGGTCGAGAGTTGGTGGCCAGTCAAGGTCTGTTTATCAAGAAAAAACGCTATGCAGTTCTTATTATCGACAAAGAAGGCAAGCGATTGGACACAGGCGGCCGGCCAGGAAAAGTAAAGGCCATGGGGTTGGATCTTAAACGCAGCGACACTCCCAAGGTAGTGCAAGACTTCTTGAGCGAGATCCTTGTTGATGTGTTAACCGGTGCTGAACGACTCAGCGTGATTGACAAAGTTCGTGAATTTAAATTGGCATTTCAAAGTAGACCAGCTTGGGAGAAAGGCACACCCAAGCGTGTAAATAATTTGACCAAGTATACTGCGGCTGAAAAAGATCAAGGCAAAGCCAATATGCCAGGACATGTGCGAGCGGCCATGAACTGGAATAGTCTGCGCCGCATGCACAGCGACAACTACAGTCTACAAATTGTGGATGGTATGAAAACGGTGGTGTGTAAGTTACGAGACAATCCATTGGGATTTACCAGCGTGGGTTATCCCACAGACGAAACACATATTCCGCAATGGTTTAAAGATCTGCCATTCGACGATAATTTGATGGAAGCTGGCATTGTTGATCAAAAGGTAGAAAACTTGTTGGGTGTATTGGAGTGGAAAATCTCCGAGAATACTGACATCAACAGTACTTTTGACACACTGTTTAGTTTTGAGTAAAATAATCACCTTGGTCAATGTCAACAATGCTGCTTATTCTAATAGGCGGCCGTTGACCAGCGACGATGTGGCCTCGGATCATAGTTGGACTTTTGTTCAACGGAATATGAATTTTGAAAAAGACCTTAAATTAAAAGGCAGATATTGTTATCATCCGTTTAACACTATTACCATAGACAGCTCAGGAAATGTGTTTCCCTGCATATGTCAAGCATGGCTACCAATCAGTTTAGGAAAGATTTGGGATTTTGAAAGTCTAGATGACATTGTTCGTACTTCGCGAGCCAGAGAGATACAAGCCAGTATCTTAGACGGCAGTTATCGATATTGCGACGATAATACCTGCGGTTTACTACAAACAAATGATCTGCAAGGGCACATCAACCACAAGCCCGATTCAATTAATTGGATTAATTTTGCAATCGATCCCAGTTGCAATTTAACTTGCCCCAGTTGCAGAAAAGATTTTATTTTTATCAATCAAGGTCCCGAATATGAACAAAGGATACGCATTGTTGACCACGCAGTAAAATTAATTGAGCAACATGATCAATGGATTAAATTTAGTTTGAGCAGTGATGGCGATCCTTTTGCCAGTTTAATCTATAGAGATTTACTTTCCAAATTAAATGTAACCGGTAAGCCAGTAGAAATTGAAATTATTACCAATGGCATATTGGCCAAAGCGCACTGGCACAAAATGTCAGGTGTACACCACAATATTATAAGATTCAAAGTTAGTTTTGATGCAGGATCTGAAGAGGTATATAACACCATAAGACGCGGCGGCGATTGGAATAAGTTATTGGATAGCTGCGAATTTATATCCAAGTGGAAACAAAAAAACTATAGTAAAATGTCATTGACTGCAAATTTTGTGGTACAGACCGGAAACTATCGGGACATGGCCAACTATGTAGATTTATGCGATCAACTTGGATTTGATGAAATTAATTTTCAATCTATTAATGATTGGGGCACATTTGTTGACTTCAAAAGTCATGCAGTTTGGCAATCTTCTCACCCGGAACATGAGGAATTTTTAAAACAGTTGCATCATCCAAGTCTAAATAATAGTAAAGTAAACTTGACTAACTTAAAAGATATAAAAAATGCGACTCAGTGATCTAGTAAGACTAAGAAATAATTTTGAAAAATTTAACGCAGTTCAGGCCAAACTAGAATTGGATATACTAGAAGGGCACATGAGCCAGCAGTTAAATCTGCCCTTGCATTCGGACTACAGCGATAATGTTCTAAGTTTGATCGGCTATTTGGCCAATTCAAATCAACAGATCATGGAAGTCGAACGCAAAATACCCGGGCTAGTAACTCAAATTGACCAAGAAATAAAAGAAATAACAGACGATTATCTTTCGCGTGGCTATGAGATAAATGGGTATTACGGGTCTAACCGTACTGATGTGACCACTGAACGAGACGGAAGAACGATGCACATCAGTGATGAAACTAGAAGCGAAATCATTGTCAGACTCCGTGGTTATACAGATTGGCATTATCCTTGTTTAGAAATTGGCCCGGGTGACGGTGTGTGGACCGAACACCTTGTGGCAGGCGATCCGCTTTATATCATTGATATTCATCAAGAATTTTTAGATTCGACTCTGTCAAAATTTAACGGCATTTATAGAAATAGAGTCCGCCCGTATCTAGCAGACGAAACTCATAGTAATTTACACGGCTCCATGGACATGCTGCCCAAGAATCAATTTGGATTTATATTCTCATGGAATGTGTTTAATTATTTTCCCTTGACTGAAACTAGAAATATGTTGACACAGTCCATGGAACTCTTACGGCCCGGTGGTACCATGATGTTCAGTTATAATAACTGCGAAGTACCGCAGTGCGCAGAATATGTGGAACAGGGATTCAGAAGTTGGATGCCCCGAAGTTTGTTAGTAGAAACTTCTAAGTCTCTTGGGTTTGAAATAATTGCCACTAGAGCAATCGAAGAAACAGTTCATTGGATTGAAATACGCAAGCCCGGCGAACTTAAAACGGTAAAAGCACATCAGGTATTAGGTAAGATAGTTACCATTAACACTTGATTTGTCTAAATAAAACATATACAATTAACTTTATTATTGGAGTATACATGAAAGACCATCTATTAGACATCGTGCAACACACGCACGGACTTGGAGTTATCGACCTTGTTAAAATTACAGGCACTGACTCAGAAACACAGCTCGAAGCACTGGCCGAAGACCGTAGTGTTATTGTGCAAGCTAAATTCAAAGGCGTGGTAGCCGAATTTGTGGGAACCTTTGGCATGCCGAATTTGGGCAAGCTAAACACTATTTTGAATATTCCTGAATACAAGGAAAACGCAGAGATCAGTGCAGCCACTCAGGACAAAGAAGGAATCAAGATTCCAGTCGGCGTACACTTTGAAAACAAAACAGGCGACTTTAAAAACGATTATCGTTTTATGAGCGCAGATATTGTCAATGATAAACTCAAGACCGTCAAATTCAAGGGTGTTAAGTGGAATGTGGACATTGTGCCAAGCAACAACAGCATTCAACGGCTGAAGTTTCAAGCCAGCGCCAACAGCGAAGAAAATACATTTCTTGCTAAAACTGAAAACGGGGAACTAAAGTTCTTCTTTGGAGACCATTCGTCTCATGCTGGTAACTTTGTGTTCCAGACTGGTGTCAGTGGTACACTGAGCAAGGCATGGGCTTGGCCTGTGGCTGTGGTTATCAGCATTCTTAGTTTGCCCGGCGACAAAACCTTCAAGATCAGTGATGAAGGTGCAGCAATGATTACTGTTGATTCAGGCATTGCAGAATATAACTATATTCTTCCTGCACAGACAAAATGATGATTCAGGATTCGCTGACTACTTTACAAGTATTGGCACAGGAAATTCAATTATTAAAATCTAGAATCCGGACCACCGATACCGGACATATCTATACCACAATAGATGTATTGGAGTCACGAGTTGTTGAGTTAGAAAATACACTGACCCAAGAAGAAAATACTTGGTACGCATTAAACAAAAATATTTAAAATGGCAACCTACGACGATTTAACCAGTAAACAAAAAGACTATGCAGTCTTTTTGCCTGCCCTCAGCAGTTTTTATAGCCGAGATGTCAGTAAGCAACGACTGGATCCCAACTATATCGACCCTGCTCGAGTGCCCAGTCAATTTGAAAACGGCATCGAAGGTATCAATTGGTTGAACAAAGAAGAAGGTTACTTTACTTACAAATGGAGTTTGTACAGTGCGGGACACGCTGATATCGACATCAATAAACCGCCGGGCCGTGATGATATGGTGCGTAATCGAGATCGCGTCAACACTTTTATTTTGGGCGACAGTGGCGGTTTCCAAATTGGCAAAGGCGTTTGGGAAGGCGACTGGAAAGATCCTAACTGCCCCAAGGCCAGTAAGAAGCGCAGGCAAGTACTGGAATGGATGGATGCCTATATGGATCGCGGCATGATCCTTGATATTCCGGCGTGGGTTGCTCGTAGCCCAGCTGGTCAAAAGGCCACTGGTATCAGCACTTACATTGAAGCAGTACAAGGCACTTATATCAACAACGATTACTTCATGGCCAATCGTAATGGTAATTGCAAGTTTCTAAATGTGCTGCAAGGCGAGAATCACGGTGAAGCAGATGACTGGTATGATCGCATGAAAAAGTATTGCGATCCCCGGCAGTATAGTCAGCCGTTTGAAGGTTGGGCCATGGGTGGTCAGAATATGTGTGACATTCATTTGGTGTTACGCAGATTAGTTGCATTGAGATTTGACGGACTGTTAGAGCCAGGTCTACACGACTGGATGCACTTTTTGGGCACCAGTAAACTAGAATGGGCCACTCTACTGACTGATGTTCAACGAGCGATTCGTAAGTATCATAATGAAAACTTTACTGTCAGCTTTGACTGCGCCAGCCCATTTTTGGCCACTGCCAACGGACAAATTTACTATGATGTGGTAACTCCGGATCGTGGCAAGTGGAGCTACCAAATGCAGGCCAGCGTGGACGATAAAAAGTATTCGTTGGACCAAAGGCAATTCAGAGATGCCGTGCTAACTGACGGAGTATTTGATACCTTTATGGAAAGTCCTATCAGCGAACGATTGAAGATCAAAGATGTTTGTATTTACAAGCCCGGTGATTTGAATAAGATCGGCAAAGAAGGTCGCACTTCATGGGACAGCTTCAGCTATACTTTACAAATGGGACACAATGTTTGGACTCACTTACACGCAGTACAAGAAGCCAATAGACAGTATGATTCGGGCATGTATCCAGGCATGCTGGTATCTGGTTCAGCTGATAAGAAAACCGTGCGTATGTATGATCGAGCATACTTTAGAGACATTGTGGACGATATCTTTGCCACCAGCGACAGAGGCAAAGCCGAAGCATTAATCGAGCATTACAGCAAATATTGGATGAGCATTGTGGGCACCCGAGGTGCAACTGGTAAGAAAACATTGAACAGCGGTACCATGTTCAATTCATTGTTTGAGAATTCCGAACCAGAATTACCCGCCGTCGACGACAGCGGACTAGATCAATCTGCATTAGACCAATTAGAAGTCATAGAAGATTGACAGTAATAGTTAATTATATTAAACTACAATTTTAGGATTTATTATGAATATCGAACAGGCCTCTAACTTTTTGGTTGGAAGTATATTAGTGGGAGTGGGCTTTATTGTGTTGGTGGCTGCAATAGTTGTCATTAATAATATTCTAAGCAGATACTGGCGTCCAGTTAACTTTGGTATCATAATTCCAAAAATATTTTCAGAATCACCTGGACGATTTGCCACCGATGAAGAAATTGCCCGAATTGCCCCGCAATTTGATAAAAAATCAGTAGACCTTAGCAAAAATAAATGAAAAGTCTTGTAGTCGGTATGGGCATCGGCCAGTTATACAAGGCCGTATTATTAGAACTCGGACATACTGTATTCACTGTTGACCATGACATCAACCGAGGTGCAGACTATGTAAGTTATGAACTTGCATTTATTGAACAAGGCCCATTTGATACTGTGCATATTTGCACTCCGAATTTTACACACTTGGATTTGGCCATGCAGGCCGGGGAGATGCAGACTGGTATTGTGTTTGTGGAAAAGCCCGGAGTCCGCACCAGCACAGAATGGCTGGCCATGTGCAAAGTATTTCCAAAAACTCGTTTTATGCTGGTTAAGAATAATCAGTACAGAGATGAAATTAAAAAGTTTACGGACTTGGCCAATCAATCAAAGTCTGTTAAGATTTGTTGGAATAATCATAATCGTATACCCAGCCCGGGCAGTTGGTTTACCGATAAAAAATTTGCATTTGGTGGAGTCAGTCGAGACCTGATCCCTCACATGTTAAGTTATTACTGTGCCATCGCAGACTGGCAGACTGGTAGTCAATTAAGTTCTATTGCAGAGCAACGACATCAGCTAAAAGATATCGACAGCACTGACTATGGCACTGTTAATCCCAACGGCACTTATGATGTGGATGACTTTTGCGAGATGGAGTTTATGAGTGGCGATACCAAATGGAACTTAGAAGCCAATTGGAGAACTCTTAGTGATACCAATATCGGAATTAGTTTTGATATGAGTAGCAGCGCAATTAAATTTGAGTTGGGACTTTGTCCAGAAAGTGCTTATAAGAAAATGATTTCAACGGCTGTGGAAAATCTAAATAACAAAGAGTTCTGGCAAAAGCAATTTGCACAGGATATTTGGATTCATCAACAGATAGAAAAATTATGAACAGAGTATTGCAAACAACCGGCCTGGGCAAGTTTGTTGAAACAGAATACCAAGTGCCTCCTCTTACCGAAGATGAAATTTGTGTTCGCAGTGTAATGACTGGAGTTTGCCGCAGTGACATTGATATGATGACGGGATCCTTTGGTCCGTTGCCTTTAAGTATGCAAGGCCACGAAGGATTGGGTCGTGTCATTGGCATTGGTGCCAATATCAAAGATGTCGCATTTGGTGACTATGTTGCAACCCGCGGCGAGCCTGCATATGCAGATGTGTATAATGTTCGCCACAACGAATATGTCCCTGTGCCAGAAGCGCACCCTCGCTACATATTGGAACCGGTAGCATGTGGCATCAACATTGTACATCAACCAATACGCGAGATTGCAGAGCGCAGTGGGCCGGGACGCAGGCTGCTCATTTTGGGCAGTGGATTTTTGGCTTGGATTGCTTATCGTACTCTACAGCTCAATCATTTGGATTTTGAAATTACTGTTATTGGTAATAGCAACCGAGATATATGGGGTGATAGACTCAGCCAGTATTATGGTGGTAAGTTTGATGTGGTAATTGATCTGAGCAGTCGCATGGATGTATTCGAAAAAGATATCATGCACCCTGAAGGTTTGGTAGTATTTGGTGCTCAAAAACAAGTAAGTACAGATTTTAGCAACTTACTTTGGAAAGCCTGTACTATGATTTTCCCCAGTCCCAGAACTGATAGATTTTATCGTACCATGAAAGATGCCGAACAATGGATCACAAATGGCGACATCAATGTTGACAATTTTTGGACAAAAGGCTATAATAGAGATACTGAGTGGCAGCAAGCATTCAGTGATGGCATTAACCGTCCCGCTGGTTACAGTCGCGGATACATTTATTGGAATAAAAATGGCAATTGATACAAGTGGCCGCCAACAAGTAGATTACTTTATTGGCCAAGAAGTAGAGCATACTGCAATGCGGGGCGAACCAACTTTGTTTGTTGTAGGTATCAAACCTGTTGACGAACTCATTGCAATTGCACAACGAGAAAATCTAAGACATTTTTACTTTGGAACTAGTCAATGCTTTCATCCCCATAGTCCATATGATTGGGCACAGTGGGATGATATGATTAAACCTCTGTTGATCAAAGACTTTTGGGTCACACTGGACTTTGGAGTCGAATACTGCCGCGATATCAATGAACAGTGCTGGAACGAATACAACACATTTATTCCCATGATCAGTGTTAAGATTCCATATATTAGACTGTATAACTACAATGCCACAGTTAAAATTGATGACAACACATGGGGTGATACCAATCCCGGTGTTTGGTGCCATCAACTTAACGCACTGATGGATCGTCGGGTTTATACTGACTGGAAAGATTATGTTGGCGACACTTTGGTAAAACCAGTAGAGGCCGTTGATGAATAAAAACAGAGTCGATCAATTGGTACAACAAGTAGGCACAGACACCAGCGGAAAATGGGTTAATATTGACCGCATGAATCAATTTGCTGAGTTGATTGTGCATGAATGCACCGGCGTGATAGAAAGTGGAAGTTTCTTACATGATCAAGCACCTACTGCTATCTTCGCCAAAGAATGTAGTTCTGCTATTAAACGACATTTTGGAGTTAAACAATGAATCAAAGAGACCAGGCGCTGTCAGAACAACAGCAACGAATTATGAATTGTGCAGAGCGAAAGATCTGGGTAACCTTTCGTAAGGAAGGTATCCATCGTTATCCTGCTGCTGCCACAGATCCCGCGCTGGCCACAGGTGACGAATATGATGTCAGCTTTTTAGCTAGTCCCCATCGTCATATCTTTCACTTTCGTGTATGGATTGATGTTGTACACAACGATCGAGACATTGAGTTTATTCAGTTCAAACGCTGGTTGGAAAATCTCTACAGAGATGGCACAGTACAACTAGACTATAAAAGTTGCGAGATGATGGCAGATGATCTGTATATTCAAATTGCAGCAAAATATCCAGGCCGTGCAGTCTGGATTGAAGTGTCCGAAGATGGTGAAAACGGAGCACTAATTAAATATGAAACTCACCGCCCCAATTTAACAGTGTCCGTCTAAGGAGATATTATTATGGCACAGCCCAAATGGATTGAAAAGTATTTGCGTATGAAACCCGAGGTAGAGCGTCTGTTCGACGATCTCGAAGGATATAAGAACTTTTGCAGAATGAACATGCTCAAGTTTAACGAAGCAGATCTGTATCGCAGCGAGCAATATCGCAAATTTGAGAAATATCGTCACTGGCTCAGCAAGCAATCCGTGGCCCGTTAATAATGGCTAATGTATTTTTAGTCGACCTAGAAGCAGTTTCTACTCGCTATACTGGCGAGTGGAAGACTCATGTACCGGCGTTACTTAAAAAGGCAGGACACAATGTTCAAATTATCTCTGGCCCTGAGGATATTCCTTCAGCCACTACTCCTGGTGCTTTTCTTAATTTTGGTGGCACCAATATATACAAGTCTAGTCAAGTTGAACAAATGGGTCGGTTGTTTTGTAACGGATCCGTTCATCCCGGCGACCACTTTATTTTTACTGACGCTTGGCATCCGGGCATTATCAACTTAAAGTACATGAGCGAGTTGCTGGGTATACCAGTAACTACACATGGCTTGTGGCACGCCGGTAGCTATGATCCACAAGACTTCCTGGGCCGACTAGTTGGAAAGAAAAAATGGGTCAGAAACGCTGAAAAAAGTTTCTATCATGCATTTGATCACAACTACTTCGCCACATACTTTCATATTAATATGTTTTCTGATAATTTATTCCATGACGAGATCGTAGAATTAGAAGATGGCAAAGTTATACGCACAGGTTGGCCCATGGAATATATGGACGAGATACTTGCTCCATATAAATGCACAAAGCGAGATTTAATTTTATTCCCACATCGTATTGCTCCAGAGAAACAAGTTGAAATCTTCCGTGATTTGGCTAAACAGTTACCTCAGTATGAATTTGTGGTGTGCCAGGATCAACAGTTATCCAAGGATGAGTATCATACATTGCTGGGCCAGTCTAAGATTGTGTTTAGTGCTAACTTACAAGAGACATTGGGCATTAGCTGCTATGAAGGCACTTTGGTAGATGCTATCCCAATGGTGCCGGACCGTTTAAGCTATAGTGAAATGTATCATGAAGGATTCAAATATCCCAGCGAGTGGACTGAAAGTTTTGAAAAATATGAAGCATATCGTGATCATCTGCGTCATCATATTATTACCACAATGACACATTATGACAAGCGTGTTGAACAAGTTCAAACGCAAGCAGAAGATTTAACGGAACAATTCTTCAGTGCAGGTAAGTTACTTGAGCACATTCGATAAAATATTCGAATTCGAGCGTGAGTTGGCTGCGTTTACTGGCGCACCATATGCTGTCATGACAGACTGCTGCACCCATGCTATCGAGTTATGTTTACGGTACGAACAAGTGGCGCATTGTGAATTTACCGCATTCACTTATTTGAGTATCCTCATGACCATGCACAAGTTGGGAATAACTTATCGTTTATTAACCGAAACATGGACTGGGGAATACCGTTTTGAGGCCACCAATATTTGGGATAGTGCCAGACGGTTAGAATCAAATATGTATCGACCAGGAATGATGCAATGTTTGAGTTTTGGCTATGGAAAGCCTTTACAAATAAACCGAGGTGGTGCTATACTGTTAGACGACAAAACAGCATATGACACAATTATTCAGCAAAGGTATGATGGGCGGGACTTAAACTGTAAGCCATGGCAATCGCAGAAAATATTTCGAGTTGGGTATCACTATAAGCCTACCATAGAAGAGGCAGTGATTGGTTTAGCAGAATTAGAAAAATATAAAGAAAATCCACAAAAACCTAAATACACTGAGTATCCAGATTTAACAACCATTACCATTACAACCTAAAATGACAGACACAAGTAAAAACTTATCACAATCTATACAGGCCAAGATGAAGCGCGATAATAAGCGTTTCTGGGCTGGTGACAACATCAGTGAATATATCAGTGAAACCGACAAACAACAACTAATCAATGAAGCAACAGCGGCATTTGAAACAGTGCTAGATGTATTGCTGATTGATCGAGAGAATGATCCCAACAGCAAGGGCACAGCACGACGACTGGCCAAAATGTATTTTAACGAAATTATGGAAGGTAGATATGAACCAGCACCAAACGCAACCGCATTTCCCAATGACTCCTCTGACCGTTATGAAGGTATGCTTGTTGTTCGCAGTGAGCTTCGCAGTATGTGTAGCCATCATCACCAACCCGTTACTGGCGTTGCTTATATTGGTATTATTGCCGCCAACAAACTTATTGGTCTTAGTAAGTATACTCGTATTGCTCAGTGGTGTGCTCGACGCGGTACTCTCCAGGAAGAACTCTGCAATGACATTGCAAAAGAAATCTCAAAAGCAACTGAAAGCGACAATGTAGGAGTTTACCTAAGAGTGACACATGGTTGCTGTGAGAATCGCGGCATCATGGCACACGATAGTTCAACGACCACTACAGTGCTCAGAGGTGCATTTAACAAAGATGCAGGTACAAAGAAAGAGTTCTTTGATACACTGAGTCTTCAAGAATCCAACAAACGATGAGATACATCACAAACAAGTTCAACAGCATTCGTTTTCCTTGCGAAGAGGGATTGTTGGAATGGTTGCAGGCCACATATCCTGCGTCAAAATATTACATTAAGGAAATTTAAAAATGGCAACTAAAAAATCTGTATCAACTATCGCTGACAAATTGGCCAAAGTCAGCGAAAGCTTCAGCGTAAACATGTATGACAACGGCTACATGTTTGAAATCTCGGGTCGTGATAAAAAGGGCGATTACAAAAGTGCCAAAATCATGTGCTCCACCGTGGAACAATTGACAGCATTGGTACAAGAAGCAACTGAGTTAGACCGCGACGAATAACTATCAATCATCAATGACTTCTAAAGATGTATTTGATAATTTGATGTTCAGAGTAAAGCACATGCACGAATTTATTGTTATTACTGATGTTCCGCCCAACTTCAGTTTTAATGGAGTTGTACCGTTTGATATGAACATTAAAGAAAATGTCATCACCGCCAAAGTTTGGGCTGTTGACTTCAACGAAGCAGTGCAGCGTCTTGATGATTATCTAAATTCTTGCATAGATGAATAATCAAAATACAGCAAGTAATATGGCATCGACTAGCGGCCGCTACAGCAAGGCATACACCGCTACGCCGTCAACTAGGCTCAGCCGACACCGTTCATTGGTAGGTGGAAACTCTGTCATGCCGAGCAAAAAATCCAAGATTAAAATAAATCTAAATCATGTTAGTAATATATCAAAGGCAAGGATCAAGGTAAAAAAAATGAATAAATTTAAAATATGGTTTCGTAATTGGTTGTATGATGATCATAACGATGAGGCTGAAAAAGTCCTGGCGCACGATGACGACCATCGTAATTACGAAGACGATAAAACTTTAAAATTTAATGTTACCACCGCACGGGGCGGGGTTATCCTTACCGTTCGTAATTACGACCAACGCCAAGATCGGCATTTTTATACTGCGCATGTGCTGCACGATGATCAAAATATAGCCGAAGGTGTTGCCCAAATTGTAAGTATGGAACTACTGCGCACATCATAGTTGTATTAATACCACAGACATCAATTACAATTAACTGTATACTAAAGGAATCCTAAAAATCATTCCTTTTTTATTGGCTTTTTTATTAACTGCTTGTGCCAGCGGCCCAGGCGGAAATACAATATCAGGTCCTTCTTACTCTGTGCCTTTTCACACACCAGTGCGTGTGGGCAGTGTGTCAATTACACAATCTGTTACCAGTTCTATTGCAGTAGCAGACATCTTTACCAAAGATTTGACAGGCAGCGGCGCAGAGAATGTTATTATTGCAGGCAGGTCAGTGGACACTACCAGGATTGATAGTCAAATTAACATCTTTGGTTGGCAAAGCGGTAGATTGATAAATCAAACCAGTAGTTGGTTTTCGGGCAATGACAATATTATCCGAGGCACCGAACCCGATATTGAATTCGGAGACTTTTTAGGCAATGGCAAAATTGGTATGTATGTGCCGCCCAGCACAGACAGCGAATCTATCAGAGGCGCACCAGGCAGCGTTTTTATCAACAATGGAAATTCTTTTACTCGAGTCGACTTAAATCTGGGTGCTGCATGGGCGCATGACAGTGTGGTCTACGACTTTGATCGAGATGGTCGGGCCGATATTTTTACGCTGGACTACGGGCCCAACAGTAGCCTTTCTCTCAGCAATGGAGATGGTACTTTTTCAGTGTACAGAAATAAATCTACCAGTGCATTACAAGGAGCCAGTGGAGTGGCCGCGGGCGACTTTTTGGGCAATGGCACTGTCAGTCTAATAGTAACCGATTCTTCTACAACCCCGGGACAACAAAACAGTTTAATGTCATGGTCTTTGTCTGGCAGTGACTTAGTAATGACCACTCAGTCATTTCTACCTGTGGGAAGATTTGATTTGCCCAAGTGGGCCAGTTATAATACCAGCCCAGGTATAGCCAGTCATAATGTACGAGCATTGGCTTTTGATTTTGACAACAGCGGTGTACCGTCTGCGATTATTTTTAGTGCTCCGTGGTTTACCAATGGAGCCAGACCTGCATGGTCTGAAGTACAATTCTTAAAAAACAACGGCAGTGGTGTGTTTACTGATGTGACTGACAGTGTGCTGATTGGCTACGACAATACCATGCCTGTCAGTTATAATCCCAAGTTAATTGATATCAATGGGGATGGGTTAACTGACATATTCTTGAGTGCGCCTGCTTGGACTAATCCTACTAATAATACTCAGGTATTGTTGCATACCTCGGATCACAAATTTGTGGCATCCTACGCCAATGTATTCGCAGCATTTGAAAATCAGTCATATAATCTCGAAGCAATTCGATCTGCCGCAATTAATAATTTGAATGTGACCAATATTGTACAAGGTCCCAATAATGAATTGTATTTGATTACCTTGATTAATACAGTAGAGAACGGTGCCGCCACCAAAGCAATTTATCTTAGTAAGATTGGTGCAATGACTACTACGGCACAGGCCACATTGGCCGCTATTAAGACCAATTGGCCTTATCTCAGTGACGCACAGGCAAATAGTATTTTGTCAAAAACTTCAACCACTTGGTTGGGATTTAACATTGTTGATCCTGTCAGAGCATTGAGTCCAATTGGTAATTTAGGCTTGAATATCAACGGCACAAGAACTGTATTCAATGGTTATATCAGCGGATTAAAACTCAAAGACCGTAATACAGTGTTGTTTGATGATGTTGGCAGATCCTTTGCTGTTGATTTATCTTCTACTTCTGCATTATCTCCAAATGCTTGGGCAAGATACAGTGAAAACATCACTGACGATACTCGTGGTGCTCAGTCAATGAAACTGCAATATATGCAAGCGGGCAATTTTAAATTTGGTGCAGACACTGCAACACAATCTTTGGCTGTGGGATTGACCGGAGTACAGATCAGCAACAATAGTCAGCTGAGTTTTCAGTATACACAAATGCCGTTTAGTCCGTTTGTACAAATGTCAGGCAGTTGGGGACTGGTTAAAAAATCATCCATGCTGGAATCGACTGTGACAACCAAGTATCAGGGTTTTGTTGGTCGGGCCGGATTAATGTATGCCAATACCACTATCGATGCTGGTTTGGTCACTGATATCAGTGCTATCACCAGCGTGTGGTCAGAAGTGGGCTATGAATGGAAACATGCGAAACTAATGGGCGGAGTACTGCCCAAAATAGTCAGTGGCACTGCTTCATTAAGATTACCAGTAGGCGTTGACATGATGGGCGTTTCTCTGTATAATGACAGTAAGGTTAATATCAGTAATCCCACTACCAGCTATGTGAGACTTGCGTACCAAGAACAAGTCAACAAAACAGTTAGTTTTTCTTTCAATGGTTTAGTATCTGACCGCAAGCAAACCAGCTTGATGGCTGAAATGAAAATTAAATTCTGAGTATCAAATGTTTCTTAAATTTTTAGAAAAAATCGGTCGCAAACGAATTGTCATGGACCGTGTCAATGATGAACCCTATCTCGAACGCTACTATGTATTTCTCAAGGATCGAGCTCGATTTCCGTTTAATGTGTTCCTGCACAAATTTCTTAAATCAGATCCCGATGATGTACATGATCATCCATGGCCTTACGCCACACTGATTCTCCGTGGTGGCTATTGGGAGTGGACACCACAGTTTGACGAGTCGGGTCACCGGTGCGGTGAGATCTCCAAATGGAGAGGTGCAGGCAGTTTAAGATTTGCCAGTGCTGAAAGTTATCATAGAATCGAATTGGATCCCGCAGTTGAATGCTGGACGCTGTTCATGCCCGGACCCAAGCAACGAGAGTGGGGATTTTTAAGCAAAGGAAAATGGATACAATGGGAAAAGTATATTCAAGCTCGCTCAATTCGGTAAAAGGTACTTTTGTAGTGGACATACGCGGCTACGACGAATCAGTACAATCGTATTTGATGCAGCGTGGCGCAGTTGAATGGACAGGCTACTACTATAGTCGCAGCATCAAGGGCAAAAATTTCAAATCAATTCATTTTCCGGGCAGCAAGCCAATGCATCACGGCTTGGATTCTACTAGATTGTTTATGCCCAGCGAAGACGAAGCACTGTTGTTTAGTCTAGCATTTGGTCATTTAATTATCAGCACACATGTCAAATCAATACAACAATTAATAGATAATACCAATGAACAAACGAATTATTGAACACAAAGAATTGAAGTTAGGTAAACAGTGTAATGAATAATTTAAATGAATATGATGAAGCCAAGTTTCGAACTGAGTTTGATAAATCTTCATTGTATAAACAAATATCATCTGATTTTGATATAATTTTGTGGGACAAGCACATAAAAAACTTGTTTAATATTACTCCCAGACAATCAATGGGACAAAGAATTTTTAATGTGACGCCATTTTACTATTTGAATAAACTCACAGAAACAAACCCTGGTAAAATTTATGATATCGGTTGTGGTTGGAACATATTTAAAAAATATGTCCCTAGTATTATTGGTATTGATTTCCGTCAACAATATGCAGAAATATATGCAGATATAGAGGCCGATATCAATAAAGATTATATTATATCACATAAAGAACATTTTGAATCCGCATTCTCTATATGTGCATTACATTATCATTCACTTACTAATTTAGAAAAAATTATTACAAATTTTTTATCAATGATCAAATTAAATGGAAGAGGGTTTTTATCTCTAAATTTAGAAAGAATGATCGATGTAACATCTGCTGAAGAAAACATTAATTTATTTGGAATTGTGAATCCATCAGATAAACAATATGATCAATATATTAGATCAGTAGTAGAAAAAATACCATGTAAATATTTAATTGTGGACATAGATGTAAGTGTCCGTAATGAATATTTAAATGGAAATATTCGTCTTGTTTTTGAAAAAATAAATAAGAGTAGCGGTCTTGGTGTCACTCCCGCTTTACAAACTCTGCCACCTATGCTATAATCACATAGGAGAAAAATAATGGCAACAACACTACTAACCCCCGTACAATATAAGTACACCAGTACCAAAGAGTATCACGACTCTTTCCCCTGCGCCTACAGGCAATGGCGAGCTGATAGTCACTGTAATCTGATACACGGCTACAGCTTCAGCATGAAGTTTTACTTTGGTACCAACTATCTAGATGCACGAAACTGGGCAGCTGACTACGGCGGCCTTTCAGAACTGAAATCTGTGTTGGAAAGTCAATTTGACCACACCTTGCTGGTGGCCGAAGACGATCCTGAACTGGCCTTTTACAAAGAAATGGAACAGCGCAAGTTGGCCAAACTGACAATTCTGCCCAAGCTGGGTTGTGAAGGTCTGGCTGATCAGCTTTACAAGTATGTCAACGGTGTGTATATTCCAGATTACCTAGGACACGGTGAAGCACAACGACTTTGGTGCTATCGTGTGGAAGTGCGTGAAACACAAAGCAACATGGCGTTCCGCGAAGGACATCGTGAGTGGAACGAGGATTTATTTGAATGAAACCAACTCGGCAGTGGCTCACTGCTTTAGTTAAAAAAGCAAGCAACATAGACGGCGAAGTGATTCGTATTGCTTGCATTAAAATTACTATAGTGCTAATATACACTGTATTAATCTGCTATATTATAGCGGGTATAATTCGACATTGGTAAATTATGAATAAAAAAGAAAATGAAATTATGGACATCCTCCAAGAGGAATGTGCAGAAGTTATACAGGCAGTGAGCAAAGTTAGACGCTTCGGTATCGACAATTACAAGCCCGGAAAACCTAAAACTAACAGGGAACATTTGGAAGAAGAACTTGGTGACTTGTTAGCTATGGTTGATATTATGCTAGAACAAGACATTGTATCATGGGGGAATCTCGAAGTGACAAAAAAGGCAAAAATTGAAAAACTTCGTAAGTGGTCAAATATTTTTGAAAAGGTACAATAATGTTCGGAACCAATGAAATCATCGGAAAGAAATATTTTAAGGACGCACCAGCAGACAGTCTATATGTGACCAGTATGTTCTTTAC
>Ga0114978_10000847_pt1 | contig 25583 bp, 12 predicted proteins | sample S_140212_EF_Meta_FD_87027 | JGI IMG/M metagenome (GOLD analysis project Ga0114978, IMG submission 87027) | Freshwater microbial communities from Lake Simoncouche, Canada to study carbon cycling - S_140212_EF_MetaG | ecosystem: Environmental > Aquatic > Freshwater > Lake | place: Lake...
CAATTGAACAGCACTGCAGACTCGCTGCTGGTGACTCGTCCTTCACGGAAGGCATGCTGATAGGCGGCCAAGGTGGCGGCCCCTTCGGGGCACATCAAAAACCCCTCGCGCAGCGCCATTTCTTCACGCGCTCTCAAAATGGCGTCATCATCGATCGCCATCGCGAAACCGCTACTTTCGCGGACCGCTCGCAGCATCAGAAAGTCGCCCACGGCCGCTGGAACGCGAATCCCGGCGGCGATCGTATGGGCATTCGGCCAGAGCGGGGCATGTTCGAGTCCCTCTTCCCACGCTTTCACGATGGGAGCACAGCCCGAGGCTTGAACAACGACCATGCGGGGCAACTTACCGGTGATCCAGCCAAGTTCCTGCAGTTCACGAAATGCTTTCCACATCCCAATCAAACCCGTTCCACCCCCGGTCGGATAGAAAATGATGTCGGGTAATTGCCAGCCAAATTGTTCTGCTAACTCAAGCCCCATCGTTTTCTTGCCTTCGATCCGGTACGGCTCTTTTAAGGTTGAACAATCAAACCAACCCATCGGCTCTTTCCCTGCCCCAACAATTTTCCCGCAATCGTTGATCAAGCCATTAACGCGCCAGAGCCGTGCCCCTTGTGCTGCGATTTCTCGGACGTTGATTTCCGGGGTATCATCGGGACAGAAGACGAAGGCTTCGATTCCCGCTCGGGCGGCATACGCCGCCATTGCAGCACCGGCGTTGCCATTGGTGGGGAGCGCCAGTCGCTTCAGCTTCAGCTCTTTGGCCATCGAGACTGCCAGGCAGAGTCCGCGGGCCTTGAAAGAACCTGTGGGGAGACGCCCTTCGTCTTTGATGAACAAGGGGCCGGTGCCGGCTTGCAGACGTGGGACGGAGATCACGGGTGTCATCGTTTCCCCGAGGCTCACAATGTTACTGGTCTGCCGGACCGGGAGAAATTCACGATACCGCCAGAAATCGGGATCACGGCGGGCCAGATCCTCGCGAGTGAGAGAACGGCCGAGAGCTTCGAGATCATACCTGACCAGCAGCGGTCGCCCGGCGGCAGAGAGTCCGTGAATCACATCCGCAGGATATCGCGTCCCCGTCAGACTGCATTCGAGATGCGAAACAAACGTCGGGCGATCGGTCGTTGTATTCATGGAAGGCTGCATACGAAGTTTTTCACTGGGATTGGTAAGGAATTTGCTGTAAGGGATGCTGTTGGTGGAACCGAGGGGAATCCTCGGATTCCGTGAGGGTGACGGCATTGAATTTAAAGAGTTTCCCCGGAATTTGTCACTTCGGCGGGAAATTTTGGTGGTCATGCGGGTCGTTGTTGGTGGATTTGAGCCGATTTGACTTTCAGACACGATGACACACTTGACGGTTCTGATGCGTAATGGCTAGGCTATTTGGAGAAACTTTTTGAATTAAACCACCAAGACTGATGCCCCACCTTTGATCTGCCCACTGTTTGAAATTTGCGTAATCGCGAATTCGCCCACCAAAGACTTCGTAACTTGATGATGGCAATTGCCAATGTACGTTATGACTGCTGTGATGGTTTACGTGTGAATTACCGTTTTGCCCCTTTTTAACCCCCCTGTTCGCGTGGAGATTTTGTATGTCTCTCAGTTGTAATCCCGGTCATTTTGATCGTCTGAGCCGTCGTGGCTTTCTATCTGTCGGTATGTTGGCTGGGGCTGGCCTGACATTGCCCCAGTTGCTGCGCTGCAACACGGCGTATGGTGACCTGAAGGATTACAAGAATTTCGAGGGGACCGCCAAGTCGATCATTCACATCTTCATACCGGGGGGGATGGCCCATCAAGAATCGTTTGACCCCAAGCCCTATGCACCGATCGAGTATCGCGGTGAGATGGGTCAAGTGGCAACGAAGATCAGCGGGGAAGTCTTCGGTGATACGCTCGCCAAGACCGCTCAGGTGGCAGACAAATTGACTATTATTCGGTCAATGACGCACGGTGAAGCAGCACACGAGCGTGGGACTCATAACATGTTCACGGGCTATCGCCCCAGTCCCGCTCTGATTTATCCCTGTATCGGATCTGTGGTGAGTCACGAGTACGGGCCGCGGAACAATCTGCCACCGTATGTTTGCATTCCCAACATGCCGACCGAGTTCGCTGGGAGTGGTTATTTGAGTTCTGCGTTCGCACCGTTCAGCCTGGGAAGCGATCCAGCGGCCGGGGGCTTCAAAGTTCGCGATCTTGATCTCCCAGGGGGAGTTGACGACAGTCGATTTGCGACCCGTCGTTCTGCCCTGCAGGCGGTGAATGCCCACTTCCAGAAGAAAGAAAAGTCGGACGATCTGACCGCAATGGACACGTTCTATGATCGTGCCTACAGCCTGATCAGTTCACCGGCAGCCCGCGAAGCGTTTGATATCGAGAAAGAGCCGGCACAGATTCGTGATGAGTATGGTCGCAACACCGCTGGGGCTCGGATGCTGCTAGCCCGGCGTCTTGTGCAGGCGGGTGTGCGGTTAGTGAATCTGACCTATGGTGGCTGGGATATGCACAACGGAATCGTTGCGGGATTCCGTGGTCAGATGCCGGCGTTCGATCAGGCATTTGCGACGTTGATCAATGATCTCGACCGCACCGGTTTGCTGAAGGAAACCCTGGTGATGGTCTCGTCGGAATTTGGTCGCACGCCCAAGATCAATGCTCAGGCTGGTCGCGATCACTATCCAAAGGTCTTTAGCGTGGTCTTGGCGGGTGGTGGTGTGAAGGGGGGCTATATTCATGGCTCATCCAATTCGACCGCTTCCGAGCCCGAAGAGTCGCCCATGGGTTGCGAAGATCTGTTCACCACAGTTTATCACTGCATGGGGATTGTGGCAGATAAGGAATTGATGGCTCCTGGCGATCGTCCCATTGAAATCGTGGACGGTGGTAAGGTCATTAAGGAATTGCTGGCCTAAGTCGGTCGGACTGTATCTTGAGCGTTTGGTTATTGATGATGGCATTTGGTTGTTGAAGGGCCGGATGCCGATTTCAACATTAATCGGCTGAAAATCAGATGTTTTGCCGCCCCATCCCGTTCTGCGGGATGGGGGCTTTCGTGTTGGGAAGCGTTTCCTGAGGGTGGTATCATTGGTGTGCAGTTTGCTCGGTCGTCAGTTGACCAGCTCGAGCCTTGGGACTGCAGAGGGTTGAATCCGCCGAATTTCTGAAATGCGTTGGTGAGGTCATTTTCATGCGTCGTTCATTGCTGATGTTTGTGGTGCTCTTGCTGGCAAATCAGGGCGCCCCGGTTTTTGCGGCCAGTCCTGTTTTGTCGAACATTCTTCCCCGAGGAGCTCAGCGGGGGGTGGAAACAGAAGTACTCTTTAACGGCCAGCGGCTGGAAGATGCCCAGGAATTGATGATCTACGAACCGGGGATCGAGGTGATTGAATTCGCCGTGGTCAACGGAAATCAGGTCAAAGCAAAGCTGAAGATTGCACCGGAATGTACGCTCGGGACCAAACATATTCGTGTCCGGACGGCCAGCGGCCTATCGGACCTGAGGACCATGCGTGTAAGTGCATTGCCGACGGTGCTGGAGGTTGAGCCAAACAGTGATTTCAAGCAACCGCAGGTGGTGGCAAACAATGTGACTGTTGAAGGGATCATTCAGAACGAAGATGTGGATTACTTCGTGATCGAAGCCAAAAAAGGGGACCGGATTACGGCCGAGGTTGAAGGGATCCGGCTGGGCGACACATTATTTGATCCGTACGTCGCGATTCTGAATGAAGCCCGATTTGAATTATCCACCAGCGATGACGCTGCATTGGTCTGGCAGGATGGGATTGCCGCGATCATTGCTCCCGCCGACGGAAAGTATATCGTTCAAATCCGAGAGAGCAGTTATGGTGGGAACGGGGCGTGTTACTATCGTTGTCACATCGGCAACTATCCCCGACCATTTTCGATTGTGCCTGCGGGTGGCAAGCCGGGTCAGAAAGTCGCCGTCAAGTTTTTGGGGGATGTTTCGGGCGAGTTCACTCGCGAGTTTGATCTCCCTGCGAAGGCCGACGCCGAATATGCCGTTTTTGCTCAGGATGACAAAGGGATTTCTCCTTCAGGTCATCGTTTTCGGCTCACTGATTTGGACAATTCTATCGAGCAAGAGCCGAACGAAACGATCGCACAGGCAACGAAAGCTGCGGCACCGATCGCGTTCAACGGTGTTCTCAGTTCTAAAACCGATGTTGACTATTTTGGATTCACCGCTAAGCAGGGGCAAACATTAGAAATCCACGTCTGGGCTCGTCGATTGCGATCGGAACTGGATTCCGTGTTGATTCTTTATAATGCGCAGGGTGGCGCCATTGCGAGCAACGACGACAATGGGGGCCCGGACAGTTTCATTCGATTTGCGGTGCCAGCCGACGGGGAATATTTCCTCGAAGTCCGGGATCATTTGCGACGGGGTGGGAATTCGTTCCATTACCGCATTGAAGTGAGTCCGCTAGTTCCCGAACTGCAGTTGGGTGTCAGCGAATTTGCACAATATGTCGAACCCAAAATCGCAATTCCGCAGGGAAATCGGTTTCCATTGTTGATCAACGCCAGTCGGATTGCCTTTGGCGGTATTCTGGATTTCAAGGGCTTGGATTTGCCCGCAGGGGTGACGGTCGAGTCCTTTGGTATGGCTGCGGATCAGGGTGTTGCCCAAGTGATTCTCGCTGCCGCTCCTGATGCGCCGGTTGCTGGTCGGTTTTCACAATTGGTAGGAGTCTTGGTGGATGCGAATAACCCAGCACCTCCGTCAGGCGAGGTTCGCCTGCCAACCGTGCTGGTACGGGGTCAAAACAATATTCCCTTCTGGAGTGAGCCTACCAATTCCATGGCCATGACCGTAACGCAAAAAGTTCCGTTCACGTTACAAATTGTCGAGCCCAAGGTGCCGCTCGTTCAGGGTGGCCAGATGGCGCTGAAAGTCGTGGCGATACGCGAAGGCGAGTTCAAAGGGCCGATCAAGATTGAACTGATTCTCAATCCGAACGGTGTGAATTCCAGTCGCGAAATCTCGATCGCGGAAGGACAGAACGAGGCCTTGATTTCGATGAATGCCGCAGGAAATGCACAAGTTAAAGAACATAAGATTGCCGTGCGGGGTGAAGCAACTGTGGGAAATGGTCCGGTGATGGTTTGTTCTCCTTTTGTCAGTTTGCGGGTTGCTGAGCCTTATGTGAAATTCATTTATGAAGCGGCTGCGGTGGAATTAGGAGCTGAGACCGAATTGGTTGTTAAGATCGAGTCCCCAGTTCCGTTCGAGGGGAATGCCAAGGTTCAGTTGTTGGGGCTGCCCAACAAGGTGACCACCGTGCCGGCAGAATTCAATAAGGAATTGAAAGAGCTGATCTTCAAAGTCAAGGCGGAAGCGGACGCCGCCCAAGGGGTTAACAAGAGCTTGTTTTGTCAGGTGATTATCACGGAGAATGGCGAGCCGATCATTCACAATATTGGCACCGGTCAGATTCGCGTCGACAAACCTTTGCCACCCAAGGTTGCTCCCGTGGCACCGGTCGCACAAGCAGTCCCCGTCCCGATGCCCGAAACCGCAGTCGCGGCACCGGTCAAACGACTTACGAGGTTGGAACAATTACGGTTGGAACAGGAACAACGCGTTAAAGCAGCCAACGGTGCCGCTCCAGCGGCCGACGCCAAGCCTGCAAGCGGACAGTGAGACAAAGCCTGCACTCAGGCGGTGAAACAAAGCCTGCACTCAGGCGTTGATACGAAGAAATGTTTTTTTGAGTCTGGTTCTTGAAACGGGGCTCGCTGAAAAGAAGAAAGAATCAAACAGCAATTGGATTGCTGATGATCGATAACAAACGAGACAAAACTAGCAAAATCAGAATTCTGGGCTTTGCCGCAAGGAAAGAATTCCAGGACCGACAGGTGACGCAGGCTGCGTCAAAGCACACAGGGACAATGATATGCGTCGTACTTTCATGCTCATGATGTCGATTATATTGGCCATGATGGGGGCATTCAGCGCTGCTGCGATGGCCGAGTCTCCATTGGTACAATTGAACGTCTATCCTGCCGATATCAACTTGACGACGTCCAGTGACCGCCAACTGGTGATTGTGCAGGCGGTTCAGGCGGACGGAATTACGCGCGATGTCAGCAAAGAGGCTTCGTTCACGTTGGCCAATCCCGCTCTTTGTCGCCGTGATGGTACTACGCTCTACCCGATCGCCGATGGTCAAACCGAACTCAAGGTTGAATTTGGTGGCAAGATGCTCACGATTCCTGTCAAAGTGGAACGTGCTGCTGAGGCGCGGGCCATCAGTTTTAAGCTGGATGTCATGCCTGTCTGGATGAAGACAGGTTGTAATACGGGAAGCTGTCACGGAGCGGCACGGGGAAAAGATGGATTTCGGCTTTCGCTGTTTGGTTTTGATCCTGATGGAGATTACCTGCGTATTACCCGCGAATTACCTGGACGCCGGATCGATCTTGCCGTTCCTGATGCCAGTTTGCTGATCGAAAAGTCAATTGGTGTCGTACCTCATACGGGAGGCAAGCGATTTGAGCGGGATTCCGAGCTTTGCAAGATCGTGGTCGATTGGATTACCGCTGGCTGTCCTCGAGATCCCGCCGATGTTCCGACATGCATCGGACTGGAAATTTATCCACGCGATGGTGTGCTCGATGGCGAGGGTGCGAAGCAGGGGGTGACCGCCCGAGCCAAGTACTCGGACGGGACGGATCGCGATGTCACTTCACTCGCTCTGTATCTCTCGAACAATGATACCTCGGCATCGATTTCACAGGACGGAATCATCACAGCAGGGGCCAGGGGCGAGGCCTTCGTGATGGCCCGGTTTGCGACATTCACTGTCGGCTCACATTTCGTCGTTTTGCCCAAGGGCTTGGTCTATGAAGATGCGCCGAAGGCCAAGGTGAACTATATTGATGAGCTGGTGAATCTCAAATTGAAAAAATTGCGGATTGATCCCTCGGGTCGCGCGGCCGATGAAGCGTTTTTGCGTCGTGTTTACGTCGATCTCGTCGGATTGGTTCCCACAGAAGACGAATACGATCGATTCGTATCAAGTGTCGAACCTGACAAGCGCGACAAACTGATCGATGAATTGCTGGGTCGCAAAGAATTCACCGAAGTTTGGGTGAGCAAATGGGCCGAATGGCTGATGATGCGTTCTTCGAATCAGACCAGTACCAAGTCGATCACGCTGTATTACACGTGGCTGAGCGAGCAGATTGCGGGAAACGTGCCGCTGGATCAGATGGTACGCAGCATTCTGGGGGCGAGTGGCGGGACCTTCAAAAATCCCTCCACGAACTTCTATCAGATTGAACCGGATGTGTTAAAGGTCAGTGAGAACGTGGCACAGATCTTTATGGGGATGCGGGTCCAATGTGCTCAGTGTCACAACCATCCTTTCGATCGCTGGACGATGGACGACTATTATTCGTTTTCGGCCTTCTTTAAGCAGGTGGGACGCAAGCAAGCGGAAGATTACCGTGAAACAATTGTTTTCAATGCGGGTGGTGGCGAAGTGAATCATCCCGTCGGCGGACGAGTAATGCCCCCCGTTTTTCTCGGCGGTGGGCCTGCGGATGTTGCGGGAAAAGATCGACGAGAGGTCCTTGCCGACTGGCTGGCTTCGCCTCGCAATCCTTATTTTGCCCAGAACTTTGTCAATCGGATCTGGCACCACTTTTTTGGGATTGGGATTGTGGAACCGGTCGACGATGTTCGGGTCAGCAATCCTCCTTCCAATGATCCATTGCTGATCGAATTGGCCAAGCGATTTACTGAGTCGAACTATGATTTCAAGAGTCTTGTGCGGGATATCTGCCGATCAGAAGCCTATCAGCGATCGACCGAAAAGAATGTGAGTAATGCCACAGACGAACGAAATTTCGCCTCGCAAACGCTGCGTCGGATCAAGGCCGAGTCGATGCTGGATATCATCAGTCAGGTCACCAGCACGCAAGACAAGTTCCCGCTGCTTCCGATCGGGGCTCGAGCGGTACAAATTGCGGACGGTGCCACCAGCACCTACTTCCTGACCACGTTTGGACGGGCCACGCGAGAAACGGCTTGTTCCTGTGAGGTCAAAATGGAGCCAACGCTGTCACAAGCCTTGCATCTGCTGAATGGAGACACGTCAAATCAGAAGATTCAGCAGGGGGGGGTGATTGCCGGGTTGCAAGCTCAGAAATTGACTCCCGAGCAGATTCTGGAAAAGCTGTACGTTCGCTGTGTGAGTCGCAAACCCGAACAGGAAGAGATTGCTGCGCTCAAGCCGCTCTTTGCTGAAGGAAACGATGTGAAAAGGTCACTGGATGACATTTTCTGGGCGCTACTCAACAGTCGAGAGTTTCTGTTCAATCATTAATTGTGGTCTCTGCAGAGGGATCAACCTTTTACAGAGTTTCGTAGTCATCGAAAAAACAGATTGAATTCTGTTGTTTCCCTAAGAGAGAATTGTCCGTTTGCAATTGCTGCTCGCATCGGTCCGAGTGCTTTCGCCTTGATCGATTCCCGGGTCAAACCGTTGGTTTTGGGAGCGGATTGGATCGGATTAGTGGAGTTGATCGTCATGCGTTTCTTCGCGTTCACGCTGTTGGTTTCGAGTCTCACTGGCGGCCTGTTGGTTGCAGAAGAAAAAGCGGCCGCGCCCAAAGAAGAGAAGATCACTTTTGAGCAGCACATCTTGCCAATCTTTCGGGAAAAATGTGGTTCTTGCCACAACGCGAACGATAAAAAGGGAGATTTGGTACTCGACAATTATGGGCTTGCCATGCAAGGGGGGGCTTCGGGCGAGGTGGTGCGGACGGACGGCGATGCGTCGCTCAGCCAGTTGTATTTAGTCGTAGCGCATTTGGCTGAACCGAAGATGCCCCCCCAGCAACCAAAACTTCCGGATGATCAACTGCTGTTGATTCGAAAGTGGATTGAAGGGGGCTCGCTGGAAAATTCCGGCAGTAAGGCAAAGCCCAAGAAGAATCTGGCGGTCGCAAAAGTGACCGTCTCGAATCAGCGACCAGAGGGTCCACCTCCGATGCCAGAAGGCTTGCCACTGGATCCGCTGGTGATTTCCAGTCGCGGCAATGGAACCACGGCACTCGCCGTGAATCCCTGGTCCCCATTGGCTGCCGTCGCAGGGCATAAGCAAGTTCTGCTGTATGATACAAGGACCCGTGAAGTGGCAGGGGTACTTCCGTTTCCGGAAGGAGTCGCTCATATCCTTAAGTTCAGCCGAAATGGACAATGGCTGATGGCGGGGGGAGGCCGCGGAGCTCATTCAGGGAAAGTTGTACTTTGGGAGGTCAAAACGGGGAAGCGTGTGGCCGAAGTGGGGGCCGAATACGATGTGGTTCTGGCGGCAGATATCAGCCCCGATCATACGCAGGTTGCGTTGGGTGGCCCTAAGAAAATCGTTCGTGTTTATGACACCTCAACGGGTGAACTGCTTTACGAAAAGAACAAACATACCGATTGGGTGACTGCGATCGAGTTCAGCCCTGATGGTGTGCTGTTGGCAACGGGGGACCGCAGTAATGGATTGATTGTCTGGGAAGCGTTTACGGGACGGGAATTTTATAATCTGACGGGACATACTGGAGCCATTACGGATGTCAGCTGGTCTCCGGATAGCAATCTGCTTGGTTCTGCGAGTGAAGACACCACAATTCGGTTGTGGGAGATGCAGAATGGGGGCTTGGTGAAGAATTGGGGTGCACACGGGGGTGGTGTCTCTTCGATCGAATTCACTCGTGACAGCCGGATTTGCTCAACCGGTCGTGATAACACCGCAAAACTTTGGGATCTTAACGGTGCCGCAATTCGGGCTTTTGGTGGGCTCGGTGACATTGGGATGGAAGTCGCGTTTGATTCGGAAAACGATGTGATACTCGCTGGGGATCTGACGGGAATCGTTCATGTCTGGAATGCCAAAGATGCGGTGGTTTTGGGTCAACTCAATACCAATCCCCCGCCGCTGGTCAAGCAAATCGAACTGGCGATGCAGGAATTGACTGCTGCGGAAGTGGTCGCCAATCAAGCGGTGTCCGGTGTGGGGGGATTGACCAAAGCGATTGCCGATCGGAAGGGGGCAGCCGAAGCTGCGGTGAAAGTTGCTGCGGCAACCGTGGTAGCGATGGATGCCGCGACGAAAGAAAAAGTGGCCGCAGATGCCGATTTGGTGGCGAAAACCCAAGGATTACAGACGGCTGAAACCAATCTCACCGCAACTCAGGCCGCACAAACCAAGGCGGCTGTGGAACGAGATACGAGCAACAAGTTGATTGCGGATTTGCGAGGCAAAGCCAAAGTTGCGACAGAAGCGGTGGCAACTGCCGAAGCAGAAGTCACATTGGGACTGGCCGCCTACGAGGCGAAACCGGACGATGCCAACTTGAAAGCGGCTTATGCTGCTGCCAGCAAGAAACTGGTGGAAATGCTGAATTCTTTATCGGAAGCGTCAAAATTGACCGCAGCAGCCGTGCAGGAATTGCCTGCCAAAAGTGAAGCGTTCATGACGACCACGGCGTTACTGAATGGGGCCAAAGTGGCTCGTGAAAAGAGCCTTGGGGAAAAAACGGCTGCGGAAAAAGTGGCGGTTGACGCAGTCGCCAAGTTGAAAGTCGCAACGGAGGGGGCTGTGGTTGCGAAAGCCAATGCGGATAAAGCCGTTACAGAAGCGATTGTGACACCAGAACAGCAAAAGCAACTCGCCGATGCGGAAGCAGGAGCCAAGTCAGCAACAGATAAACTGGCAGCAGTGAAAGCTCAGCTTGAACGATTGAATGCCGCTAAGGGACGAACATTCCAGACGGCGGATGCTTCGTCAAAATAATGCTGACTTGGATTATGCAACGTTGCTGGCAGTCATATTGTCGGCGGTGTCTGCTGTGGAATGCGCGGAATTTTGCTCTGTGCTTGCGGGGGGTTTCTCGGTTGACTCTGCGGCGACGAGTGGTGGCAATACAAAGATTTCACCGTATTCGAAGGGTTGTTCCGCTCGAAAACCATGATGTCTCAGCAATTCCAAGACGGCCAGAAAGATTCCGACGATCTTGCTGCGGAGATTGCTGCCGTCAAAAAATTCGCTGAAAGGGACTTTTCCCGATTCGCGAACCCTGGCGCTGATCCGTTCGATGTAAACGGCAATCGGAGTTTCGTCGTAACGGATACTGGATGTCGACTCGACCACTTTCTTTTGAATCACACGTGACAAGGCGCTGACGAGGTCCCACAGTTCGACTTCCTTGATGGAATCGGCACTGGGATCTTTACCAATCGTGGGTCGATCGTCACTTAATCGCGGATAGCGTTCTTGCCAGGAAGCGGCCTGTTGCTCAAGGGCCAAGGCGGCATCTTTATAGCGTTTGTATTCCAGCAGTTGCTGGATCAGCTCTCCGCAGGGGTCCTCTGTCAGCGGGAGTTCCGTGGCGACTTCCTCGTCGGCTCGGGGCAAAACCTGTCGACTTTTGATTTCGATCAGTGAGCTGGCGAGCACAATGAAGTCGCCGATCAGATCGAGGTCCAGCAGTTGTAGAACTTCCAGAAACTGCAAAAATTGATGAGTGATCTTGGCAATCGGCAGCTGGACGACATCGACTTCGTTTCTGCGCACGAGATAAAGCAGCAAATCCATGGGACCGCTAAACGATTCAAGTTGTACCCGGTAATCAGACATTCCCCGCCAATTTCCACTGATGTCATTTTTCTGCCGAACGGGAACGGAATCGAACGGTCCGCACACAAGAGAATCCAGCTGATGATTCCGAGCGATGAATGCTTGGCCATTTTGAATTCGTTCGCTTTTCCCTCTTTATCGACGTTGTACGGTTACGAGGCCCATACAATCGCGATAACCAGAAAAAACCACCTATTTTACCCATATCTACTCGTAGTGAAGTGCGGCTGATTGAGGACCGGTGCTCGACTTGAGTTTGATACTGCGGATTTGTCGCAGATTCGGTCTGAGAATGCCTGTAGGTGAGATCGGATTTGGAATTTGATCGTCAAGCCTGGAGAACCTCATACTGCACTCGCGTGATTTCGCCCATCCTGATAATTTTGACCTTGAAACTTCTTCCGCTTGAATTTCTAATGGATGCTGTCGAGTGACCGAGCAGAACAACCAGCAACCGAGCCCGAATCCCGACATCCAAACCAGCCGACCCGGCGCAAAATATGATCCTCAGGGATTCTTTTGCATTTGGCATGGGTGCTCATTTGGCAATTGGATGAATCTATTGGCTTGCCGGCCCAAGGTTCATTGGAGTCGGCTGCATAAAGTCGCTTCAATCACAGTTTTAAGTCTGGTGAATTCATTCAGTAATCTTTGTGAGGCCGCAATTTACGGTCGCAAGATCGCTCGTCAGCAGATCCATCACCCCCCGATTTTCATTTTGGGGCATTGGAGAAGTGGAACCACGTTGCTCCACAATCTGATGACGATGGATTCGCAGTTTACGTACCCGAATTTGTACGAGACGATGTTTCCCGCCAATTTTTTATTGACACAGAAGGTCGTCACAAGTTTGACCAGTTGGCTGGTTCCGAAGACGAGACCGATGGATGACGTGGAATCAGGCTTTCATTTGCCTCAAGAGGATGAGATTGCCCTGTTATTGATGTCGGGGCTCTCTCCTTACCGGATGCTGGCCTTTCCTTGTCAACCAGAGCAGTACAATCCGTATTTTGAACTGAATCAGTTGCCCACTGGGCAACGCGAGCGATGGAAACAGAAATTTCTTTATTTTATGAAGAAGTTGACGATTGAAGAGGACAAGCCGATCGTGTTCAAATCGCCAACGCACACGTATCGCATTCCGATCCTGCTGGAAATGTTTCCGGATGCCAAGTTCGTCTACATCTACCGTGATCCTTACGCCGTGTTTAGCTCGAGCATGCACCTACGGCGAACGCTGTTTGCTGAAAATGGTCTCTCGAAAGTGGTGATGGATGAAAAAATGAAAGATGATGCCCTTTCGATGTATTCTTATTGCATTGAGACTTACGAGCGAACCAAGGGGATGATCCCCGCGGGAAATTTGCATGAAATCCGGTTTGAAGCGCTTGAGGCCGATCCGCTGGGGCAAATGCATCAGGTCTATGAGCGGCTGCAGTTGAAGGGGTGGGAGAATCTTGAGCCTGCAATTCAACAGAAACTGCCGGAATTGACGCGCTATCGGAAGAATTCATTTAACATGGATGCGACCGTGATGCGTCAGGTATACGATCGCTGGAAGTCAGCATTTGAACGTTATGGTTATCCAAGCCGCTTGCCTGAGCCCTCGAAATCGACTCACGTCCCCGATGCGGTGGGGGCGTAAACCTGTTTTCTGGTGCGGATGCCGATGTCGTGGCCTGAGTCATTGAGCAGGTTTCACAAAATCGCAAGTTATTGAGGAGTCTCTAACAAGGACTTCTTGTCTACTGGTGTCGATGCGAGATTCCGCCGGGTCGCAGGCCAGTAAAACGCCATCGCAGCGAATCACGGGCTGAGGCGGGTATTTGGGATACCGCGTGATATCTGACTTTGCTGACGAACGCATCTGTTTTGCTGGAAATTGGAATTCTCAAGGGGATTGAAGCAATCTCTTGTGGCGGAATTGCAGTTGTCGTCGGGACTCCTATAATCACTCGGTAGACCGATTGTTCGGGAATGAGTTCAACCTCATCAACCACGACAATCACCCGGAATGACGTGGATTCGGCTTGGTCGGATCTCGTCGGTGGAAGTGGAATGAATGCGGTAGCTGCTGCGAGGAGTGACAACGTGACGGACTCGAGCACCCAGTCCAGAACTGGGTTGATTGATCGATTGGGATTGGGCTGGTTTCTTCGCTTGTTGTCATCGTCGATTGGCCAGAAATTTGTCATGGGAGTGACGGGGCTCTTGCTCTGCGGATTCCTCGTGGCGCATCTGGCGGGTAACATGCTGCTCTTTGTGGGTGAGAAATCATTCAATGAGTATGCACACGCCCTGCATGCCCAATGGGAGTTACTCGCCGTCGCCGAAGCGGGATTGCTTTTGCTTTTTCTGGTCCACATTTATCTGGCTTTCGCAACCACCATTGGTAACTTGAAGGCACGAGCGGACTCTTATACTCTTCGGCAGACGAAGGTCCCCGGTCGGATCATCGGTGCGAACTCGTGGATGTTTATTTCGGGTTCGGTCGTGCTGGGATTCGTGATTCTGCACTTGATTGATCTGAAATTTGCCTTGCGGAGCGGTATCAATTATCTGGTGGAAGGCGATCCAGGAGCCCCGTTTCACAATACTGTTGCGGTTCTCAGTAATCCCATCAGTCGTGTGGTTTATTTCGTGGGCGTGATCGTGTTGGGTGTGCATCTGTCACACGGTTTCGCGAGTGCGTTTCAGTCTCTTGGATTCAATCATCCGAAGTATACTCCGTTGATTAAGATTCTGGGCAAAATTTTTGCCGTGGTCATTGCAGTCGGTTTTGCCAGTATCGTCGTGTTTGTTCCCGGGATGTGGAAGTAGTCCTTGTGGAGGATGGCCGTCCGCCAAGTGGGTCATTCCGGCAATGGACGGCAGGCTAGTGCTGGCGAGATGCTGTCACCAGGGGAAACCCTGGGAATAAAGAGTTGATTTCCGTTTTTGAGTGGGCTGGTGGTGAACGAATTTAGGGAGGATACCTCCGATTCGTTCGCCGGGCATGAACATGGTTGTGAGGAAGAAACATGGTGACTGTAGCTGATACCCCGTTGGATGGACGTTGTCCAGATGGCAACATTGCCAGCCGTTGGGATCAGCGGAAGCGTGACCTGAAACTTGTTGCGCCAAACAACAAGCGGAAGTACACAATCATTGTAGTTGGAACCGGATTGGCCGGGGGATCTGCCGCCGCATCCCTGGCCGAGTTGGGGTACAATGTTCTGTCATTTTGCATTCAGGATACCCCTCGTCGAGCCCATAGCATCGCGGCTCAGGGGGGGATCAATGCGGCCAAAAACTATCAGAACGACGGGGATTCCGTTTGGCGCCTGTTTTACGACACCGTCAAGGGGGGCGAGTGGCGGGCGCGTGAGTCAAACGTTTATCGCTTGGCCAGCGTCAGTACGTCGATTATCGATCAGTGCGTTGCGCAGGGTGTCCCTTTCGCGCGTGAATATGGTGGGACGCTGACCAATCGTTCTTTCGGCGGTGCACAAGTTTCTCGTACTTTTTATTGTGGTGGGCAGACTGGACAACAACTGCTACTGGGTGCTTATCAGGCGATGATGCGGCAAGTTCACGGAGGAGGAATTAAGGTCTTTAACCGCCGAGAAATGCTGGATCTGGTCGTGGTTGACGGGATTGCGCGGGGGATTGTCACGCGTGATCTGGTGAGCGGCAAGTTTGAAACTTTCGCGGCGGATGCGGTGGTTCTCTGTACGGGTGGTTATGGCAATGCCTATTACCTCTCGACGATGGCCAAAACCTGCAATGTGACGGCGGCTTGGCGATGTCACAAGCGGGGAGCTTACTTCGCTAATCCTTGTTTCACACAGATTCATCCCACTTGTATTCCGGTGAGCGGTGACCATCAATCTAAACTGACTCTGATGAGTGAAAGTCTGCGGAATGATGGCCGTGTGTGGGTTCCCAAGAACATGGGAGAAACTCGTTCACCCGATCAGATTCCCGACGCCGATCGCGACTATTATCTCGAACGTCGATATCCCGCTTACGGAAACCTGGCACCGCGCGATGTTTCTTCACGAGCGGCGAAAGAACGATGTGATGCCGGCTATGGTGTCGGACCTTCAGGAAAGTCGGTTTATCTCGATTTCTCGAAAGCGATTCAGGAAGATGGCGAATCGGTGATTCGCGAGAAATACGGCAATCTGTTTCACATGTATGAACGGATTACCGGTGAAAATCCTTATAAGGTGCCGATGCGGATCTACCCTGCTGTTCACTATACAATGGGTGGACTGTGGGTCGACTACAATTTGCAAAGCAATCTACCTGGTTTGTACGTCCTGGGCGAAGCGAACTTCTCGGACCACGGAGCCAATCGGCTGGGTGCAAGTGCCCTCATGCAAGGTTTGGCGGACGGGTACTTTGTGATTCCGTATACTGTTGGGGATCATATCGCGACACGGAAGGTCACGCCGGTCTCTACGGATCGTCCGGAATTCCACGCGGCGCTCGATACGGCAAAATCTCGTGTGTCGGCAATCTTGAATGTGAATGGCACCCACAGTGCCGAACATTTTCATCGCGCCCTGGGCAAGATCATGTGGGATCATGTCGGGATGGCACGTAATGAAAAAGGTTTATTGCAGGCGATTTCTGAAATCCAATCTCTGCGTGAGCAATTCTGGCAGGATGTGAAAGTGCTGGGAAGTGGCGAAACACTCAATCAGAATCTCGAACATGCTGGTCGTGTTGCTGACTTCCTGGAGTTTGGCGAACTGCTGGCACGTGACGCATTACACCGTGACGAATCCTGTGGTGGTCATTTCCGGGAAGAGCATCAGACAGAAGACGGGGAATGTGAGCGAAATGATGCCGATTTCAGTTATGTTTCTGCTTGGGAGCATCAAGGGGTAGGCACCGAATCGATTTTGCATCAAGAGCCTCTGAAGTTTGTCGAAGCTCCTCTCGGGATCCGCAGTTACAAGTAAGTTTTCCTTTGTTTGTGTCGCAACGAGAATTTGACGCAATGAGGACGTTTTTCCGCGTTTTTTGACTCGCGTCCGTGAATTAGGGCCGCGCGGGGTATTTTTAATTATGAATCACGCATCATCCAAGAATCTGAATCTGACCCTGAAAATCTGGCGGCAGGCCGGACCGCAACAGGCTGGAGGTCTGAAGACCTATCAGGTTGAGGGGATTTCGACCGATATGTCCTTCCTGGAAATGCTCGATGTTTTAAACGAGCAATTGATTGCGAAAGGTGAAGAATCGGTCGCCTTCGATCATGATTGCCGGGAAGGGATTTGTGGCACGTGTGGGGTGGTGATTAATGGGCAGGCTCATGGCCCTGATCGCGGGACAACGACCTGCCAGTTGCACATGCGACGATTCCAGAATGGTGACACAATTGTCATTGAGCCTTGGCTTGCCAAGGCCTTTCCGATCGTTCGCGACCTGGTTGTGGATCGCTCGGCATTTGACCGGATTATTCAGTCTGGGGGCTATGTTTCGGTCAATACCGGCAACGCCCCGGAAGCGAATACGACATTAGTTCCCCACCATGTGCAGCAGGATGCCATGAGAGCCGCCGCTTGTATTGGGTGCGGTGCTTGTGTCGCCTCATGCAAGAACGCTTCGGCCATGCTGTTTGTGTCGGCCAAGGTCTCGCATCTCGCCAGTCTTCCCCAAGGGCAGTCCGAACGAAGCCGTCGCGTGTTGAACATGGTCGCCACCATGGATGCCGAGCATTTTGGTAACTGCACGAACACGGGCGAATGTGAAGCCGCCTGTCCGGCAAAAATTGAATTATCAAACATTGCCAAGTTGAATCGTGAGTACATGACGGCGCTCATGTATTCAAAGGAATAGGCCAAGTCATAGCCCAAGAACAACTGGGACTTGAATCTGTATCGACTGGTTCAAAGACGGTGTTCTGATTCATTTAGAACTCGACTTTGAGTGTTTCTCGGCTGTACATGGGAAGGTGTCGATAGTAGACCTCGAGCGTCATGATTGACAGGCAGGTCATGTATAATCGTCCTCCTGCTCCGCCATGAGGGTCTGCTACGTCCCAGCTCCCCGCTAAATGCCCATCCGTGAGCGGATGTTGGGTCCGAATGAGCTGCTCTCGCATGACTGCATTCCAACGATTCCATTCTTCGCCACCCCAGTGATGCATGACCTGCGTCGCATAGTAGTTGTAGTACATGTTGTTGGGCATTGGCTTGAGTTTATCGAGATACTCAACTCCCTCGGCGAGTTTCTTATTCTTGCGGTCCCATCCCAGATACATTCGGCATAACAATCCGACGGCGGTCATGGTTGGTGTCGAAGGGGGCTTATCGGCGGCCGGATCATACACGTACTGAGATCCTCCGGCCGTTTGTGCCTTTCTCAAGAATAAGTCCGCGCCTTTAAAAACCTGTGACGGCAAGCGAAGTTTGGCGTTGTAGCCACTTTTCAGGGCCATCACCTGCCACCCCACAACGGACATATCACCCGGTTCACCCGGACGGTAACGCCAGCCTCCATCCGCTTGATTTTGTGCTTTGACAATGAAGTCAATCGCCCCCTCAGCCCCCTTTTTGACTCGAGGATCCTTGGTCATTGCCGCGCACTCGCAAAGGGCAATCGTGCAAAGTGCCTGTACGTACATCCCTTCATTGGCGATCACTTTGCCTCGCAGGTCGAGCCCTGTAGGGGTCGGTTTACCTGTTCTGAGCAGAAAGTCGACCGCCCGTTTGACGTTTCGCTGATAATCACCCTTATGAGGTGTGTGCCCCCCTCCCAGGAACGCCAGCAGTGCCATCCCCGTCGCACCCATAGGGCACGAGACAAAACTGCCATCCTGCGAGCACTGGCCCTTGCACTCGAGATGTTTTGAATGGGCAAAACTCCAGCTTCCATCTGGGAGCTGATGGTTGGATAACCATTTCATTCCGGACGCAACGGCGGCTTCACTGGCCGAATTTCCGCCGAACTTGGTGAGCATCGCCTTTTTGGTCTGAGCCGTCATGCGCCCGGCGGTTTCGTTTGCGATTTTCAGGTCAGCTAAGCCTGGGATATTGCTGGAATCCGATTCAATCTGGGCAAGAGTGTCACTGATGTTCAGATCAATCGGCCCGGTATTATCAAACTGGAGATTTGCCGTCGATTCCTGTGAGACAATGCTTTGAGGTGTTTTTTCTTGCAGATCGTCTGGTTGTAAGAGCGACTGCTCGACGATGGGATCGGTGTTTCCCTCGCGGTCTGTGACGGTGGTGAAGATATCCTCAATCAGTTGTGGGCTTTTCAGAACAATCATGGCACAGAGCCCAAGTGCAATCAGATGCAGTGTCAGGCTGCTGAGTATCACCACGGGCAAGGTTTTCCAGTCGAGAGATCGCTGGGGGCGAAGCACCGACCCAGATCGGAGCTCTGCGACGGCGATGATCGTGGCCGAGCGATTCGCTCGTAATGACGAGGAATTCGGTACGGGGAGTGGTGGCGGTGATGAGTCGATACGTTCGGTACTCATGTGAGACTCACGCATGTCCGGTAATGAACCCGGCAATGAACAACGGAAAGACAGAAAGAGTGGGCGATTGAAAGCGGAGCCCGGAATTTTTTTACAGCAGGATTGAAAGAAAAACGAGTTTCAAACGATATTTTTTGTCGAGGTTCGCATTCCTGAGTGAAGTGCTTGAGAAAGGAATGATCTGCGATCCAATCCTCACGTTTTTTTCAGGATCATGGGAAAGTGGAGTCGGAATCGAGCGGCTTATTGTTTCGGAATTTTGATTTCCTTGAGTTTATCATAGTTGGGGTTCCGATAGACCTCGACGAACTTCATGCCAAACCCATGATCTAGTTCAAATTGTGCCCGCCGAGCCCAAGGGGTCCGCGCATGGTTTTTGACAACCGCTTCGAGTTCATTTCGGGCCGTGTCGTTCTGTTTTTTCAATTCGTCAAAGTCAACGCGGGTTTGCTTGATCTGTTCTTTGTCGGGTTCGAGCAAATCCTTGGTTCGATGGATATCCCAGCTGTTGTTATTCGGATCATTGGGAAGGGGCCGTTGTTTTCGATGCTGATCGAGCGACAGCAGCAACTGAAACAGTCGCACACGAAAGGCGAGGCATTGAGCGTGCATCAGGTCGTAGTTTGCGCGCCACCGCTGCGAGGTCTCTTTGTCTCGTTGTTTTTTCACCGAGTCCAATACGCGAACTTGGTCATTGAGCATCCCCATGGCTCGCAATGCACGTTTGAATGTCCGTTCACCCTGCTCGTCGAAAATTGCGGGTTCAACACTGTACCAATGTTCCTGCATGTTGAGCTCTTGATCCTTGTGGGGATTGAGCGAGGCGACCACCTGCCATTGTGCTTCACGAAATTTGTGTTCTTGTCGGTCTTTGACATAGGCCTGTCGCGAGCTGAGATCGGGCAAGTATTCGCGCATATCCAGCAGGTCGAATTTTCGCTGTTCGTTGGTTCCTGCTCCAGAGAGATTGTCTTCGTTCCCCGGCAACATGAAGAAGATGCCGCCGGTCTGTTTGGCAATCCGCACCTGCTCATAGGGGCCAAAACCGCTGGAAAAGACATCCCAACGGCTATGCAGCCCATCGAATTGAAGACATTCGGGCTCGGGGGTTTCCGGGCCACGATTAATTTGAATCCAATGGGGCAATTTGTATTTGGGATCGATCCAGCGAACGTGGGCGTAAGGATACCCGAATACCGAATAATGCCCCAGCACATAAACCGGAGACTTCATTCGTTTGCAGGATTCAATTGTCTCTTCGATGTTTTTCCCATCGTCGCCAGATTCGTCTGAGACCACGATCAAGACGAGTTTTCGGCGCTGACTGCGAGCGGCGTCTCGGTATTTATTGATCGCCAGCTGGATTGCAGAACACGTATTTTCGATTCCGCTTTCATCGATCTGAATTTTATCAATCGCTTTTTTAATTTCATCAACGTTGGCGGTCGGTTTGGCCGTGTGTTCGTTCACGTTTTCGCCAAAGCTCATGATGGACGTGAGCAGGATTTCGTCGGAAATCTTGAGCTTCGCATCGTTCTTTTGGACAATTCCCAGTTCTTCGTAGACCTTATAAAACCGCTCGCGGATCTCTTTTTGATCGTCCTTCATGCTTTCGGATTCGTCAAACAGCCAGACGACCAGGATTTTCTGCTCACGCATCAATCGGACCAGCTCTTGCGTCATTTGGCCGAGTGCAGCACCGTAGCCTTCAACAACGCGTCCAATATCACCAGTCACCTGTCCCGAGCCCAGGTCCTGCGAGATGGTCTTGAGCCCAGGGAGATTGATGTTGCTGATGTTGACCTTCACCGTCGGTTCCTGCAGGCTGGTTGCTTCTTCCAGTTTCTGCTGTGCCACGACGGGCCCTCCGGTTCCCCCCGTGGAAATGCCGCTAGTGGCCATGGCCCCCGCGACATAGTTGATGGTCTCGGCCGCTTCGGTCGATTGCTCGACCTCTTCATTAAATTCTTCCTGCAGGCGTTCTTCGGTAAAGACCGAATCGACCATGAGCTGTAATTGATCCAGCGGGCCTTGAAACACAATGAACGAGAGGCCAACCAGGGCGATCGCGTGGATGGCAAACGAAACCGCCAAACTCGACAGGCTCGAGCGCGAGAAGAAGTGGAAAGGGGGGCGATTAGATATCGCGTCGCTGTGGATCGGCATTGACCTGCTTCTTCACTTTTTTCTTGGTGACAGGATCTTCAACTTCGATGATTTTCGGTCCCGCCTTTTGATTTCCCCCACCCATCGATGGATTGGGATCGTAATGCGATTCTTTCCATTCCCAGCCCATGGGGACCCCTTTTTCGCGTTCAGCGAGCAGTGACCAAGGCGTTCGTGGGTGGTCGTCGATGACGTGACTGAGATAATCGTTGGCTTTGGCCGCCATTTTCTTGGTCGTGGCCCCCGAGGTGATTTCTTTGGACGGGACGAGAATCCACTGATTATTGCCCGGCTTCTCAAATTTTTTGGGATTGGCTTTCATTTCGGCGAGCATCGTGTTGTATCCAAATGCCCGGACTCGCAAGGCAAGGGTCCGTCCCATCGCGAGATCGTAGCTGGCTTTCCACCGGGCTTCTTTGATTTTTGGGCGATCTTTTTCACCTTGTTCCAGCAGTCTGAGCAGGCTATCCAGGCTGAGATCGAGATCGGCAATCGGTTTTTGAGCCTCGGTCAATTCCTGTCGCAAGACCGTGTCATTATCAGATCGGAAATCAAGTCGGGGCATCGAGATACTCAGAACTTTACGCCTCTGCGTTTCGCTGACGACAGCAGCACAGGCTTGAACCAGCGATGCCTTCGACTTATTTTGCCGGAGATCGTGTTCAAGGGCCGGAATCGGACGGTAATCAGGAGCATAATTCCGCATGACTGCCGGGTCGAACCGATGCTGGCCCCGTCCGTTATCCGCAATGAAATAAAGCCCGTTTGTTTCCGCGCACAATCGAGTTAACCCATACGGCCCGAACCCCGATGACATATCGTCTAAATCGTAACTGGTGGTTCCCCAGAAACCGATTCGTACAAGTTCAGGGTAAAAGGATTCGGGGCCCTTCTGCATGACACCGATCACGGTTTCGCCATTCTCCATTTCAAATGGTGCCTCGACGGTCTGTCGACCAAACGGTGCGGAATCGCCTACACAGTAGCATCGCATCTGATACTTTTTGCAGGTGACAATCGCCTGTTCGAGACTAAGAGGATCTGAACCCGCTTCATCCGTGACGACAATGATCATCACGCGATGATCTTTGTCGGTTTGCGATTTGAACTTGTTGGCGACTTGATTGACGGCTTGGAAGGTGTTTTCGTCACCCGAGGATTCGGATTTGATTTTGCGGACCGTCTTCACGAGATCACTGGCATCATCCAGTGGTTTATCCGTTACGATCGTACATTTTTCACCGAATACCGCCACAGCACTCCGCAAGGCCTTGTCGGAGCCAACGTTCAGTTGTGTGAGTTGTTTGTAAACGTTTTCGACCCTGTCCGCGATCTGCGCACGACGATTCGAGAGTGATGGCGATACATCAAACAACCAAACGACAAGGGTCTTTTTTTCCCGCAACGAGTTCGCAATTTCCCAAGCAATCCGATCAACGGCCCCCTCGACTCCCCCGGCATGTTCGGTCGTACCCGAGGTGGCGACCGAGGCCAAAACATCGGATTTTGCGGGTTGAGGAAGTTCGTCTACGATCGGCGTTGGGACATCGAGATTCGAGTCAACGCTTTTTTCGATTTCGGTTTGGGGATCTTTCGAGAGAACCGTTGCCGCCTCTTGTGAAGCAGTGAAAGTATTGATGTCGCTGTCATTGCCGATCTGATCTGTCATTGCCGTATCAAATTTATGCTGCATCGGATCGTCCTCTTGATCGAGAACGGTGGTGATGAGAGCCGATGGGTCCAGTTTTTCCGCAAATTTGATGAAGGCCAAAGAGGCCAGGATCAGCGCGTGCATCCCCATGCTGATCACGCACGCCACCAGCAAAGTGCGCGGGATACGGCTGGTCTCGATCTCCATTTCGAAGACTTCGGGTTGCGATGCATTCGTGCTCACGACCGGCTCCTCCTAAAAACGCTGACTGTAAAGCTCTGGCTGACTCAACTTTCCTTAACGATCAGATCAGTTTACCGCCCCATCAGTCAACCGGCAATTCCCACAATTCCCATCTATTACGATCCAGAATGAAAATTCTTCTACTTCAATCTAACCCTACTGACCGAAAAAACCTTCGTTTTCAAGCCCGATAAGGAACGATCAACCGGTTTTTATGGATCAAAGCCGACTTTGTCCCCACAAATGGCTGGCGGAAAATCGAATAAAGCGGGAGGATCCCAATTCGATCCGCCGATACCGAGGTAAGTCAATGATTTTTCGAGGTATGGCCGGGAGAAGTGGTGTAAACGTAAGTTCTTTAATTTCAATTGCTTGTGCTGTTGTTTGTGGTGTTCGTTTTCCTCGAAGTCACTCGACTTCGAGGATGTCAATTCGGGTCGGATGGTGGGTACTCGCCTGTTAAACCTTGACGGTGGGTGAAGCTTTGCCTAAAGTGAATGCATGAGTGAGGGCTTGTTGATCCGTTTCACGTGATGAAAAGTGAGAGATCAGCGATTCCAAATGAATTCTCCCCAGAAACCTGCCCTGCTTCCCGCCTGAAAAAATTGTTGCCTGCCCGAAATTAATGCCCGCCCACTGTCGACTTGAATTCCTGCTGATTGATGTAATGGATGGCCTGAGATTTTGATTTATCTGAATCTTTTGTGCTTGTTCGTGTTTAGACGGGTGGCGCTGTTGACGCTGAGTTCTGAGGATCCGCAGCCAAATCAATGGTCTGTAGCGATCTGGGACAATGGGTTGATGACGGAAAAAACGGGTTTAACGAGTTTGGTTGAGTAGGCCAAGCGTTGGTGTGTCGTTCCTCACGAACTCAAAAACATGATGCAAACAGCACAACTGGCGAGCGGACCAAGATTGCTTGATGCTCAAGAGTTTCAAATTGCACGTGACGCTCAAATGAATCACGGATCCTTGGATAAGGTTGCCGTGACACTTGGTTTTTCGAGCGAGGAGAGTGCTGTCAAAGCGCTGGCCGCAACCTTGGGGTTGGATTTTGTGGATTTGTCGACAGTCGAGCCGGATTTATCGGTTCTGGACAAATTCCCGGTAAAGCTGATTCATCGCTATGGAGTTTTCCCCATTCGCCGATCCGAGGGGTCACTGGTTGTCGTGACCGGGAATCCATTTGATCTGCATGCGCTGGATGCAGTGAGTGCGGCGGCTGGCTGCAGCGTAATTCCGATGGTAGCACTCCCATGGGAAGTTGCCAAATTGGTGAAATCTCATCTCGGGGTTGGTGCCGAGACGATTGATGGGTTAATCGCGAATTCCGAAGCCGATAACGACGGAGTCGAGGTTCTCGACGAACTGGAATGGGATCGGTCTGAAGCATCGCAAATGGCGCAACAGGCATCTGTTGTTCATCTTGTGAATGAAATCCTTTGCGAAGCGGTCGAGGCCCGCGCGAGCGACATCCACCTCGAGTCACAGGCTGCTGGTGTGAAGATTCGTTACCGAATTGACGGCGTTCTGCAAACACAGCCGATGCCTCCAGAAATCAACCGATTTCAGGCGGCTATTATCAGTCGCCTGAAGATCATGGCGAAGATGAACATTGCTGAGAAACGGATTCCTCAGGATGGCCGTATCAAACTGAAAGTCTCGCGCCGGGAAGTGGATATCCGCGTCTCTGTGATTCCGATGCTGCATGGCGAAAGCATCGTGATGCGTGTTCTCGACAAGGATGCGATGCAATTCTCGTTGCGCGGCATTGGGATGGATCAGGATATCTACGAGCGATTCAATCGTGTGATTCGATTGCCGCACGGGATTGTTCTGGTAACGGGGCCGACCGGTTCCGGCAAAACGACAACGCTTTACAGTGCGCTGGCTGAGATTAAAGACGAAGAAACCAAGATCATTACCACCGAAGACCCCATTGAATATCAGTTGGATGGGATCAATCAGATTCAGGTGCATGCAAAGGTGGGGATGACCTTTGCCGCGAGTTTGCGAGCGATCTTGCGACATGACCCGGATGTGGTTCTGGTCGGTGAAATTCGTGATCAAGAGACTGCGGAAAATGCAATCCAGGCTTCGTTGACAGGGCATCTGGTTTTCAGCACGTTGCATACGAACGATGCGGCGGGCGCTTTCATGCGGCTGGTGGACATGGGTGTGGAACCCTTCCTGGTCAGCAGCACGATTGAAGGGGTCATGGCGCAGCGGCTGGTGCGGACACTCTGCAAAGCCTGCTGTGCCCCTTATGAGCCTCACGCTGAAGAAATTCCTGCCGACTTTCCGATGGACGAGGTTCGTGCCAGTAGTGCCCCACTTTATCGGAATGTCGGCTGTCGTGCCTG
>Ga0114978_10000851_pt1 | contig 25553 bp, 20 predicted proteins | sample S_140212_EF_Meta_FD_87027 | JGI IMG/M metagenome (GOLD analysis project Ga0114978, IMG submission 87027) | Freshwater microbial communities from Lake Simoncouche, Canada to study carbon cycling - S_140212_EF_MetaG | ecosystem: Environmental > Aquatic > Freshwater > Lake | place: Lake...
GTGCGCGGTTGGATTTGGATGGAGGCACCGACTTTCTTTGTGCGATTCGGTGGCTGTGGGTTTGGCTGCTGCTTGGGAATAGGTTCGGGAACTCCGCGCAGGATAGCACACCTACGTTTGGCTGTGACCTGCCCCCATGAATGACGCCAGTTTTTAAGTTAGGGTTTTCTGGCATTAAGGTCGACCATAGCAACGGCGAATCTCCCCACAAAAAAAGAAGGATCGCCAGCCTAAGTATCTTGATGCGTCGTTCGTTAACGAACCTCGGGTGCCAGTTGTTCGGGGAGCCCACGGCACGCAGCGCATAAGTTTTTTGCCGTCACGAACCACCGTGACGCTGTCCCAAGGAGCTTTTCTCGCTCGGCTGCGTTGGCGGCATCGTCCGCAAGGTGGAGATGTGCCTGGCCCAGCCGTAGTGCTAAGTGAGCGTTTCTTCGGTCCCAGCCGCTTACTAAATCTGCTGCTGTGGTCGCCTGCAACAGCCGGGCTTGCGCTCGCCGCAAATCGTGGTTCATCGTGTTGTTGCCCATGGAAAGGAGACGCTTATCCACAATCGCTTCCCGAACACGGCGTTGCACCGCCTCGGATGCGGCGTCTCTGGCAAGAAACACCAATGACAGCACGATGGATCCGACCAGCAGCGATCGGGGTAGTAGGTCGGGAACCCTCGCCGCGAAGTTGCGCACCCACGCGGCGGGAGAGGCAGGAACGCTTGACGCGCTCAAGCCTGCGACAAGGCACGCCAGAAACGCATTGGCTGGAAGGTGAAGATTCCAATCGAACGCTGAGTGTGCAGCAATACCGGCCAGTGCGGCCCATGGTCCAGCATTCAGAATGCGATAATCACCTTTGGATTCAAAGCAGAAGCGTAAACACCTCCTGCCGAGCACGACTACCAGCGACGTGGCCACAGCCGCGCCTGCCAGCCCGGTTTCCGCTAGTAACTGCGCATAGTCGTTATGCGCATAAAAGAGCGTGTATTCATTTTGGTAGAATCGTGGAAAGATATCTCGATACGTATCGAGACCGGTGCCGAGCAGGGGCGATGCAGCAAACATTCGAAGCGCGACATGCGCCGATACGATCCTTGGATCGACAAGTAAAGCCGCGACACCCTTTCGCCAAGGCTCGGACAGTTGGCCGACGATTTCATCTCCAGCCCCCATGAGCACGGTTAATCCAATGACCACAAACACGACGGAGGCGGCACCATATACACAGAGCGCGGCGATACTGGGCCACCGTAAAGCCTGGGATTTAGCCGTAATCGCAATCAACACAAGGCCAGCGAGAGCTACCGCCCCAGCGCCAGCTTTCGATCCCGCCAATGGGCCCACGGTGCAAATCGTCAGGGTTAGGAATCCGAGAGCCACGAGCCAGCGGAGAACATGATTCAATCGGCGTTGGGAGACACAGAGCCACCACGCGAGCAATAGTGGAACCGTGAGCACAACTCCGCCGGCAAAGTGATTACTGTAGATGTAAGAACCAAATCCATCGCCGACGTTACTGCAATCAACTTGGTAACGTTGCCCCGTAGCGGTCACCCACTCAGCCTGCCCTACGCCAGACGACTGTACGGGAGCGATCACAGGGCTGAGGTTGGGCTGGATCGGGCCGGCAAGGTTAATAAAGCCAAGTAAGTGATGGTTCTTCGCATGACCAAACGTAAGGCCAGTCATGAGGATGAAGGCTCCGGAGACCGCGACCGCGGCCATGAGCCGTTTGCGATGCGATTGGCGGCGCCCAAGATCGGCAACCATCGCCACCGTCATCAGGAAGAGCAGTAGTCTGCGCGTTGCAACGAGCGTGGCGCCGGGATCGACCGAGATTCCCCCCCAAGCGTTTGGCATGCCATGGTGGGCCAATTTCCACGCTCCTGCCGACACAGGTGCAAGTGTTACAAGCATGCTGTCGGGGATCGGTAGAAGTTGCAGCAGCACAAGTCCGGCGACCAAGACCGGCATCCCTGTCATCCAGACGGAGCGAGAGCCTGATGCCGCCCAAAGGGAGCCGGCAACCACGATCGCCGCCTCGAGGGCAAACCGTGGCCAAATGCCGGATGCCCCAAGCGCAAGCGGAGCAACCACGGCGGTAACCGCCAAAATCCACACGGAGGCGCGCTCAACTGGAGGGGGTTTAACCGCGTTCAGGCTGATTCGCCGGCTCCCTGTTTCGTCATGGTGTTTCATGGAGGTATGGCTGCTATTACCGAAAAGCCTAAAGACTAACTCATTTTTCTCTGGACGGTGGCCAGCATTCCGCCGTCGACGTCAATTTCGCTGGTCACGTCGGGTTGGAGTATCATTCACTGATGCCGTGGGACGTTTTAAATACCGGGAGAACGTGGGATGCAGAACGTTCCAACCCCAAGAATTGCTCTTCTTAACCCGGTCTATAGCGAATACCAATCGGCATTCTTCCGGGCCTTACAAGTCCAACATGGCGGCGACCTCATCATTTACGCAGGCCGTGACGACACAAGATCCGCGCATGTTGGCTCTGGCGGCTTGAATCCCTTCCAAGAACTTGACAATATGCCACTCTTTGGGGGAGTATTCATTTGGCAGAAGGGGTTTTGCGATGACCTAATTAAAATGCCCCTGGTAATCGCGGCGGGAAGCCTGCGGACGCTATCAAGTCATTGGCTGATGTTAAAACGCCGGCTTGCTGGCCGGCCCACTATTATCTGGGCACACGCGATTGGCCGAATAGAGAAGGCGTCCGCCGCCCGGCTTGCACTGTTTCGGCTGGCGGATGGTTTCATTGCATTTAACAACGCGGATGCGGAGGCCGTGAGGAGGCTTCGGGGAGACCGCAAGGTGTGGGTAGCGCCGAGTTCATGCGTGTGGAAACGGGATTGCGTCCAAGTGCCGTTCGACGGCGATTCCCGTCCGATCCGGACGGCGGTGATTTTTGCTGGCCGCCTTGATCAGGAGACGAAGCCGCTGCTATTGTTAGACGCATTCCATCGCGGTGTACAATCCGGTGGAATACCCACTGATTCAAAACTCGTAATAATCGGGGCCGGTCCACTTCGGTCTAAAGCGGGGGAGTTCACCAAATCCCTTGGTCTTGAAGGCCGTGTGGTCTTCGCTGGCCACATCGCTGACCAATCGCTGCTCACCGCTTTTTATGCGCGTAGCATCGTGGCCGTGGTGCCTGGTCGTTGCGGAATGTCCGTTATCCGCGCCCTGTCAACTGGAACCCCAGTCATCATTTCAGATGACGCTACATATGGCCCCGAGCGCGAGGCCTGCGAGCGGGGACGGAATGCTGTGTCATTTGAAAAAGACTCAGCTGCGTCATTGGCGAGGTCCCTTGTAGAAGTGGTTAATGGACGACAGGAATGGGGCTTGCGGGGTGGCGAAATACGTGAACTCGTTGCGCAAAAATTTACGATCGACTCGATGTTGGCAGGATTTACCGAGGCAATTGAATCCACGATCAACTCCAACCGCTTCAGCTAAAGAGTTCCCGTGCAGCCGCAGACTGTATTATGGTTCTAATTCGCCTGAAAGAATCGAAGTGCCCGCATTGCTCTATTTCCTTAACTTCTGTGCGCGGGGCACCAAACGTCGCCGACTACAGCAGTTTGCCACGGAGTGAATGTCAGGTTGGTTTAATGTTTCGAGGCCAAGGTTCGCTCGACTTCTCGATGATGTCGCAGACCCGGCCCCAAAGGCGGTTAGGGTCAAAGTCGGCCGCAACGGCGACCGCTGCGTTGTCGCCGAGGCGGGCGAGGTCGGCTGTTGCCATTGCGGCGGCCGCTGTGATCGCTTTCACGGCCGCATCTACGTCACCGTGGGACACGTTCCAGCCGATGTCGTGGTCGTGAATAATCTCGCCGCCGTGGGAACGGTCGGGACCAAAGAATAGAATCGGTCTGCCAACCGCCATTGCGCCGTAGATCTTGCAGGGATGGACGATGCCCACCACCTCGTCTCCCATGCTCACGACGTGCAGGTCCGCAGCGCCGAGGCTTAACCGCAGACTGTCGAGGGGCTGGAAAGGAAGGGAACGGAGGTTCTTCATGCCTTCGGCGATCCGTGCCTCCACCGCCGCCTTGCCTGCACCGCCGCCGATGAAGACGAACACGAACCTCGGATCGTGCTCCAGACGCCTGGCGGCGTCGAGTAGGGTCTCCAACGGATGTTGAATCGCGTGGTTTCCTGAGTACATGACCACGAAGGCCTTCTCTAGTTTATGAGCCCGGCGGAAGCCGAGGGCCTCCTCCTGCGGCACCTGGCCGACGTCGGTCTTGGCCCACGGCGGCACGACTTCCACCGTGATTGGGACGCCTGCTTGGCCGCGGATCCGCTCGGCCATGAAGCGGTCGAGCGCGATCACGGACGCCGCACGGGCCAGCGTGAACCGATTCATCCAGCGAAACACCCGCACAAACATGGATCGGTTGGAAAGTGTACCGGCGACAATGATCTGGTCGGGATTGACATCCATCACCCACCAAATGAACGGGACGCGGCGGAACGTCGCAAGGATCGCGCCGCCAAATCCAGCGAAAGGCGGGCTCGTGCTCACGAGCACCGCATCGAGGCCGCACGTCCAGACACCCCAAAACATGGCTTGGGCCATAAAGAGCATTTGAGCGATCAGGCGTTCCGCGATAGAACGTTTACCAAAACTCGAAAACGGGAGTCGCCGGATCGTCACGCCGTCTCGTTCCTCGCGCCGCGGGTAGCAGATGGAGGAATCCTCGTAGCCGCGGGCAGATGTGTAGACAACCACACGCCAGCCCCGGCGGGCCATCTCGCGCGCCACGTCGGCAACTTGCTGGCCAACGGCCGCGGGGTCGGGCTCGAAGACCTGACAGATCACGAGAATGGTCGAGCGATTGGAACTCATGCGGAAGTTTCCCACGCGGGTTGCGGTGCATGGATCCTGTTCCCCGCCGACCCACGATCGCCGCGAGCCGGGTTCAGCAGCGTACTGAGTCGATGCACAGGTGTCTCCGCCCATGCGGGCGACCTACGATGCGAAGGCAAGGGTTCAAGCATCCCGCCGACGATCCAGAATCGACGGCGGGTGGCTCCGCCTATAGTACGTCATCGCGTACCGCAGTGGCTCGTAGTGGTTCTCGCCGGTAAACGGCTCGCTAAATCGGTCCGCTACGAGATCCGTACGAACAAGAAAGGCGTTCGAGCCGGTTGAATCGCAGCCTACCAAACTGTACCCCAAGAGGCGGCCCAGATTCTCGTAGGCTTTGAGGCTTGCGCTGTAGTTCTGTGTGCCGTCCCAGAATCGGGTTGGCTCGTAGTTCACCTTCCAGTCAATGTCGGGTGGGAGCGCGGCATTATATTCCACCACGACCACGCGCGGTCGGTATGCCTTGAGGCCTTCCCAGACGTGGTAGGTGTTCTGGTCAATATCGACCGAAAGGAGGTCGAACTCAGCAGGCACACCAAGTGATCCGAAAAGGCCTGCTACGTTTTCCCGCGTCACCAAGCCGATATGGTGCCTTAGACAGCCGTCGGCTAAATCACGCCGACCGTGCATCGACCCAAGGAACTGATCGCCACCGTCGAACCAGAATCCTCTCCAGCCTTGCGATAGCAGGAAGGCAGTATTGTTCTCACGCCCGTCGCCCACGCCGATCTCGACGAACACCTTCGACGTTGTCCCAATGCGCTTAAAAATCTCGTGAATAATCCCATCCTCGCCGTTCTGTGAACAAATCTGCGTCTGATGCCGCAGCAGTCGCTTTGGGTCGTTGAAGCGGGGATCGTCCCGAAGGTCGAAGTCTAGAAGTCTGATCTGCTCAAGCATGTTGAGGTGATTCAGCTGCGCCTTCATGTCTCCCAACGAGAGCACAATCTTGCGCAGATGACTGATGACCGGCAGTCGCTGGTAAAGGTTCGAAAGTGTCCTGAGAATCATATTGAATGTATACCGATAGGAACCGGACCCCAGATCGCTTAAGTCTAGCCTGCGTCTATGTCCCCGCAACGAGCCCGACCGCTGCGAGGAGAAAGGGCGGACGTGATTCAGCCGCGTCCGCGGCAAGCGTACAGCCAACGGCGGCAGGGCGTCTCGACCCACAAGAAGCACGCCACCGATGCTGTGGTCACCGTGCATCCGTACATTGCGAACGACCACCAGAGGCCGTTTTCGCCGAGGCCCCCCACGGAGCGATTCCACCAGGTGGCGATGGGTTCGTGGAGGATGTAAAGCGAATAACTTGCCTCGCCCAACATCAGCATAAGCTGCCCGCAAAGGAATTTGGGGGACTTCGCAGTTGCCGCACCAAGGATCAACGTGCCGAAGGCAATGGCCTGAATCGGTGGCGAGAGACACCACGTAGGCAGCTAGGAACGCAGGCCGAAGAGGGCCAATGTGATAGCGATCCCCAAGGGAAAGAGGCCCGCCCGCCACCGCCCTCCCGCTGCGCCACCGGTGTCGAGGAACCAGCGGCACAACGCCATCCCGAGGAGAAACTGGGGCAGGTGCAGCAGGGGAAGGTAGAGGGCCATGTTGGTGCAGAACACGCTCGGGTTCCCACCGCCGGTGATGGCTTCCCGGGTAACGGCAACAGCCAATAGCAACCCCGCGACAACCGGCAGACTATAGCGCACGGGCCATCTACCGAACGAATCCGCGAGGAAGGGAAACAACGCGTAGAAGAACGCTTCCACCGAGAGCGACCACGCAGGGCCGTTCCAGATGATTGCAACGGGCGGCCACCACGCCTGCAGGAGGAGCGGCAGCAGAACCAGACCCGCGACACAATCTGCGAACGGTGAAACCCGCGACACGAGACCCGAATACACGAACAGCGGTGACGCAATGAGTAGACCCAGGAGGTACGCCGGCATGATCCTGACCACTCTCGCCCACCAGAAGGCACCCCGCGACGTTGTGATGCCGACAGACGCTGCAGGAGCCCCGTAGGCGTAGAGAAGGATGAACCCCGAGAGTATGAAGAAAAAAGAGACAGCGTCGTAACCACTGGCCGTCAAGTTGCGAAGAAACCCGGGCTCCAGCGTCGGGGCACGGTGGTAGAAGAGCACGTCAAGAGCAGCGAAAAACCGCAGTGACGTGAGGAGTGGAAGGGGTTGCCGCTTCGCAGTTGCGGGAGGCGGGATTGGCCGCTCTCCGTCGGCGATACCCACAGCCTCCACGATCATGCCTCAGGCACGAGCGGCTCATCCGCCCGGCCGATCACGTCGTCGAGCAGCCCAGCGAACTCGGGCTTCACGAGCAGTTCACGCCCTAGGCAGAGAGCATCGAGGCCTGTTCGGCTGAAGCAGGCAATCGCTTGTTCTGGCGTGTCGACGATCGGCTCGTTCTCGTTGAAGCTTGTGTTCAGGAGGATAGCCACGCCGGAAAGCTTCGAGAACGCCTCGATCAGGTCAAAGTAGGCTGCGTTGGTTTCGCGGTCAATGCTCTGTAGCCGCCCCGTGCCGTCTACGTGGCTCACCGCAGGCAGCCGCTCCCGCCACTCGGGCCGGATCTTGACCACGTGCATCATGAATGGGCTGAAGACATCCTGCTCGAAATAGGTTCCAACCATGTGCCGCAGGACGGTGGGCGCGAATGGCCGGAACATCTCCCGCCGCTTGATCTTCGCGTTAATGAGCTCCTTCATCTTTGGCTGGGTCGGATCGGCGAGGATCGACCGATTACCGAGCGCCCGTGGGCCCCATTCACTTCGACCCTGGTACCAGCCGATGACGAGCCCGGCGCGCAGTAGGCGGGCAACGACGGGGGCCACGGACTCTGCCGGTAGCGTCTTCCAAGGCGCCCCAGCTGAGGCGGCGGCATCCTTCATCACGGCATCAGCGTACAACGGCCCCCAATAGGCGTGCTTCATCTGAAATCGCTCACCGCCGCCGGCGACGTTGTGCCACGCCCACAGCGCCGCCCCAAGCGAGCAGCCCTCATCGCTGGCGGCTGGCTGCAGGTAGGCTTCCTGAAATGGCGTGTCGCGGAGCAACCGGGCATTGGCTACGCCGTTGAGCGCGCAGCCGCCGGCATATGCAATCCGCGTGGTCGGCACGAGCCCGTGGAGCCGCCTTGCGCAGTGCATGAAGGCCTCCTCAAACCTGATCTGGCAGGAACGGGCCAGATTTTTTTCTCGGTCCCCAACAGGATCCTCGCGTTGCCGGGGCGGACCGAGTCGCCTCACGAGCGCGGGGGTGTAGAGCGGATCAACGGCGATCGTTCCGTGCTCATCGCAGGAGTTAGGCACGCCACCGCGAAGGATTTGGAACGAGTCGCGGCACAGCCGGAACCAACCGTCATTCGGGAGGCTGACGAGTTCCTGCATGTCGACGGCATAGGCGTTCTCGCCGTACGGCGCCAGCCCCATTACCTTGTACTCCTCGCCAAACCCGCCGAACCCCATCAGTTGACAGATCGCGGTGTAAAAGAAGCCAAGGCTATCGGGTATGAGCACGCGGTCTAGGACCTCGATCCGGTTTCCCTCGCAGCGGGCCGCCATCATCGTGGCGAAGTCGCCGGAGCCGTCGTAGGAGAAGCCAGCGGTGAGGCCGTCGAACGGCGAGCAGTAGTAGGCGCTGGCGATGTGGGCGAGGTGATGCTCGACAGGCACCGTGCGAAACCTCGCCGCTGCTGGATCCTCGCCACAGGCCTCCGCGATCCGTGAGACAAAGCTCGTGGACTGCTCGGTGAGCCGCCTAAAGAACGCCTTCGCGGCGGCGAGCCCGGAGGACGGATTGGACAGAACGTAGCCTACCTTGCCACCGAGGTTGGCCTTCGGCTGCCGGGGCACCGCTATGTAATCGATATCGCGGAGTTTCAGGCCCGCATCGGTGAGGATAGAACGAATCGCGTGGATGGGAAACGCGGAGTTGTGCTTCACTCGCCTACCCAGCCGCTCCTCGGACAGGGCCATGGTCAGCCGGCCATCAAGTAGCAGGCAGGCCGAAGCATCGGGGTGACCGAAGTTGACTCCGAGAATCGCGGTCATGTCGTTTTCAGCTTTCGTTTGATCGGCATCATAACACTGAAATACGTGTAAACTTTCGTGTCGGACGCACCGCGCCACAAAGGGTTCGGCGGTCTTCGAAGGGATTTCATCGTTGTTGTTCCAGCAGAAGAACGCACGCAACTCTCATTCTAAGCCCAGTTTGTAAGAGGGCATGTTCCAACGTTTTCTGGGATCGGCTGAAACCGACGAGTAGAGACGGCCGTCTAGGGCGTCACTTCCGAGTGATTTTGCCTGTAAGTTTAGATCGGGCTCCGCCACCTGTTCCGATCAATGCCTCATCACCTTACCCTAGACTTGAACGAGATCCGGCGTCTTCACCCAAACTGCCAACCGACGACGAGGCCCGTTCGATCTTGCGGCACGAGGACCAGCGGCGGAGTTTTCGCGCCACGGTTCCGATGCCGCAGTCATCACTTACACAGGCAAGCACGTCGGCGGGCTCTCGCGTTGAATCCGAGTCCCACCGTAGTTCGGCAAGCGAGTCACCTGCGGCCGACACGCTAAAGAAACGGTAGGGAGCCAGTGACTCCAGATAGGCCAGCAGTTCCGATCGCGTGTAGCCGAACCGGCCCGTGTTCTCGTCTGACTCGAAGACAATGTGCGGACGGTGCCTGCGAATCGTTTCTTCCGCCCCGCGAAAGGCGGCCAGTTCGCCCCCTTCCACGTCGATCTTGATCACGGCAGGCGCGGGAATCGTGCCGTCAGCTACAAGCGTGTCGATCCGAACCATCGGGCGCCGTAACAGGGTCGAACGAGACTCCCGGGCCCTCGTAGAGGCGTGAATAGAGTGAGATCCCAGGAAAAGTTCCGCCGTCCCATTGCTATCCGAGACCACCTCGTCCCGCACAATAAAATTCTGTAGCCCGTTGAGGCGGGCGGAAGCGGCGATTGCCTCCGCGAGAACGGGCAGCGGCTCGAAGCTCACGATGCGTATTGAGGGTAGACCGTCGGCCGCTCGAAAAATCCTCGCCAACTCCATCGACATGAACCCGATGTTGGCGCCGATGTCGTAGAATACGTTGCCTGGCTCGAGAACCGCCGCGCAGGCGGCTAGGACGTGCCAGTTCCACGTTCGACCTGAGTTGAGGATGCACGCGTATACGTCGAGGCTCGTTGGCTCGAGTGCCAGTAGCGCGCCCTCGCGAGTGATGATTGAACGGGAGCGGTCCCCGCGGACGAGCGATCCTATGTACCTCGGTAGAGCGCCCTTGCCGCGGGGTAGAAACCGGTTGAGAAACACGGCGATTTTCATCGTTGCGGAAAGATTATCGGTGCGGTGCGTAGACATGGCATTCATGGTATCGGGGTTTTAGGTGGAATCCATGGAAATGCATTCAGGTTGCGAGCCGCGGTCGAAAAGCCAAGCATAGACAGCGGTCAGCCTGTTGGTCGCGGTGGGCCAGCCGTACGAACGAGCCACAAGATTCCAGCTGCGGCGGCCCATCTCCTCGAGCGCGAGACGATCGAGGCGACACGCCGACTGCAGGCCAGTCGCCAAGCCGTCGACACCAACGGGGACCCACCAGCCGCAGTCATGTGTTTCGATCGGCCACCACGGCGTTCCTTGTGTGGTCAGCACAGGCAGGCCCCGGGCGAGAGCTTCGGCGACGACGATCCCGAAGTTCTCCGAGTGGGATGGCAGTACGAACAGGTCGCTTGAATTCATCAAGCGATCGCGGTCCTCGCCCCAGCAGGCCCCGCGCATCTCGACATGGTTTGACAAGTCGAGTGATTTCACTGCCGCAGCCACTTCCGCGGCGTGGCCGCATTCGTCCGGGCCGGCGATCAAGAGCCGCCAGCCGACGGGGCGGACAGCTGCCCACGCATGCAAGAGGTCGAGGAGGCCCTTGATGGGATGGATTCGGGACAGGAACAGGGCCGTCATTGGGCCCCTGTTGGCTCTGGCTGGGTATTGATCCGGCACGGCTACCCCAAAGGGGATCACGGCGACCGGCTGCCGCAGCCCAAGAGCCCGGAGGTCGTCTCGCTCCCGCTCCGAAGTGACATGAAAAATATCGACCGCCGCGAGGGCCCGTCGTTGGTAGAGCGACCACGCCAGGCGCTTCCTGCCAGCGCGGTGAGCCATGGCTCGCGGGGCGAGCATGCCATGCGGACTGACCACCACGCGTATGCCGTGCGTCTCTCGTGCCTGCGACGCGATAATGCCAGAGTATTGCCAGATACCATGCTGATGCACGATGGCGGGCCGAAGCCCGGCGATCACTCGCGGCAGTTCGGGCGAGTAGGAGAACATCCGCGGTGGCCAGGATGAAACACGGACGCAGGTCGCCCTGCCTATAGCCTGCGGATCCCAAGCCTCATTCGGCGGCAGCAGGCCGATGAGCGATAGGTCGATCTCCGGCCGCGTGCTGAGCCCAGCCACCATGCCCTCAACGGCGGCTTGTACCCCGGCTGCCTCACGGCCCGTGGCACTCGTGACGTGCAGCACACGAATGGCGTCGCGGAAGGCCGCGGCATACGGCGGAATGGCGACATCTGAACCGCTCATGCCGTGGTTCGCCGCTGCCGTTTGACGACCTCGTAGATGTCCACGATGCGTTGCACCTGCGCCGCCGCGTCGAATCGCTGACTGGCGACCATTCGGGCAACTGCGCCCATGCTGGTCGTCACGGTGGGATCCGTCAGAAACCGCTCCATGGCCGTGGCTAGGGCGTGCGGATCGGCAGGCGGGACAAGCGCGCCTGTGTGACCGGACTCTATTAGGTCGCGTACACCGCTCAGGTTCGAACCAATCGCCGCCCTGCCAACGCTCGCCGCCTCGACGACCGGCCGGGCGAAATGCGGCCGAGTGGACGGAAACACCAGGAACTCGCAGGCAGCGATCACCGGAAGAATATCGTGCACAAACGATGAACGGCAAAAGATGCCGGCGAGATCGGGTTTCATAATTTCGCGATGCGCCCGTTCGTAGTCCCGTGCCAGCCCCAGTGCCGGAAGCAACGTGCGGGCGATTCTCGCCTTGAGAGATGTCGTTTCCGTCAACTCCATGCCCGGGGCCACGATCCGGAGCCTCGGAAACCGCGGCCGCAGTTCGCGGACCGCCGCAATGAGCGGGAAGATGCCCTTGATCTCGGAAAGCCCGCCAACATAGGCAACGGCACGATCCTCCGGCGTGAGGCCGAACCGCTCCCGCTCTCGCCGGATTGCAGCCGCATCGGGCTGAGAGTGGACGGGGACAACGTTATGCACGACTTGGCCCCGACGCCCTTGAACCCAGGCCTCCCGATCAGATTCGGAGAGGAAGATGATCTCGTCGGCTTCGTGCAAGAGGCGCTCGCGAAGGAACCGCCGCCGCATTCCAAAATAGCCCTGCACCGGTGACTCGCGCACGTGCCAGACGACTGGGACATCGCTACCGCGGAGGCCGGAAGCAACAAGCGCAAGCGTTACGCTGTTTAGGTGTATGAGATCGGGACGAAATTTGTGGATCATCCTGTGGATCGTCGCCATGCCGGCAAACTGCTTGGCGATTCCTCGGGCCTGATAGGCGCAAGCCTGCGGATCGCCAAGCCTAGCCCAGCCCGCCGTCGTGTGGCGAAAGAGCGGGATTTCCGGGGCATCGAAAACCTGTGCTCCGCAGGTCTCGTAAAGCGTCCGCACCTCGCGGTTCGGCTCCACCATCGCCACAGCAACATCGTGGTCAGCCGCCACCATACCTTCGACGAGGTAGCGGAGGCTGACCACCGATCCTCCTAGGCTGCCCGCGTGCTGGATATAGAGAAGCCGCATTTCAGGTATCACTGAGGAAGGGTTTGGTTCCGACGGCATACAAGGACTCATGCCGTCGGACTTCTACGTCGCGACTTGGGTCAAACTCGCGGATACGAGCATTCGGCAAGCCACAGATTCTCAGGAGGGCAACGACGTTGGCTTCGTCGAAGAGAAACCGATGCTCGCCTGACATGTGAGCGATGTGGTTTACTACGTCCATGGGGGTGCCTAGTTCGCAGTCGGGCGGACTCTTGATGTAACGGAACAACTCCGCTCGAAGCGACGCATCAGTGTATGACCGTACATACATCCCTCCGTTTGGGACGGCGAGGTTGAAGATGCCACCAGGCGTGAGCACTCTCACGCATTCGTTAACCAGTTGGCGAAGCTCTGGAAGTGGGAAGTGCTCCAAGACGTGCGAACTGTAGATCTCGGCTACCGAGCTTTCTGGTAACGGCAGTCGCCTTCGAAGGTCCCAATAGAACGTGGCCGAAGGCATAAGGTCGATCGTTAGCCATCCTGGCGGAGGGCTGATCATGCCCGGACCGAGCTCGATTCGCCGCGGTTCGGGATACGATAAGAACCGACGGCAGCGAAGCCGTGTTCGCACCTGCAAGAACATACGGCGAAATACACGATATGGCGGTAACAGAGTTCTCAGAATCAGGGGGGGGATCATCGGTTTCACTCGACTTGCAATGCTCACGTAAGCGAATCCTTTCCGGTATTAAGCGTGATGTGGTCGATCCAGGAGACCAATGACGTCGCGGCCCGCTCCGGCGTCAGTTGCCCGACCGCGGCATCGATCCGGTGCATCCATCCATCGCGATCCAGATCCGGCAGGGCCAGAACGGTATCGATCGCGGCAGCGATATCGGCCGGTTTATCCGACGCCGTGAAGTGGACAATGTCGTCGTAGCCCGGGCCGATTCCTGCTGTGCGGGTACTCACAATTGGCTTAAGGTACGACAGGTAATCGAGGAGCTTCGACGGGAAATTGGTGCGGTTGTCCTCGAATTCAAGCGGTCGCGGATTCACCAAGATATTGGCGGCCGCGGCTAACTCTGCCAACTCCTCCTCCGGCACCATTCCTAGGTCTTCGACACCGGGCGTCGTCACGCACGCCCTCGTGATGCCCGTATCAAGGCCCTTGCCCTGCCCGGTGATTACGAGTCGTACCCCCTTGGTCTTCAGCAGCGGCAGGGCGGCGATAAGCAGATCCAAACCGCCGGCCCGCGAGTGTGAGCCAGCGTAGAGGAGCAGCGGATGTTCTTCGCCCCGCGAGGCCGTGGTGGGTAAACGCCTCGGCACGACGGCGCCGGCGAGCAGATGCTTACGGGCTACTGGCGCGTGCTCAAACGCCCAGTGCGAGATGAAGGCCACGCCGAGGGCTAGGCTTGTGTCGCGAGTGAAGCGGCGCCAATCATCATCGAGCGGGTTGAAGCAATCTAGAACCAAAGGTATCCACGGAATAGATTCAAGTGTCGCGGCAGCGGCGACGCCCTGCATCCAAGGATCGGCATTGTAACTCACGATCACATCGGGCTGCTCCTCTCGAATCGCCGTGCATACCGCCTCGCGATAACTCTTGCAGAGCGATCTGTTCCTAAGACGGGCTATATTCGTGTAGCACAACTGCCGCGCATCCGAATCAATCGCTGCCGTGTGCGACCTGCTTGCGGAGCGAATTCGCAGCGGCCCCCATGGCCAAGTGCGATGTGGCTCGTGGCCGATCCAGCGGACTCGATGCCCTCCCAGCCGCAGTCCTCCGATGAACATCCGCTGCCACCGCATTGTCGCGGGATGAGGCGCGGTACCGCGGAGCAGATTCTCCGGAGACTGAAGTGGACCGGTCCAAAGGATGTTCACCCGATGGCCGCCACGATTGTCCAAGGCACTGGCGGAGGAGCGGTCTGCTCGCGTACCGACCTGACCACGTCGACGAAGTATCTGGCGATGCTGTGGGGCGAAAAATGCTTGGCATGCGAGCGAATCGAACAGCGTGCGTCCGCATTTGGTGGACCGGCGACGATTCGTTCACGTATCGCACGGGAGAGCGCGGCGGTGCTGCCCGACTGAAAAACGGAGCCCATGGTCGTCGTGGCGAGAAGGTCCGCTGCACCGCATGCATCGGAACATACGACGGGCGTGCCTGCAGCGAGGGCCTCGTTGACCACCACTCCCCAGCCGTCGAAGCGGCTAGGAAGAACAAGTAGATCGCAAGAAGCGAGCAACCCCCCAATTTCTCGGTTTGGCAGGGAGCCTCGCCAAGTCATTCGGCCCGCAAACCCCGCGGAATCAGCTCGCGCCCGTAGCGAGGACTCCAGCGGCCCGGCCCCGGCAACTTCGAATCTCCAAGGCAGGTCCGCCACGGTTTCAAGTGCCTGCAGGAGGAGATCGACTCCCTTGCGATGAATAACTTGGCCCACGAACGCGATGAGGAATGGTGGTGCCTCCCCCGTGGGCGGTACGTGCTTCACCGCGGCCGTCGCGGCCACGTATGCGAAGGGAAAGATTGCCTCGTGCCGAAAGCCCGCTGTGCGATACCAATCGACACCAAGGCTGCCCATGGCGAGGATCAACGGTAGTTTTTTGGCGTATCTCGCGGCATCGATGGAGGACCGCAACCGCCTGACGGCTCCTCGGACGCCATGGCCGTCATGTGCCTCCGAGATCAATCCTGACGTGGCATGCCGGGCGACTGCCTTTCGGAACATCGCCGACACGAACGGATGGCAATGAAGCCCTGAGAAGATGTGGAGCGTGTCAAATTGTTGCGTGTCGAAAAGGCGGGAAGACTCGGCTTCCCTTGCTCCAAGCAGCTTAATGCCTGCACCCGTGGGCTGAGACCATCCCAAGGCAATCCGATCAGCCGGCACGTCCTCCGCATGGACACACACCACGTCTGCGTCCGCAGCCTCCGGCAATGCTTCCAGAAACGGCATTTGGTGCATTGACGGGATAGGCTGCCAGAACACGTACCGCCGCGGCATGTGTGGCAAGCCCGTCATGAGCGACCCAGCATCGCTCGATCGGCGGCTGACAGCCAGCGCACCCGGCCAGCGTCGAAAGTCTCGTCCGGTGTCATATAAGGCCGGTCCCACTGGCGTTCGGGGTCAGCCCATACCTCGAATGCGTAGCCTGCATCGATGCACGGCACCTGCAGTGGTTCGAGCTGCACCAGGATCCGCAGTTTTCCTATCCCGGCCCCCACAAGACAAACCTCGGGGGCTTCGGCGAGCGATGTGAGGTCAAGCCTGTCCGCGAATGATTTGCTCGGTGAAATCGCAAGCCATTTAACTGACTCAGCGCCAATCGCAAGGAGCGAGCGTGTGATCGCCTCCCGCTTGGGGCCGATTGCGCAATGCACGACGAGTACGCGGCGGTCGGCGATCAGCTTCCGCATGGCAGGTCCGCGCACCAGTGCGTAGACGAAATAGAAAGGAACATAGTTTTTGAGCGATAGGCGATGCCCCCCCTCCCGGAGCCACGCGGCGAGTGCGGGGAAGTAGGCTTCCTGGAAAGGGGTTTTTCCGTAGGAGAGGTGGATGCCGAGGGTTCCCTTGCGAAGCAGTGTGCTGCAGTCGTCGGCGAGCATCGGTCGGTACGCGTGCCATTCGCGTGCTGTAAAAGTTCCCGACGACACGCCGGGAGATGTTGATGCATGAAAGCCGGTAAACATACGTCGCATTCGCCCAAGTGTCTGCCGGATGCCTCTGACGAGGCGGGGCAGGGGCGGAAGCCGCAGGCTCGGCGACTGCTGACCGAATAGGAAGAAAAACTCGCCATCGCTCATCCGGCAGACGGGCAGGAACCGCCTGCCCACGGCCTCCGCGACGTTGTCTGTAAACGAGTGAAACCAGTCATCGCAGACGCAGTTTGTGGGAGCGAGGACGCGGTCCGTCGGTCTGGCCTGCATGTGAAAGCCCGGTACTTCGAATGGAATCGAGTACGGCAGGATCCGGTACGGAACAGGTAGGCCCCACGAATCGAATGCCTTGTCGACAGCCGTTGTCACCCGCGAGGCACCACGTTCCATGCCAGTTCCGGCATTAGGTACCCCGGCCGCCTGTAGGTGTCCATGTATGTCATGTTGACGCCGTCGATCTGCATTAACTGCACGCCGATGGAAACGTCCTTGTGCACGATCCAGCGGTCGGGATCGATGCCGATCGAGGGGCTCACGACGTAGTCGCCCGGCATCAGTAGGTTGCCGGGGACCTGACACCGCGATGTGAACACGCCAAGGCGGCGCTCGTGCCGTCGCATGTCGTCGTCGAATGCGCGGAACAGAAGCGCACCGTCGTTGGCGATAAGGTCGAACCCGACGCGCAGGTTCCGCTCGACGACTGTCACTTCATACGTCATCTCGATCTCGAACGGCAGATGCGTGAAGAAGTTCCCTCGGTTGTCGTTTCCGAGCTGGAACACTCGGATGTCCAGCACCCGCAGGGCGGGATCGGGACGAAGCAACGCGAGTTGGGCGTGTACGGCAGTTGGCGACGACGCAGAAACCTCAATGAGGTATTTCTTGATCACCTCGTGCACGTTGCCCGTCAGCCAGACCTGCCCATTCTGGAGCGCCACGGCCGAGCGGCAGAGTTGGGCGCAGGCAGACATGTTATGGCTCACGAAGATGACCGTACGGCCCTCGTGGGCTACGTCCTGCATTTTGCCGAGGCATTTCTTTTGAAACTCGGCATCGCCGACCGCGAGCACCTCATCCACCAGCAGGATTTCGGTTTCCAGATGCGCTGCCACCGCAAATGCGAGCCGCGTGTGCATGCCGCTGGAATACCGCTTCACGGGCGTATCCACGAACGCCTCCACGCCCGAGAAGGCCACGATCTGGTCGAAGCTGCGGGCGATTTCACGCCGGCGCATGCCTAGGATCGCGCCATTGAGAAAGATATTCTCTCTGCCCGTGAGTTCAGGATGGAAGCCTGTACCCACCTCTAAGAGCGAGCCAACGCGGCCGTGCAGTTCGACGCGGCCCCTCGTGGGGGCGGTGATACGGGAGAGGATTTTGAGGAGGGTGCTCTTTCCGGCTCCGTTTCGACCGACGAGGGCGACCGTGTCACCCCGCTCGATCTCGAAGCCGACGTCACGGAGAGCCCAAAACTCGCCTCGCGCCGCCTGGGCCGGCTGTCTGCGGAAGACGCTGCCCAAGCGTGCGATCGAATCGCGGAGCGTTTCGTACGGGGCAGTGTTTTGGCCGAGCCAGTAGCGCTTTCCCAAGCCCTCGACGCGGATTACGGGATTCTTCATGTGTTGTGCACGGAGTCCGTCAGGCTATATCGGCGAATGTTGATTCGACTTTCTGGAAGTACTTCACGCCGGCCACGAGGACGACAGCGGCGCCCACCGCCCCCACCCCCATGGTCCGCACGTCGAGCGGCGTGCCGAGGACCGACCAGCGGAAGCCCTCCACCGCTGCAACCATAGGGTTTAGGGCCCAGACCAATCGCCACTTCTCAGGGACAATCGACGCGGGATAAGCCACGGGGCAGAGGAACAGGAGCATCTGGATCATAAACGGGATGATGTAGCGTACGTCGCGGTAACGGATTGCGCTGGCGGAGAGGAACGTCCCGGAACCGATGGTGAACGCTGCCGCGATCGCAACCACAAGCGGCAGGAATACGATGTTGGCCGACAGCGGTGTGTGGTAATACAGCATCAGTCCGACGAGAACGACCGAACTTACGATGGCGTCGAAGCCGGCGGTCACGATGCTTGCCAGCGGGATAAAGACGCGGGGAAAATAAACCTTCGTGAAAAGGCTTGTGCTGTTGACGAGGCTTAGCGATGCCTGGGAGACACTCGAGGAGAAGAACGTCCAGGGCAGCAGGCCCGCATAGCTGAAGAGCGCGTAGGGCATCCCGTCGGAGGGCAGGTTTGCCAGTTTTCCGAAGAACACGGTGAAAACGATCGCCGGCAGGAGCGGTTGAAGGAATGCCCAGGCTAGGCCGAGCGACGTTTGCTTGTAACGCACTGATACGTCGCGAAGCACGAGGTAGTAGAGCAGTTCCCGCTGTTCCCACATATCGGAAAGCCCGGGCGCATTGCCTGCGGAGGGCGTGATCACCGTCGCCATCTCCGGACCCGTTTTTCGCGGTTCGCACGCGGTCCTGAGTTGGCGTGGTAAATCGTGAAGTTTCATGTCGCCCCCATGTTCGAAAAAATCTCCACGAGTTGAGCCGCCATTGCCTTGGGCGTGTAAAGAGCCTGAGCCCTTGCAAGGCCCCGCACTGAGAAGTCCCGACGTTTCACTAGATTCATACGAAGCACGTTCAAGCAAGTAACTAGGGCGGACACATCGCCCTCAGGGAAGATAAGTCCAGCATCTCCGATTACCTCAGGGATTGCGCCGCTATTGGAGCCCACAACCGGAACACCCATAAGCATGGCCTCGGCGAGCACTACCCCGAACTGTTCTTTCCAAGAAGGCGTACTTAGCGAAGGAATTGCCAAGGCATCCATTCCGCCGTAATAAGCCGCCATCTCGGATCGGGGGACAAGTCCCGCAAAGTCTACGCGGCTTGTCAGTCCTAGTTCCGCAATCCGGCTTTCGAGTCGTGCACGATCAGGGCCGCCACCAACAAAGAGAAGTCGTGCTGTGCTCTCCATTCTCGCCCAAGCATCGACCAGGTCGAAGACGCCTTTCTCGGCGGCGATTCGCCCGACGAATCCGACCGTAAAAGGGGAGTGCCGAGTGGTTGTCTTCGGTGGATGACCTCCGTCGGCGGCAGCCGCACCCAAGGGATATGTGACTTCGATTCTTCCGCGGTAGCCGCGGCTTTTGAGCACATTGGCTGCATCGGTGCATGAAGCAAGAATGACATCGGAAGCTGCAAAGCTCGCGCATTCCCGCACACGATGACGCAGACGGTTCAGCGAATACGGAATGTTCTGGAGGCTGCAACTCATGGTCAGCGGCCACCGAGCGATTATTCGAGCGAGAAAAAGTGAATGAATTGTGGCAAACGAATTGAACTCTTGGGCGCAGACAATAATCCGAGGGCGGGACCTTCTGATTTCCGGAACTAAGTCACGATATCGTCCACATGTTCCTGTGGTTAAGCGAAGTGGAATAACTCGATACCCTTCTTTTTCTTCAGGTTTCACCCGAAACACTTCTGTGGCGCCGTATCGAGACTGAAGCCACGAGGCAGGACTGACAAGGGTTACATCGAAGCCATAGTCATCTGCAAGTGACTTGAAAACAGAGCGATTCTCCGGAACGACAAATGCCGAAGCGATAGCAAGAAGGCGAGTCATGGGCCCGTCTCGGAAAGCGATGTCATGTAATATTTCATGTGCTCTCGCGAGATTGTCTCCCAAGAGAAAAAATCCCGGGCTGCGAATGCGGCTTTTTCGAGTTCAGACTTCTTATCCGGATTCTCAAGAACTTCCTTGATTGCTGTGACTAACGCCGGAACATCACCGGGAGGCACGATAACAAGCGTCTGAGCCGAAATAATGCTGCCGAGCGGTTTTTGCGGCGTCGTTGTGATGAGTGCCCGTGCTTGAGAGAGTGCAGCCAGCATGCCGCCATGTCGCAGAGAGGCGCCCGCAGGATACGGCAGCACGATGGCATCGCATGCAAAGAGTGCATCCGCAACATCGGTTACGGGGAGATGTGAAGTCCAGCGAATGCGGGATTCAATGCCTAGGCTTTTCAGCTTTTCGCGTATCGAGTCGGGCACTTGATCGATTGCGCCTAGATTTCCCCGAGAGACGGTTTTTCCGACTAACAGCAACGTCACAAGGGGGAGGCGCGAGACTGCCTCAAAGAGAACTTCTAGGCCTAGGGCGGTGCCAAAATGACCTAGGAGGAAGTGGTCCGGCGGTACGTCGTAGCGAGCGCGAATATGGGCCCGAGTCTCGGCATTTTCGTCGGCCACTGGAATATTGCTTCCTATCGGAACTTGATAGGCGATTGCACCGAAACCCCGCAATGTATCCACGTCGGTGGTGTCGGCCGCAATGACAAGATCGGCATCTTTTGCCAGCCGACGAATCAGCCAGTCCATTAAGGCGTTCGCCTTTGGGAACAACGGTCGGCGGTTGATATCATGGAAAGTGACGGCGATACGACCCGGCCAGCGTTTCCAACGCAGATACAGCGGCAAAAGATATGCGGCAAGCCGGCAGTTTTGGTACATGCCCCCGTTGTGCTGTAGGTGAACCCATTGGGCGCCGGTGCTCTCGAGCGTGCGATGCAGCAACCCTAGCGTAAACCACGACCATGTGGGATACGCGGCTGCTATCGACGCGCGGCAATTCGAGTGCACACTCCCTTTCGGGACAAAAAGCGACACTCGAGCACCGCGGTCGATCAGGCTGTTAGCGAGCAGGGCCGTATAGTCCCCAATCCCTCCCTTGGTGGGCGGAAACTGATCGCTGACGATTAAAACGGAGGGCATTGCGTTTGGAACAAGCGTTTGTCCGAATTTAGACGGCATGCATGCTGGTGCAATATTCAGTTTTCGCTATTCTTTGGACTCGAACCAAGACTGATGTGCTCGTCAGGATATCACTAAAATGTTTCAACTTCGCACGAGACTCAAGAAAGTCCTTGCAAAAGTGGCGACGACACTTCTGTGGGGCGTGAGGCAGCAGATTTTTGAGGAACTTCTCAAAAATGATGCGATCAGACCGGATGCAAAGTACGATGCGATTATCCGTTTGAGTCATTCGTGTAACATCCAAGACCTCGCTGTAATGGGAAATCTTGGTCTGATCCGCGGGAGCGCACATGATGCATCGATTCTCAAGCACTACGCTCTCCACGGGTCATGGGCGTCGAGGACGATCCGGCCCCTGAATGATTTTTTTTCCCGACATGCCGGCGGTACCTACATCGACATCGGCGCGAACATCGGCCTCACCATTATTCCGATCGGACGCCGCTCCGGGGTGCGGTGCATCGGGATCGAGGCGGAGCCACGCAACTTTGCCTATCTGCGAGAGAACGTGGCCGTTGCCGGGGTGGGCCACAGTGTCACACTGAGAAACGTCGCCGTTTTTTCCCGTCATTCCACACTCGAGATGGAACTCGCCCCCTCGAATCTCGGCGATCATCGCATTCGTCCGCAGGTTGCCGCTGTCGCGCTCGAGGAGGAGCACCGGCGAAGCGTTGTGTTGGTTGCTGCCGAGAGCCTAGACACGATCATCTCTGGTGTAGATCCCGATTTTGCGTGCCTCGCCGCTCCGCTCGCGGTGAAAATAGACGTGCAGGGAGCAGAGCCCTTCGTTTTTGAGGGGGGCCAACGGCTCTTGGCCGCCGCGGGGTTGCTGATCGTCGAATACTCCCCCTACTGCATGGCCAGAATGCAGGCCGATCCGGAGCATATCCTGAAGTTTCTCAGTTCTCATTTCACGCATCTACGCATCGCACAGCAGGAGGAAGATGCCCCATCGGCTCCTATACCGATCAGAGATGCCATCGTGTATCTGCGTAGGTTCGCCGAGAACAACGCGGATCGGCCGTGCGAATATCTGGACATCATCGCGGAACGATAGCCCCATCGTGGGGATTCGCGAGGGCTGCGACTGCACCCCTAGGCATAAGGCCGACTCGACCGCGGCTCATTCCAGAATCCCGCACATTGAGTGAGGCCGAACCCGCTATGCCGGCTTCGGCATCCGCCAACGCGAAACCGAGCAAAAGGAAAATCAGGTACGACAAGCTGAGCAGGCTCAGAAAGTATGGGTTCATCACGAGCCCAGAAAGCAACGTTAGAACGAACACGATCGAACTGGAAGCCGGCCACGCCGCTGCTGATGAACGAATGTTTTTTCGGAGCTGCAGAAGAATAAGTCCGAAAAACATAAGTATCGGCATAAAGCCGATGATTCCAAAGATCCCCAATGTATCCGCGAGAAAACTGTGGCCACCGATGGCTCGATCGTCCGCTCCTGAAAAGCCATGGCCAAGCAACGGATTCTTCAAAAAGGTGTCGAGCGATGCCAGTAGAAGCGTGGTGCGATGACTCGATGCCGCCTCGAGAGCCGTGGCCATCTCATCGGGCGTGGCGCGGGAAAATATCCCGGTGATCAGTTGTGTGACCTTGGCAAACGCCTCGCCGACTGCCCCGCGCCCGCTCTGCCCTAACAGGGTTTGTCGGATCAGTTCGAACACCGCAAAGAATCCACTGCTAACCCCAACGTAGTACAGCCTCCAACTGATTGTTTTTACCGGGGCGTAGACCGCGAGCAGGATGATCGCGATGAATGCCATTGCCGTGGTAGCGCCGAAGCCCGCTAGCACGGCGACCGTGACAAACGTCAATTGGATGACAATCACGAACAGCCGCCAATAGCCGGAAAGAATCGGGTAAAGCCGTAATAGACCGATCGCGAAGAATAGCATCAGTGGCGCAAAATAAACGAAAGCGCCGACGTATACTGAGCCCGCGGTCAGATTATCAAGCCCTTGCGTCTGGGAATATTGCTCAGCACGTCCTAGCTGTTCGCGGGCACCGGCAATGAATCCTCGGGCGTCTTGGACGGCGAACAGCCAATACACGGCTGCAACGAAGAAAAGAAACCTACGCTGCCAGTCAAGGTGGCGAGCTAGCGTGTACCCGCAGAGCATGAATGGGAGAGAACGTATCAGGATCATCGGTGCGCTAGCCGTGGTGAACAGGCTCGAGAGCGTGTAATAACGGCCAATAAGCATGTTCGCGACCATGACGGCCTCGAAGGCGAGCAGCCACAAAACGGCTGGGCGAGAAACCAATCGAAAGAATCCGGCGGTGAAAGGCATCATTACGACCACCACTGTGCCCATGATCTTATAGCCGATATTGAGCCGCCACCAGAGTTGGTAGTGAGCGACTATTAACGTCAGAGCACAGGCGATCCAAAACGGGGGCAATGAGTTCGGAATCGACCGAGTAGCGGCACCAAAGGTGCCGAGTTGCCGACCGAACTTCAGCCCCGCTCTTGACGGCAACGATTGCAGGTAAGCGCTAGCCATCGCGTAGAGTTAGGCTTGGTAGTATTTTGCCGGCCGTTCGTGGATCGCGTTGCGGGTGTCGATGACCACGGTGCGATATTCACGGAAACAATGGTCGCGGTAGGCATCGTGATCGGTGCAAAGCACGATGGCATCAAAGTCATCTGAAATCGCCACTGCCCTTGTGCCGGCAAAGGCACCGTGTGTGCGGCCTGGACGGACCAAGGGAATGTAGGGGTCGTGATAAGAGATTTTGGCCCCAGCGTTTTCGAGCAATTCCCAGATTGCATAAGTTGGCGATTCGCGATCGTCGTCAACGTTTTTCTTGTAAGCAAGGCCAAGGAGGAGAATCTTAGCGCCTTGCACCGCTTTGCCTTGATCGTTCAACGCCTTCGCAATGCGAGTGAACACGTGCCTTGGCATGGCCGTGTTGATCTCCCCTGCCAGTTCTATGAAGCGGGCTGTGTGCCCAAACTCGCGGGCCTTCCAACTCAGGTAGAATGGGTCGATCGGGATGCAGTGCCCGCCCAAACCCGGACCTGGATAGAAAGGCATAAAACCAAAGGGCTTCGTGCTGGCAGCCGCTATTACTTCCCAGATGTTGATCCCCATTGACTCGTAGATGATCTTTAATTCATTCACGAGCGCGATGTTAACCGAGCGGAAGATGTTTTCGAGGAGCTTCGTGGCCTCCGCGACGTCACAACTCGATACCTCGACAACGCGGGGAACGATAGCCCCGTAAAGATCGGCCGCTTTCCGTAGGCATGCGGGGGTGAGGCCTCCGACCACCTTTGGAATTCGTTCGAGTGAAGTCGGATTTCCAGGGTCTTCCCGCTCTGGTGAGAAGGCGAGGTGGAAGTCATCGCCAGCACGGAGGCCCGACCCTTGTTCCAGACACTGCCTGAGTTCCAGCGATGTAGTGCCTGGATAGGTCGTCGACTCTAGAACGACGAGCATTCTTGGGCGGATGAAAGGAGCCAGTGCTGCTCCCGTGTCGAGCACATAGGAGAGATCTGGCGTTCGCTGCGGCGTGAGGGGCGTTGGAACACAAATGACAACCGCATCGACGGTGGCTGCATCCCGCATATCGGCCGTGGTGCGAAGCCGACCAGTCGCCATTGCTGCCTGAATCCGATCAACTGCGATATGCGAGAGATAAGACCGGCCAGCCCGAAGAGATTCAGCTTTGGCTGGGTCACGATCAATTCCAACAACCGTGTAGCCCGCTTTCACGAACGCCAGAGCCAGCGGAAGTCCAACGTATCCTAACCCCACGATGGCGACTGTTTTGGCGGCCGGTGATTCTGTCATACGAGGCTCTCCCGGCTGATGAGCTCGGCCACCTGACGCCGAAAGCATTGCGGTGAAAATTGTTGCACAGCCATTTCGCGGCCACGTTGGCCCATGGCATCGCGGTCATCGGCGGACAAATCGAATAACAGGGCTATTTTCGAGGCAAGTTTTTCCGGCGATGTTGGGTCGATCACGAATCCGGTGACGCTGTCGTTCACCGTTTCGGGACAGCCGCCGTGGGAACTTGTGATTACAGGACGCCCACAGGCCGCAGCCTCTGCATTCACGACCCCAAACCCCTCGCCAAAATTCTCGCCACCTCGCGACTCATATCGACTAGGAAAAGCAAACAAGTCACAAGTCTGATAGAGCCGAACGAGTTCGGCACGCGAAACGCGGCCGGCCAAAGAAACCCTGTCTTGCAACGCTAGCCGGGCAATGTGCCGGCGATGTTGATTCAGAAGATCACCGGAGCCGACAATGGTGAGATGGAGAGGCAAGTCTGGCCGATTTCGAGCAAGAATACCCATCGCTTCGATTAGCGTGTCATAGCCCTTATGCCACGAGTCAATGTCATGTCGCCCGACA
>Ga0114978_10000854_pt1 | contig 25528 bp, 19 predicted proteins | sample S_140212_EF_Meta_FD_87027 | JGI IMG/M metagenome (GOLD analysis project Ga0114978, IMG submission 87027) | Freshwater microbial communities from Lake Simoncouche, Canada to study carbon cycling - S_140212_EF_MetaG | ecosystem: Environmental > Aquatic > Freshwater > Lake | place: Lake...
ATCGGTCACGGTTGCCAAGCGAGAAAGAATCCAGCGATCCTCAATGGCCAAGTCCCCTCGCCCCGGCTCTGCGGGGAGAGGGTGAGGGTGAGGGGTCTTCCCGGCTTCGCTTCGCACGTTCCCGGCTTCGCTTCGCACGTTCCCGGCTTCGCTTCTATCGTTCCCGGCTTCGGTTTGCAAAACCCCGTCAGTGGTAGTTGGTTCCGTTGCAGTCGACAACGGAGAATCCAGGCCCTGTTGCAAATCACCCCTCACCCCCAGCCCCTCTCCCCGCAAAGCCGGGGCGAGGGGAGCCAGTGCAACGACCCCAGGGGTATAACCTTCCAGATTCATCATCGCGAACCGGGCGGCATTCCAGAGCTTATTACAGAAATTGCGCCCGTTTTCGAATCGCTCGATGACGATCCTCGCCACCAGTTCGCCTTCGTCCGGCAGGTAATTCGGTGTCGCATACTGCGACTCTTTCTTGCACTTCGAGCACTTGATCTTCGGCTTACCTGGCTTGAACTTCAGGTGATGCGGCTCTTGCGGAATGATCCCCTGGCAATGGGGACACTCGTACCCAAGAGGAAGTCGCACATCCTGCGTCTCGCCCGCAAACGAAGCGATGGTGAATCGCATGCCATCGCAGCCATACTTTTCGATCAGTTCGATCGGATCGACCCCGTTCCCCTTGGATTTCGACATGGTCTGTCCAAACCCATCCTGAATCTTCGGGTGAATACAAACATGTTTGAAGGGGACATCCCCCATGTTGTACAGACCCGTCAGCACCATGCGCGCCACCCACAGCGTGATGATGTCGCGTGAGGTGACCAGTACGCTTCCCGGATAAAAATAGGGCAGAACTTCATTCCGGCCGGTCGATGACGCATCCGCGTGTCCGTCAAGCGGCGGGTTGTGTTCTTGATCGGGCCATCCGAGTGTGGCATGGGGCCACAGCGCGGAACTGAACCAGGTGTCGAGAACGTCCTCATCTCGCTTGAAACCGGCCCGTTCGAGTTGGGTAATCCAGGCAGAATCATCGGTCGCTAGACAGGCTTGCAGCGTCGTTCCCCCCCCCGCAGTGGTCGTCGTGTGGACCGTCAATTCAATCTGATCCCGATCAAATCGGGGATCGCTCTCGAGTTGCTGCTTCAGCGCCGCGGCACTCGATTCATCGGGCTGATCAACGGACCAGACTGGAATACGATGCCCCCACCAAAGTTGCCGACTGATGCACCAGTCTCGCTTTTCACCCAGCCAATCCAGATACGAGGAGCGATAACGCTCGGGATAAAAGGTCACCCGATCGTCCAGAACCGCGTCGATCGCCGCCTGAGCCAGCGTCTCCATCTTCACGAACCATTGTTCCGACAGATACGGCTCGACAGGTGTTTTGGAACGATCACTGTGCTTGAGCGGAATCTTGCGATCTTCGACTTTTTCGAAATGCCCCAATGTTTCCATCTCGGCCACGACGGCGTCACGAGCCACCAGCCGGTCCAGACCCTGCCATTTCCCACCGTTTTCGTTCAGTGTCCCGTTCGAATTCAAAAGATTGATCGGCTCGCCCATCGCTTCTTGATTGCGGGTCCAGCAGGCGTAGTCATTCGGGTCATGTGCCGGTGTCACTTTCACACAGCCCGTACCGAGTGTCTTATCAGCCAGCAGCGCATCGGCAATGATTGGGATCAAACGCCCATTCACCGGGATCTGCACCCGTTTGCCAATCAGGTGGGTGTAACGTTCGTCGGTGGGATGAACGCAAACGGCGGTATCCCCGAGCATTGTTTCGGGTCGCGTGGTACTGAACGAAATCCGTTCTCCGGTCGGTTGTCCCGCCTCGTTGACCACCGGATAGTTCATCGTCCAGAAGTGGCCGTCGACCTCTTCCTCATAGACTTCGTCGTCCGCAACAGCTGTTTGTAGAAACGTATCCCAATTCACCAGCCGCTTGCCACGATAGATCAAACCGTCTTTGAACATCTTGAAGAACGTTTGCCGCACGGCGCGCGAACAGACTTCGTCCAGCGTGAACCGCACCCGCCGCCAGTCACAGCTCGCCCCAATGCTCTTCAGTTGGCTGAGAATCCGTTTCTCGTACGCATCTTTCCAGGTCCAGATCCGCTGCACCAAGGCTTCGCGGCCGATGTCGTGGCGAGTCAATCCCTCTTCCTCGAGCATCCGTTTTTCCACGACCGATTGCGTGGCAATCCCCGCATGATCGGTCCCTGGCATCCACAAGGCTTCATACCCCTGCATCCGCCGCCAACGCGTCAGCAAATCCTGCAATGTGCCGTTGAGTGCATGCCCCATGTGCAAGGCTCCCGTCACATTTGGCAACGGAATCATGATGACATGTGGGGGTTTGGGGTGAGGATCACCCGGCTGGGGAGCATTCGCATTAAAGTCACCACGCGACTCCCAATAAGGAAACCAGCGGGCTTCAGCGGCGGCGGGGTCATATTGCTTGGGGATTTCAGTCGTCATATCAGTTCAAGATGCCGAGAAAGTAATAGGGGTTAGCATTTGACTGGCGTCACAGGTCCAGTCGGCAAAAAAAGGTTGCGGTGGCGTTTCTGAGACCAGGCGAGATCTGCTGTAAAAACCATTTTTACAAGATTTCCCCAGCGGGAAATGTGAGTTCTCCCCCAGGAATCGAGCCGAATCGAGACCGTTTTGGCAGGCCCAAACACGGTTTGTAACACATACCGCTGTTCGTCGATCGACGGTTGCGAGAGCAGCTCGATGACGGAATCGTGAAGATTCACAATCACATAAATCGGAATCCCCTCGCTCGCATAAAGACGCTGTTTCGTTCGTCGGTCGGATAACAACGAACTGTACGCGACTTCGAAGACCGCAACAACATCCGCGGCATGGGGCAGACTCTCGGAAAAGTCATCCGGCTCGCCGCGAACCAGGCAACAATCGGGCTCGGGTTCGCTCGATTCACCGAGGATGATCGGACCCTGAACCTCCAGGAAAACGGATTTCCCGGCGACCCACTGTGACAAGACTGCCATCAATTTGTTCAAGGCACGCAGATGTCGAGGCCCGTGTGTGATGAGGCTTCCCAGCTCGTCCCGACGGTCCTTGTAAACCAGTGCCCCTTGAATCAATTCCATCGGATCCGCATCACTCAAAATTCCATCACGAATCATCTGCTGATATTGGTCAACGGTCAGTGATGCCAGATGCAACGGGATACCATCACGCAAGTCGTCAAGCAGACTGGTATTCATAAGTCACGCTCCCTCCAACTCGGCCCCGATGGAACACGAATCCACCCAGCTGCGCTGAGTCACAGACAAACAGGATGGCAGACAAATCAGGATGGCAGACCCATTCAGGACGATTTGATTTCCGTATCTTTATACAGCTTGTATTCCACGCTATCGACCAAGGCGAGCCAACTCGCCTCGATCACATTTTCACTGACACCGACGGTACTCCAAACATCGTCATGATCGCGACTCTCGATGACGACTCGCACGCGAGCCGCAGTCCCTTCGGCAGAATTAATCACCCGCACTTTGTAATCGACCAGTTGCATTTCGGCGAGGTTCGGGTACGCGACCGCCAGGGCTTTTCGCAGGGCGTTGTCGAGCGCATTCACCGGTCCGTCACCTTCGGCGACCACGTGTTCGATGTGCGAGTTCACCCGCAGCTTGACGGTCGCTTCCGTGATCGTTCCTTGGCCTGCCGTCGTTTCCACATTGACGCGGTAGTGCAATCGCTGGAATTTCGGCAGATAGACCCCAGCCTCTTTGCGGACCAGAAGATCAAATGAGGCTTCGGCCGCTTCGAACTGATAGCCCTGATTTTCCAGGTCGACGACACGTTCCAGAATCCGGGCCATCAATTCTTTATCATTTTCAATCTGATACTTCGTCGTCTTGGCAATGATGTTCGAGCGACCCGAAAGTTCACTCACCAGCACGCGCCGCTCATTGCCAACGGTTTCAGGCGGAATGTGCTCATAACTTGACGCCAGACGATTCACGGCGTGTACGTGCATGCCACCCTTATGAGCGAACGCACTGGTGCCGACAAACGCCTGAGTCGAACGAAAATTCATATTGGCAATTTCGTAGACATAACGAGACAGCTCGGTCAAATGAACCATCCCACCCGGCAAGAGGACATCGTGCCCCTTCTTCAGGCCGAGATTCCCCACCACGCTGATCAGGTCGACGTTACCGCAACGTTCACCAATCCCGTTAATCGTCCCCTGCACCTGAATCGCTCCGTGATCGACGGCGGTCAGCGAGTTGGCCACCGCCAGTTCACAATCGTTGTGGCAGTGAATCCCGACGGGAATCTTCAGGACCTTGCGTACGGCCTCGACCGCAGCAGCCACCTCTTCCGGCAAGCGTCCGCCGTTCGTATCGCACAGAACAATGATACTCGCCCCGGCATCTTGTGCCGCGACGACGGTTCTGATCGCGAATTCGGGGTTGGCTCGAAATCCATCAAAAAAATGTTCCGCATCATAGAAAACCTCGCGCCCTTCCGCTTTCAGAAAGGCGACCGAATCGCGAATCATGGCGAGATTTTCGGCCTCGTCCACGTTCAGCACTTCGGTGACATGCAAATCCCAGGTCTTCCCCACAATCGTGACCACCGGGGCCTGAGAATCTCGCAAGGCACACATGCCGACATCATCAGCGGCCGCACATCCTCGACGGCGAGTCATTCCAAAAGCAACGATCTTGGCGTGCTTGAGCGTCAGCTCGCGAGCTCGCAGGAAATACTCGGCGTCTTTTGGATTCGAAAGCGGATAGCCCCCTTCGATGTAATCGACACCGACTTCATCCAGCTTGGCGGTGATGAGCAATTTATCCTGCAGCGAGAAATTGACCCCTTCACCCTGGCTGCCATCCCGGAGTGTCGTATCGTAGATCTGGATTCTCGTCATGACTTCGCTTTCCGCGTTGGATTCAATAAAAAAAGCCCTCAGGTGCAACCTGAGGACTTGTGTTTTGTTCGTGACGTCACACCCCAAGGCTGCTTACCTGTCTCCAATAATCGAAATTGTCATCTTCCGCACGTCAATCGCGATGGATTTGAGGGATCGACGATCAAGAGTCAACAACGACATGGAAACCAAAAACCTTGAGGGGAGTTGCTTGCCGGAACCATCTAAGATTGTCGTTGATGATAGAGATTCATCGAACCGGCGTCAAATCGCCATATTGAGGTCCGGATTTGACGGGCAGTCTGTCAGTTTCCATGAATCTTATCAATTCGAAGCAGGCCGACCATTTCTTCGATCGACCACCGATCTTCCCTAGGATTGTGTGTTGAATTTCGAAAAAAGAGTGATATCCTCGATCGCGAGGTCGGTGAAGTGTGATATAAGTACGCCCGTCATGACGATCGGTTTTCGGGCGCACGCGACTTTTGGACGCAGGTGACAAGGGACATCCGTATGTCGCCTTCGGAATGGGTTGGTAGTTATGTCGTGTTTCCCACAGCCACTGCGCGGCATCAGGCGTGGAGTCTTTGCAGCAATAAGGCAAAAGAACTGTGGAAGCTGAGAAGTCATGCATTCAAACTGGCGTACTGGCCAGATGGATTGAGTGAATCACAGACCGACATGGATTGGGACTGGATCTCTGGTTATGAAAAATTGCGAATCGGTGAGCTGAGAATTGATGAGCCAATCAATGGCAAAGACAATATTTTTATCATTTTCTTTAAGGCAAACACAATTTTAGATGGTGAGCCATTTCCACGAATCTGGCTCCTGAGCGTGTTTGCGAAAAAGAGACAGGATTTTGGGCACGGACAGCTTGCGGCATTCAAGGGAATGCGAACTGTAATCGTTGATCGGGAATATGAGGGAACGGTTTAACGCTCTGGGAAGAGCACGATACGTGAAAGGAATTTCGATATGTCAAGTACTGTCTCTTTAACCGCAGCGAACTTGCGGCGAGGAGAGGCCACAATGGCCGCCTCAATGATTGGAGCATTCATGGAGTGCTCGCCAACAATTCAAGCCGTTGTCCTCGATATGATCGCAATCATCAATAGCGATGACTCAGATCCTGATGATGTGGATGCCGCTCTCAATACGTTGATTGAGGCGCTGTTTCACGAGAAAACGGCGCAAATTTGTGAGCAAGACGAAGCCCTCTTCAATAGTCCTCAATTGAAAGCTGCTGCTGAAGAGATTGAATCCGAGCATGCGCATTTCGCGACTCGGGTGAGACAGCTCATGGAAGAGAAAGGGGTGACGCAAGCGCAATTGGCTCACGAAGCAAATATCACGCAACCTGCGGTGTCGAATCTCCTCAATCGCCATGCCAGGCCGCAGCGTCGTACCGTGTCTCGATTTGCTGCGGCACTTGGAGTCAGTCCAGAAGAATTGTGGCCGACAAAACCGACTTCGGTTCCGGCGTCGCGCGAGTGATTTCCCATCTCGCCTGCACGGCTTTTTTGCATCGTATTCTCCAGATGACCTGTCTTCATTGCCGCCGCGTATTGCATATCGCAATCAGAAAGCCCACAAGAATGCCTCGCGACAAAGCACGTCAATCCCAGAAGACAAATGCCTGGTAGAAGATACTGATTCATGATTAAGGACTGATTTTTGTGAATTGAAACTGACCCACTACTCATTGAGCTACGGATTGGAAACGAAGGTGAGTTCCCTGTTGCGATTGTGAATCATCCCGATTTGGCGTACACCTGAACCGAGTGATTTGGTCAGGATTCCTGCTTGGGATTCCTGGTCTGGGACTCTGTCTGACTGCAACTCCGCTCAAGCTCTCGCTTTGGTCAAGGAACGCCTGGATGCCCTCGTCAATTGGTCGCCGCGATTTTCTGAAACTGGGTAGTGCCAGCATTGCTTTGTCCTCGGTGGTGGTGACACGACACCGACCACTGCTGGCCCAGCAACCGGTCACCGAATCGGGATTGATCGTCCGGACCGAGACCCCCTACAACGCCGAAACCGCGTTGGCAAAACTGAATGAACGCTGGCTGACACCGACCTCCTCCTTTTTCGTCCGCAGTCATGGAAACGTCCCGAAACTCGAACAAAAAGGCTTTACACTCACCCTGGAAGGACTCGTCAACCAGCCTCGTCAACTGAGTCTGGCGGAATTGACTGAGCGATTTGAGCTCGCGTCGGTGACCGCCACATTGACCTGCTCGGGAAATCGGCGGACCGAATTCAATCGGGTCAAAAAAGTCCCTGGTGTCCAGTGGGATGCTGGGGCGATTGGCAATGCCGAATGGCGAGGCGTTCGTCTCTCGGAAGTTCTGAAACGAGTCGGGGTCCAACCTGGCGCCAAACATGTCTGGTTCGAAGGACTCGATCAAATCACGGAAAAAGGGGAAACCTTCCCGTTCGGTGGCTCGATTCCCCTGGAAAAAGCGATGTCGGATACCGCGGCCGCTCCCGGATGCCTGCTCGCCACACTGATGAACGGCAAGCCGCTCACCCCCGAACACGGATTCCCGTTGCGGACGATCGTCCCCGGTTTCATCGGTGCTCGCAGCGTCAAATGGTTGTCCCGGATCACCGTCAGCGATCAACCCTCACCGAATCATTATCTGGCACACGCCTATAAACTGATCACGGAAGATACCCCCGAGGCCGTGCATGATGCCGCTCCGATTTACGAATATCCCCTGAATTCCATCATCTGCTCGCCATCACCCCAGACCGCAGTCGCCGGGGCCGCGCTCACGGTCAAAGGGATTGCCCTTCCCAGTGGTCGTATCGGCCAGGCGATCAAGCGTATCGAAGTCTCGACCGATGCAGGGGAGACCTGGCATCCCGCCAAAGTCACCTCGCCGGTGCGCGAGTTCTGCTGGGTTCACTGGGCGGCCGAAGTTCCCCTCACCCCCAAAACCGAAAGCCTGCTGGTGCGTGCCGTCAGTTCGGATGACGAATCGCAACCACGTGAAACCCCATGGAACCTCAAGGGGTATCAGTACAACGGCTGGCATCGAGTTACCGTGAAGCCGGCGAGCTGAGGTAAATCGGATTCGACAGAATCCAGATCCGGTCTTCCCCACCCAGTTTCAACCAAAGCTCTACCCGGTAGTTTCCGGGGGTGGTCGCATTCGCGGTGAACGTGGCTCCGTCTGTTTGAAGAATGATTTCTCCGTTCCGAATCAGTCTCCAGCGCGCGGGTAGTGGGGACACACCTGTCAGCGTCAGCCCCTCGTTCCAGGCCAATTGGCTTCCCATCTCGAACCGCGATTCACCCGACCGCAGCGCGTAATCAAAACCAGTGGCGTCGGCCATCCAGTCAAACGCCACGAAGGCCCGACCATGATTCAGGGCATCCCAGACCGCAGGCTGGGAAAGTTCGGTCAATAACAAATGAGTTCCGACGTGCCGCAGACTGTTTTCATAGGGGTCGAGTCGCATCTGAAAGAGTGTCGTGCCGACTTTGGCGTCGGCGGGGATTGGCTGCAGAATCGCGAACGCTTTTTTTTCCAAAAGCAGTAATTGCTCACCCAGCCCATCTTCCACGCGAACTTGATCGTCGTCTGCCAAGCGAACAGTCAGGCCAATATTCTGATGCGCATCATTCGCGGAAACACCGGTGTGCGGAGCCTGTTGGCATAACTGGTCCCAACGCTTGAGATAATCCGCTGGGTAATCCTGCAGCGACGAGAGCGCCTCTTGCGGATATCGCTGATACATCTCTCCCGCTTTCAGCAGCCAGAGCGGGTTTTTCATCGAGCCGAGCAAACGTTTTTCGTCTTTGACATCCGCGTGCGTGTTATAGATTTCGACCCCCGTCAGTCCCTGAATTTCCCAATCCATCCGCTCTTCGAGATGCGACAGAAAAGTGAGTCCCTCGCGGCCACGAACAATCTCTGACAACTCTTGTGCCTTGGCGGTGGTGAACTCTTTGATGCTTTGTCGGGGATAAACCAGCATCCCCGTCGATTCTGCGCCAGGAATCAGCAAAACCCCCTCTTTCAGCCCCTGGTGCCCATCCAGCCAGACGTCATAATGAGCAGCTGGATGTTCCGTGAACATCAAAATGTCGGTTCCCGCCGCTTTGGCGGCTGCCACAATGTCATCGATCTTGCCGCGACTATCATGCGAGAAGGCCGAATGGACATGCAGATTGGCTCGGTATTCACGCAGCGGTCCGGACCGGGTGAGTCCCTTTCGTTCCTGCTGAAACCGCAACACATCCTTGTGCGTCGCTTCCAGTCGCTCGGGGGTCAACCGGTCGATCGCATCCAGGGCCTCGGCAATCCCGCAGCCGAATCCCGCGAGCACGACTGCCAGCAGGAAACCCTGTAAAAACCGGCTTCGAGACCAGCGGTCAGCGGCATTCGAAGTCGGAAGACGCGATTGGCGAGAGGGGTTTGGGCAAGTCTGACGGGACAACGGCATCATGGCTCCATGTGCTGACAGGTGGTCGACGCGATGATTTTGACGAGTGTAGGAACGTATCATGTTGTTGCTTGTGGTCTTTCAAGTTGATCCAGTCGCGATTGCATCAGATCCGCCACAGCCATTGAATCCGGGTGAGCTTGACCTCGCAAGGCCGCAATCACTTTTGTTTTACGCTCAACCGGATGATTCTGACTCATCTTCCACTTCCCCTCAATCCGCTCGATCTCGATCCGAAAACCAACAATCTGCGAGACCATTCGTTCAGCGAACTTGGTAGAGGGATCGAATGACCACGGATCAGGCAGCGACCGTTCATAAAAGTCGGTCATCCGCGACACAATCCGAGCGACACTGGGTGCGTCATCGATCCGCTGCAGGATTCCCGTCACATGCACCGCGACATAGTTCCAGGTCGGCACGACATGTTCCGCTTCGTACCAACGTGGGGAAACATAAGTATGAGGTCCGGAAAAGATCGCCAGCACCCGTTGGCCGTCTCCCTGATCAGACTGCGGATTGGCCAAGGCAAAATGCCCGATCAGTGTCCCTTGAGGTCCCGAATCACGATCCAATAATAGTGGTAAATGCGTGGCGAAGGGGGCGTCTGCTCCGGTCGAAACGAGCACTCCAAAACTGTGCTGTTCGATGAAATCGTGCAAGATTTTCAGGTCGGTTTCGTGAAATGCGGCCGGAAGATACATCAGAGAGTTTCCTCGCCCCTTGGAAGAGGTTCATCAGAGAAAAATAAGATCACCCCAAACAAGACGGCGACGGGGGCAATCTGCATCAGAAAACGATGACTGGAACCGCCGATATGTTCGTCGAGTTGCGCGGGGGCCAGCATTCCTGCCAACAGCAACGCGGCGAGTGATCCCACAATGTCCAGCAGGAACAGCAACAGCGGCGGTTGCAACACGCGCCACGGACGACAGGCGATCGCGGCCAGCATCAACCACCATTGCAGACCCCATTCACGCCATTCCCAGAACATGCGGCGAATCAGGTGCGGGACGGACCACTTGAGTGTCTCGAGACGGCTGACCAGCAAGTCTACGGTCATTCTGCCAAAATAGTTCATTTCCGTCGTGTTCGGCAAACTGCGGCGATGAATCAGCCACGGGATCATCAGCGTACTGGCAGCCGCCACAAACAAGACCATTCCGAACAACGCACGACGCAACTGTTCGCGACTTCGCAGAAAACCGATCAGGAACAACCCCAAAATTGCGCCGTTAATCATCAGGTAGGCAATCCCCTCATCCTTGGTGAATGCCGCCAAGGCTCCGCAGAGACCCGCCAATAACATTGATCCGATCGCCGGTCGCTGCGACGATTTTCGTGATAAGGTTTCCCAGAGGTAGAGCAGGCTTAACCCATGATAACAGGCAGTGGGGGCATCGGCCTGACCACAGAGAAAACCGTATTCATACGGCATTAATACCGGAATCGTCGCCATCAGCAACGCCCCCAGCCAAGCCTGGGCACAAGTCAGATGTCGTTGCAATACCCCAGCGGTGGTCAGCACCAATCCACAATACAGTGCGGTAAAAATGAGCTTCGACCAGCGATCATCAACCCGCCCCAGCAAGGCATACACGTTCTGTTCCGCCAGCGGCAACAGTAGCGGATAATGGGGGTGATACTGCACAAAATCGGCATGCCGCAAGGCCGGGCTGTCGATCGATCGGTCTTCAAACAGCACCCGCGCCTTCAACGCGAAGATGGCCCGTTCATCCCAAAGCTTTTGCGGTGTCTGCAAGGTTTGCAACAGAGCCAGAACCATCAGGATCGCAATCAGCGACTGGCATGTCCGACAGACCGCACGTTGCTGTTTCCCCAAGTCCTCGCCAATTGGCTTCGTTCGCCCCTGTTGCCACCCGTATTCCCGCCCCTGTTGCCACCACAGTCGAACTTCCTGCCACAAGATCGGCCCGCCGGTGGCGAATCCCGCCAGTGCGAGCACCCCACTGGGGACGATCCCCAGTTCCCCGCCGGAAAGCGACCAGACCAACAGAAACCAGGCCGTCAGTCCGACACCAAACAGCAATCCCAGCCCCAACAGTTCGGCAAGGGGAATCGAGTTCGATCGGGTCTCGTCAGCAACTTGCGGGGGCACCGTCGACGGACTGTTCAGGCGCAAGACCGACTTCGCCACAAAGACGCCAAACAGCGATTGCCCAATCAAACCCAATATCAGGCAAAAAAGTTCCGTAACCACGATCACGGGTCCACCTTTCGTAACCGAACCAGGTACGGCGGAATCAGACTCGGGTTTTTAGTCGTTCGCCTCACAAAGGCGACCCAGGCGGTGTCACTCAGCACCTGCGTCTGATCAACCAGATCGGGATGTTCAAAGTATTCCAGCCTGTAATCATGTGGCATCTGGACGAGATCCTCAGCAGTCAAATCTTCCAGCCGAAACGCGGCCAGCTTTCGCTGCTGATCTTTGAGTGGAATCACATGTTCACTGTCGGGATGCATGCGGTGCAGCAAGAATCTGGGTCGCAGGTAATACGACAGAAAAAACAACTTCTGATCGCTCGCCACCAGGATTCGAGCGGTCGGTGGTGTCGCCTCACGCAGATAGCGAATCACCAATCGGTTGGAATCGCTGATATTTGGCAAGACCTCTTCGCCGGAATGAAAACGAAAATAAGGCCAGTCATGTCCCCGCAATCCGAGGCCGTGAACCGCATGCGCCAACCAGAGAACGCCCCAGGCGACGAGCAAACCACGCAACCCATAAGTTCTCAGACTCGCCAACAAAGAGACCCGTCCGGTCGATCGGGACTCAACCGCTAATCGCGTGATGGCAGCCAACCCTCGGATCAGCTCGATCCCGTAGGCCTCCCACGCCGCCAGGTGACTGCCAATCGACCAGCAGATCCACAACCACAGCGGGGCCACAATCCGACCCAGCCAGACAAAGAAATCGGCCTGACCAATCGCTTCAAATCGATCAAACGTCCCTTGTCCCGCACGGTCAAACGCCCATTGCTCGATCACTTCGATCGGGACAATCCAGCAGAAGGCCGCAACCAGCAATGCGGCCACGGCCAACAACAGGTTCATCACCAACAGGCACCATCCACCATGTGCCGTTTTTCGTGGGGTCGTTTGAGAGCCCGGTTTCGCCATATTCACGGTGACTGACCAATCCATGATCCAGGGGAAACCACACCCACCACCATAACAGCGGAACCAGCAGCGGAACCAGCAGCAGCCCTCATACCAATCCCCGCTTTTTACGCAAAAACCATTCGAGACTCATCACACCCACAAACGCCAGCAGCAGCCACCAATTGTCCCACAGGGTGATCACTTGAATTCGAGTCAACGCATTAAAGCGGGTTTCTTTGAGCTGTTCCCACAACTTGCCTAGGTCTTCCGGATTCAACGAACGTCCCCCGGTGAGTGCCGCGAGCTCTTTCAAAAAATCAGGATCCGCACTGGGTTGGTCAAGCTCCAGATCGCGTGCATCGACAATGAAGCGGGTATAAGCCGTGTCCGGCAGGGCCGAACCATTCCGGTTTGCCGTGACCCGCACCCAGTAGTCGCCAGGATCCGAGGTTTGCGATACTTCTGCCGAATGCTCGTCATTCGCCCGACGAGGTGTCGGGGTCTCGATAACTCCATCAGGTTTGGTCAACTCAATTTGAAACTCGGCATCGTTCAGCGGTTGCTTATCCGCGCCACGAGCTCCAAACGCCAATGTTGCTGTCCCCCCCGGCGCATAATTGCGCGGCTCAACTTTGACCCAGACCGGCTGGTCTGTATCCGCCTCTTTCCTGGCCAGCCACAAAATCATCTGTCGCCAGAATCGCTGATGAAATTCGGTTTTCCCATCCTGACACCACAACCAGGTCGTATCCACCCCCAGCGCCGCAACACGTGCCCGGCCAACGTCGTTCACCAGGAGCAAGGGTTGTTTATCCGCCGTCTCGGCCCAAATCCGGACCAGCTCATTCGATGGACGTAAACGGTTGGCACCCGCCAGTGCCGGCAAATCCAGCCAAAGGGTCCGGTTCTGATCGCCACTCCCCAACTGCATCACGTATTCTTTCAACCCACGCTCGGTCGGAACCAGTTTCACATCGCCGAGCAGCTGCGCGGTCTCGTTAATTTTTCCCGCAGGACGAAACTCGGCCTCGTCCAGTTTCACGGGGAGCCAATCGGCGAGTGGTGAGGTGGCGTATCCACCGGGGGCAAAATTCTGCAGACCCCCGATCATCAGCAGTCCAGCCCCCTCTTCCACGCGAGCCGCCAGTTGCTTGAGCATCTCGAAACCGAACCATTCGGCCCGGACATCGCCGATGATGAACACGTCGTAACGTCCCCGCTCGAACCACGTCCGGTCGAGGTTTGATTGCCCAGAAAATTTTCCGGTCCGAACTTCCTGAAAATCAAGTTGAATTTTGTCTTCGCCATTCACCATCCGAATGCGGCTTTGCTCGGGCCTCGCCTGATCAAAATAGGCGACGTTCAGCCCCCCCTTTTTTACCGTGACGATGGTCTCGCGGCGGTTATTTCTCGTTAACAGTTCGTGTTCGATCGGTTCAACCTCAACCGCAATTTTCAGTTCGCCCGAACTGCTGGGGACAAACGACAGGTCGACGGTGATGGTTTCCGCATCCCCCTTGATCTCGTACTCGCGGACCGTTCTCGCCTGCTGAGTGGCGGGGGCCGGCCTCAGCTCGCCCGATTGGTTGAGTCGTTTTCCGGTTCGATCTTCGAGCAGCACACGAACACGCACCTTTTTGCCATTAGCACCCGATGTCCTCAGCTTGCAACTGACCGGAACAATCTTCTTTTCAAAGACAATCGGATCGACTCGCAAGTCTTCCACGGCGACATCCAGCGTCGATGTCGACAGCGAAGAAGTTCCATAAACCACCGCATAAATGGGAATCTGACTGTCACCCAATTTCCTCGCTGCCGTAAAGGGATCCGCATCGAACGGAGGAACCGCTCGCTGTGCTCCGTCGGTGAGCAGCACGATTCCCAGCGACCGATGATCTCGCATTTCCTGCAGGACCTTTTCGAAAACCTGGCCAAACGCAGTCTGATCGCCGACCCCCTCGGTCAGTGCCGGATCATGCGGGACGAGATCACGGGCAAAATCGAATTGGCGCACTTCCACTTGCTTGCCCAATTCCTTCCATTTCGATTCGTACTTCGCCAGATCGGTTTGAACTCCCTGAAATCGGGTGACGCCCCCGGGCAGATCTGACGTGTTCATGCTGCGGCTGACATCCGACAACACCAGCAGTTGAACCGGATTTTCATCCGTGTCCGATTTCTGAATTGCCGGCCGAAACATGGCAAATGTCAAAAGCAGAACGGCCAGCAACCGAAGCCCTAGTAATTGTCGAGCTTGCCAGGAAGGCAAACGCTTCCCCTGGCTGCGATAAGTCACCAGCGCAAGTACGACCAGACCCAGGCTGGTGAGGATCACCAGCGGCCAGGACCAGATCGGCTCGAAAAAGAGTGACATCAGGTGTTTACGCCGTTGCGATAATCAGGATGAGGGATCAGGACCCGTGCTGGATGACGAGTTTCAACAAGAATCTAACCGAATCCGAGGTGCACTTCGATTCAGTGACGGCAATCGGGGGGGATTTTTCTGTGGTAAAATCCTGTCGCTTTGCATTCGCTGCAGGATATGCTGGCGGGTAGAGTCATCACAATTGTTTGGCGTGCCGGTTGAAAACAGAAAGCGCAAATCATGACTGAGGAAATCGTCACCATCGCCAAGGGTCAGTCATTGCCAGAAGCCGAGGCCTGCAAGCTGCGATTGGAATCCGAGGGTTTCACCGTGTTCCTCACAGATGCCGAAACCATTCGCACCGATTGGGCACTCTCGAATGCCATCGGTGGAATCAAGGTTCAGGTCCCCAGCACCCAGGTCGAGGCGGCGACAGAGCTCTTGAAACAAATTCGACAGCAACACGCGCTGCAGGCGGCACACGTCGGTGAAGACTTTTGTTTGTCGTGCGGGGCCGTGATGTTAATAGACCAGTCAAAATGTGACGCCTGTGGTTGGTCGTATAATGCGGTCCCCGATGCGGCAGACCCAGGCTCGGCTGCAGAGGACGCTGCAGAGGAAGTGATCTCCGAGTGATCCGTGATTTCCGAGTGATCAAGGGAAGGACTCAGGCCATGAGGGTCATTGACAATTTCATCCGCGACAGACTCCCCCTTCCCCGGTGGAAACAGCGGAGCGGGCTTTCCCGTTTGAGTCGCCAGGGGGCTGAGTTCGTCCGCGGTTTTCGCGTCAGATTTCTCTGGAGCTGGCTCGTTGCGGTCGTCATCGCTCACGGCTGGGGAAACACCCTGTTGGCCGCAGAAAATGTCTGGTCGGTGCAAAAGCTGAACGATAATAAGCCGTGGGACAAATTTGTCGATTCGCCGATTGCCATCCACGTCGAAGGCCGGATTGGCAGCTTCGGTGGTGGGCAATTGCGGCTCTTGCGCTGTGACGCTAAGTTCATCGTCGACAATGCCAAGCTCCGCTCGATCTCGCCCAAGGCAACGATCGAGCTGAAAGGTCGCTTCCGGAAAGAAGCGGGGAAACTCGAATTCATCGTCGATGACCTGAAGGTCGTGCAGGGGTATGCCGAGCAATTCGAGTCGCGCATGTCCAAACTGAATCGAGCAACCGCCAGCGAATGGAGAGAACTTGGCGAATGGATCGACCGAATCAGCCGGTTTTATGCCGACGAGGAATTGACGAAGAAGGCCAATCTCGCCTTCGCCAAATCGGTCGAAATCGAATACGAATCGTTGAAGCCGACAGATGCGGAAGGTCGTTTCTCTCTGGCGCAAAAAATCCTCGACTGGAAACTCCCGCAACGACGACACCGAGAACTGATCCACGAGGGATTGCGAATTCAATGGCAAGTCCTGCAAAAAGCAGAACCCGCCAATCCCGCGGCCTGGGGAAAATTCGCCAGTATTCTGACCGAGAAGCTCACCGGAACAACCGAACCACTCGCCAAAATCCCCGCAAATTTGCAGGAAGTCTACGAACAGGATCCCGTCGCAACCTATCGCAAAGCGAACGATGACCTGCGAGCTCAATTGCATCGCCTCTTTTTTGTCGCGGTGACCCGCAAGCGATTGCTGTATGGCGCCAAATCCGATGGACGCAATGGCGATGCCATCGCCGACGAAATCGAACAACAGATTCCCGAGGAATTGGTACAAGCTCAGCGGCAGCGCGAATTACAGCTGATTTACCGCGTGGCACACGTCGCGACCGCACCCCGCAGCGAAGTCGAGAATCTGTCAGCAGCCTTACGCGACCGGGGAAAACTCGATCAGGCCCAACAGGTGCTCATCGAATGGATCAAATCGCATGAACTCCGATTGAAGGGGGATGGCGTGGTCGGCCTGCTGCAGTTGGCGGACGAATATCTCGGGCTGTTGGGGAATGAAAGCGTTGCGGTGGAATATCTCAGAGATGCCTATCGCCTCGATCCGACGTATGATGAAGTCAAAACCAAACTGACATCGCTCGGCTATCAATGGCAAAACAGCCGCTGGCAGAAGGCCACTCCTGGTAAGCCACTCAACGTCGTCCCAGGCCCCCAGTCACCCGCAGGAATCCAATTTGGAATGACGGCCACCGACCTGCGAACGATGATGGGTGGCCCCGATTCGCTGACGCGTGCAATCACCTCCCGAGGGATCACCGAAGTCTGGAGCTACGGTCCGATCGGTGGCTCGCGACTCGTGGTACGACTCGAACAAAAAGGACGCGACGCAGATCCGAAGGTGACTGCCGTTGCAAATCCGCAGTGAGTGGTTCACCATCATTCACAAACCCTTTGATGGATCTGACTCAGCAAGGACCCCCTGACATGCCTGACCCCGCCCTCTTGCCCAGACGCGACTTTCTCTCGTGGTCAGCCCATGGATTGACTGCAACCGCCGTATTGGACCTGTTGTCACGTCAGCAAGGACTGCTGGGGGCGACGATCCCGAGCGAGGCGGCAGATCCCCCGCCGCACCTCCCCCCCAAGTGTAAACGGGTGATTCACCTGTACATGTGTGGTGGCTTAAGTCATCTCGATTCGTTCGACTACAAACCCTCGCTCGAAAAATACCATGGTAAACCCCTACCCGGTTCAGAAACCCCCGAAACATTTTTTGGCAAAATTGGCTTGCTGCGCAAGAACGACTGGAACTTTCAGCAGCGTGGCGAAAGCGGCCTGTGGATTTCCGACCTGTTCCCGCATTTGGCCAGCGTTGCGGACGAATTGACAGTGATTCGCTCAATGGCCGCAGACTCGGCCAACCACACCCCCGCCACCTTTCAGGCCAATACCGGCTTCCGGCTCAACGGATTTCCGGTGTTAGGCTCGTGGATGTCGTATGGACTTGGCTGCGAAACCGACGAACTTCCCGCCTATGTCGTTTTGCCTGACCCCCGAGGTCTACCCGCAGGAGGAACAATCAACTGGTCAAACGGTTTTCTCCCCGCTCGTTATCAGGGAGTTGCCTTTCGAACCAAGGGACAGCCGATCGATGATCTGTTTCCCGCACTCCCCGCCGGTAGCGTTGCCGGCCCAGGTTCGCTCGCGTTTGATCGCCACAGCGAACTGGCAACCCGTGATTTTATCGCGGCCTTGAATGAACATCATCAGTTGTCGCGACCGGAAAGTGATCTGGTCGCGCGGATGAAAAGTTATGAACTCGCCGCCAAAATGCAGCTCTCTGTTCCGCACGTGACCGACTTGACAGGAGAAACCGCCGCCACCCAGTCCCAGTACGGATTAAACCGTGAAGAGACTGCCGACTTTGGACGCAGCTGCCTGCTGGCCCGCAGATTGCTCGAACAAGGGGTCCGATTTGTCCAGTTATTCGCCGGTGGTTCATTCGGATCGCCGCGAATCAATTGGGACGGCCACGAAGATATGAAAGAAAACCACGCGCAAGAAGCACTCCGCGTTGATCAGCCCATTGCCGCGTTACTCAGCGACCTGCGTCAGCGGGGAATGCTCGAAGATACCTTAGTATTATTTACAACCGAATTTGGCAGAACTCCCTTTGCCCAATCGGAAGCCAATGTTTTGGGAAGTGGTCGCGACCATAATATGTACGGCTTCAGTGTCTGGATGGCGGGTGGGGGCTTAAAGCACGGGACCAGCTATGGTGCGACGGATGAAATCGGCTGGAAAGCGGTCGAAAACCCCGTGACCTGGCCCGATTTTCACGCGACCGTGCTCCATCTGCTCGGTATCGATCATGAACGACTCAAGTACTATCACAACGGAATCGAACGCCGATTAACCAACGTTCACGGACAAGTCGTTCGTGATGTACTCGGGTAAAATGCGTATCCCGTCATCCCCTGGCGGCAACGGTCTGGCGGCAACGAATTGACGTTAGATCAACTCGAAATGTCTCGAGATTTGAGCTTGAAAAATTATTCCTCCGGGTCGTTCCTCCCACGAATGACCCCGGACTTGTGGAAGTAGAAATCATTCATGGCGAAATGTGACCTTGGTTATTTGTGTGAAGTGTGTGGTGCGGAAGTCGAAGACATCACGCAAAGCGATCTCTACTTGCGGTTTGTGCTGGGGGAAGTCGAGGCGCGGTATTTGATGACGGCCAAAGAGCGTCACCTCCGCTGTAATCCGATCGTCTCACAGTTCATCGTCGACCCCGGTTTTAAACCACCGATTGTCGAGGGACCGTTCGATAAACGCCTGCTCGATTCGGCGGAAGTGGCCCAGCGCGAAGAACGGACCACACGGGCCTGGCGCCGTCTGCAGGAAGTCCGCGCACTGGGATTACCGATTAGCGCTTATCCCCTCGATCGGATGGATGATTAAGCGATCAGAAGATTCCCGTTCATTGGAATCACGATTTCCGGTTCAACAACAAACCCAGTGCGCGGCTGTGAGTTTTCAGTTTTGGGGTTTGGGGTTTGGGGTTTTGTCCCCTCCTATTCGCGTTATTCGTCTTATTCGTGGTTCACAATCTTCGCATTTTCTGAACAGGGATTGACTCACGAATCGAACGCAGTATCCAAGGAATTTGCCTCAAGGCTTCGGAAAGAAGGGGACCATGAAGCCGGTCGACACCGAGTCGTCCGATCGTCATGGCCGTCAAAGGAAACGGTTCAGGAATCCAAGTCGTCCTGTTTGCTGTAGAATAAGGGATTTACACCTCGCGCACTCGGTTCGTGATTGAACCAGAATTCGCGCCGGCCGAGTTTTGTGTTGTGAACGTGGATTATTTTTCTGGCGAGTGGTTTTGTCGGGCTTCGTCCAGTTTCGCAATCTTGGCAACGCGGCGCGCATGACGTCCCCCTTCAAAGGGGGTCTCCAGCCAGATTTTGATGATTCGCGGTGCCACTTCAGCACCAAACAGGTTGATCGACAAGCAAAGCACGTTCGAGTCATTGTGGCTGCGGCTGATCTGAGCTGACAGATCATCATGGCAGAGCGCCGCACGAACGCCGGGAAATTTATTGGCGACGATATTCATCCCAATTCCTGTCCCACCAATCAGAATCGCCCGATCAACTTCACCACAGGCCACCGCCTGAGCTGCCTTGGCCGCAAAGTCGGGATAATCACACATGTCATCCGTGGCAGGGCCGAAATCGAGGGCTTCGTGCTGTAACTGACGGACTTCTGCCAGGATCCGGTCTTTAGCCTTGAAGCCACGATGTTCACTCGCAACGGCGATTTTCATAGTTTTTTTGAATTCAATCGTGGTAGAGCAGAAGATATTCATCTTGTTTTTTCTCGCCCTGTATTGTACCCGGCCAGAGCAAATTCCGGCAGTCTGGGAACGATTCGGGCGTTTTTCTGCCAGCCGAAGGTTTGTTTTTTGCGGTGCGAATCCCCTATTTGACACCGTTTCAAGACGGGGAACTAGGAAAAGCGCTCCCCCGCCCCGCCACCTTTGGCCCATCGAGCGAGCTCACGTGGTGGTTTCCCTAAGGCTGCCGCCACGATCGCCCCAGAAAAACAATCTCAACGCGGACCAAATCTTGGAGGGGCACGGCCAATCTGCGATAATGCTCGTGGACTTCGATCCTAAAAACAAATTGAAAAACGGGGACTGGCTCCGCCTGAAATCAAAAAACGCCTTAATTTGTACATAGCTCAAGGTGCCTGTCCCCGTTTTTCAGCGTCATCTCAAAAGGTGAAAAACGGGGACTGGCTCCGACCGAACTCAAAAAACGCCTCCAGTTATACATAGTTCAAGGTGCCTGTCCCCGTTTTTCAACGTCATCTCAAAAAGGAAATCAAATCTTGCAAACCTTAATTGAATACGAACAAAGCACCGGACTCGTCCGCGAAATTTACGATGATATCCGTCTGACACGGAAAACCGACGACATCAATAATTTCTGGAAGGCGATTGCCCACCATCCGCCAACCCTGCAGCGAACATGGCTCATGCTCAAAGAGGTCATGGGGGGACCCGGTGAACTGGATCCGCTCGTCCGCGAACTGATCTACGTCGCGGTCAGCGCCACCAATGGCTGTCACTACTGCATCGCATCACACCGCGCTGCCGCCGTTTCCAAGGGGATGACCGAAGGAATGTTTGGTGAGTTAATGAGCATTGTCGGAGCGGCAAACCTCACCAATCGACTCGCCAACGGCTATCAGGTCCCGCTGGATGACAAATTCAAACCCCCGGCATGAATCAGTAACGATCGATGAAGACATCCGGGGCAGAAGGACGTATGTCAGCCTTCTGCCCGCCTACCATCGCGTGGATCGGCGATTCATAAGCTTCGCCATGACCCCCAAAACCCTCAAATAACCAGTCCGCCACCCGATCGCTTCCCCTCCGCAGCTTCGTAGAACCACGCGACCATCCTGACTTCCGCTGTTCGTAGTACCTGTGACGGTCGAGCCGACAGTCAGCAATTGTCGGCGCAATGGTAGGCGTCGGAATGGTGGCGTTCCGCCTCAAGCCTCAGTCCTTCGTTGTCAGTCGGGTTCCTGTGTTGACAATTCTCGATTTTTTAATATTGCCTTAATCAGGCGTAAACACTCGCTATTAAAATGCGTCAAGGGTTCCAGGGACGTATTCTTGCATCTCAGTGTTCCAATTCATTCTGAATTCGATACACGGGCTTGGCGCCTGAAACCGACAACAAAAACGAGAGTAATCTGATTCCACCACGCAGCTTGTTGAGCAGGCAGTTTGATCAGAGATTGCTCTGTCGTCGCTCGATGAGAAATCAACTTGTACTCGCTGATTCTGCTGCCGAGAAAGGATGCTCGTCATGGCTAATCGATCATTGGAAAATGAAGAACTAACAGCATATCGTACAATTTTTTTGAGTGATGCTCATTTGGGTTGCCATTATGCACAGGCAGAATCACTTTTGCGATTCTTGAATCGCGTCGAGCCCGAAGAGTTGTATATTGTTGGTGATTTTATCGATGGTTGGCGATTGAAGCGGCGGTGGTTCTGGCAAACAGTGTATGTTCAGATTCTTCAACGGTTATTGCATCTGGCTGCTAACGGGACGCAGATCTACTACGCGCCCGGCAATCATGATGAATTCCTCAGAGATTTCTTGTGTCATTTCGGACAAATTACGATCTCGGATCAGTTCCTACACCAGACCGCCGATGGGCGTCGCTTTGTCATCTTGCATGGCGATCAGTTTGATGATGTGGAGCGAACTGCGAAATGGCTCTCCGTGATCGGTGCGTTCGCCTACGATCAACTCGTCCTCGTGAATGGGATCGTCAATCAATTTCGCCGTTGGTTCCATCTCAGCGACTGCCGATTCAGTTCCCATGTGAAGGTTTGGGCGAAGCAGGCTGTCCAATTTATTAGTGATTTTGAACAACGCGTGGTGTGTCATGCCAAGGAATTAGAGTGTGACGGGGTCATCTGTGGGCATATTCATGTCCCTCGAATCACCTCGTTAAATGGAATTACTTACTGTAACACCGGTGATTGGGTTGAGCATTGTACCGCACTTGTAGAGCTCGAGTCGGGTGAACTGATGTTACTGGACTTATCAGGTCAGATTCCAGTCTTATCCTGCCGCGAATCTCGCGATCACGTTGAAGTTTTGGAAGAACCGCAAGTCCAACCCGTTACCCAACATGCTTTCGCTGACGGATTCATGCTGACGGATTCGTAAAGTGTGATCCCGCATGCGACCACCGGAAGAGACAAAGCATCATTGAAAATTGTTCCGAAGATACCTAGGCCGATCGCGGTGACGAATCCCAACAAGGGATGGATCTCAGAGTGCTCCTGAGAACTCGTAACGGCGTCACCGTGAATCGAGAACCTGTCTAAAGATTTGTTGAGAGGACGTGTAATCGAGGTTGAATTTCGGATGACTGCTGGCCAGTGAGAGGGAGCGATCATGGGGAAGATCTTTTATAGCGTCGCTGGTGAGGGACGCGGGCATGCAACACGAGTCAAAACCGTTGTCGAAGAATTGAAGTCACAACATGACGTCGTGTTATTTGCACCGCATGTGGCTTTTGACTTTTTGAGCCAGATCTATCAGTGGGATGCCCGGGTTGAAGTGCGAAAAATTCCAGGGTTGGAATTTTGTTATTCTGGTCGACGGGTCAGCTATCTTCAGTCTGTCACGAAAAGCATTCCTTACCTGTGGGAACTTTCACAACTCGTCAACCAGTTTGAATTGGCGATACGGCAAGAGCAACCCGACTTGATGATTACTGATTTTGAGCCCGCCTTACCCCGCGCGGCCAAACGATTGGGACTCCCCTTTGTGAGCTTTGACCATCAACACTTTTTGACGGCATTTGACCTTTCGACGTTGCCCTGGCCACTCTGGCTTAAAGCCCAATCGATCGCCGCTTCCATCAATCTGTTTTACTGTGGTCAGCAAGAGACCATTGTTTCGTCGTTTTTTTCCCTGCCGCTGCGAAAACGCTGCAAAAACGTCACTTCCGTCGGTGTGCTGCTCAGGCGGGAACTGGTGCTCGCATCGCCACGTGATGAGCAACATTTGCTCGTCTATCTTCGTCGATTTGCTCCACCTCGTCTCATGGCGGCGTTACGGGCTTGCGGTCGCGACGTATTCATTTATGGACTGGGTGATCAACCTCGTGACGGAAATCTCTGTTTTTTTGACGTGGATGAATCCGGCTTTATTGATGATTTAGTGAATTGCCATGCGTTGATTACGAACTCCGGAAATCAACTCGTGGGTGAGGCTTTGTCGCTGCGGAAACCGGTGCTCGTCATGCCCGAGGAGGGAAATTTTGAGCAAGCGGTGAATGCCCATTTTCTCACGAAGACGGGTTGCGGGATCGGGTACGATGCAAGGTCATTCACGGCGGATGATTTGTCGAACTTTCTGGAGCAGGTACCCGAATTGCGACTCCGGATTAACCCCGATTCGGTCGTTGGTAATGGCCGAGCATTCGAGGCGATCCGTCGTTACTTGCCCCCTCCTGTTTCTCGCCCGGCTGAGGTCGCTGAGGTCACTGGTTTGGCTGAGATCGCGAGATTGACTCGAGTCGGTTGATTTATCCCCATTGTTTTGCTGGAAAGTTGGGTATCGTGAATCGCATTTTTTCTTTCCTTCGCAGTGTTTACCGGAATCGCCATGATCTGGTAGACCAACCCCGATTTTTAACGTATACCGTCACATTTGGGTGTAATGCCCGTTGCATCATGTGTGATTCCTGGAAAATGCCCGCGAAGGGGGATCTGACCCTGGATGAAGTCGACCGGATTTTCGCTCAATTGCCGGTCATGGATGCCGTCCGCCTGACGGGGGGAGAACCATTCGTTCGTCGTGATTTTGCCGAGATCGGGGCGATCGTGCAAAAGAGGCTGAAGCCGCTGGTCTTACATATCACCACCAACGGCTTTCTGACCGATCGGATTGTTTCGTATTGCGAACAACGAGACCGCAGTGTCCCGCTGCAGATGCTGGTTTCCATTGACGGTGTCGGCGAAAAACACAATACCGTTCGTGGTAGTAGTCACGCTTGGAATTCGGTGATGGAGACGATCAAAGTTCTTGCACCGCGACAAAAAGATCTGCGACTTCGTTTGGGAGTCAATCAAACCATCGTGGATGCAGAAGGGGCAGACCATTATCAAAAATTGAAAGAGGTTCTCCGGCCTTTTGGAGTCCATAATAATGTGGTCATGGCGTATGACATGAGTGCCACATACAACATGGAAAAGAATGTGGATGTGGCACCGACAGAGATTGGCCAGTTCTCGACATTTGGCGAGTTTACCGATAAAGCCCTGAAGGAATTACTCGATAGCGTCGAGCAGGATTTGAAATTCCTCAGTTTCGGCGAGCGGATGGCGAAGCGTTACTACCTGCAGGGAATCCGGAATCGGCTGCTGAAGAAACAGGGGACGCCGAATCCAAAATGCGTGGCGCTGAATGCGCATTTGCGGATTTTTCCCAACGGAGACGTCCCCACATGTCAGTTCAACAGCAAGACAATCGGAAATTTGCGAGAACAGCCCTTTCAGGAAATCTGGTCCAGCCTTGCCGCCAAGGAACAACGAACATGGGTCAAAAAGTGCCCCGGCTGCTGGGCAGAATGTGAAGTGCTCCCCAGCGCAATTTATACTTTAGATCTGCTCAAGCCGAGATTGACCAAATAGGCTTTACCCATTCGCAATTTCCGCACAGCGGGGGGACTGGCTCATTTTTTCCGCGACCAAGTGAAGATCCACCAAATCGCTCAAACCATTCACTCCTCGTTTTGCCGGGAAAACTGTTCCTGTTCCCCTCGCCTCGCTGTGAACAGTTACATCGGGATCAAGGTCTGAGATGGCCTGCGGATTGGTCGGGTTTACGCTTCAACCCCCAAGAGCTGGCAGGCCGATTCGTAGCCGGGGGCCCGGAAACCGTGTTTGTCATCACGGTTGAATCCGTATTCGCTCGCCGTGACGCGCGCTAACGCCACAACTTGACGCCAACGGAATGCGGGACGGATCGTTCGGAACTCTTCACGCACAGTGTGATAGTACTTTTCCCCGTGTAAACGGCCATCCTCACTCACCGCGTATTTCAACATCAGGCCAAATACCGGATCAACCGGATAACCTCGTTCGCCATAAATCTGAATCGCCGCAGTCGCGCGGCCCTGCTCGTTATTGCGAATGGCGGCTTCCGTTTCAGCCAGCAAACCCAGAGACGTTTCAATCTGG
>Ga0114978_10000858_pt1 | contig 25478 bp, 28 predicted proteins | sample S_140212_EF_Meta_FD_87027 | JGI IMG/M metagenome (GOLD analysis project Ga0114978, IMG submission 87027) | Freshwater microbial communities from Lake Simoncouche, Canada to study carbon cycling - S_140212_EF_MetaG | ecosystem: Environmental > Aquatic > Freshwater > Lake | place: Lake...
TCGCCTTCCCATTCCGCCTCCAGCGTCGCGTTGTAGGAGACCACGAACGGGCCGAAATTCTTTTGCAGTATAAATTTGCCCTCCAATTCGAATTTTTCAGGGCCGATTTTCATTTCCCCGTAAATGGCGGAGCCGACAAGATCCGTGACCGGGTTGGTAAGATTGTAAATGAGCTCGATCGCGCTATCCTGAAAACTCGCGTGAGCATCGTCATCGCCGCCCGCCACGGGGTCAACCACCCTCCAATCGGCGAGGTAAACGCCGAGCTGCAGCCGATCCGTGATGCCGTATTCGATTTCGGTGCGAAAGTCGAAGGTGTTGCCACGGCTTCCCCCTTCGCGCTGGGTTTTCCACGTTACCCACTGTTCGATCTCAATCTCGCCCTTGGGGGACGTTGTGGCTTCATACACATAGGTAAATCGGCGCTCACCCGCTTCCAGGCGGGGGAGCACTCCGACGGCGAGCAGGACAAGGGTGATGATTGATGGCAAAAGCTTCATGAGGTTTTCGATAAGGGATTCAGTGTTGAGATTCATTCTCAAATAGATGGCGCATTAAATCCGCCACAGGAAGAGCGTCAACAAAATAGCGAGACTTTTCCCGGCTTGCGCTTTGCCACCAGGCTGTGCGGCGGAATGCGGCAAACTGCCATAATTGACCCAAAAGCATTTTTATGGAATTATGGAAATATGAAGACCACGCTTGAATTGCCCGACGAGTTGATGCGGCGGGTGAAAATCCGTGCCGCTGAGAAAAATCAGAAGCTCAAAGATACATTCATCGAGATCATCCAGAGTGGATTGGTCCCGCCCAGGCCGCCGGGAGGTCACCGGCCCTTAAAGCTGCGCGGCGGATTCCTCCCCACGACTGAAGACATCGAAGCCGCCATTGCCGAAGGCCGCGACTAAGAGGGCATCCCATGCTGGTCGTTGATACGAACATCATCTTCCCCTACCTGGTCCAGGGAGCACTGACCGGCCAAGCGCAGGCATTACGCACACACGACCCCCTCTGGCATACCGAACCGTTCGCCTTGGTGGAGTTGGGCAATGTGCTGGTGACTTACGAGAAGGCAGGCCATCTGACCCTCCGCCAGGCTCTCCACTGCATGGAGGAGGCCGAGGCGTTGCTGGCTCCGGATTTCATCTCCGTGCCCCATCGGGCGGTTCTGGAGTTGGCGATTCGTCACCGTGTCACCGCCTACGATGCCCGATTTCTCGCCGTTGCCGCCAGTCTCGGGCTTAGACTGATCACCGAGGATAAAAAGCTCCGCAGGGCGGCACCGCACCTCACGCAATCGCTCGCAGACGCACTCGTGGAGTCCTGAATGTTATTTGAAGAACCGCCGGAGGGCTTCCTGTTCGTCGGGAGTTGCACCCTGCTGCCAGACGGCTTCACCGCCTCTGCCGTTGGAGGACATTGCGCCGCCAGCCTGAGGTCCGGACCAAGCCGCTTCGTCCACCTTGTGTTTGTTGGTGCCGAGGCCCATCAGGTCGCCGAGGGCGGGGTTTGAGAGGTCGTCGTTTTTGACAGCTTCGGTGTTGCTGGTGCCGAGTTGGGTTTCGTACGCTTTGAGGGCAAGCGGTGCGGTGCCGGGCCCGCGGCTCACGCCGCCGCCTTGCCGGGAGAGGATCAAGGCGAGGAGGGCGTCGCCGGCCTTGTCGCCGGAGCAGGTGCCGATGCAGGCTTTCATTTTTTCCGAAAGCTTCTTCCATTCCCCGGCGGAGAGCTGACGGATTTTGGAGGGGTCGAGGGGTTTGAGTTGGGCGAGCATTTCCTGGTTGAGCGGGAGTTTGCCGAGCTCCAGGCCTTGCAGGGCTTGCTTCAGGGCATCGTCGAGCGGCTGACCGAGGGCTTGAAGCTGGCTTTGCTCGATCTGACGGGAGGCTTCCAGGACGCTGAGGGCTTGCTCGATATTTTTTTGCAAGTCGCAGAGGGATCGGCCGAGTTGGGTTTGGAGGTGGTCACCGGCTTCGAGGCTTTCGTGACGGAACCATTGGTCGGAGGGTTGCTTGCGCAGAGCGTCGAGGGATTTTTGCAATTCCTCGAGGGATTCCTGCTGGACGACTTCGTCCTTGCGCAGGGCGTCGAGTTTTTCCTGGGTGGTGGTCCATGCCGGCGGCTCAGCGGCAGCTTTGGTTGTTCGCGCGATGCCCTCGGGCAGGGGGATGAGAAATGCGGCGGAGGCGAGGGCGATTGATAGCGCGGGAGGCCAGAGCAAAGAGGTCCATTTCCAGCGCAGGGACAGGGCGGCAGGGCGGGTGGCGGGCCATTCGCCGATGCCTTCCGCGGCGGAGGTGAGGCGGTTTTTGAGCGAGAGATCGGCGTCGAGGCGGGTGAGGGCTTCCCCGCGGGTGAGGAATTTTTTCCGGGCGATGATCAAGGCGGCGATGGTGCCAAGTAGGATGATTCCCGCAGCAGCCAGGGCGGCCGGCGCTGCCTGTTGATTGGCGCTGCGCAGAGCCAGCACGCCGATGGCGGCGATGACTCCGGCGGCAATGATCCAGGGAAGAAACATCTGCACCCACCAGCCGAGGTTGAAGCGAAGCGCTTCGCGGCGGGCGCGCTGGAGCCAGAAGGTCTTATTCATAGCCGACAGATTTCATGACCCATTTTTCATAGCCGTCCGAAACCACCGTTGGGTCCAGGGCGATGATCTCCGGGGTTTCGTAGGGATGGAGGTCCTGCAACCTGGCCTGCAAAGCAGAAAATTTATCAACGGTGGTTTTCAGCAGAACACCGGCTTCCTGACTGTCCGTGATTTTGCCTTCCCAAAGATAGATGGAACGGGCCCCGGGGAAAATGGTGCCGCAGGCGGCGAGTTTTTCCCCCACGAGGATGCGGACAATTTTCTCGGCGTCCTCGGGGCTGGCGAAGGTGGTGAGGACGAGGCGGATCATGATAAAGGAGAAGCGGCCTCCGGCCGCTTTATGTCAAGACGGGCAGGCGGCCGGAGGCCGCTTCTACTTTGGCGGTCTTACGGACGATCCAGCCGCCGCCGATGACGCGGTCGCCGTCGTAGAAAACGGAGGCCTGGCCGGGGGTGACGGCGCGTTGCGGGGTATGAAGGCGGATGCGGGCGCGGTGTTTTTCGAGCGGCTCGACGGTGGCTTCGGTGCCGGGGTGGGCGTAGCGGATTTTGACGCTGAGCGTTGCGGGGATTTCGTCTTCGGGGACGTGCCAGTTCACGCGATCCACTTCGAATTCGTCACAAATGAGATCCTCCTCGCCGCCGACGATGACGCGGGACGTTTCGGGGTCAATGTCCACGACGTAGAGTGGTTTGGGCGAACCGCCAGGCAGGCCTTTGCGCTGGCCGATGGTGAACATTTCGATGCCTTCGTGATCGGCTAAAAATTTTCCTGCCGTGTCGTAAATGCCGCCGCGGTGGAATTCCTGGTCTCCGAGATGGGAGCGAAGGAAGGCTTTGTAGTCGTTGCCGGGAACGAAGCAGATTTCCTGGCTGTCCACTTTGTCGGCGACCTTAAGGCCGAGTTCGCGGGCGATGGCACGGATTTCGGGTTTGGTCATGCCGCCGAGCGGGGTGAGGGCGCGGCCGAGTTGCTCCTGGCGGAGGCTGAAGAGAAAATACGACTGGTCCTTGCGGTCGTCGCGGCCTTTGCGCAGGACGCTGCGGTCGGCGTGGTGTTCGATGATGGCGTAGTGGCCGGTGGCGATGTATTCCGCGCCGAGCGAGGCGGCCTTGGTCCAGAGGTTGCCGAATTTGAGAAGTTCGTTGCACATCACACAGGGATTCGGGGTGCGGCCGGCGCGGTATTCGCTGGAGAAATAGTTGATGACGAGTTTCTCGAACTGGTCCGCCTCGTCCACGACGTAGTGGGGCACGCCGAGTTTGTGCGCGACGCCGCGGGCATCGGCGATGGCGGACGGGCCGCAGCATTTGTCCTCGGCGCGGGAAATGCAGTCCTGCGGCCAGACCTTCATCGTCACGCCGACAACATCGTAGCCCTGTTGCTTGAGCAAATAGGTGGTCACACTGGAATCCACTCCTCCGCTCATTCCCACCAGCACGCGCTTTTTGTTTCCGGACATCTGACGGAGTATAGAGTCTATTTTCGCGGGAGCAACTCCGGGGACAAAGGTTGGGCGGTGGGTTCGTCCCTCAATAGGCCCGGATTTCAAAAATCCGCGCTGTCTCCAGGCCGTGAGTGGCCAGAACCTCGACCCGGAGGGTTTCCGCCGCCAGCGGGTGTTCGAGACGGTGAACACGCTTACGTTGGTGGTTGTTTATCTCCTCGGCAACAACGTGTCCGTCGAGAAGGATGCGGTAGTGTTTGATGGTTTCCGGCTGTGGGGCGCGAACAATTTTCTTCGTCATGTGATCACTGGAACTCAGGATGAGTTCGCGCTGGAATCCGGAATCAAAAGTGAGATGAATCTCGCGCACGGTGCATTGATCAGGGAGGCGAAGCTCGATCCAGGCCGGGAGGGAAAGGGACTCCCAGCGATGGGTTTTTCCATCGCTCCACGGCCCAAGCCTTTCAAAATCAAGAGACCGTGAGAGACCATCAAGAGCGAACCCGGCCGGACTGTGGCTCTGCGCGGAGGAGGCTGTCGCGGCAGCGCTTCGTCTGGCGAAGTCGGCGGGGTCGGCGTTTTTAAGCGTCGGGATAAAGGCGTCGTCCTTGAGCAGGGTCTGTTGAACACGCTCAAGAAGCGGCCCGGACGTGAGGTCGGTTAGCGCGGTATTTTGCCGGAGGGCGACAGCGGCGGCGGTGCCGATGGCCTGACCAGCCGCGGCACACGTGGCCATCACCCGCGTGCTCGCGAAGGCAATGTGAGAGGCGCTGAGGTTCCGGCCGGCAAAGAGAAGATTAGGAATGTTGCGGGAAATCAGACTGCGGAGCGGGATGGTGTAAAGATTCTCCACGTGCGTGGGAGTATAAGGCGGCTCGTCCCAGGCATCAACGCCCGAGGGCGGATGCAGGTCAATGGCCCATCCTCCATAGGCCACGGCATCGGGAAAAATACACCCGCCGGCCACATCGGCCTGGGTGAGAATGTGCGGCCCCAACAGGCGGCGCGATTCCCGTTTGCCGGGGAGAGACCCCACCCAGTCGAGCGTCCAGTTTGCCGAATCCGGATGATCGCCCGAATTCTTCACGTAATCCCAGATGCCCATCGCGATGCGCAGCAGCTCATGCCGGATGATTTCGTTGTCCTTGATGGTATCCAACTGGCCGCCCCACTCGAACCACCAATAGCCATATTCATAACTGTGAATCGGGCGATGATTCAGATCGTTGCGCGTGAACTTGCGAATCCAGGCCGGGCTGATGAATGGCTGCGGCGTGGCGTGCCGTCGGCCCGTAATCAAAATCGAACTACCGAGCGTTTGCCGGTCTGCTTCCGGCGGAGCAAGCGATTCGCCATATTCCAACTGGCTTTCGCGGCCCATGCGAAAATCCGCCCCTGCCTCCGCGCCCAGCCGGCTGTCACCGGAACAGTCCGCGAAATACTGCGCCTGAATTTCAAAAACCTCCTCGGTCGAATTCCGCAGCACGGTGACACGCCGGATGGCGCGGGTTGCTTCGTCCTGGTCACAGGCGAGGAAAGTCGAGTCGAGAAGCAACGTGATGAGAGGCTCGGCCTTGACCTTTTCGTAAAGCAAGAGGTCCCACTGGGAGTAACAGCGATGCGCATTGCGCACCGCATCCTCGAGCCGGAGTTCCTCGATCAAACCCGACTCCCGGGCACCGGGGCGGAAACCATGGCAATCGGCCCCGACGATGTGCATCTTGATCTCGCTGGACGCATTGCCACCCAGCACGGAGCGGTCCTGCACGAGCACCGTCCGGCAGCCATTGCGCGCCGCTGCCAGGGACGCGCACACCCCGGCCATCCCTCCACCGATAATGACAAAATCCGCCTCGATTTTACGGTGGTCGAGAAGCTTGCTGATTGAAAGGGGAGAGGCCATATATTTGTATTAACCCGATCAATGGCAAAAAAATCATCCGTGAAGAATAAATATTACGGGAATTATTTTGTGTGTTTATGATTTCCTGGAATATCCGGATTAACCAGTCGTGCGGTCTGATTGTCTGCGGACCGGGCTGGACGCGGACGAGAGAGAATTCCCTCCTGCAAAGAGAAAAGGTGAGAAAAAGCTCTTGGCGTTGGCCGTGAGGACCATGCGCGGAAGGGCCCGGAAGAAAGCCGAAAGCGACCGGAGGAAGGGATTGGTGGCAGAGTTGATCCAGAGGGAGACGACGGTGAGACTGGACTGGATGGGCGAGAGATCAAGTTGTTCCTAGGTCATTCGCCGAACCTGTCAGGCTATAAGGGGCGAAAAGACTGGCCGCCAGCACCGAAAAGAATCCTCGAAATATCAATAAAAAATAGATGACCCCTTATCCGCACAAAGTTCGGACGAATCCTTGGAGGCTCAACTGAACATAACAATACTAGGACGCTCCGAGTTTCTCCACTTTGTAGCCGCCACGAGCCCGGTCGTATAGGAACATGGCCCCAAAGACGACAAACAAAATGCCGGGCAGGATGCTCACCATGCGAAGGGCCTGGTGAGGCCCCTCTTGATCGTAAATATGCCCCATGGCCGGGAGAATGAAGGAAACCGAAAGCATGCCAGCCCCCCCCATGAGGGCGAGACCAAGCGCACCGGTCTTCGGGCATCGCTCGGCCACGAAACCCAGCATTGTGGGCCAGAAATAGCAGACACCAACGGCGAAGACCGCTGCAGCGGCGAAGGTCATGACCAGACCTTCAGCATAGCTCATCCACACTAGGCCGATGGCGGAAAACACTGCGGAAAAAAGCAGCACGCCCGTGGGCGAGAGGCTATGCACGACAGGGCCGGCGAACTGACGGCCCACGGCCATCAGACCGCTGATCCAGACCAGCACGAGAATGCCGCTGTCCGTGTTGGTCATGGTCGCCTTCACCATGTCGGTGATCCATTGGGTGGTGCCAAGTTCGGTCGAAGCGGTGAGCCACATGCAGCCGAAGATGATGAGGAAGAGGGGGCTGAAGATATTTTTCCACATTTCGCCGGTGGAGACGCCAGCGGCCTTGCGTTCGGTCTGCGGGAATTTCAGACCGAAGAAGATCAGTCCATAGCAGGCCAGCGGAACCAGCATGGTGGCCATTTTAATCTGCCAGCCAATCGGAGTTTTTCCGAACGCGTAGCTGCTGATGAGGAATGACAACAACCCTCCGATGACGATGCCGCCGGGAAACCAGACATGAAATTGATTCAGCTTCTTTGACTTGTCCTCCGGATAAAGCGTCGTGACAAGGGGATTGCAGGCGGCTTCCACGGCCCCATTGGCCATGCCGATGGCCAGGGTGGCGGCAAAGAGGGAGGCGTAGCCCTGGGCAAAGATAGTGCCGAGGATGCCGACGAGATGCAGCACCCACGCGGCTCGGAGAATGCGGCCCATGCCAAGCCAGTCACAGAGTGGTCCGCCGATTACTATCGAGACGGTAAAACCCCAGAATGCCGTGCCGGCAACCCAGCCGATCTGCTCCTTGTTGAGCACGAATTGCGTGCCCAGCGGTTCCATGATATCGCCACGAATCGCGAAGCTCATGGCTGTGGTGATGAGAGCGAGGCAACTGCCGAGAAACAAACGGCCGCGCACGGAGGAATCAGTGGTCATAAAATATTGAAAGATTATAGGCATTCAGTGCCGTTCCGGGGCATTGATCAGAGATTTCTGGCTGACTGGCAAGTCCCTTCTTTTCTTTTTCAGCCACTTCATTTTTTACATTGTAACGGAACCCCCTCCCTTCCTTCAGGTCCGACAACCTTGTCATTGTAAAACCCCAAGAACTTCTTTACATCAGCAGGAGATTCGAATTTATAACTCACGGGAGTTATTTATGAAAATTTCACGGCGCAAGTTCATCATTACAAGCACAGCCCTGGGTTTTGCCGGCATTACTGGAATTGGTAAAAAAACTGCCTTGGCCAGCGAACCGTCAGATCGCATTTCTAACGAAAACGGTGTGACTGACACAGTAACCCACACCACCAAAATTTTAGAACAGTATTTTACCAGGGCCGGCTATGTCTTATCTCCGGCGGCACCAATGATTTCCGGCCTATCATTTAATGGCGGCCTGAATTATGACGATTACATAACCCCCTCAAGTCAAGCCAAGTATGTGATTCAGCCCTCATCCAGGATGGAAGATATAGCAAAAAAAAATCAAAACGGGACGCTTCCTTTATTTACCGGTTTCGGCTTCGCGCATCCTATAAATAGCAATCAAATTAAAAACACCAAATTCATCTTTGATTGCTTGATTGGTAACATCGGTCTAGATCCAACGCTAATTCACATCACCTCGACAGAACTTATCAAGCCATTGCTGCCCACCCTGGAGGGCTACGGCATTACCGGGAATAAGATCCAACTTACACCCTTGTCACAGGCCAGGAAAGAGGGGGCCGGATCAGGATGGTTTGCCCCTGCAGGGCATCCCAAAAATGCGAATTACCCAACATACTCTATTGAATATCGCATGCCTGATGGAAAGGACCTGGAGATAGCCGAAATAAGCATTCATGACCTACCGGCTGCCGCTATCGGGATCGAGCGTTTAGCCATGGCCAAAAACCAAGCGTATTTTTCTTGGAATGATTATTTGCCTCAGTTCAAGGAGTTGCTGCAAGCAGACTCTGAAAAAAATCACAACCTATTACCCGTTGGTTACTATGAAATTTTAGGCTTGCCTAAGCCTGCTTAATCATTCGTAGACTGACTAGGTTCCCTAGAGTGTAAAGGAACCGGGCGATGGCGTCCCGCTGGAGCGCTCCCATGCTTAACCCCTTTCCCACAGCCTGGCGAATAGCTGGCAACGGATGCTTTTCCAGCAACCTCAATACCCGGATATACTCACGGGTTCCGTTACCCGCTTCGTAATCGTCTTCCAGTGCAGCCCCGTCTCCCTCAGGATCTGCCTCCTGCCCGTCCCATCAATCAATACCCGGCGGCGTATCTCGGCCCATTGCTCCATATCTGTGAACATCCTCCATGTTAATCCCAGGATGCCGCACTTTTGGACCGCCGCGCCACATGGCACCACCCGCCGCACTTTTCAACCGCTCTTTACAGGAGGACTCACTTCCTATCAGCTCATCTGTTCCTGCTGGCAAAGGAAACCCCATCGCTTTACATCCAATCCACAGCGGCTCTCTCCTGGACTAAACATCTAGCTCAAGTCAGCGCTGATAATCGCAAGCATCCTACACTTCAATAAAACCTAGGCCTGCCATCGTCCCGGACTTTTTCCGGCATGACGCTTCATGACCGACGCAGCCGGAGCGGACTGGAGAGCGACAAAGATGTCTGAGCCGGCCTGCACTTCATCGGAAAGCAAAATCGGGCAGCAAAGATGAGTTCGTCCCGCGCGAGCGGGGTCCTCATCCACAAAAAAATCCGGCAGGCGGGATAAATTCGCCGCCACCCAGGTGGCCGCAATCGAGGAGCCAAACAGTCCGAAGGCTTTCGAGGCCATTTGGATTGCGGACGCTTTTTCCAAGTGTCGGGTAAGCCAGTCGAGGGATTCTTGAAGTTGCGAGCCGGAAGCCGGAAGCCGGAAGTCGGAGCGCAGCACGGGATTCCTATCGACGGTCGCAAGGACCGTAAGTTCCTTGCCGACCCAGTCCGTGGAAATGATCGTCGGGTGAAAACCCGCCCGGGCCAGAAGTGTAGTAATCGAATCGGCATCGAAATGGGAGGCGTGGTCGGCAGTCATCAGCTCGAAAGGGTTCTCGCGGTAGTGGGGCACCTGAATAAACAGGTAACCGTTTGGGGCTAGGAGCTTGCGGATGGCATCCAGGAATGCAACAGGAGCCTCGATATGCTCAAGCGTGTGGACAAGAGCGATGAGTTCAAATTCTCCTTCCAAGCGGTCAACGGAACCGGTGTGGAGGCGGTGGAAACCCGGAATTTCCTTAAGGCCCGCGAGGTGCTTGGCGTCAAATTCGGCCCCGGAGAGGCTCCAAGCGGGGTGTGACGCAGCAAACGCCCGGAGAAATGTGCCGTTGCCGCATCCGATATCCAACAAGCGTCCTGCCGGAGGCAGGGTGAGCGCACCGGACAAACGGGCGACCAGGCGGTTGGAGCGGGTGCCGCCAACTCCAGCGGCATCGAAGACGGCTTGCTCCGCCCCACCACCCTGATGATAAACTTCGTATGCTTGATAAATCCGCCGGGCATCTTCACGCCATTGGGGAGTGATAACCGCCTGCACAGTGCCACACTCCAAGCACGCGGCCAATTCCCCTCCGTCATTCCACGGCTTGCAGTCTGAGGTAACCCTCCGAAACCTGGAAAACCGCTCAAAGATCTTCAGATCCCGGTTTCCGCAAATGTGGCAAGAGACGCTCATGGAATTTTGGAGGCGAATGTTCTGATCATTTTTGCTAAGAAAGAAGGATTGGAGCATTGCCGGGGATTTCCAGAAATCAAGGCGCGCGACTTGGCGATGGAGGCGGGAGATGGGACCGGAGCGCAAAGCTTCGGGTCACATCCAATCTCGCGGCAGATCAACCCGGCGGCCTCGGCGTAAGTCATTTCCCCTCCCCCTGTAATGTGATGGATTCCGGGCAGGCGATTCATTGCAAGATGGAGAATCTCCCCTGCAACAAAATCAACCGGGATGGGCTGCATGACGAGGTCGGAGTACGGATGGATGGCTTGATTAGAACGCAAGGTGTGAACCCATTCCAGGAAAAGCGGCAGTTCGGGTGAGACGACTTTTGTCAGCCGGACAATTGCGGCTCCCGATCCAAAAGATTGGAGGAATGTTTCCACTTCCGCCTTTTGCCGGCCGTATTGTGTTACAGGATCAGGAACATCGATCTCAGATGCCGGCCTGCTTCTGGGGGAAAAAACCAGATTACTGGATGGGAAAACCAGAAACACCCCTTGTTCGTGAAGCCGGACAGCCAGAGCGCTAGTCTGTTGAACATTGATGAAGCGGGTCGCCTCAGGATTCTCCTCACAGTGCCCGACGCTAGTGACCGCCGCGCAGAGAATGGCAGCGTCTATATTCCTGGGTAAGTTCCAAGCCTCGGGGTCGTCTGTCAGGTCAAGAAAGATATCCGCATCAATCGGTCTCCTGCTGGTGGCGACAAAAGGGATGCCGCACCGGGAGCAGAGCATCTTTAGTGCTCTGCCAATGAGACTGTCACCGCCAACGATGAGAATCATGGCAGAAGCAGACGAGGCGTCAGCTCCACATTATTTATGATAACACCGGACATCTTTTTCATTCCACTTTCGCATGGGCGTCTGGTCCTCACGAGTGGCCATAGAAGATCTTGGAAAGCCGGCGGATGAGAATATTCAGAAGGGAGTGGGCCACGGAACAGAAATTATGAAAATTAATGGCCTTGGCTTTACCCGTCTGGCGTTCACGGCTTGTCACGGGCACTTCCAGGTAGGTTGCACCGCGGTCAAGCAGACGCGTGACGAGGTCCGCCTGAAAGCCAAAGCCATGGGAATTGGGCTGCCAACGCATAACTGAGCGGCGATTCATGATCGCGAGGCCATTGTAGTAGTTCAGATCGTAGCCGCTGAGGAGATTGACGATTTTTGTGTAGAGCCCGGAGAGCAGTCGACGGGAAAGGGCCTTGCCTTCCACATCGTCGGGACGGTAGGTCAGGATGATATCGGCCTTGCCGATCTCGCGAAAGACTTTCACCAGCGTTTCCACCGGTTCGACGTTGTCACCGCAAACCAAGCGGTAGTATTTCCCACACCCAAGGAAGGCGGCTTCGGCAAAGTTTTCCCCCAGCCCCATGTTTTTCTGGTTCACTTGCAACCGGATCGGGGCCTCCGGGTGCTGGGCCATGTAGCGGCGTATCACATCGACAGAACCGTCGGTGGAAGCATCGTCAATGATGACGACCTCGTAGGTGATTGCAGCTTCCGCGCAAGCAGCCCGCACGACATCGAGAGTTCCCGCGATATTGTCCACCTCATTGTAGCAGGCGACGAAGAGCGTAATGAGGACTTCCTGAGCGTAGGGATCCATGGTGGAGAAGGAGTAAGTGCAGGGATTAACGAACAGGCCAGAGGCGAAACCCTGCAGGCTCGAAGTGGCGGTCAAAGCCGAAGACATTCCTGAGGCCGGCGCGTTTCATGATCCCGGTATTGACCGCACTTTCTCTGGTCGATTTGAGTTCGGCCTCAGACGCGGACGGCCAAACCGGATCATTGGTGATAACATCCGGGATCACACTGGAATCCAACGCAGTCTTCATTTTTTCCCGCGCAGGGTTTCCAGATAATCCATCACGGAGCTTCCCACAGGAAGCCGGCTTTTACCGCACCACGCAGAGATGGGATTTTTCGTAACGACTTTCTTAACGATGATCCGTCCATGATCCTTGATGAAATTGAGAGCCGAGCCCGGAACCAAACCAAGATCATCGCGAATCAGCTTGGGTATGGTCACCTGGCCTTTTTCGGAAGCAATGGCATTCATACTTTCAATGTAGGTATTCCTACCAGTGGGTCAATGCTGACTTCAGGAAGAGCCTCACGCAAAAGATGAGACAAAGGGATGGATACTCATCCCCATGATGCGCTTTTCATGGAATTGTTCGGATGCGGGGTTTCCTCCGATTGCCCAAATTTTCTCATCCTTTGCGTGAGACAAAATCCTGTTTTACTAATCACTCTCAGGCCGGTGCATTTCCCATATCCACCAGGACTCTCGCGGTCTGGCCTGACCGCATGGCTTCAATGGCATCGTTAATTTGATTCAGGGGAAAGGTGTGGGTCACCAGTCCGTCGAGATGCATTTTCCCATTGCGGATGAGACGGATAAGGCGGGGAATTTCGACATGCGGTTCGGCGCTGCCACCGTGGGAGCCTTTGAGGATTTTCTTAAAATGCAGCGGGAGCGTGTAGAGGCTGGCCTTGTCGCCTTGACGCGGAACGCCGACGAGGATGGTGCGGCCGGCCGCATGGGTGAGGTCGTAGGCCATCTCGATCACGCGCGGATTTCCGGTGGTGTCCACGACGACATCGGCTCCGCCTGATCCGACAATCCCCCGGATTTTTTCAGCCAGGGCATCGCCAGCGGAACGGGAATTGATGGCGTGGGTGACTCCCCAATTCCTGGCAAAGTCCAATTTGGAGTCAAAGAGATCAACGCCGACAATGGGATGGGCGGAGACCATTAGGGCGGCCTGGGCGATATTGAGCCCGACTCCGCCGATGCCGAAGATGACAAGAGACTGTCCGATTTTTAGCTGAGCGTCGTTATTAATGACTCCAACCGCCGTGGTGACAGCACATCCAAAGAGGGGAGCAATGCGCAAGTCAAAGTCGGCCGGGATAGGAGTGAGGCGATTTTCCGAAATAATGGCTTCATCATTAAACGTGGTGACCCATCCGGCATTGACGACACGTTGTCCCCAACGATATGTGGCAGGATCGGCCTGGAGACCAAGCGAAGGACGCCAGTGCAGGACGACGCGATCACCCACGCGGACGTGACGCACTCCCGGGCCGGTTCGCAGCACCGTGCCCGAACCTTCGTGACCGAGGAGGTGGGGCAGAAATTTGTCGGGACCTTTGGCCGCTTCGATCTCGTTGATCTGAGCGCCGCAGATGCCGCTGTAGTGAATTTGCACATGCACCTGCCCGAAGGAAAGTTCCGACGGCAGTTCCAACTCCGCGACTTCAAGTGGTTGGCGGCTTTCAACGAGGATAGCAGCTTTCATGGATGAGGAATGATATACGCGCCGGGAATGCCCTCGTCGAGGGTGGCAAGCTTCGCGCGAGTGGATCGGGCAAGTTCAAGCAAGTGGCCGTCGGTGATTTGTTTCGGTTGGTGAACCCACGCGGGGAGGTCAACGGCGGATTGCGCGTCTGGTATCTGGCGCATCCGGCGTTCCTTTTTCATGGTGGAAAGCAACTCCCGGCAGGTATCCACCGAGACATCCGCCTGGGAAATTTGCGAAAGAACCCGCACGAAAGCGATTTCACTGATGCTGCAGGTGCAGAGGGATCGTCCTTCGGCCCACGCAATCATCCGGGAGTGAAACGCATGGCCGAGGCAGCCGAGGGCAACCAGGGCATTGACGTCCAAAAGGTATTTCACGGGAAATCAACCAGCAATTCCCGAACGCGCTCACTGGTGAGGGGCGGGCTGCTGTCGCCAATATCGAGCCCGGAAAAACCACTCCTGCGATCCTTCACGATCCGGCCTTTGGGTCGGCCGGATTTAACGGGCTCGAGGACAATAGACTGATTTTCACGACGAACGGTGAAAACCGTACCCGCAGACAGTCCGAGCGAACGGCGCAGCTCCACATTGAGAACCACCTGACCTTTGGATGACATGACTGTCGTCATAGTAAGACGCTCTTACATTGGACCCTGGAGGTCAAATTGAATCACCGCGGCTACTCAAAATAAATGAACTCGTAGTCACCGGTGTAACCGAAGTGGTTGTAAAGCCAGATCCACTCCGCGACGTCGAAGAACGAATTGCAAGTCAGGGCCCAGCACTGGACATTGAACAATTCCTGTTCGTTGCGGTAACTCTCCAGCATGACGTAGCCTTGTTTTCCCACACGTTCGATTTCGCCCAGCGCCGTTTTCAACTCAAACAATCGCAGGTTGTGCAGGCAGCCCAGGGAAATCACGAGGTCGAATTCCTTGTCGCCATAGGGATAGGCATCCTGGGCACGATAGGAGGAAAGGGTGGCCTTGAGATCGGGCAGCGCCGAAGCCAGGCCGTGCTTGGAAACATCAAAGCCCGCGAGCTCCAATCCGGGCTCGAGGAGTTGCAATTCATAGAGAAGAAATCCCTTGCCGCAACCCACGTCAAGCACGCGTGAGCCGGCCTTGAGACCGTAGGTGTCGATGAGGGATTGCGCGACAAGCTTCCAGCGTCCGGGAAGATACTTGTAGCCTCCATAACCGAAGCGGCGGTCCCCATCCCAATAATCGGCCTCATATTCCCTGGCCTTGAGCATGCAGGCGACCTTGTCGTTGACCATGCGTTCGAGGTAGTCGCGGCTGGTCGCCTTGTGTAACGGAGTGACGAAGTTTCTGAGCTGACCCATAGGGGAAGTGAAAATATATTTGGCGAAGCTAGGCGTCGAGGCTTGATTCGGCACGCGCTTGCATGATGCGCGCGCGATCCAGATGGCCAGACAAATGCCTCACCGCGTCATCCCCTCCCTGTCCGGTGAAGGCGCGGCGGTGAGAGCCTGATGGCAGGAACTCGTTCAGACAGATGCAAGCCCATTTGACCTGATAAAGCGGCGTGAGCAGACGCAGTCTGGCGGCGAGTTGTCCGTTGTCGGGGAACAAGGCAAGGGCCCTCTCACGAAACAAACCTCCCATCGCATCCGGCAAAAGCCGGTCGGGCTGATTGGCGAAATCGGCAATCGTCTTAGCCGGATCGTCCCAGCCGGAATATTCAAAGTCCACGAATCGCAGGGTGCCATCCGCAGTCTTGATGGCATTGTGAAAACCGAAATCGGAGGGAGAAAGGCAGCGTTCCCGCGCATCAAGTTTTCGAGTTAAGCCTCCGTGTTCTGCCGCCCGCTCGAGGATGAGCCCCCGGGCCTTATTCCAGAGTGGCAGAAGTTGCACGGAAACAAAGTCCGCCGCCTCGCGATGCATTTCGTCCTCAGAGGTGATTTCTCCCAGGCGGCGGATACGACGCTCCATGGTTTCCACATGTTCTTCCAAGGAGAAGCAGGCTTCCGAGGCGGGAGCGAGGGCCAGTGCGGCGGAGGTATAGCGACCGGCATTCATCGAGGAAAAAAAATCCGCGGCGGCGAATACTCCCTGGTCCGTGATTCCGGAGATACTCACACCGGTTCCTGCAATAAACTCAATCAGAGCATACCGGCTTTCCCGATCCACGGCCAAGGCTCTCGGTCCAAGGGGGCAACCGATGCCGTGCAAATAGGTCAGAAAATCCCACTCGTGACCAATCCGGTCGCGCTGATCATTTTCCGCCCAGTAATATTTTTTCAGTAAAAAATCGCTTCCGGGTCTGCGGATGCGCCAGACGCGGTTATTGCGTCCGCACGGGAGCGCCTCCAGAACGAACTCCCCGGGCAGACCCTGGCGATCCAGCAGCTGCCGCGCCGCCTGGCGATGGGCCTCGTCATCGCTCACAGGAGAATCCCTGCGGAAATTTCCGCCCAGCTGGATGCGCGAGGCGTTACCCTCCAATCCGGATGCGCCTGATCCGGGTCGAAGAGAATGAAGTCCGTGCCAGTAGGATAGGACGGATTGTGAAAGATTTCCGGCAGATCGTCGATCAACGTCCGGCAGCCAAGATCTCTAACCGCTTCCAACTTGGCGGAACGTGTGTCAGCGAAGAAAATATCGCCGGATTTGAGGGCTGCGTCAAAAAGTCCACTGGCTCCCAGCCAACTCAGCGCCGCCTCGCGGAGGTCATGGGGAGGTCCGGCCGCAGCATGACGGGTCTTATGGCTGATTATGCAGGCCGGAATGGAGCGGCGGGAGCATTCCTGGAAAAAACCAAGCACACCAGGATAAGGCGAGGCAGCGGCGATCCCTGGACCATAAACGAATCCCTGTAATTCCGTCCAAGCCCGATTGTCCAATTTCTCCAGAACGGCTTGCTTCACCGCGGATTTCGTCGCAGGAATCGCAGGGTCAATCCAACCTCGTTCCGCGGCGGCGTGGTGAAAGGCCTGGTCGTAGCAAATGATGGTATTATCCAGATCCACCCCCACCCGGCCGATCAAAGGTTTCACGAGTCCAAGGATTCCCTTATACGGCGCACCAGCGATGGGGCATCCAGTCCACAGAGTTTACGGGCATGATCCTGTTCGCCGCAGTCGTGCAGGAAATGATCGGGGATTCCGGCGCGCAAAAGGCGGGTCACGCGGGATAGTCCGGTGTCCGCCAGGAATTCCGCCACGGCGGAGCCAAAACCGCCGATGAGAGAGTGTTCCTCCACCGTGATCAGCACAGGGAAATCGGTGGCTGCCGCGCGGAGAAAATCTTCATCGAGCGGTTTGACGCTGGCACAGGCCACGACCTGCGGCCGCCGGCCTCCGGCCTGCAAATCCGTCGCGGCGGTCAGAGCCGCCTCCAAACTCGTGCCGCACGCGAGGAGGCAGGCGCGTTCCCCGGAAGCGGCAATACGCCAACGGCCAATCTCGAAGGGAGGAGGTTCGGGAAACAGCACGGGCTCACCTTTTTTTCCGATGCGGATGTAGCCAGGCGCATCGGAAGCCAAAGCGGCGCGCAGACAGGAACGCAACTCATTGGCATCCGCCGGCGCCAGCACGGACATATCGGGCAGAACGCGCATGATGGCGATGTCCTCGAAGGAATGGTGAGTGGATCCCAGCGAGGCGTAGGAAAGGCCGGAGCCGGTGCCGACGATCAGGACCGGCATGCGATGATAGCAGACATCCACCTTGATTTGCTCCAGACACCGCGTGGTGACAAACGGCGTGATGGTGTAGCAAACGGGACGCAGACCACAACTGGCCAGCCCCGCCGCCATGCTGATCATATTGGCCTCGGCCACACCGCAGTTGTAAAACCGGTCGGGAAACTCGGATTTGAATTTGTCGAACAGGCGGTTGCCGATGTCACCGCTCAGCACGACGACCCGCGCATCTTCGCGGGCCAGCTTCAAAATCTCATCGGCAAAGGCGTTCCTCATGCAACCCCCAGTTCTTTACGCGCCCGGGCCACTTCCTCCGCTGAGGGTGAACGGTAATGCCAGTTGTTATCGTCCTCGATAAAAGACACGCCCTTGCCTTTGACCGTATGGGCGACAATGGCGCGCGGTTTTCCCTCGGGCGTCTCCTCGGCCAAGGCCTGGACAATGGCGCAGAGGTCATGGCCATCAATCTCGCAAGCGGACCAGCCGCACGCCTCCCACTTGGCACCAAAAGGCTCCATCTGCATGATCTCGGTGCTGCGGCCGGTGGCCTGCCATTTGTTGAAATCGACCAGCACGGTGAGATCGCCCAAGCCGAGCCGGGGTGCCAGCATGGCGGCTTCCCAGACCGAACCTTCCTGACATTCGCCGTCACTCAACAGGGCAAAAGTGCGATAGGGCTGGCGCTGGATGCGTCCGGCGAGCGCCATGCCAAGGCCCACGCCCAATCCGTGACCGAGCGATCCGGTGGCCCACTCGACTCCGGGAACCCCGCCGGGGGCGGGTTGTTCGGGCAGGCCTGCTCCCTCGCGGTTGTAGTGGTCCAGTCTGGACTCCGGAAAATATCCACGCCGAGCCAGCACGGTGTAGAGCGCGCTGACGGCATGGCCCTTGCTGAAAACCAGACGATCCCGTCCGGGATCAGCCGGCGACTCCACACTGGCGCGAAGCCGGGTCCAATACAATGCGACCAGCAGATCGACACAGGAAAGGGCACCGGCAAGATGCGCCGTTCCCGCCTGATGTGAGATCTCGATGAGGCGGAAGCGGACGGCCCGGGAGATGCCTTCAAGCGCCGCGATATCGCTCATGTGAGATGAATCTCCTGCATGCGCTTGATGTTATAGTAGTAGGGATTCGTCAGCGGGTCGCTGATTTTTCCCGCAGCAAAGGCGTCCCGCAGCCCGATGATGGCATCTTCGATGGTCAAACGCGGCTCGTAACACAGTTCCCTGCGGATTTTGTCCGAGGAGATATGATAGGAGCGGTTATCATTGGTCGGCGTGGTTTCAATGCCGACCTGCGCCCCGACAACCTTGCGCACCAGCTCAGCGATCTCGATCAGTTTCAGGTTTTGATATCCGGCGTTGAAGGTCTTGCCGGCGATGTCGGCAGAGGGCAAGGCCAGGCATTTCACGTAGAGCTCGGCGCAGTCACGCACGTGGAAATTCGGCCGGAGTTGCGTCCCGCCAAAGACGGTGATTTTCCCCCGGTTGATGGCGTGGTTCGTGAGGATGTTGACCGAGAGATCGAGACGAAGGCGCGGCGAATACCCGCAAACGGTGGCCGGCCGCAGGATCAGAGTAGTGAAACCGGCGGACTGACGCTGACGCAGCTCGTCTTCGCACATCGCCTTGTATTTGGAGTAATCCGTCAGCGGCTCAAGAGGCAACTCCTCCGTGACATGCGGATCGTCCTTCACACCATAGACACTCGACGAGGAGGCGTAGATGAAGCGACTCGCTCCCGAGTCCTTCGCAATATCCACCAGCGGCATGAAGGCATCGTAATTGATCGAGCGGCCGAGATCGGCATCCAGCTCGAAACTGGGATCATTCGAGATGCAAGCCAGGTGAATGACCGCGTCGCAACCAGCTAGGCTTTTGCGCAGCAGGGACTGATCACGCAAGTCCCCCTTGAAAATCTCCAGCCGCGCGGCGTGGTCTGCCGGGATGTCGTCGAAGACATGTTCTCCGTAGAGAAAAAGATCAAGGACGCGGACGGTGTAGCCGGCTTCCAGAAGGAGAGGAATAAGGACGGAGCCCACGTAGCCGCCGCCGCCCGTGACCAGAACGGTTTGAATATTTGTTGCGCTCATGAAGATTTTTTTCCGAGGTAATGGAACCAGTCCTTGGTGGCATCGGCAATGGACTCCTGGTTCCAGAGCGGCGCGTCCCGCCAGTCGTCAATAACTTCCAGCATGCGGGCGACACCCTCCTCCAAGGCAACCTTAGGCCGCCAGTCGAGAAGCGAAAAAATCTTCGCCGTGTCCGCGAACGTGCAGTCCGGCTCCCCGGGCCTTTTCGGAATGGAGGTCTTGTCCCCGCCCAGCAACTCCACCAGGCGATTCACCGGGTAGGTATGACCGGAACCGACGTTCAAGATTTCGCCGCTTAGACTGCTTTCCGCCGCGGAGAGGAAGGCGCCGGCCACATCGGTGACAAAAGTGAAGTCGCGGGTCTGGCTGCCATCTCCCACCACGGTGTACGGCACGCCGGCCAGTTTTTGCTTGAGGAAAACTCCAAAGACGGCGCCGTACGCCCCGGTGGTGCGGCTGCGCGGACCATAGACATTGAAGAGCCGGAGGGAGAGCGCGGAAAGCTGATAGACCGTGCTCCAATGCATGACCAATTGCTCGCCGAGATACTTTGTCAGCGCGTAGGGATGAGCCGGCTTGCAAGGAGAGGCCTCGGGAGTGGGAAAAATATCGGGCAGTCCGTAACAGGTCGAACTCGCGGCATAGAGAAAACGCCGCACTCCCAGTTCGCGCGCAAGCTGCAAGGCGCGGAAGGTGCCTTCGACGTTGACCTGAAAATAATCTTCAGGGTCCACAATCGAGGGAACCAGATCGGCGCGGCCGGCCAGATGGAAAAACGCGTCGACTGCGTCCCAGGGAATCCGGCTGCGGGTTACGGTGCGGACATCCCCTTTAATAAACTGGAAGCACGGAGAGGCGGCTGCTGTGGTGAGGTTGGTAGCACGGCCGGTGCTGAGGTCGTCAATGCCGGCAACCTCGTGCCCCTGTGCAATCAGCAAATCGACAAGATGGCTTCCGATGAATCCCGAGGCCCCGGTGACGATGCATTTCATTTTGATATATTTAGAAACTGAGCAGACTCATCGCGCTTTTCAGCAAGTCTCCCTTGGAGATGGGGCGCGCATTGCCCACAATTTTCACCGCCTGGGCCCCGGCAAGCTGGCCGAGAAAAGTTGACAGATTGGCAGGCAGGCGGCGGGCGGCGGCCAGCGCCGCCAGCGAATAAAAAGCGTCCCCCGCGCCGACGGTGTCCGTGACATCCATCTCCAGCGGCGGGATATGCACCGGCGGTTCGCCGGTCTTAAGACCGATCGTCATGATACTACCCCGCGTCAACCAGGCATAAGTGGCTCCGAACCGGTCTTTCAGCGTTTGCAATTCCGCCTCGTAATCCAAATGGCGCGCTCCGCAGGAAAGCATGATCTCCTGCTGATCGAGGGAGAAGGCATCCATCCGTTCATACTGCCGGGTGATGATGTTGAAGCCGTGGTTGTTGCTGTTGGTCTGGCAATTCACGATGAGAAAACGGGCCTCCTGCTGGACGCATTCACGAATGGCCGGCTGCATCAGACCATGGCCGAAATCCAAGAGCAGGACTGCATCGGCCTGCCGGATGTTTTTCCGGATGCGCTTTAGCAGGCGTTCCTGCGTGGCTGTTCCCGGGGGGTCGGCATCAATAAAGTTGACGGAGAAGAGCTTCGATAATTCGTTGCCCCCCTGGATGGGTTCGACATAACGTTTTTTCACCACGGTGGTGAAGGCCGGGTCGCGGATGCTAAGGTCTTCGTCCGGCTTGAGAACATCCTTGAGAAGCTCATCCAGCCATGGCTCATCCCCAAGCAGGCTGAGAAAACGCACGTTATCGCAAAACTCCTTGATATGCCGTACGACGGCGAGGGCACCGCCCAACTGCGTTTCCTCGCGCAGGAAGCGGCCCGAGATGATGCGGTTTTTCGAGGTCAGTCCCTGAACCTTCAGGTACGTGTATTGGTCAATGATGGTGTCACCAATAACGAGGACGTTGAGATCGCGAAAACGTTCGACCTCGTCCCGGATGGCCTCCGGGCTGAATTCCCCCGCGATTTCCCGGCAGAAGGTCTTAATGTCGGAGGAAAGGTAGTTGAAATGCCGGTTGAGCAGTTTCGTCGAACTGTAAACCACCGAGCCGATGTAACGGACTTCGCCGCCGCACTCCGTCACGGCCGCCAGGTCACCATGGATGTTGCCGGTGACGTCGTTTTTCAGTTCCTCGTATTCCCTGCCCTTGCAATAAATATGCGGACGAACGAGCCGGATGGCCTCGACTGCGGCGGCATGGGGAATAAGCACCACGTAATCGACACAGGCGAGGGCTGCCAGCGACCGGGAGCGAAGCTCATCGTTAAAGCAGGGACGCCCGGGGCCTTTGTTGACAAACTTCTCCGCCGTGACCGTGACAACAAGGATGTCGCCCAGAGCCTTCGCTTCCTGCAAATGCACAATGTGCCCGGGGTGAATCAAATCGAAGGTGCCGTGGCATTGGACAATACGCTGGCCGGCCGCTCTCAGTCCGGAAAACACCTCCGCGGCACCGTCAAAGGGAAGAACCTTTGCGTCGCTCATGCGGGGCGGGGCGAGGGATGCGGCTGATCCGGAGCCGAGAGTATCTTCATTATCATATGGCCGACGATCATCTGCAAATCCTCGGCAATCTGCATGTCATCAATGGCAAAATGAATGGGGTGAACCGCCAAGGCTCTGGCTTTGCCGCCGGAGTAGCCAAGAATGGCATGGGTCTCCATCCCTATGGCGTTTGCCGTCTCCAGCGCGCACAGGATGTTGGGGGAATTCCCGCTGCCAGAAAAGACGATCAGGATATCGCCCGCCGACCCGAGCACGCTTAACTGTTGGGAAAAAATTTTCTCGTAACCCGCATCGTTGGCCAGACAGGTGACGATAGCCTGATTGGCCGGCAGGGCCGTTGCCCTGATGCCCGCTCCACTTTCCTTGGAGATCCCGTAGATCAGATCATTGGCGAGGTGAATGGCATTGGCCGCGCTTCCCCCGTTTCCGCAAAGAAAAACCTGACGGTGTTCCTCCCGGGCTTTTTGCAGGGACCCGGCCAGTTTGACCACCGGAGTCCACTCAAAACCCCCTAGAATCCGGCTGAGGGAAGAGGCGTAGTTGGCGGGATGTTCCAAGGTCATCGAGGTCGGAAAAGCGGAGTCAGTCGGGCGTGCCGTCAAAAGTGGACAGGATCTCCGGCCCACGATTCAGCAAACGGTATTAATAAAGCATGATTGCCGCGCATTCCAATCCAAATTGAAAGGTGTCTCAAAGTCAGCTACTCAAGCCTGACCACGCGGCAAATCACGAGCCCGCCAACCGGCCAGCAAAGTGCCCCGAGAGGGCCAGAGGGCGAGGGCGACCCAGAAGATCCAAGCAGCTCCGGAAACCCCCAGGCCCGCCGCGAACCCCGGTGAAGTGTATTCCATTCGGATGCGGTGCGAGCCGGCCGCAAGAGGGATGGCCCGCAGAATATAGTTGGCCGGCAGCACCTGATATTTCTGCTGACTGCTGCCCGGCAGGGCCCGCGCCCGCCAACCCGGGGTGAAGATGTCGGTCACCAGCAGGATGGCGGGAGATTTCACCTGGGCCTCGATTTCCAGAAAATCCAGGCCGGTCTTGGTGATTTTGACCGCGCCGGGCGGGAAGTCGGTTTTCACCGGTGCGGGGTCGGGCACCGTTTCCAAGATCACGGTTTGCCTCGGCTCAAAAAACGCATCGTTCATGGCCGAGAAAATTTCATCCCGGCCTTCAATCACTCTGGCCTCGGAAATGAGGCTGACCTGCGGCATCTGATCGACCGTTTCCATCACTTGCAAGCCGTTGGGTCCGGGCACAAAGGCATACTTGCATCGCAGCATACTGTAAAGACGGTGCAGGGAATGGAAGCGAACGTATTGATTGGCCATGTCGGGATCCACCCCTTGGGTGAAACCCATGAATTCCACATAGCGTTTCAGCGGTGTCGAACCGTATCCCCAGATATTTTGAGCATCAATCGCCACCGCGGCATTAGGGTTCGCGAGGAGAAGGATCCGGTAATCTCCGGGACGGGCGGCGAGATAATCCCTGACGGCATTCATCCCTGTCTGCTCGTAGTGATCCGGGAGGTTGAAGGACGGATTCAAGATGCGTGCGAAAGTGAACACTTCGACCACAGCGAGCCAGCATAAGGCGGACACCATCAAGCGCGGCTTGCGCGGCAGGATGAAGAGGATGACCCCTATGAGAAACAGCGTGGCCGCAGCAACAAGCAACCCCCTGGCCGCGAAGTTCCCGGCCTCACGGAGAAAAGCCGCATCCTGCACCACTGCGGGAGCCAGGTAACTTTCGCCGGTCTTCCAGACAGCCTGGGGAATCTGCACCCAGGCAGGGGATCCTCCGGCGGCCGCAGCATAGAGCCAAAGCCCGGCGACACCCATCAGCAAGGCCGCCCCGGCCAGAAATCCCGCAGCGGGTCGGAGTCGCACAGGCTTGCGAATCAGGGCGTCCAGTCCCGCCCCGGCCACCAGCGTGACAAAGAGAATCGTTTGAAACCCAAACTTGGAGTTTCCACGCAGCCCATTGAAGCCGGGAACGTGATCGTAAAGAAAGCGAAACAGCGGGGTGTGGGCTCCGAGGGCCAGAACAAAGGTTAGCAGAACCATCGGCAGAGCAATGCGTCTCACCCACCCCGGTCCGCGGCAGAACCCATGGATCGCAAGCACCAGCGCCGTGACGCTGATGAACGGCACCATTTCCCACAAGTAGCATCTGCCCCAGTAAGGCACCCCGGACATGTCACCAAAAAAGAAAGGAGCCAGCAACGTGATGAGGTTCTCGGGTGGAAAAGAAAACATGGCGGCGAATTCGTAGGGCATGCCCTTTACGCTGCGCAGGCTTTCCGCAATAAAGGCCCGGGCGGGCAAAAACTGCACCGCCGCCATCGCCAACGCGCCCGCGACCATCACGGCGAGAACCGCGAGGTATTTGACCCGCTCGCGCACCGCGCCGAGTCCCAGCAGGCTGTAAAAAAACACGCCGAGACAGGTATAAAAAACGTATTGTGCCTGGCACGAGAGAAGCTGCATGGCCAGCGCCGCCGAACCGACCAGCCATCCCTGGCGCATCCGCCCGTTGCCGATCAGCCCAACTGCCAAGTACAAATAAGGCGCCACGGACATGGCGCTGACATTGTTGGGATGGCCGGAGTAAATGTGCAGAAAATACACGCCCGAAAACATCATCACCGCGCCGGACAGAAAACCCGCCAGAGGATGCAGGCCGCGTTGGCGGCAAAGGAAAAACATGCCCGCGCCGAGCACCCAGGTGTGCAAGGCCAGCACAAGGTTCATGGCTTTCTCGAAAGGCAGAAAGAGAAAGACCACATTGAGCGGATCCAACAGGCCGGTGTCGAATCCTGCAAAAAAAGGCACCCCGGACCAGATGTGCGGGTTCCACGCGGCGACAACCCCTTTCTTGAGATATTCGTAGCCATAGGACTTCAAAGGGACGTCGCAGGCAAAAAGATCGGTTTCCGACTGCGAAAGAATAAGCGGCTTTGCGGTAAAAAGCACATCCGAAAACATGAGCAACACCAACAAAGCCAGGCCGGTCAGCCATGGGGCCACCGGCCGGTTCAGGAAGGTGCGGGCATAAGAACCGGCATCAGGGATTTGCGCAGAGGATTTGTGCTTGCTCATGGGATTTCGGCGGATGGCAGGGACGACGCGGCAAATTCACTCTCCCTGCCCAAGAGGAACCGCTTGGCAGCGAAAATGATGTTCGCCACGGGCACCAGTCTCCGGTGTCCGATGAAGTAATAGCCATCACGCACTTCAATATCCCCGCTTTCCAGCAAACGCTGAATGCGCACTCTTATGAGGGCCTCCTCGTTGTAGATCCGCGCGATATCAGCGGGACGTAGACCTTCCGGGCACCTGGCAATTTCCGCGTAGAGCCGGATGCGGATGGATGTCTGTCCGAGCTGGACAAAATTATAGTAGCAATAAGA
>Ga0114978_10000859_pt1 | contig 25474 bp, 31 predicted proteins | sample S_140212_EF_Meta_FD_87027 | JGI IMG/M metagenome (GOLD analysis project Ga0114978, IMG submission 87027) | Freshwater microbial communities from Lake Simoncouche, Canada to study carbon cycling - S_140212_EF_MetaG | ecosystem: Environmental > Aquatic > Freshwater > Lake | place: Lake...
CAAGATTTGTCATTCGGAGTCTGTGTTCCAGACTATTGGATGGAAGAAATGATTAGTGGAAATGCAGACAAGAGAAAAGTATGGGCTAAAGTTCTCGAAATGAGAGCAAACTTTGGCTATCCATATATTATTTTTATAGACAATGCTAATAATAACACAGTTGATTGCTACAAAGACAAAGGAATGAAGATAACACACTCTAATCTTTGTTCGGAAATTTTTTTGGTTGACAATGAAGACGAATCATTTGTCTGTGATTTAAGTAGTATGAATATTCTTTATTATGATGAATGGAAAGACACAGATGCTGTAGAGCTTCTTGTCTATCTTCTTGATGCCGTGATGACAGAATTTATTGAAAAAGCCAAGAAGGTTAAGTTTATGGAAAGGGCTGTTAAATTTGCCGAAAGGCATCGTGCTCTTGGTGTTGGTTGGCTTGGCTGGCATAGCTACTTACAAAGTAAGATGATTCCTTGGGAGAGTATGGAAGCCAAGTTCCATAACACTCAAATCGCAAAGAACATCAAGGATGCCGCTTACAAGGCTAGCGCAAAACTTGCAGAAGAATATGGAGAACCAGAAGTGTGTAAAGGTTATGGCAGAAGAAACACTACTCTTCTTGCTATAGCCCCTACAAAATCTTGTACTGCTCCTGATACAAAATTTAAGGACAGTAATCTAGATAATATAGATTATTTTGAATTTACAAGACGAGGCGGTCTAGACTTGCATGAAATAATGTCTATCGAGTGTGAACTCGATAATGGACAAAAAGTCAAATATCGTTATGATGAAATCATTACAGTTAAAAGGAACGGTGAAGAAATCCCGATTAAGGCTTGCGAGATTGTCGAAAATGACATTTTATGAAACGACACAATCCCTATTGCGCCAAAGATGTTGCAAAAAAATACAATATCTCGTATGAAGAAGCTAATTTTAGGGTGCAAGACCTTAAGAATAGGACCACTATTACTTTGGAAAATTTGATTCGCAAACATGGTGAAGAAGAAGGCAAAAAGAGATTTGATCAATTTAGACAAAAATCTGCACACACTAAAGAAAAATACCAACAAAAATATGGCGATCAATGGGAAGAGCATTGGAAAAAGTATTTACAGTCTAAAAGCTGTAGTTTAGAGAAATTTATAGAAAGATATGGCAAAGAGGGAGCTAGACTGTATGAGGAGTACCAATTAAAAAAATCTTATTCAAATTCATTAGAATGTTATGTTGAAAAATATGGTCCGAAAGAAGGAATGGAAAAATATAATCTTATCCAGAAAAAAAGATGCACATCTGAATTGTCTTCTTTTGTAGAAAAGTTTGGACCGGAGGAAGGTGTAAAGCGATATAGAGAAACAAATGCCAAGAAAGACTCATCTTCTCTTAATTTTTTCGTTACAAAGTATGGAGAAGAAAAAGGAAGGCAAGAATACGAAAATAAAAAAATGCGGTCTTCTCCATTGTTCTGTGCGCTCAAAAAAGAATACGGAGAAAAAACAGCATTGGAAGCTTATTTAGACTGCAAAAAAAAGAGGTTTGACGAAGTTTGTAATAATTTTGAATTAGTTTCCAGTTACAAAACGAAAATAAAAAAAGACAAATTATCCAAAGGACCAGTCTCTAAAGAGTCTAGTAAATTTTTCAAAATGCTTGAGACCTTGCTTGGAAGAAAACTTGCCTTTGGATTAAAAAAGGACGAACTTAAACTTATCAATATTGAAACTATGAGATATTTCTGCTACGATTGCTACGACACAGAATCAAATACCATCGTGGAGTTTCACGGAGTTGCGTGGCATCCTAAAGAAGGAGAACTAGATTGGCAAAATCCGTTTGGTTTGTCGTACAATGAAAAAATGCAAGAAGACCTAAAAAAGAAACAATTGGCAGAGTCGAAGGGCTATAGCTATGTGGTAATTTATAGTGACGAAGTAAGAACTGTTGATAAGCGCAAAGAGAAACTCCATTTTTTGAAGGAAGTGATCCATGCCTACTGTGAAAAAAATCAAAAAAGCTGAAAAGCAATGGTTGGAACTCAAACCATCAGTAAAAGTATTTACTGATGCTGGTATCAAAGAATGCACAAGATTCTATTTTAATGGTTTTGAACCAACGCACGAATTATCTTTTACAGATGGTTGTAAATATAAATTTACTGGCAATCATAGACTTAAAAATATTGAAGGCGACTGGGTTATTATTGACAATATAGAAAAAGGTTTCATTACAAACAACAATTTAGTAGTGACGGAAAAAAATTATACTGGAATACTTCCAACTATGGATATGGAAGTTCCTGATGTTCACTACTATGTTCTAAGCAATGGTGTTCATTCGCACAATAGTGCGTTTATTTTGGGTCAAGTTTCTGAAGGCATCGAGCCTCACAGAACTAATTACTACATTAAAGACTTGCAAAAGGGCAAATTTACTGTTAAGAATCATGAGCTTGAGGCTCTCCTTGAATCTAAAGGCAAGAACACCGACGAAATATGGAAAAGCATTCTTATGAATGCTGGTAGTGTTCAACACCTAGATTTCTTGACAGAAAACGAAAAAAATGTTTTCAAAACATTTGCAGAAATTAGTCCTATGGAAATTGTGATTCAGGCTGGTCAACGCCAGAAGTACATTGACCAAGGGCAATCTCTAAATCTAATGATACATCCTTCTATTCCAACAAAAGATGTTAATACTTTGTTAGTTGAGGCTTGGAAGATGGGTATAAAGGGTTTCTATTACCAGATATCCATCAATGCAGCCCAAAATTTTGCACGGTCGATTCTAACTTGCGCTTCATGCGAGGGCTGAGAACAGCTGTCTTCAGATTATGGCCCAGACTGTTCGTGTTCCTGTCTGTTCTAATCATCAAAGCCCTAGAAAATTGCTTTGATGATTAGAACATCACGGTTGTCATTCTTTGAAGAATTAAATCAATTCGTTGATTGAACACTAATTTAAAAATAAGAAAAATTATTGAATAGTTTTAAATTTTCTGTATGATTCAAAAAAACACAGGAACAGAACATGGCCAAGTACATCGTTGTTTGTGGTGGAGTTATTAGTGGTACTGGCAAAGGAGTTTCTATTGCAAGCCTTGGTTTGCTTTTGTCTTTAAGGGGCTTGAAAATCGTTCCTATTAAGTTCGATCCCTATTTGAATACCAATGCCGGGGTTTTGGCTCCAAGAGAGCATGGAGAGGTATTTCTGTGCGACGATGGGTCAGAAACAGATTTAGATTTAGGCACTTACGAGCGGATTATCAATTGTCAGGTCAGTTCTAAAAACATTCTTACTTCTGGTACAGTTTACAAAGAAATTTTGGATGAGCAAGATCATGGCAAATACCTAGGTCAAACAGTACAAATAGTTCCACATGTTACTGATAAAATTATCAATAGACTGCTAGACCTTGGTAAAGACGCAGATATTGTGCTAGTTGAAATTGGTGGTACTGTTGGAGATTCAGAATCTTATCCATTTTTAGAAGCTATTAGACAATTTAAGCAAAGAAATTGGAATGATGTAATTATATCTTTGGTAGCACCACTTCTTTGGGTTCCTACTATCAAGGAATTCAAAACCAAACCTTTTCAACAAGCTGTTCAACAAATGCAAAGTTCTGGACTCCAACCAGAAATACTTTTTTGCCGTACAGACAGAGAATTGCCAAAAGAAATCTTAGAAAAAGTTTCTAATCTCACAAATGTACCAAGATCTGCTGTGTTTGAAGCGCCAGATGTAAAATCTGTATATCAAGTACCAATTGAATTTTATAATCGTCATGTTGATGATTTGATTATTGATAAATTCCATCTGACTAGGAATGGAGTCAGAATTCACAAATACCGTGACCTAGTTGAAAAATATATTGGAAATGAAGAACTTGGTACTGTTAGAATTGCCGTTTTAAACAAATATGACAATTGTGATGAAGCATATTTAAGTTTGAAAGAAGCCATATTCCATGCAGCAGTAGCTAAAAATATTAAAGCAGAAATTGTATGGATCAGCGCTGATGAAGTTGAAGCATGTAAAGATAATAAGTGTCTTAATAAGCTTTTTGAAAATATAGATGGCATGATTGTCCCCGGCGGTTTTGATGTTAGGGGTGTTGAAGGGAAAATAAAAGGCATCAAACATGTACGAGAAAAAAAGATACCGTTTTTGGGTATCTGTTTGGGGTTACAATGTGCCGTCATAGAATTTGCAAGAAGTATAGGTTGGGAAGATGCTACAAGTGAAGAATTTAATATGAACACATCTCATCCTGTGGTTCATTATATTCCGGGTCAAGAAAAAATAACTAAAAAATCTGGAACTATGCGTTTGGGGTCTTATGCTTGCGAATTGAACAAAGATTCTATTTCTTATGAATATTACAAAAAGAAAACTATTCATGAACGGCATAGGCATCGATATGAGGTTAATAATGATCTGGTAATGCTCCCAGAATTTGAAGGAAAAGGTTTAAGAATAACTGGAAGAAATCCAGATACAAATTTGATAGAAATTATGGAGTTAGGAAAAGATTTGCATCCTTTTTTTGTTGGAACGCAAGCTCATCCTGAATTCAAATCTCGACTTCAAAATGCGAGTCCTTTGTTTGTAGGATTAATAGAAAATGCTGTAAAGAGAAAGGCTGAAAGCATAAATACTGTATGATAAATGAATATAAATACGAAGACCTTGATTTCAGGTCTTTTGTTCTGAATGAAAACAGAGCCTTTCTTGGAAAAGAAATAGGCAATATCTTGACATCTCTTCAGGAGATTCAGGAAGAAGCCAGCAAGATAGGAACTAAGAACCTTGTCCGATTCACAGATAAAATTGTTTGTCAGATAAGGAGCTTGTTAGGTGGGCATTGGTCAGGGGATGATATTAAATTTCTGAAATCTATGCAAAAAGCAGGAATTGCTTTGGCAAAAGCCTTGGAGGAAAATGATAACTTGGAACAAGTTATATCTGGGGCTATATCAGAGATAGAATCTACTTTAAAGAGTATGAATGTACCTGTAAATAATTTAGCTGTAACACCTAAAGAAGCAGGTTCATCACCTCAAATAGAACCAGCTAATACACTCCCTCCGGCAGCACCAGAAATAGGACCAGAGACAATGTCTGGTTTTGCTGTCAATCCTCCTCAAAAACCGCAAGCACCCATAGGAGAGCCCCCACTACCATAATGTGTGGTTTATTAGGATACATAGGAAATAGCAAAGATCAAATAAAAACAGAACAGCTAGTTACATCTTTATTTGATAAAACACAAACCAGAGGCATTGATGCAGCTGGATTCTATTGTGTTTCTGATTTTGAAGACAACAAGGTTTACTACCACAAGCAGCCCGGACCATCGGTAAATTTGATAAATGACAAAATATTTAAAGATTTGTGGTCAAACAAAATAAATTTAGGTTTGTTTCATTGCCGTGCAGCATCTTCTGGAGTAGGCGTTCCTGCTGATAACATCAATAATCATCCATTTGTAAGTGAAGACTTATCAAAAGCAGTTATACACAATGGAATTATTAATAAAAGCGAATTAAATTATCTTAAAAATTTTTATCAAATGAAATCGACTTGCGATTCTGAAATCATTTTGAGAATCTTAGAGCAAGAAGATAAAGATTATTTTGACAACCTTTCATTTTTTTTAACATCTGCACAAGATTCACATTTTGCCGTAGCGTACAGTCACAACAAACTTAGTGAAAGAAAGCTTGTTCTTTTTAGAAATAAACATAGACCTTTATTTTTTGTTGACCTTAGAGATGAGCTTGGACAAATATTTTTCTTTAGTACAGAAGAAATATTTTTTGAATCTTTAGAAGATATAAGGCAAAAAAATATTGAAATAAAATCTAGCAAAATAACTGAAATAAAGTCAAATGAAATATTTGAATTTGTTTATAAAAAAAATGGTATCATAGAGAAATTTATCTATAATTCAGAAAAAGAAGAAATACATGATGATATCACAAGCAATTATTATTCAATTATAAATAATGTCAATAAAAAATTTGATTTAAATAAAGAAAATAATTTAGAATATGATTTAACCGAATGTATTTTTGAAATGCAAAATCAACAAAATAAGTTGCTGTCAAAAATATCAGATATTATTTGCAATAAGAATGTTAATTGTATGCAGTATAAAGATGCTATTTTAACAATAGAAGAAATTAATAAAAAGTTAAACTATATTAATTTAATACTATAGGATACAACTATGAATTTTGACGATTTAGAAAATACTTATCATGTTGAAAAACTAAAAAATAAAACCAAAAAAGTTGATGGTGGTAAAAAGGGCAAACGGGTAGAAAGAGAAATTGTAGGAATTTTAAACAATCGATTTTCCCACCTAAAAGAAAAAACATTTAGCAGGTCAATTGGTTCAGGGAACCGATGGGCTCAAGTCAAAAGCCTACCCAAGCATGCTAAAGACACGCTGACCGGGGATATTTGCTGTGCAGAGGGTTTTAATTTCGTAATCGAGTCAAAGGGTGGTTACAACAAAATCGATTTAAACTCGATTTTTGAAAGCGGAAACACGGAGCTAGATAAATTTCTAAAACAAGTATCTGATGATAGCAAAAGGTGCGGAAAAACGCCTCTTCTATTTTGGAAAAAAGATAGAAGGCCTTGGCTAGCATTTCTCCGCACCCAAGATATTCAAGGGGAATATGAATATAAAATAAATTACAGAGAATGGACTTGTGTTCCTGTCAAAGAGCTTTTGAAACTGCCTGACAGCTTCTTTTTTATTCATAATCCTGAAGCATGAACTTATGAGACTTTTCTGGAATGTATTCCTTATATAACTCAGATAAAAACCAGTACCATCTATCTGGCTTATCTGGGCAAACATTATTGCCATATCCATCAGTAATAACCCATACAGCATCAGGATACTTGCTGCTCGTTTCACGCATATGCTTTTGAATATCTTCTTCAATAATATCAAAATTAGTACCACCACCAACAGGGCATGATTCAGGATTCTTAATATCTACAGCAAATACAGATGTATTGAAAACATTTAGACTGATATCAAAATGTCTTGGGTTCAAGCTCATTGCAGCTTTGAAAAATCTTTCCTTCAAATGAAGACAACTGCCTGATACATCCAAGTAAAAATGAAGTTTTATTTTATTTTTCTCAAACTTTAAATCTTCATCATCGAGCTCACTTGGCAGAAAAAAGCTGTGGTCAAGCTCACTATTGCGACGATGAGTCCTAGCCCATTGTTCTGTTTCAAAATCAATATTGAGTAAGGTTCTAGCAACCCATTTCTTAATAACGGTTTCCCATTTTTGTTTTTTCTTCGTATTCAGAATGTCGTCGGGAATTACATACAACAAATCAGCTGGACTGGTTCCAGCCTTTTTGTCGTAGCCACTATCAACCTGTTTTTGAATAAACTTTTGCAATTCCTTCTTCTCTTCATTGCTAAGTTCACCATCAAGTTTCTTAATAACACTAGAAAAATCATCACCTTGATCAGAAAAAGTGTGACTATCAAGCGTTTGATAAGTCTTTTGCTTTTGACCTTGTCCTGAAGAAGGCTGGTCTTGTTGTTGCTTGCCTTTGCCTTGAGACGGTTGCCCAGCACCATTTTGAGGAGGAGACAAACGAGGAGGCTGCTTTTTCTTACGAAGAATGTTCAAGTAGAATTCAGAACTCTCATCATTAGGAACAGGAAAACCTTTATACTTCTCGTCGGGGAAAACAGTATCAACCCAACAGAGTTGTTCATAATTAGAAATTTGTTCACGAATGAAACCAAACCGGGACACCAGAGAATGATTGACAGCAACATCCATGGCAACATTTGCCATTTGTGCAAGTTCTGGCTTATTGAAGCGTTGCCCATGATTTAAGAGAATATGAAGAGCTTCATGGCAAATCACGAATAATTTTTCATATTCAGAGCATTGGCTCCAAAAGTCGGGGTTGAACTTCCAGTTGATGCATTGCCCAATTTTGTCAAATTGAACACAAGCAGTTGGGATTTCATGAGTAAAAATTGGTTTGCCAAGATGCCACATTTTATAGAATACGGAATGGTAGGGCTCAAGGCCAATACAAATGTCTTGCCATTCCTTTTTGCTCATTTGAATATCATTAGCAGACTGAGAAAGAGACATCGGCACCTCCTTGGTTATTATAATTAACATCATAAATAGCGTACTGTTTCAAAAGTTTCGCCATATCTGCCAAACTAGAATTAAACTTGACAGTACTAGAACTTACGCAACGACTAACCAAAAATTTCACAACTGAAGCAAGACTGGCAAAATCATCACTCTTCAATGTTGCCACAGATGAAAAGCTTACAATTTTTTGTAGCAGTTGCAATAAGTCCATAGCAGACTTTTCATCAATGTCATCTGAAATCGAGTCCGCTATCCTGTTATACAAATCCACTTTTTGTTCAATTGTATTCGTAGCCCAACTATTCATATGGGCAACCTGATTAGCAATCAAAGCATTGGACTTTGTATGCTTTGGCTTAAAAACTGGCACCTCGCTGCCCGGAACAGCTTGATAAGGGGCGTGGTGAAGATCAGGTGTTTCAGACTTAATCTTATTAGTAAGCCTTCGCACCTTGGCTTTCAAATCATCGTTGGTGCCAACCATGATGTTTTGAAGAATGATCTGATAATCATGCGATTCACGGTTCCTAACCAAAAACTCTAAAACTTTATCATTAGATGACATAAGAGCCATCAATTTTTCCTTATTGATGAACGGTAGGAAATAGTTGAAATACTCCTTATTGTTAAGGATATACCTTAATGCACCATTGCAATTATTTTCTGAAGAAAACCAAGCTTTTGTTGTTTTAGGGTCTTTTTTCGAAAAAAAGTCCCGAAGCTGGTGCTCTACAGAACCGTTCTTGAGAGACTGCCGAAACTTGGTGATGTTGGCGCTGACTGGGAGAACAAACTCCATATCTCCACCATTCATATAGTCATCAAGAGCATATTGTAGGCGACGAGGAGAAACCTTATTCTTCTCAATTTCAGGAAGCTCATTCCACCATTCAATCGCAGCCGAAGCAGCTGTATCACCAAAACGCTTGATAAAAAAATCGCTATCGCAAGCGTAGGGTAACGATACTTGAACCTGAAAACGATCCTCTTGTGCAGGATCAATTTTTTCAACATCGTAGACATCATCTTCAGTTGTTGGGTTGACCGCAGCCCATACACACTTCAAGTTTGGGAAAACAAGACCGTTGATTGATTTCTTTTGAATCAACTCCATAACAGCGTTACGGACCTTCTTTGGAGAACGATTATACTCATCAAAGAAGATAGCAACAACATTGCCTTTGTAAAGATTTTGTGGTCTGATGATTCCAAGATATTTATCGCCATTCTTGTCCATTTGTTCCTTGGGAACACCGATCAGGTCCACCCACGGATCTAGAGTGCTTGCGCTAAAGTAAAGATAGGTATCATTTTGCACCAAACCATGACGCTCAAAACAGGATTGAATACGGGCTGTTTTGCCCACACCGTGCTTACCGCTGAGCAAAACATTTTGGTTAGTAGTAAACCAATGATCCAGACGATCATCCGTAATAGCAGCCATTATAAAATCCTCCATAAATATTGGGTACTGTGTCGTATTGAACAGTATTATGGGAAACAGAAAAAAGTTTCGCCAGACATTTTAGATAATACTGCCACAAGAAAAAAACAACAACTAATTGAAAATTTGAAGTTGATTTCTTTCAGAAATATAGATGTTATCGCCAAGGTCTAGTTCAAACCATATATCATAAATTCCGACTTCCATATCAATTGTATTAATCATGTAATAACCAAATCTTTTTTCTCTGAATGTAACTGGCTCTCCTTCTATTACCATTCGAAGGTCTTGCTCTTCAGGCAAACATGCTCCTGACCTTTGTTCAATAGACACTTTCATTTGTCCAACAATAGCAAGGTTCTCATAATACCTTTGCAAGTCCGTTCCCTTCGGTACATTAGGAGTTACCTCGATAACAATATAACGCTTGCTACCTTGTCTTAATCTTGATGGTCTAAAGGCAAAATTGAAATCATAAACAACGGGTATCGGTGTTGTGTACCAGAGATTTGGGTAAACAGTAAATGGATTTACAATTTCAGATACTTCATCATAAACATTATTAAAATTAACTGTCCAAACATCAACATAATTACCGATTATATATTGGTTTTCTTCGACCAATATTTCGGTATAATATTGTCCTGTATCTGTTTGTAATATATCAACCGGATCAATTGTTTGAACAAGTGTTCTTGCTGCCGGATCGTTTATTCCAGCGCCATCAGCTAATTTGTAGATTTCAATTTTAACAATGTCGTCTACATTAGCAAAATTGTTGCTATTGTAAAAAAATAAGCGAAGGATGACTGTGTCACCAACAACTGGATTTTGGTATCTTTCTTTTACTGCTGCCATCCTTTATTTACCTCTTAAATTGTCATTTTTTATTCTTTTCCATTTCTTCCTGCTCCATATTCTTCTGTTCGATAAATCTTTCCATGAGAAAACGCCGTTCAGCGACCTGCATTGCGCCCCACTCCTCTCGGCTAGTACTCAAGTGATAACGAAAGAAGAATATTTCCTCCATAAGATTTTTCCATAAAACTATGCTTGGGTTTTCTCCTTCTTCTTGCCCCTTGGGAAGAAAAAATTTGCTTCAAGTGGTAATTCAATTTGGAACTCATCAGATGTCATCGGAGAAATTACAGATACCTTTGTATCGATGCCAAATGGAGGCTCTGTTGACAAGTTTCTCAAGTAAGAAACATCTTGAATGGGAAGATTTTTGATAAGTATTTGCAATTCATTCTTATCACTAACCCCTTGAATTTCTTCTATAAGCTGCGCTGTTCGGTAAATAAGGCTATCGTCAGACGCATTATCACCAGCGTTCTTAAGCTTCCTTTCCCTGTACTCTTGCAAAGCAATTTCATCTTTTCCTCTGCTGAGTCTATAAGCTACTGAAAGACCACTCTTTGGCAAAGTGTCCATCAAGGCAGGTCCATAATCATCAGGGCAATTTTCAACCTCAAGACTATCCAAATCAATTACAGTCGTAAACTTACGATCACTTTCTGGGTCTTTGATTTCCACTTCATATTCAGTACCGTAAGATATGCCTCTCAGATAAATAAGAATAAATGTTCTGTCTACAGAAAGAAGATTCTCTGGTTTGATGTTTTCTTTAATACATCTTGAGAAAATCATATTAATAGCTGTTCCCTTTTTGACAAATCGAGGAGTGGCTAATATTTGCTCTTCCTCACCAGTCATGGGTCTGATATTAAGTTTACCGTTAACAGGGCCGTCTGTACCGTCATAGAATCGGCCTAATGAAGGTAAAGTAACTTCTTCGTAATGACTGGAATGAGATTTAAGATTCTCAAGAATACTCTGTAAATTACCGCTGAAATTTTGCGAAAAAGTATTTATGCTTGGAGCGTTGGTAAGAACTGGCCCTTGAGGTTCAGCAGCACCGCCAGTCCGTTGAAGCCTTTCCAAAAGCTTTGGAGGAATATTCCCGGAGATTTTTACTTTCGATTCATCTTCAACATCCATCCGAGCAGTTACATGCGGAGGCAAGGGCTCTGGTTGCATTGCAGGATTGAATGCATTATGCTGATGTGGCATATTGTGCATCGGGTTATTCGGCACTTGTGGATTCTGGTTTGGTCTTTGTGGGCGGTAAATTTCATCAGTCATTTTTTCTCCTAATTTCACAATTTAACATTATAATAGTTTATGCCTATAATTTTAACTTCAAAAAACATAGAAGATATTATATTTAAGAACAAAAAAATAACATCTAAGTTAACAAAGTATAAACAACTTTTTAATAATTGGAATATGTCACAAATTATTCCTTCTTTAAAATTCATACGATCTGAAAGTATTATCAAATTAATTAAACAACTAGATTCTGATGATCTTTTTATTATAAAAGATATATTAAAAGATGATGTTCTTATTGATCAAGATTCATCAGGCAATGTCAAAAATACTCACGGTCAAATTGACAATCTTGAATTCCACCTACCAGAAGACTTTAATTGTATAGATTTTTGTCTGTATCGTAATAAGGCAGACATAGGAGTAACATTATGGAAATAGTAAATTTGTTTTTGTGTGTAATAGGTACAGTTGGTATGACTCAAATTATTGTTGAAAGTGAAATTTCAGCAAAGTTTAAATCAGTTCTTGAGAAGTTTGCACCCAAATTTCTGATGAATCTCCTGAATTGTTACCAATGCTCAGGTTTTTGGTCTGGCATATTTATGGGGCTAATTTTTTATTTTCCTAAAGAGATTTCTTTCTTTGATTTAGGAAAAATTTTTGCCATAGGATGTACAGGTTCTTGTTTGTCTTATTTTTATGCGATGTTTTTAATGTATTTGGAAGCTAACACACAGATTAAAATTCATGAGTAAAGAAAAATTGACATATTGGTGTGAGTGGTGTTCTAAAAAATATTATTTTGATATTTCTGATGAATTATTGGAAATACAGAGATCAACTTTGCAGAAAAAAATTCCGCATATAGAGCCAGAGACAAGTAAAAAAACAAATCCTGAATATTTTGAAAGAAAAAGTTTTAAAAAGTGTAAGATTTGTGGATATCTTTTGAAGGAATTAAAAGATGAAAAATAACGATATTACACTTTTAGATATCAAGACTGCTTTGCGGGACAAAAAATTTCGTGAAAAACTCCCAGAATCTGTTCTGCCTGATGTGCAGAAGTTTTTAAACAATCCAAGCTGTACTTGCAACTTCCCAATCTACGAAAAGATCATGCGGGAAGCAAAGTTAGCTTTGGAAGAATATTTCCCAGATAAGCAATACAAGTCTTTAGATGAAAAAATAGACAAACTATCACGAAATAACTGGTCGGTTATAAATTGCTCAATAGGAGAGCTAGAGGCAAAGCTTAAGAGCTTGCGTCCCGGTAGAAAACAAATAGCAGTATCTCGCTACGAAGATCAAGTAACGGTGGTAGTCAATGAACTAGAAGAATTGTTTTGATCTGAACTTATTACTATTTTTATGCTATCAATTGTTTTTTTAACTGATGCATATATTTTTTCAGCGTATCCTTCGTTTCTGTTAATCCATATAGGTTGAGTATCAAATATATCTCTATTTTTTTTTACTGTTATCGCATTTTTATATATTTGAAGAGACTTTTCATAAAACTTATTATCTAGCAAAACATCCCCCCAAGCACACCATAGTTCACACATAGAAGGTGCTAAAAATATTGCTATTCCTAGATGTTCCAAAGATTTTTTAATATTATTTAATTTAAAATTATACACTAAACCGCAATAATATCTTATCATTATTTGGTTTTGGTTTTCTGTGGAATTATGAAATACCCATTTTTCGGACTCTAAAACAAATTTTTTGTAATCTTTTTTCTGATATAAATTTATTAAATCTTTTAAACTATCATCTAAAATTGGACTTTTGAATTTTGTATCAGAATTGTGAATTAAAATCTGTTGAGACAAGTGGTCTTTAAATAACAATCTATTTGAGAAAAATCTTTTTTGTTTTTTGATCCAAACCCCATCGCTTACACACACAAAATTCGTTTTAAGATCAAAATTGTCTAGACAGATGTGTTTTATTGTTTCATTTGGATTAATTTTGAGAATGCCATCAATTTTGTTTTGAGAACAATACTTTTCCAAAAGATTTCTATCAGTTAAAGTTTTAATGTCTAAGTACTTATAGTCTGGATTAGTAGTAACTATTAAGTCAGAAAATTTCTTAAAGTAAACCTCTTGCGATGGATTCGTTAATTGATCAATTAGTATTGCTATCATTTACTTTTTCCTCTAAAATTAATTTAAATATATCTTGTTTCTTGACAAAGCTTTTATTTTTATCTAAAATTTCCATAATATGCAGCAAGAGATGTTTTTTTTGAGGATTCCATAAATAATCGTAAAAAATTTCGATTATGTTTTTCATTTATATTATCCAAGGAGCAAAATGTCTACCGAATATCTAAACAATAAATCATTTGAGATAATAATAATTAAGTATCAAAAAGCACAAAGAGCAAAACAGCGGTTAAACTTCTTGCAAAAAGATATCGAAATGCAAAAACAAATCGCAAAAAATCTCAAATGTCCTCTGGTAGTTGATGAATCTGAAATCAAAAATGCAGAACTAGAATATGCCGAAGCTCAAAAAATACTGGCAACTGCCTTTTACACTCTATCACAAAACATTGTTAGGTATGCAAAGTTTAGCCATATAGATGAAGATGACGCTGTACAGGAAGGCGTTTTAATATGCTTTGAAAGAGCAGAGAAATTCGATCCCGCCAAAGGAAAAGCCTTCAACTACATGACAACATGTATTCTGAACCATTTCAGACAATTGTGGAGATCAGCTAGAAATTATCAGGAATTAAAGAAAAGATACAATGAATTGCAGCAAATTAGATTTGGAATGGATTTGATGAATAGACGAAAAGATAAAACTTATAGTAAAAATTTTGACAAGTATTATGAAACAAGATAGTATTTATACATAATTATTCATATAATTGTTTGCAATTATTTTATTATGAAAGGAATGACTGCTTATATGCTGTCCTGATACCATGAGAAAAAATTTTTTAGAAGTTTTAGAGAAACAAGAAATTCTGCACATTTTGGAGAATAGCGGTTTTAAAGATAAAATTGAAGCCCTTCTTTTAAATGAAAATAAAGTTTATACGAAAAAAGGCAGGTTGAATAAAAGTGGAGCTTGCAGAATTCTAGGAATGAAACCGAAGGAATTAGAAAACTTCTTAAGCAAATGTAGAGAAACGATTAAAGCAGACCAATTTCTAGACTAGTTTTTATAAGCCCTATCATACCTTATTGATATGTCAACAGTTACAACATCGGAGCTTGACATATCAAGTGAGCCAAAGTTTGCACTTTCACAATAAGCCCCTTCTAAAATCCAAACATCTAAAGGATTTCCACATCCATCAAGAGTGAAAATCCTACATAATTTTTTATGCGTATTGCTCTTGGTATAAAGTCCAAAATTTGGATTATATATTTGCAATATCCAATTCCAAACTGGATTATTTGATGATATATCATATAGGGTTATATTTATTGGATCGAAGCTGGGTCTTGATGGGAAACTAATAGTTTCTTGTAGGTGAGGAACGGTTATTGCGTCGAATTTTATTGACGGTCTGCCAGCAGTTAAAGATGGCCAAGAGAATACACCATCATCGCAAACACCCGGAATAGTAAACAGATACCTGAACTTCCTTTTGAAGACAGTTTGCCATGCCCAAGATATTCCAAGAAGTTGTGCCACTATAATCCTCCAAGTTATTTATGTTCACATATGAAAAAAGGCATCAGTAAAACTGATGCCTTTAAGGTGTTATTTAATAATTTTAATCAGCATCCATTGAATACTGGTTGTGCTCCAGCCAAGTTGGTTCTTTTCATGAACTGATATTTCAAGGTTAATGTGATATCACATTGATCGTTTGAATCATAGCCAAGATCACCAAAGTCAACACTCTTTGGCCAACACATAAACATTGTGAATTGCTCTATACCATTGCCGCAACCATCTAGCATTACAAGCTTGGATGTAGCTGTGTAGCCACCGGGACCAGTAGCTCTGACAGCCATTCTTGGATTGATTGGGCTGCTTGTAGGTGACAAGAAGTCGTATACACCACCAATCCAATTGTAAAGCTGCAACATGCTGTTGTCGCTATCAACAATGTCATAATACACAACTTCGGCATCGCCAAAGGTTGGTTTTCCGGGCATCGGCATATAACCGTGCAAGTGATGCACGATTACTTCTTGCATGTCAACGCTAGGTCTCTTGGTTGTTTTTACGAAGTGATCAGGAATAGAAGCGCTAGCGTTGCCACCAATGCCGTCAACCCTGAAAACCCATCTAAACTTCCTTTTGAATGTAACATTTTGATCGGCAATTTTGCCAATTCCCATATTGTAGGCCATAAAAATCTCCTATCTAGTTATTAAACAACTACCGCAGTATTTTCAGTAAAGCTACCAGTTCTATGCAGAGAGAACTCAATAAAGATGAACTCAGCTGCCTTGACTGGCTGTACGCCAATTCTGGCTCTCATTTCGTTTCTATCAATCACATCTGCTGTATTGAGTTCAGCATCGCATTTGACTACATAGTCATAAATGCCTTGATTCGTAACTACATTCTGTAGAATACCTGTGCAAAGATCAACAAAACGCTCTCTCAATTGCTCGGTGTGTGGATCGAACAATAGTGAACGGCTTTGAATTCTGATATTCTTTTCGAGATAGAACATCAATCTTCTGACATTCACTCTGTCTAGAGCGGTTGGCCTGCGCTGCAATGTCTTTTGACCCCAGATCAAGAATCCATCAATATCAGGATATGTGATGATTGGGTTGATTGCATTTCTGTTGCCGTACATAAGGTCTTTCTCTGTCAATGTTGGCTGAGAGTAGACATCTGTGATGCCGGGGACAATACCTCTATTAACACCAGCAGGAGCAAACCATGGGAAGGACAAACTGTCGCTTCTCGCAATTGTTGCAGCCACGGCACCGCTAGGAGGAATCCAAACATCTAGATTGTTGAAGGTGTCACGAATCTTGACCCAAGGCCAGTAAAGAGCTCCGAAGTCGGAATCAAATCTGGTTGTATTGAGAGGATGCACACCATTTTGCCAATCAATGATTTCCTGTGGTGTTAGACCAAAGGGAGGATCAACAATTGCCAAGCAATCTTGACGAAGGTTTTGGCAGAGATTGAGCAGAGCAACAACCACGCTTGTGGAAGAATGTCCGGGAACTGCTACAAGATCAATGTCAACTTGCTCTGGTTCAGATAGCGCATAAAGGCCTGTGAAAGCTACAGGGCTTCCAATTAGTAAAGCGTCTTGAGCATCTGGGTCTGTTGGGAGGCCATCAGTACCACCTGCCAAAGTAACTCCAGTAGCTGGGCTGTTAACAGGAGGAGCAGCTACAAGAGCATTATCTGTAACTTTGATATAATCGCTAACTAGGGCAAGATATGTTCCAACATAATATTGGGATGTTTCATCTTTGGTTAAGTTGCCCCACGCCTCAACAGGATTGGAATTATTGTAAACCTGAATGTTGAAGGTGCCACCAGTTTCGTTGGTAATTACAACAGATGTGTTATTTCCATCCTGACCGGGGCTATCAGCAAGAACCGTAAAGGTGGGGGTTGTGCCAACAGCTGTTGGTCCAGTAAAGATACCAGCAGTATAAGCGCCAACTGCGTCAGAACTTGTGCTTGGAGACACACCAGATTGGATGCTGTTTGACAATCCAAATATTACATCAGCTGTGCTGGCTGGTTTAACGCTAATTTTAGCATCTTTACCGTATGTCATAGTATTTAGAATGATATTGTAGCCACCAGCGGTGACAGCTTCAAATCCTCCGGTAAGTTCTGCTGTGATGTAGTTATTGATTTCGTCAACTACATCTTGAGTTGTATAAGGACCACCGATTAGCAAAGTGGACAGGTCAACAACTTGAACAACATCATCGATGTTGACATTGTCAGTACCTTGAACCACAACTTGTAGGTTTAGGCTGCTAAGACCGCTAAAGTCCCAAGTGTCTGGGGATGTTGATGAACCATCATCAGGATATTGCACAGCTGTGCCAGTTAACACCGCAGGCTCCATGTCCTCACCTAGATAGACAGGGCTTCCGGGTCCAACAAGCATATTTTGAACGCTAACAAACTCCAGAACTGCACTAGGACCATATGCCCAAGTGGTTTTGATACCAATTGTTGGATATCCGGTTCCTTGCACGAAAAACTCGATGCCATCGACAGCAAAGTCAAGTTGGCTATTCAATTCATCAACCAGAGTGCTTGTTGAATATGTTCCAGCAAGAACAACTAAGGTTTTTGCAGCTAGAACACCATTTAGCTTCCATCTGAAGAAGGTGTCATCGGCAAAGGTTACTGAGTTGCCTACTGGAGAAGTGGCTGAGTAAACGCTAATTACCTGACCCGCTGGTAGAATAGTAGCGCTGGCAGATTCGGCGTAAGTGGGGCTAGCAATGTTTGTGTCAGCGACACGAACAATTACGACCTCGTTACTGACCAGAAGTGCCAATTGGGCAGCATAAACCATATAAGGGTCACCAGATTCAGGATGGGGATTGCCGAATATGCTTGCTAATTGTGTTAATGTTGAAATTGTTGTCGGTGTATTGATTGGCCCCTTAGAGGCAAACCCAACTAAACCGATGCGGTTCAAACTTGGTGTTGTTGGCACGAAGCTTAAATCTTTTTCGGTAATTCTTACCGAAGGACTGATTGTGTTGGAGGGAGGAAATCCCCTAAGTATTGCCATGTTTATCTCCTATACTTAAATTTCTGGTTGATATAAGACCAGCTTTTTCTGCTCTATCTATATATTCAGTTGATCTTTCTTCTTCTAAATGAAAAATATTTTTTCCTTTTCCTACTCCAGGAATATTTAGAACTGTGAAGCTTTTTGGAGCAAGTCTAGACTTGATTATAAGTTGAACTGGATGTCTTTTGTTGTTTTTTATTTCTATCATTTCAGTTCCTCAACCGCATCTTCGAGTCTGTGTAAAACTTCACTTATCTGGTCTTCATTCAAAGCGTTCACAATGTCAACCCTTGTCTTGAGAACCGCTTTTTCTCTCTTAATTGGTTGTGCAACATAAGTTTCTGCTGTTAAACCAAACTGAAATTTCACGACTCGCAAGGCCTGATCCCCCGGTTCCGTTTGTAGGTTATTTGCAATTGAACCTATTTTCACAGAAACTTCCCACAAAACGCCTCTTACTTTTATGTATGCCACAGGGCTAAATTTGGTAACAATTTGTTCTAATACTTGATTCATATCTTCTAAGTGCATAGTCCATGCAATCAAAGTATATTCAATATCTAATGGAATGCCTCTTGCCACACCAAAAACAGTATCTCTTTCATACTTTTCTGAAGCTGTAAAATTTGGCTTTCCATCAGGACCAGTTAGCCAGTTAATCGCTTGGTGATATGTGTAACGAGTAGGTGCTATTGCATAGCCTGTACTGCTAATCGCAAGCATAGGAAGCTTAATTCTATCAACAACTAATGTCTCGTCTTTTCTAACATTTTCTTGCACAACAGCAGCAACGGCCCGTTCCTGTGTAGCCCATATAATCGGAACTGGATGGGCCTTCCCATCTTCATCTAAAATAACAAGGTTTCTAAATAAATCCATAACTGCTTCATCACAAGCACGAACAGATTTTGCATATCTGTAAATTGTATTTCTATTAGGCGTTGTCAGATCGTTTACTATCGCTCCCGTTTGCATCGGGTCACAATTGTTTTCTGTTCCCAATCCTATTTTTTTGGTAAATATGTCCGCTGTCCAATCTTGTCCAACATTCAAACCAATATTATTTTGATTGTCAGGTGAATTGGTATATCCCGGAGGTGGGTCTATGTTTTCTGAACGCCCTTGAAATGACTGTTCTTTGATATCATTCAAAGATTTTCCATAGCTGTTAACATTTGGTCCAATTGGCTTCATAAAAATTCCTGACTTTTATCTATTTATATTATATATGAAAAGTATTTTTAGATATCCGGGTGGGAAAAGTGTTTCTACTGTACAAAAAAGAATTTTAAAATATAAACCTAATGATATAAATGAATATCGTGAACCTTTTGTTGGTGGTGGTGGAATTTTATTTGCTATGGACCCCATCCAAACAAGATGGATAAACGATATTGATAAAAATCTTATTTCCGTTTATTTAGCACTTAGAGATAGACCAGAAGATTTTATTGCTAAATGCAAACAAATTGAACCTGAAAAACCAGATGAAGAAAAAGTATCTACTAAGCCGGGAGGAAAAGCCATTTACAACAAAAGGCTTAAAGGAGTTTTTGATTATTTTGCTGAAAATGAATCATGTGATCAAGCCTTGAGATATTTTTTCGTCAATAGAACCGTTTGGTATGGCAGAGTCAGATATGGCGTTAAATGTCAAATGTATTACAGCAAACCAGAAGGATGGAATATAATAAAAAAAGATTTATTGGAAAAAGCTGCTGTACATCTTAAGAATGTAAAAATAACAAGTACAAGTTATGAAGAGTTATTGTTGCAGCCATCAGAAAATAATGTTTGGATATATTGTGATCCACCTTACTATGTGAATACAAAATTACCTGAAAAATTAAAATTGTACGATAACAATTTTTCTTTTGATGATCATGCTAAGTTTGCAGATGTATGCAAAAACAGTCCCCATAAAATCTGTGTCAGTTACGATGACAGACCAGAAATATGGGAACTGTTTTCAGATAAGAAATTCAATTTTCATCGTGAGTCATGGTTCTATGGTGGCACATCAAGTGCCAAGTCCATAGAAAATCATATTTATATGGATGACAACAATGAAAAGGTTGGCAAGAAAGTTGGCAAAGAGTTAATCATTACTAACTACTAAGCCATAGGGGGAGCACCTGCTGCACCACCAGCCATTCCTACACCACCACCAATTGCCATTTGAGTTGTGCCCTCTCCGGGAGATGCAGGCATTCCAGCTTGACCGCCTAGATCACCAGCACCTTCGGGAGATTCCATTCCAGCACCACCGGGAGGAACAGGAGACATACCGTTGCCAGAGTCTTCAGGTTGTTCTTCCCCTTCTTGGCCTTCAGCGTCCTCTTCTTCTCCACCTGTCATGCTCTTGATTAGGCTATTCAATTGAGAAACAAGCTCCTCAACTTGTGCGCCTTTTTCTTCATCCATACTCTTGAAATTGTCAACCATGCCTTGAAGTGATTCAAGAGCCTGATTAACCGATGACATATCGAGGTCTCCTTCACTTGGAGAGACATTGCTTTGATCTTCCTCAGAGCCTTGTTCAGGCTGTGCAGCAGCGTTAGGCATTCCAGCACCAGCAGGAGCCATGTCTCCAGCAGCAGCGTTAGGCATTCCAGCACCAGCAGGAACACCGCCTTGAGCAGGAGGAGCGCCAGCTGTAGCAGCCATAGGATCAGCCATCTCTTGTTCAAAAAGTTTCTTGGCTTGGATCACTCTGTAGAATTCATAAAAACTCTTCATGATATTTTACCTTTCTTAAACAATTTTATAATCAACATCAGGGCTTTTATTTACAGAAGTGCCACTAACATCATCTTCTTGGAATCTCTGACATATGAGTTGCAATCTAACAACACCATACATCTTAAACTCTCCAGTTTTTCTTTCTATAATTGCCCAGTTTTCTTTTAAAAATGGGGTGAATAATCTTGATCCAATTTTTGGCACATGGCCTAAGTCTCTTAAGACTGCTCTGTAGTTAAGGTCAAATACCATTTCATCAGGTGAATCAATGCCGAATGCTGTTTGCATATTTTGACTTGGAACTGGCTCGTAAGTCGCATAAAGTTGGACTGGATGTGGATTGAACATTTTTACCCTGCTTTCAAGGTAAATAGGATCAACATTATTAGTGTCAATATAAAGTTCGTGATAAAATAGAGGAGTCCCGCCTATTTTTATAGACTCCTCATCCCAAGTATTAAACAGATCATGTTCAGGAAGCCCATCATCAAATTGCTGCCTTGATCCTGTGGGAGAATATGGCAGTCCATCACTACGATATATCATTGCCCAATGTCCTTACAAAATCACGAACCAAATAAAATATATCAAGATTGTCGAACGATGTCGATTCAGATACTGCATGAGTATGAACATCATACCTTCTGCCCATAGCATATGCCTTTTCCCAGCTGTCTGGAGCATCAGCACAAGACTTGACCTTTGAGGCTGGATTTAAAGAAGACATAATTGTTCCAAAAATCCAAGTATCAAAAAGATTTGTAATTACTTTTTGTATAAAATCTTTGCTTGGGAAATCAGGCCTGAAAAACTTTTCTGCTAAATTATGTTTCTTTTCATCATCGGTATTTCCACTAATTGCCAACACCTGATCACAAGTAGCTCCTTTAGGAACTTTGCCAAGCATGCCGACTTTTTTCTGTTGCAAATCAGCAGCAGCTACCACACTAGCGGAATCATTTTTAGCAGCACAATCAAGGTTTGCAACATCAACGCCAAGTTTCATATTCTCATTGATTTCTTCACGATAATCAGATGGAAGCATGCAGATTGCTTGTATTGGGGTCATGCAAGTTTTACCTTTGACCAAACCAAACAAACATCTTGCAGCTATTGCCTTAAGTAAATTATCATCACTTACGACTTCGTCGTAGCAATATTCCTCAAACCTAGAAATAATTTCTTCTCTAGCTCTTCTTTCGGTTGAAGCCCGTTGCACTTCAAAAGCCTTTTTGACACCACCAATACCAACTTGATGCTTACCAAATCTACCGCCTTTTTCTTGTTTTTCTTTTTTGGCTTTTTGCTCTTCCTCACCTACTCCACGACCTGTAGGTTTGACTTCTAAAAGCGTCCATATTATTTTTTCGTATAGATCAGGCTGGGTCTGAATCATGTCCTTAATATACTCAGAAAAATAAAATGCATATGAGAAGTCTCTATATTTTGCAGCTTCTTCGGGTTTTTTATAAACATTGTTCAAATCAAAACTTTTTAGCTTTGATTGTGTTTGTTTATAAAGATGATCAAAGCATACTTTGCTTTGTTTTAGGAATATTGGAATAAGCTGCTTTTTAAGTGCATCTGTTTTTTCTTCTTCTTGCTTTGCTATGATTCCACTTAAAACATCTCCTTCTCTCCCCGATACAGAAGCAGCCATTCCTTGGCCACCATCACCACCAGATACATCCAAAGATTGAACTGCTTTTCCTCCAAGTTGTTGTGCATCTTGAACATCTTGTTTTTGAGCAGACCATCCACCGCTGGCCAATACTTTGCCAAACATTGCTTTGCTTAAACCTTGTGGATTAGTTCCTAATGTTTTATTTAATAATTCATTTAAATCAGTAGACTTCGGAATATCATTCTTTATTATTCCATCAAGAGTTCCCACAACGCTTGTGATACCATCTCTCACAACTTTGGTTGATTTTGTATCATCAAATTTATCAGACAATGCATCAATGCCCTTGTCTTTGAATTCCTGTATAACAGCTAAATCAGTTGAAGATTTGATAAAATTGTTTCCAAGCTGCGTATTATGATTCAAAATAGCATTTGCGAATTCTTTTAATTTGCCATCATACCAAGCCAACATAGCCTCAAAACCATTGCTCTCAGAAATGACATTGACCCATTCCTTGAAACTCAAACCTTTTTGTACGCTCATGACAACCTCTATATATCTGATATTATATTTATTAAGCAAGTGATAAAGTTGGTGTGATTTGAATTTGTCCACCGCTAGATGGTAGAACAAAAGGGCCACCAGAGAACGATTCTGCCCACAATAATACAGCTGTTGGAGATGTTGTATCGACTACATAATAACCTGCAACAGATTCAGCAGCAGTAAATGAAAATGTTACATCTGGAGAGTAAGTAGCAGAGCTTGTTCCAGAGACAGTTGCAGCGGACCAGCCAGCTGGAACCATAGTAGCAGCAGCATATCCAGCAGCAGTTGCTTCAGTAAAAGATGCTGCGGTAAAGGCTTCATCAATTGTTCCCAATGGAGCCGTATACAGTTTCATGACTTGATTTCTGCTTGGGAGAGAGGTAATATCTCCAACTAACCTAATTAACATTTGAACTTCTGCATCATTTGTTACGACCAATGCCATAATTCCTCCGATTCTACTTTATTTATGTACTATATAAGAATTATGGTCATAAAAAATAAAGATGGAACTACATACCAACTTAGAAGACCTAATCCCATTATGGTACAACAAGATATTTGGACTGACTTTGAAATTCACAACATGCAATTTCAAGAAGAAACAGTCACCAATACTAATAAAGAAACTATCAAAAATAAAAAAAAGATAAATCTTGGTCAAACTGTTGTTGATGATAATAAAAATCAAGAAAATAGAGAAATAATCTCAGTTCAGTCAACCCCCGCTATCACAGAACCCCCAAAGACAATTATCCAAGAAAAACCCGTTGCAAAAGACCCAGAACCAGAGCAGAAAAAAATTGAAGATATAGAGGTTGAAAGAGCGCCAAGCGTAAATGCAAGTTTATCGAATTATAAAAAGACAATTATTCATTGCCTACAATCAGAATCTAAAACACACATAGATGATTTATATGGAGAAAGAAGTACAAAGGTAAAATACATCGGCAAGTTTACATTTGAAGCAATTTTAATTGATGAAGATGATTTCAAACTTGTTTTTTGGACACATTTAAATAAAGTTACCAAGTATTCCGTTATCTACCCTCAAAATAAAGAGAAAAGATGGTGGAAAGTTAATCAAGTCAAGCAAGCCCCAGAAGGATATTTTATAAACTGCATTCCATCTGAGTATCATCCAAACTTTGATTAACATTTGGAACCACAACTGATTTGAATCCCATCTGTTCAAGTGCCTGCCTATGGTTATCAACAGATTTCATGTAACCTGCTTCATATATTTTACCAAGAAAATGACTTACGGCCTCAAGTTCTTGTTGATTAGCAATCCCAAGACAAATTTTGTAAACCACACCCATATAGTTTTTAGATGAATCTCCCAATAAACCTTTGAGAGATTCAGTCAAGGCCTGTGTGATCATAAAATGAACATATTGATTTGGTTGATTTGTTTCCATTACGAAGTCCTCGCACTAACCTCATTTTCTAGTTTGTCAATAATTGGCTTCAAAATAATAAAGCTTGGATTATCTTTGAAGTAATTCTTGATCGAATTCAACAACTGCTCCATTTTTTGCTTAGAAAGCAGTTTTTTATTCAAGTTAGAAACAGATGTATATGCCCTAGTTGTCATAATCGCATCTGCTTTTTTGTTTTCAGCAGTTATGTCTCGAACAACATTATCTATCTGTGTTTTAATTTCATCTGGTGTCTCTTCTGGATATTTCTTACCAATTTTTTCGACAACTGATTTAGCAATCGCTTCGTAGTTCAATGGATTTGCATCCAATTGTTGTTTGAGCTCTTGCATAACTCCCAATCCCACGGGAGCAGCAGATGTGACGGTAGGTTTAACTATGTCAGATGGCGTTGCTGTTGGCGTTGCAGGGACTGGAGCAACATCAGGTGTTTCTCCAGCAATTTTTTGCATAAGACTAGCAGCTTCAGAAACATTCTCTTTAATTTTCTCATTGATATGCCCGATGAGACTCTTGCTTAAGTCATCCTCATCACTATCTGGAGCAGCAGACATATACTTTTCACCAATGTCTGCAAGGAATGCATCTGTTTCTTCCTTAGCTTTGATGTTTGCTTGCAGATCATCTGCCATTACAACATCATCGTGTAAAAAGCCCTTGATGTATTC
>Ga0114978_10000862_pt1 | contig 25423 bp, 23 predicted proteins | sample S_140212_EF_Meta_FD_87027 | JGI IMG/M metagenome (GOLD analysis project Ga0114978, IMG submission 87027) | Freshwater microbial communities from Lake Simoncouche, Canada to study carbon cycling - S_140212_EF_MetaG | ecosystem: Environmental > Aquatic > Freshwater > Lake | place: Lake...
ATCAACGAATGCGTGTGTTTCTGGCGGAATTCGATTTTGAAATCTCTGGCTACTACGGGCCGGACTTTGAAAAATGGCCTTCGGCTGGAAAACCCGTGTCAGCAATTTCCCAAAAAGATCCTCTCTGAGAATCCTGTGGACCGTATCATACCATCTCTCGGAAATACTTGGACACAAACTCTCCGCGTTGTAGGAGCGGTTGCACCAACCGCCCAGCCTAAGTCAGGCAACAATAAGTCCAAAGAATTCGAAGAAATAGTATCGCACAACATTCCTTGTCCAAACTCGATTTCTTTTGGACAGAAATGAATTCAGACCGTGTATAAATTTACCCTTCGAGACAAAATCAGAGGGGCTGTGAGAAGTCTAAAGATTCGGTTTTTTCCGAACCGGATCCTTGTGGCTGGTCCCTATGTCGGGGAATGCGGGCATGAGCTCATGGATTGGCAGCCCTGGGTTCGAGCCCAGATAGGCAGGTATCGGGAAGTTCATGTTATTACTTATCCCGGTCGCGATTATTTGTATCCGGGATGTGAGGTGCATTATCATAACGTGTCACTCAAGGAGGCGGGATACAGGCACGGGAATCTGTCCCCGTCTAAAAACCGAGGAGATGGCACGTTCAATTTGCGATAAAATTGGCCTACAGAGCTACGACCTGATGACGGCACTCAATATCTGCACATCGTATCATCAGTGCTACTTATTGCTGGCACGATACCATCAACTCGGACATCCCCCATCGACCAACGAAATCCGTGATGTCGCCTTCCATTTCCGCATGATTGATAAAGGCGGGCCGGACCTTTCGCGCAATTACCCTCTCGATCTCTGCGATCGGCTGGTGGCCATATGCCGGGAAAGGAATTTCACATTTTTTTGTGTGGGGCACCCGCGTTACTCGTATTGTCCGCGGGGCGTCGAAGACCGCCGGTCAGAGGACCTGGAAACCAGTGTGCAGGCCATCCGCTCCGCGTGGCTCTTGGCGGGCGAGTGGAGCGGCCCCATGCATCTCGCCCAGTTGTGCGCGACGCCGATTCTGATCTGGGCTCCGGGCCAGTGGCGCCTGGACAACTGCGAGAGATGGAATGTGTTTCGCGTTCCAACCTATGTTGTTTCCAATGCGATCGTCCCTCCGTCTCCTGAACTCGTCGGAGAACGAATTATTGAGGCCTTGAATGAGCTGCACAAGGGTGGGGCCCATCCACAGCACAGAATATCGGGGAAGAGTTAAGCTCATGCGCATCGTCATTCTGACCACAGACAACCGTGAAGCGTTCAAGGACTACTCAAATCCTGTGCCGCATTTTGGCCCGGCTCCGGCCGCTCTGCTTGAGGGCTTTGCCGGGCTTCCGGAAATTGAAGTCCATGTTGTCTCCTGCCTCAGGCAGCCTGTGGAGTCCCCGGTAACCATTGCGCCGAATATTTTTTATCATCCCGTTTTGGTTCACAAGCTGGGCTGGATGCGGACACTCTATCTGGGCTGCATTCTTCCGGTGCGAACGAAGATCCGCGAGATCAACCCGCATCTTGTTCATGGCCAGGGCACAGAACGGGACTGCGCGATGTCCGCCGTTTTCAGCGGATTTCCAAACGTGTTGACCATCCATGGGAATATGCTGGCCATAGCTACGTTGCTAAAAGCAAGCCCAGGCACTTTTTATTGGATCGCAAACAAGCTCGAAGGCGTGGCTCTTGGCAGAACTGGTGGGGTGTTCTGCAATTCCGCCTATACGGAGCAATTGGTGCAATCCCGGGCCAAAAGAACCTGGCGCGTTCCCAACGCGCTGGCCGATGTCTATTTCTCAGAGCTTCCACCGAGGCAGCCGGCGGTTCGACCCGTCATTGTGAATGTCGGGCATATCGGAACAAGAAAACGTCAGTTGGAAATTCTTGCGGTGGCTGAGCACCTCCATGCAGAGGGCCTCCAATTTGAAATCCACTTCTATGGATCGTGTAACCCGCAGGATCCTTATGGACAGACGTTTCTCCAAAAGATCGACAGGGCAGAGGAAGCCGGCTATGCCAAATTTTACGGCTTCCAAACAACCGCCGAGATTGTTTTCGCGCTTGATCGAGCCGATGCGTTGATCCATTTTCCGAGTGAAGAGGCGTTTGGACTTGCCCCTGCCGAGGGGCTGGCGAGAAATCTCAAGCTTTTTGCTGCTAAGATCGGCGGGGTAATCGACATTGCAACAGGTGTGGAGGGAGCGGAGCTTCTTGAACCGCATGACTGGGAAGGGCTGCGAAACTCCATTGCTGCCTGGTTGAGGAACGGGGCACCACGCCCATCAAGAGCTTCCGCAGAAATGCGAGCGAGATATCATTCCACCGCCATTGCGCAGCGACATGTGGAGATTTACCGTGAGGTGTTGGACGGCCAATCACGCCATTTTTGAATGTTAATTGCCCCGCCTTATCAGTCTTCTAAAAGCTTCTGGCAAACGCGCATACACCGGCTGAGCCAAACGCCGCAAGGGGCTCTCGCTCGACTCAAATGCGGCGAAAGCATATTTTCCCGATAAGAATTCAAGATCTGCACCCTCTGGTCGTCGGCCCACCAGCTTTGTCCCATGCCGCATCCAGGGAATCTGCCGCACGAGACATCGTTCGGGATGAACTGCCAGGCTATAGTGGGCAATCGTTTCGTATTCGCTGAAACGGTTCCGTCCCTGAGGGGGAATGTTTTCCATTATTTTCCATGTCCAGTGGTTTTTCCCTGGAAAACGCGCATTGATACGGCTTTTAAGCTCGACGAGAACATCCACATCAACCGGGACATGCTGTGCGATGAACGACTGCCGGCATGTCGGCACAATCCCCAGAAGGTGTTCGAAACTGCAGAAATAGGGGGCATGCCACTCATCCGCCTTTGTAAAAATCATCCTCCCCTCTGGGTCAAAACAGTCAATGCGCCGGAGCGGAAGAGTGTCGGAGTCCCAGATGAGAAAACGCCTCCAATGGGGAAAGTGCTCCTGCAAGGAGAGTTTTAGGAACTGTTGAAAATACCATCCCGCGGCAAGCGGCATTTCGGCAAGGTCAGTCCGGGATCGAAGACTGTCCAAAGCCATGCTTGGAATGATTGTGTCCTGATCGTGACACTGAACAAAAGCCGGCAACTTTCCAAGTGCAGCGAGGTTAGCCCGATGCGTGATGATGTGCAGTTCAGACGCGCCAAGAAGAGGGACCGCAAGGTCCACAAGACGCTTCAAGATTGGAATGTCCCGCTTGCGACAGGCAGTCACCACCGGAAGAAAATCGGGATTGGGGCGTGTCATCGCTTGCCCGTTTCCCTGAGCGCGCCGATGCGGTTTGCTTCCTGCCGGGTCTTCAGGCACCGTAGTGGGACCGTAACGATTTTTGAGTTGTCGGCTACTGCAAAAACTGAGACCACTTCCCGACTTTAGCAACCCCAATAGGCTCTGCAACATAAAACATGATCGAAGGACAACTCAATCAAATTGAAAGGGAAATTCTGGTTTCGGCCTTGCTGGATTCCCCCAAGCGGCCCGAAGTGGCCATCGAGGTGGGGACATGGCTTGGAGGGGGCAGCACTCTCCACATCCTTCAGGTATTCCAGCAGCAAGGTGGCGGACACTTGTGGGGCATTGAGGCCGATCGGTCAATTTACGACAAGATGATTGAGAATATTCAAACAGCCTTGCCGGGAGCCGGAGATCTCTTCACCCCTCTCTTCGGGTTTTCACAGGAAGTGATCCCGAAATGGATTGAGCAGCAGGGACCGGATCTCCAAATTGATTTTGTTTTTCTCGATGGGGGCGACAACCCCTTGGAACAGGTTAGCGAGTTTCGTCTTCTGGATAGATATATTCCTGTGGGAGGGCGCTTGCTTTCGCACGATGCGCATATGCGAAAAGGCAAATGGCTTGTTCCCTATCTAAGCGCCCTCGACAATTGGAAAGTTGAGGTGCACAGCGTCAGCGAGGAAGGGATCCTGACTGCCAAGAAAATCGCTGAATCTCCGTCCGCGCGCGGCGTTAAGCACGCAAACCAAGTGCTTGCCAAGAAACATCGTGAGTGGGTCGAGGTGCTCGGCAGACTCCTGCCCCGTCCAGTGATCCATTTAGCCGCAGCAATCCTGCCGAAACGCCTGGTCAGGAGGTATGCCGAGGGACGCAAATAGGGCGCCTTCCTTTTCTCGCAAACTACTTTGTTTTTGAAAAATTGATTCTTTTCCCGAGCCGGATGAAAGGCAATTCGATTTTCGCGTAAAGAAAACCAGAGAATGGCAGCGTGATTGCCGTGGTGGTCAATAAGAGGATCCACAAAAACTCTGTTCTCGTGGAATGCGGAAAGAACTTGAAAGCAAAGTATTGCACCATGCCAAGAACAAGCGAGTGGCTGAGATAAATGCTGTAGGATGTTTTTCCGAGCCAGCGAGCTACACGATTTGTAAAAATCGGGCCTATCATCCTGCTGGAGATAGACGAACTCGGTTCGAGTAAGAGCGCCAGAACAACTGCCCAGATCATGAAGGGAACCAAGCCTTCGGGCTTATCGGCTGTACGGTAGATGCCAAGAATAAGCAGCAGAGTCAGCGGCAACACCATGTCCCTTTTGATCCCCATGGCCTTGAGTTTTTTATACAGAAAATAGGAGGCTATTCCTACAAGGAAGAATGTCAGTTGCAGGGGGAGAAATGCCCCCATCTCAAATTGCGTGAGATAGTAATGACTTCTAATAATAACAATTAGAATTAATGCATACATTAGCATTCGCTTCCATACAACATCTGTTAGAAAGAGCCCATACCAAAGTGGGGCAATGAGATAAAACTGCCACTCCAAAGAAAGACTCCAGGCGGGTCCAAGAAAAGCGGTAGATGCGTTGGGAAGGATACTTGTTGGAACCATCCCATGAAACATCATTAGGTGGATGGGAATATGAAAACAGATGTTTTCCCAGAGAGACTCGTATGCGAGTTGAGTTGACTGGATATCCCCTTGACTCTGTAAACCATGGCTTAGGCCGAGATTGACACCCGCCAGCCATAACGATGGTATTGCCAGAATTAAAAGTACAAAATAGACGGGGAAAATGCGGAGGAATCGCCGGAAAATATAGATGAGGTATGGTTCCTTTTTTAGGTCAATGAGCATGAAAATGACAAATCCACTTATGATCATGAAGCACTGAACAGCAAGCGCGCCATTGTCTAGAGCCGAGAGTAAGCCGCCCAAATCAGTACGAAAAAAATCGGGGATATGAACATAGGCCCCGAAGATAAAAATATGGCTGATCATCACGTACACGGCCAGGTAGCCACGCAGCCCTTCGATAGCCTCCAGCCTCTGGCTGGAAGGATCCCTCGGCAGGGAAGATTTTTTTTCTTCGGACACGATCGCCGTTCTAGCGTTTTGCTTCTTGTTTTGGCAAACCGAGCCTTGAGGAAATCCAGTCGTATGTGTGGGATAGGCCTTCCTTGAGCGAGACACGAGGCTCCCAACCAAGCAGACGGGCAGCCTTTGAGTAGTCTGCGCAGCGACCCTTATCCCCTTCGGGCTTGGTCGTGTCGAAGGTGATTGGAATCTCCTTGCCGGAGATGGCAATGGCGGTTTCTGCAATCTCGCGAATAGTCGTGCAATGGCCTGGTCCGACTTGGATCGGGCCTTGGCCCCATCCCTTGTCGAGTCCCGCGACGAGGGCGTCAACAATGTCATCGATATAGACAAAGGCGCGCCCCTGTGCACCGGATCCCCAGACGACAAAGGGTTCTTCGGGGTAAAGTGCCACCCTGCGAAGAAGTGACGGAATGACCTGCGAGCGTTCACCCAAGTCGCAAGGTGTCCCATAAACATTATGAAAAATCAGAATGCAGACTGGAATTCCAGTTTCCTTCTCCATGAGGAGAGCCTCGTATTCCCCCATGAGCTTGCTCCAACCGTATCCCGACTCGGGGTCGGCGGGGTATTGGTCTTCTTCCCGCAGTGGTCTGGCTTCCGGACCCGTCTGCAGGCTTTGAGGAAAACTGCAGGCCGTTCCCACGTAGAGGTATCCCCTGGGCTTCAGCACGCGTGTGCTGGCGATCACATGCGTGTTGATGAGGAGATTGTCGCGAAAGATTTCCCCCTGATTGGAAAACACATAGCCCACCCCGGCGACGATATCCGCCAAGTGGACAATGTAGTCGTAGCGGCCCGGAAGTGACTCAAGGACGCCGGGTTCGCGGAGATCCCGCAGAAAAAAACTTTTTTGAGGGTCGAAATCGACGTCATCGAACTGAAGATTCTCAAGTGATCCGCGCCAAAGATTGTCCACAACGGTGACTTCTTCGCCGTTTTGGAGCAATCGGTGGACAAGGTTGGAGCCGATGAGTCCAGCCCCTCCGGTTACAAGAAACGAGCTGTTTTTCATCGAGGGATTTTCTATTGAAGTATTCAGCAAAAGAAAATGGATTTATGGAATTTCGGTAATCGACAAACCATTGCATACAACGTACTGCCATCAATTGTCCACCCAGCAAAAATGAAATCTGCGCTTCCAAAGATTCTTGTCGTGACTTCCTTCCCACCCGATGCTCCCGGAGGAAGTGCCTGGCTTCTCTACCAGCTGCTGCGGGGGGTGCCTTCGGATCGCGTGGCCTGGTGGTCCAGTTCGGGAGAGGCTCCTCCTCATTCGGTGGAACGGGTCGGCAGCTTCAAGAGTGGCCAACTTCCAAGTCGTCTGGTCCCGCATCGCAGATACACACAGATTAAAGCATTTCTCCTGGAACTGATCTGGGTTCCCCTGGCGGCCCGCAGTCTCCGGGCCTACATCAAGGATCAGAATCCGGATCTGCTTTGGATACTAGCGTATTCCTGGTCGATCCCGGTCCTGCACCGCGCGGTTCGGGGACTCGGCATCCCATGGCATATCACTGTCCATGATTTGGCCGACTCCAAAGGTTTGGTGGCTTCATTGGGTGCCAAGAGAGCCGCACGGTTTCAGCAGATGGTGGATGATCTCTACACAGGCGCTGTTAGCCGGGACGTGTATATGAAAGAGACCGGCGAGGAAATGGAGCGGACCACCGGAGCAAAAGCCGATTTGATTATTCGCTGCGGTGCGGAGCCGGAGGAGATCGAATCGATCCGTATCAAAACCTTCCCACCCCGGCAGGAGAAAATTCGCATAGGTTATCCTGGGACCATCATAGCTGAAGACACATTTGCCCGATTCATCGCCGCACTTCAGTTAATCCGGGCCGAAGTCCCAGTGGAGGTCAACCTTTTTGGCATCCACTCCTACCGTGACCGTCCATGGTATGATCACACCCTCATTGTCGAACATGGCTACCTTTCAGAGGAAGAGTTCGATTGCCGATACGGGAACTGCAACTGGGGCCTGGCCATCATGGAACTTGATGATTCGAATCCTCGCTACAGCCGATTCACTTTTCCTTGCAAGTTCACCCGCTCACTTGCATCCGGGCTGCCGGTCATCGCCATCGGCCATCCCGACTGCACACTCACCCGATTCGCCGGCCAATACCAACTCGGGCCCGTGATCACCTCCTCTGAACCACGCGAAATTGCGGATGCATTGCAAGCAGAACTACTAAAACCGTCAGATGCATCTCTGTTAAGAAGCGAGATGCTGCGCTGCGTGAATACCGAATTTAACGCGGAGCAAAACAGGAAAAACTTACACGAGCTGTTCCGGAGGGGTGCAGCAGAACAACACTCCAAGCACCAAATACTGACCAGCTAAATGCGGAGTTTAATGCGGAACTGAATTAGAAGAATCCTCATGAGTTATTTCGCGGGGAACTGATGCAAAGGAGAAAATATTGGAAACTAATCCTGTGCAAAGGGGTGGTTATTCAGTATGGCAATATAGTTTGTCGCCCCTCGAAAAAACTCGAGATCCTCATAATACTCGTCAATTGAAAGAAGCCGCCCTCCAGGAGTTACTCTATGAATAGAGAAGCCCGCTGAATTCAAAATCTCCCAAAAATCACGAAAATAAGTGCGGGAATTGACATTGCTCGACCCAAATTCAAAACTAAACGCTCCAATTCGACGCTGTTTAAAAGACTCTTCTGCTCCGCGAAGTATAAAGAGCTCATGTCCCTCCGCGTCAATTTTTATGAAATCCACGAACTCTATTTCATTATTAAAAATAACGTTGTCCAGGGTGTCTATCGCGACTTCAATTTCCTGATAGGTTCGACTTTTGAATGATGTATCCCCGCGCTTATGAATAGAGGCACTAACATCTGCGTCGGTGCTATAATGAAACATTATCGTTCCTTTATTTTCGCCCAATGCAACGGGAAACAACTTGGTGTGAGAAAGATTTCGTTTCTGAATCAAAGGGTGGCAAGTAGGAGACGGCTCGAATTGAAACAGTGTGGAATCCGGCAACGCTTTTTTCAAGAGGTATGACCACTCACCGACATTCGCCCCCACATCAAAGATGACCGGTTTACTTCGGGAGATACAACAGAGCGCGCCTCCAATCTCGCCATCAATATCCCATCCGGTACCGCTTCCCTTCCCCATAAGAATGTTCAAGTATGCATCCAAAATCCGAGCTGGATGAAATAAGAGCTTATTGCATATAAGCTTACTTAACGGCCTCGAAAGTCGTTTTCCTATTTTGTTGAACACTGTTGGCCGACTAAGATCCATAATTATTTATACCATTTTAGCGAGAACCCCCCTTTTTGCTTCGTCGCCGACAACCAATCGGAAGAGTCTTGCCATTTGAGAATATTTCTTTGGTGCGCGGCGTCAAGAGCCACTTTTTGACGGATCAGGCCTCCATTCAATGTGCAGTTACCGGTCAGCAGCAAAGCATGAGCAGAATACTGCGAACCTTGGAAGCAAGAGTTTTCATAAGTCTATCTTCAATCAAGCGGGTGTTTGTGGACAGGCAATTATATTACCGGAAATTGTGGTCTGTCCGGTTGAAAGAGGCTCCAATTTTTTAGCATTAAGCCAGAATAGGGAATACCCCATTTCAATTAACCCTGAACGCTCAGGGAAATCGGGTGCCGTATGCTGGCTTTCAAGCAAAATTAGCGGCCTGAACTTTTTTAAGGTCTTTTCGGCCCCGGCAAACATCTTCGCCTCCCCGCCCTCGATGTCCACCTTCAGAAAGTCCAAGCGCTCGAGATTGAGCGAATTGCTGATTTCATCCAAGGCCTTCACGGGAACATTTCCGTCTGAATCTTGCCCTTCTTCTCCCAGCCGATTACTCGCCGGTCGTCCCCCAGTTACAAGGGGGAGATCTCCCGTGTGGTCCGAAAGGCCGAAACGATGCGGCTCAATGATTTCTTCCCTCCGGTTTAACTTGATATTTTCGATAAAGAGGTCATAAGTATGCGGGGTGGGTTCGAATGCAATCACGCGACCACGCGACCCAATTCGTCGGGCTGCATGCAGGGAATACAAACCAATATTTGCCCCCACATCCAGAAAAACGGAGTCAGGCTTTAATTTCGCCAAAAACCATTTCATTTCCGGTTCATAGGCCAATCCCGCCACAGCGCAAAACATCCCCTCACCAGTTCCAACACGAGTATGAACATAAATCCCGTTCCTCCATACCGTTGCCCGCTGGGACTTTCGCAACACGGCTGCACAAAGTCTTGCACAGGCCCACCAAGAATTCGGGCGTTTTAATAGAAAGAACACTAGTCTTTTATCCATAATTGCAATCAGTGACCACCATGATATTCGTTTACAAGCTCAAGTTTTCGATTTGATTACAATCTATTTATGTCCGTAAAGCTACTCCTGTCTGCAATCGCTTGCGATCCTTTCGGCGGTTCCGAAAGCATTTACGGCTGGAACATCGTTTCGACCCTCGCCACAGAATTCGACTGCCATGTTATTACACACACCTCTAATCGCAAAAGCCTAGAAACCGCCCAAGCGCGGGGGATGATTCCGCAAGGTCTCGCCTTCCGTTACCACGGCAAGTTAGCGCCCTATCACGAGAATCGCCTCGTAGCCCGTCTGCAGAGTTGGACACGCTACCAAACTTTTTCGCGCGAACTGCTTCCCCTTGCAATACAATGGCATAAAGAAGTGAATTTTGACGTCGCCCAACATTTAACCTATACGACGTGGCGGGTGGCTTCGCCGCTTTGGAGACTCGGGATTCCCTTTATCTGGGGCCCCATCAGTGGAACCGAGCTGTTTCCCCGGCAATGTTATTCATCTTTGAGCTTGCACTCCAAGCTCTTCGAGCTCCTGCGCGCGGCGCAGTCTGCCCTGGCAAGGAGAAATCCTGATATTCGCGAATGCGCTCGACACGCATCGGCAATTCTTGTGCCTCACCAACAGGCGAAATCATACCTAAGTGAATTCGTGAAAGGTTCGACCACAGTTGATCTCTGTCACAATTTTATTTTCCCAGATGCCCGGTTAAAAGATTTAGAGCAGCCCGTTCGGTCGCCGCAGCCCAAACTACCTCTTACCGCTTTTGCCGCTGGCAACCTTGAGGGACGAAAAGGGGTTGCCATCAGCCTGCATGCCCTTGCAATGGCGCGCGACCGGGGCGTAAAAATATCTTATAGAGTTACCAGCTCCGGGCCCGAATTGAACCACCTGAAAAAGCTCGCCAAGAAGCTTGCGCTTTCAGATCAGGTTATCCTTGGCGAACAGTTTCCACCGGGAGAATATGCCCGGGCTTTGGGAAAATTCGATCTCTGTCTCTTACCTTCGTTACGCGACGGGGCCGGCCTTTCTATCATGGAAGCGATGCTGGCAGGATGCGTTCCGATTGTTGCCGACTGGTGCGGGCCCGCCGAATATGTGAATTCAGAAAACGGCTTTAAAGTCGAGGTTACGGACCCGATGACAATGGCAAGGGCCATTTCCGATATCCTTTGCAACCTCGATTCCGACAGGGCCCGGTTATGCCGTCTCGGAAATGCTGCCGCCGCATCCATGCGGGCCGGTTATAATGAGACCCAATTTCGTGATTTTCTTTCAAAAACCATCACAAAAATCATCGCCAGCACTACAGAACTTCCCGCCGACACGGTTGCCCCGTTATTCCCTATTTCACCCAAAACATGATTGACTGCCTGGTAAGTTTTGGGACGCCTGAGTATTTCCATCGGCAGTTCCTCTTGGGATCGTCCACCGTGGCAACCGGCGTTGTGAAACTTCATATGCCATGGAATCCAACCAGGATCATACGGGAGGGATTTGGTCGTCTAGCGCCTGATATAAGTCTTAGGGGCAGAGGCGCAGGATTTTTTGGGCGTGGAAACCGTTTATCATTCGCGCCGCACTCGAAGAGCTCTCGGAAGGCTCATGCCTCCTCTATTGCGATGTTGGCCGCAGATTCCCTTACAAAATTCTCAATTCTCCGCTGGATATTTTTGAAGAATGGATGTCTGACCATAATCAGAGCTTCCTGCCCGGCGTTTACATCCCCTGGCTCGGCCCCATCAAGCAATGGACTAAACGCGACTCATTCATTCTGACAAAGACGGATTCACCACTATACCATAATTCACCCCAGATTCAGGCCTCCTTTTCACTCTGGCGAAATACCCCCGAGTCATTCGCGACGCTTAATGAATGGCAGGAATGGTGTGCCGACTACAACAAGATATCTGACGAGCCCAGTAAATGTGGAAAACCGGAATTGGAAAATTTCATTGAACATCGCCATGATCACGCGCTGCTGAGCCTTCTTTGTCTGCGCGACGGCCTTAAGGCCTTCGATCTCGGAAATAAAATTCCAGCCTTCGATTCAAAGGATCCCTGCGCTATTGCAAGATACCATGGCGCAAAAAAACGACCCGTCCCGTTCTGGCTTAGGTTCCTCCAATCGGGACTTCAGTGCCTGGAAATTATGGCCAGAAAAGCTTCACGTCGAGATGTCTTTTCCTAGTTTGCCATAGGCCCAAAAAATCTGGATTTTTCCTCACGCAAAGAGTGAAAAAGACGAAAGGAGCATTCACCGCTCCCCAAAGGAACCTAGACATCTTACCCGCGTTGAACCCTCCGTTCCCTTCTATAAAATCCCGCTTCCCCTTTCGGAGTTGGTAGAGCCGGGATCTGCTAACGCCAGGGTGTCGGGCGGGATTCGGAACATCGTTTTGGGAGGGATTTTTAGACGATCAGAAATGAGCGGCCATGCTCTACTGCATCAAGGCGACCTCTCCGCCGGCCTCGGCTCCGGCCCCGTCCGGCAATGAGCTTTTCCGAACCCGGCTTCTTCCGACAGCGTGTCATGCCCATGGCTCGGCGGGTGAAGGCTCTAGCTATCCCCCTTCTCCCCGCAAAAACCTGCTGCGCCCTCGAATTGGATGGTGGGGTGTCCGATGCCGAATTTATGGTGCAAATCTTTTCCGATGCGCGCCAGCAGGGCGTCGTCGAGGCGCGATTCGCTTTTTACCAGATGGGCGGTCAGGGCGATTTCCGTGGTGCTGAGCGGCCAGATGTGGATGTGATGAACTTCCGTCACTTCCGGCAGTCCGGCAAAATATTCGCGCACAGCGGCGGGGTCCACGCTCGCCGGCACGGCGTCGAGAGAGAAGTTGAGCGAGTCTTTGAAAAGTCCCCACGTGCTGAGTAAAATCAGCAGCCCCACCCCAATGCTGACGAGCGGATCGAGCCAGCCCCAGCCGGTGAACAAAATCACCGCACCTGAAATCATCACCCCGAGCGAAACTCCGGCATCCGCCGCCATATGCAAAAACGCGCCGCGCACGTTGAGATCGCTTTTGCGTCCGGACAGGAAGAGCAGAGCGGTCACGCCATTGACCAGGATGCCGAGGGCAGCCACCCAGATGACCGTTCCGGCCGCGACGGAGGGCTGCGCATGAAACCGCTGCGCGGCCTCCCAGAGAATGACCCCGACCCCGACCAGCAGCAACAGCGCGTTGAACAACGCCGCCAGAACCGTCGCGCGTTTCCAACCGTAGGTGCGCCGCGCGCTGGCCGCCCGTTTGGCCAGTTCACTGGCGGCCCAGGCCAGAATGAGGCCGAGAACATCCGAGAGATTGTGGCCCGCGTCGGAGAGCAGCGCCAGGGAGTTGGAGAAGAGTCCAAAGACGACTTCGAGAATGATGAAGCCGCCGTTGAGCAGGATGCCAATCAGGAAGGCCCGCCCGAAATCCGCAGGGGCATGTCCATGGTCATGATGCGCGTGGGCCATGCCGCCAATGCGCCGTTAAACACTCTTTCTGTCAATGGCATTGATCGCCCGCGCCGTCCATGTAGGAATACGTCGCCGCCATGAATCCGACCCAAGTCACATTTTTCCGCCGCCTTGGCAGCACGCTGGGCCTTTGGGCCCTGATCGTGGCCTCGGTGATGGCCGGATCGGACATCGGTTTTTTCCTGATCATTCTCTTTATGGCGCTGGTGGCGCTCTATGAATATTTCCACATGGTCAGGGAGCAGGGTGCGCCGGTCTTCACCCTCACCGGCATGCTCTGCGCAACCGTCTATCTTACGGGAAGTTTTTTGTATCTTCGCACGCACGGCCCCGAGCAGTCCCTCGATCTGGAAATGGGAATCCTGGTCGGATTTCTCTTCGTCATCTTCACCCGGCAGATGTTCTGCGCGGCGGCCACCCGTGAGCCTTTGGAGGCCATTGCCTATACCGTCTTCGGGCTTTTCTACATCCCCTGGCTTTTTAATTTTATCACCAAGATCATCTACCTGGCACCGAGGGCGGAGAACGGCGATCCGACCGGCCAATACTATGTCATCTATCTCATTCTTGTGACCAAATTCAGCGACATGGGCGCCTATGTTTTTGGCTCCCTTTTCGGACGCCACCCCTTCGCGTCGCACATCAGCCCGAAGAAAACCTGGGAGGGATTTTTTGGTGCACTGCTGGCTTCGACCCTCGGCAGCTACTGGCTTTTTGCCATGATTCCCGGACGCCTGCCCGCCTTGCGCTTCGAGGATGTCACACTGCTCGGGTTGGTGCTCGGCGGCGGCGCGGTGATCGGCGATCTGGCCGAATCCGTCATCAAACGCAGCACCCACGCGAAAGATTCGAGCCATATCCTTCCCGGCATCGGCGGGACTTTGGATTTAATTGATAGCCTGCTTTTCACCGCGCCGCTGATGTATTTTTACCTCCGGCTGGCGGTGGGCATCTGATGAAAAAAATCGTCATCCTCGGAGCCACCGGTTCGATCGGCCAAAGCGCGCGCAAGGTCGCCCGCGACATTCCGGACCGCATGCAAATCGTCGGTCTGTCCGCCCATTCCAACGAAGAGGAACTGGCCCGCGCCGCGCGCGAATTTCCCGGAGCGAAGACCGCCCTCTCCTCCGGACCGGACGGCGGGCAGCGCCTGATCGAACTCGCCACCATGCCGGAGGCCGACATGGTCCTTATTGCCATCGTGGGCACCGCCGGACTCAAGCCCGCCCTGGCCGCGATCGAGGCGGGTAAGGACATCGCGGTGGCCAGCAAGGAAATCCTCGTCATGGCTGGCGAGATCGTCATGGCCGCCGCCGCGCGCAAGGGCGTGAAAGTGCTCCCGGTGGACAGCGAACACAACGCCATCTTTCAATGCCTCGACGGACGTGGATCACAAAACGTCCGACGCCTCATCCTGACCTGTTCGGGCGGTCCGTTCCGCCAAACCCCGCGCGAGCAACTTCCTGCGGTGACACCGGAAATGGCACTGAAGCATCCGACCTGGACCATGGGCCGCAAGATCACGATTGATTCCGCCACGCTGTTCAACAAAGGACTCGAAATGATCGAGGCCCGCTGGCTGTTCGATGTCCCGATGGAAAAAGTCGATGTCACCATTCACCCGCAAAGCATCGTTCACTCCATGGTCGAATTTGTGGATGGTTCCGTCCTGGCGCAATTGAGCCATTCCGACATGTGCTTTCCCATTCAATACGCCGTCACCTGGCCGGAACGCGTGGCAAATTCGCTGCGTCCGCTCGATTTCGCCGCGCTCGGGAAACTGGAGTTCGAAGCGCCCCGTCGAGCAGATTTTCCCGCGCTCGACCTGGCCCGCCGCGCCGGCGAAACGGGCGGCACTCTTCCGGCCGTGCTCAACGCCGCCAACGAGGTCGCCGTGCAGACCTTTCTCGACCATCGCATTGCTTTCCCGAAAATCTGGGAAGTTGTCGCGCGGATTATGGACGAGTGTCCTTTCGTGGCACATCCGGGCCTGGAAGAGCTTTTGGAAGCTGACCGATTTGCCCGCGAACTCGCCGGAAAATAAACGCAATTACTGGAGGGTTGCGGGGTCAACTCGCCTTGGGCTCGGATTTACCCGGAAACCCTGCGGTGCGAGGTTGAAAAAATTCCGGGCTTCCTTCCCACCCTTTGCGCGAGGTTCTTCCGCCGGATTCAGGAAAAGCGACCGGATCGCATCTACTTTTTCTTCGGCGAAGGCTTTTTGGAACGGGCCACCAGCTCAAGCAACCCGGGAAAACGCGCCCCGACCTCGTCTTTCCGAATCGAACTCAGGCACTTCGTGCCGGCGGTTCGCGTGCTGAGCAACCCGGCCTCGCGCAAAATGGTGAAATGATGCGACCGCGTCGCCTTGGCGATTTTGAGCGGCACCTCATTGCAGGCCAGTTCACCCTTTTTCAAAATGGTGCGCACAATGGCAATGCGGCACGGATCCGAAGGCGCACGCATCACTTGCAGCACGGACACCCGGTCGAGGGCCGCGCTGGAATAATCCTTCATCCCGAGAAGGTAACTCGTCTCCATGCTTCGACAATCAACGAAGCGTGATCGGGTAGCCCGCCGAGCGGACCTCCTCTTATCTTCCCTCTGAAATGGACCTCTTTTCAACAAGCCGTCCATCGGAAAACAAAAAAGGGACGCTTCTAGCGAAGCGTCCCTTTTTTTGGTGGCGGGAAGCGGTCAGCCCTTGGCCTGCTGATCGAGCACGGCGTTGAGCACATTGGTCGGCACCTGTTCGAAGTGGCTGGGTTCCATCGAATACGAGGAACGACCTTTCGAGAGCGAGCGGATGGCGGTCGAGTACCCGAACATTTCGGCCAGCGGAACTTCCGCCGTGATGGTGCAAAGGTTGCCCTTTGTTTCCATGCCCTGAATGCGGGCGCGGCGGCGGTTGAGATCACCCATGATGTCGCCCTGGAATTCGTCCGGCGTGATGTTTTCCACCTTCATGATCGGCTCAAGCAGGATGGGCTTGGCTTTTTTCACGCCGTCCTTGAAGGCAAAGATCGCCGCCATTTTGAATGCGAGTTCGTTGGAATCCACGTCGTGGTAGCTGCCGTCCACGATGTCAATATGAACGTCAATGACGGGGTAGCCACCGACGACACCGTTGAGCACGGCTTCATTGAGGCCCTTGATGACGGGCGGGATGAATTCCTTGGGGATGGCACCGCCGACCACTTTGTTTTCGATGGTGATGCCTTTGCCACGCTCGTTAGGGGCGATCTTGACGACCACGTGACCGTATTGACCGCGTCCGCCGGATTGCTTGACCAGTTTGCCTTCGCCCTCGGCGGGAGAAAGGATGGTTTCCTTGTAGGCGATCTGCGGTTTGCCCGCGTTGGCCTCGACCTTAAACTCGCGGAACATGCGGTCCCGGATGATTTCCAGGTGCAACTCGCCCATGCCGGCGATGATGGTCTGGCCGGTTTCCTCGTTGGTGTGAACGCGAAAGGTCGGATCCTCCTCGGCGAGACGCTGGAGAGCGATGCCCATTTTTTCCTGGTCCACCTTGGTCTTGGGTTCGATCGCCATCGAAATAACGGGATCGGGGAAGGAGGGCGGTTCGAGCAGGATCGGGTGATCCTCGTCGCAAAGAGTGTCGCCGGTGGTGATGTTCTTGATGCCCACGATGGCGGCGATGTCGCCGGAATAGCAGGTGTCAATATCCTCGCGCTTGTCGGCCTGGATCTGGATGAGACGGCTGATGCGTTCGCGCTTGTTGGTGCGCGGATTATAAACGGTGTCGCCCTTGGAGAGCTTGCCGGAATAGACGCGGAAAAAAACGAGTTTCCCGACGAAGGGATCGCTCCACAGCTTGAAGGCCAGCGAACAAAATTTGCTGTTGTCGTTCGAGGTGACCTGCATCGGCTCGAGGTTGTCGGGGTTCATCCCTCTGGCGGGCGGAATATCGAGCGGGCCGGGAAGGTAATCAATCACGGCGTCCACGAGATACTGCACGCCCTTGTTCTTAAAGGCGGACCCGCCGGCAACGGGCACGAATTTGTTGGCGATGGTCTGACGGCGGATGGCGGCCTTGAGCTGCTCCTTGCCGATCGGTTGTTCCTCAAGGTAAAGCATGCCGATTTCCTCGTCGAGGTCGCACATTTGATCCACGAGATCCTGATAGGCTTTCTCGGCGATTTCCTTGTGGTCGGCGGGGATTTCCTCCACCTGATAGGTGGAGCCTTGCTGGCCGTCTTCGATATAAATGACAGCCTTCTGGTTGAGAATGTCGAGCTGGCCCTTGAGATAATCCTCACGACCCAGCGGGATGAGCACGGGCCAGGCGTTGGCGCCGAGTTTCTGGCGCATGCTGTCCACGGCGGCGTTGAAGTCCGCGCCGGTGCGGTCCATTTTGTTGACGAAAGCGATGCGGGGCACGCCGTATTTGCTGGCCTGACGCCAGACAGTTTCCGATTGCGGTTGCACGCCGGCCACGCCGCAGAACACGGCAATGGCGCCGTCGAGGACGCGCAGGGAACGCTCGACCTCGGCGGTGAAATCCACGTGGCCGGGGGTGTCAATGATGTTGACCCGCATCTTGATGCCTTCGTAGGCCTTGTAGATCCCGTCCTCCTTGCGCTGCATCCACGAACATGTGGTGGCGGCCGAGGTGATGGTGATGCCGCGTTCGCGTTCCTGCTCCATCCAGTCGGTCACGGTGGTGCCGTCATGCACCTCGCCGATCTTGTGGATCATGCCGGTGTAGAAAAGGATGCGCTCGGTCAGCGTGGTTTTGCCGGCATCAATGTGCGCGGCGATGCCGATGTTGCGGGTGCGCTCGAGCGGGAACGCGCGGTTGGGAGAGTTGAGATTATCAGACATAAAATTTGGCTTTTCCCGCAGGCCGGAAACCGGCAGCGCGGGGATGGCAACCTAGAGAAGAGCCGGGGCAGGGCAAGAGAAAATTTGCCGCGGGTGGAGGCAAACCGCCCCGCCGGTTTCGCGCTCTATGCCGCAGCAGGCACTTCCCGCGTGCGTCCATCAAGCAGGCAACTCACGTTCATATCGCCCAGGACGTTGATCGCGGTGCGGCAACGATCCAGAAACCAATCCACCGGGAGCAGGAGCGCGATATATTCGATGGGCAGTCCGACGGCGTGGAAGACCAGCGTCATCGTGACCAACCCCGCTTCGGGGATGCCGGCGGCACCGACGGATGCAATGACGGAAGTGAGCACCACGAGCACTTGCTGCGCGGGAGTCAACTCCACCCCCAGCCCTTGGGCGATGAGCATCTGCGAGACGAAAAGCGCGGCCATCGCTTCGTAGAGGGCGGTGCCATCATTATTGAAATTCGCGCCAACCAAAGCGCCGAGGCTCGCGGACTTTTCGCGGAGGCCGACACGTTTCCACAAACACTCAAAAGTGACGGGCATGGTGACCGTGGAGCTGGCGGTGGAAAACGCCATCACCAGCGCATCGCGTCCTCCGCGCAGAAGGTCAAAGGGATTCACCCAGGAACCGAGCCAGACCCGGACCAGATAGTAGCAAGCCTGAAGGAAGAGCGCGATGAGGACCGCGACGACAAACATTCCGAGGGCATGAAACGGGCCGAAGCCCTTCGTGCCGATGATGCTGGCGACGATGCCAAAGACGGCCAGCGGGACAAGGTCAATGATCCAGTGCAGAATCGTGACCAACGTCTCCAGCCCGAGATCCACGAAATCCTTAACCGTCCGGAGCGGCCTTTGGGCGTATTTCCGCAAGGCAATGCCAAAGGCCAGGGCGAGAAAAATGACCCCGATCACCTTGCCTTGATCCGTCAGCGGCCCGAGCAGGCTCTTGGGGACATTGTCCAAAAACAGTTGCAACATGTCCGGCTTGCCTGCGGCGTTTTTCGCCGCCTCCTCGGCATGAGGCCGGAGTTCCGTTGACCAATGGCCCGGTTTGACGACATTGGCCACCAGCAAGCCGAAGCAGATTGCCACCAGCGTATTGAGCACAAGCAGCCGGATGAGACGGCCGGCCGTGCCTTTCTCGAAGTGCGCCTCCATCAGCGCCTGGACGATGGCGAAAAGGATGAGCGGCGGGGCCAGCGCACCGAGCAGGCGCAGGACGAGTTTGCTGGGGATGGCCAGGGCCTCGGCCTTCGGGCCGAGGATCATGCCGCAGAGCACACCGAGCACCATGCCACCAAGGATGCGGAGATAAAGCGGCGTGCTGTGCCACCACGCGAACAACCCGGTTCTCTCAGCGGTTTTCATGCGTGGCGCAGAGTGGCAGCCGATGGGTCGGCTTCCAAGTCATTTTCCCCACCCCGCGCGACCGGACGCTAAAAAGTCCGGCTCACCGGTTCCGCCGGGGCGGCATCGGCCAGCTCGAGTCGTGGCGCGAGGGGCAGGTATTTTTGGATGGCGCAGACGGCGTAAAAATACCAGATCCGCATGTTCAGCCGCCAGGTGAGGTTGGTGTTGCCCGCGACGACATGGGAAACGGCCCGTTCGGTGTTGACCTCCGGATCGGGCGACATGAAGACCTCGAAGGCATGCCTGTCGTAAAACATCTTGATCATGCGCAGGAACACCTTGCTCATTTGTCCCACGCGGCGGGTGTAGCTGCGTTGGGCGCGGGCGGAAAGCGCGGTGCCGGCGCGGTCGGCCGCCAGGGCCTGGGTGGCGGCAAGGTAGCCGGATTTGATCGCGAGCATCACCCCGGTGGAAAAGATGGGATCAATAAAACCGGCGGCATCACCGATGAGCAGCCAGCGCGGTCCGGCATTTTGCAGATAGCGGAAGGTGTAGTCGCCGGCGAAGGAATATTCGCTCACGCGCACGGCCTGGCCCATGCGGTGTTGCAACTCCTTGGTCGAGGCCACGACTTTCTCGAAACACTCGCCGGGTTTCAGGCCGGTCTCGCGGAAATGCTCCAGTGTTTGCACCAGCCCGACAGAGGTTTTTTCCGCATCGAGCGGGATCATCCAAAACCAGCCGAAGTCCAGCCTCACCACGGTGATGTGGCCTTCGGCGGGCGCCTCGTTGCGCTTCACGTTGTGAAAATGCGCGAAGGCGGCGAATTTTTTCGGCATCCCGAGATCGGTCTTGGGCAGATTGAGTTGCTTGCCGACGAGAGCTTCGCGGCCGCTCGCGTCGAACAACCAGCGGGCCTGGACTTCGTGCTTCTGTCCGTCGCGGATGCAAACGACCGTGGCTCCGTCGTCGGAAACCGTGACGGATTCGACCTTGGTTTCCTGCCAGACTTCGCAGCCGGAACCGCAGGCGTGATCGAGCAGGAGATTGTCAAAACGGGCGCGTTCGACCTGAAAAGTCTGGGCGTAGGCCGCGGGCAGGTGGCGTCCGAAAAAGATACGGATGCGGGCCCGCGCATTGCCCAGCACGAATTCGGCGCCGAATTTGGGCATGAAACCGCCGGCGGCCAGTTTGTCCCACACGCCGATGCGGCGCAGTTCGTCGTTTCCGTAGGGAATAAGGGATTCGCCGACATGGAAACGCGGGAAACGCTCACGCTCGAGAATGAGGACCTTTTTTCCTTTCTGAGCCAGCGCGCTGCCTGCCGTGCTGCCGCCGGGGCCGCCGCCGATGATGATCGCGTCGTAGGAGTTCATGCGCGCAAGGGCAGTCTTCTGTGTGGGTCAGCGGTGGCGGCGGACATGATGGCAAGAACGGAGTGATTCGGCACGTCCCGCAGGGCAAGACAAAAATATGTTAGCGCCGGGATTTTCTCCGTTCGAGTCGCGCGGATGGATGCCATAAGAAGTGCCTTTCCCGGAAAGCAAAGGCCTCGTCATCCGGCAGCGAAAAGAATAGGAAGCCTGGAATGATGCATCAAGCGAAAGAAGGTTGGCCGCAAAAGAACACCCCGCGCGCAAAAAAAATCGAGCGCACAGGAGGGGCCTCATTTTCCATTTGGTGTCCCTTGCGTTTTTTTGTGGCGGGTTCCCTCCTGTTTCTTTCTTCCGGTTTCGCCCAGACCATCCCGCTCAGCGATGGCCAAGCCAATGAAATCGGCCGCCGCATTTGGAAAAATGAGTGCGCCGGAACCGTGGATGGCCTGACTTCGTGGAATTCCGGCGAGGATTTTGCTTCGCTCGGCATCGGGCATTTCATTTGGTACCCCGCAGGCAGGCGCGGGCCGTTTGAGGAAAGTTTCCCCAAGCTGGCCGCCTATCTCGCCGGGCAGGGTGTGGCTGTCCCCGGCTGGTTGCGCGGGGCGTGTGCCTGGAACAGCCGCGCGCAATTCCAGGCCGATTTTCAGAGCCCTCGCATGCGGCAGCTCCGCGCCCTGCTTTCCGCGACGATTCCGCAGCAGGCCCGTTTCGCCGCCCGGCGCCTCGAACTGGCCCTGCCCAAGATGCTGGCGGCCGCTCCCGCCAGTGGGCGCGAAAAAGTGCAGGCCAACTTTTATCGCGTCGCCGCTCAGCCGCTCGGGTTTTACGCGCTGATGGACTACGTGAATTTCAAGGGCGAGGGAGTTTCCCCGTCCGAACGCTACGACGGCCAGGGGTGGGGGCTTCTGCAAGTGCTGGAAACCATGCCCGCCAGCGGCGCGGCTCTGCCCGCGTTTGCCGATGCAGCAGATCAGGTGCTGACCCGCCGGGTGAAAAATTCCCCGCCAGCCCGCAAGGAAACCCAGTGGCTGCCGGGCTGGAGAAACCGTCTCGCGACCTACGCGCGCTGATTGGATGCGCAGGCCGGCTTGTTTCCTGGTGCCGGGGATTGACGGGTCAATAGCCGCAGAGCGTCTGACCCTGCTGCGCAAGCCCCGGGATGCGGGCAAAACATCATTGTGACCGACGACCTTGACGACGGGCGCAGCCTGATGAGCGGGAACGCCGTTCGCAGCCGTGAATTTCTGTCGTTGTGCAAAGCGGAGGGCTTTGACCATTATGTGGCCCGACAGAACCAGCAACTCGATTCCATCAATCGGCTTGAAGGCGCGCAGCTATGAATCCCTACGAATCCAACACCCTTCTCGCGGAATATCTCCTCTTCCACTACGGCGCGGACGACGAGATTCTCGGCAAACTTCCCGGCCCGCGTGAGGCGCTGAGTTTTCCCCGCCGCTCTGTCAGCGAACTTATTGGCCCGATGCAGCGCGATGCCCGCGCCCTCGATGTCGGCTGTGCGGTGGGCCGTTCGACCTTTGAACTCGCCCGCTACGCCGCTTCCGTCACGGGCCTTGATTTTTCCGCCAGCTTCATTGCCGCCGCGCAGGAATTAAAAACCGACGGCCGGATCGAGAGCGCGCGCATGATCGAGGGCGATCTCAGCGCGCCGTTCACCGCCAAGGTTCCAGCCGGGATTGACCCGTCCCGCGTGACCTTCGAGACGGGTGATGCCACGCATCTCCGGGCCGGCCTCGCCGGTTTTGACGCCGTGCTGGCCGCCAACCTCATCTGCCGCCTGCCGGAGCCGCGCAAATTCCTCGACCGCCTGCCCCAACTCGTCAAACCCGGCGGCCAGTTGCTGCTCACCACGCCCTTCACCTGGCTGGAGGAATTCACCCCGCGCGCGAACTGGCTGGGCGGCGAAGGCCGCCGTTCTTTCGACGCGCTCAAGGAAATCCTCGCTCCGCATTTCGAGTTACAAATCACCAGGGATCTGCCCTTTCTCATTCGAGAGCATGAGCGCAAATTCCAATACGGTGTCGCGCTCGGCAGTCGCTGGCTGCGACGTTAGCCTTCTGCTTTGGATTGATAAACCGCGAATGAACGCGAAGAGACGCTAATAGGAACGATAAAGGTGATCGAATTTTGAAATCCTATTCGCATTCATTCGTGTTCATTGGCGCTTTCAAAATCTCATGACCGACTGGGAGCAGCGTTACCGCCTTGGCGATACACCATGGGAAAAAGGCTCCGCGCATCCCGCGCTGGTGGCCTGGCTGGCGCGCAACCCCTTCACCGGTCGCATCCTCGTGCCGGGTTGCGGCTTCGGCCACGATGTGCGCGCCCTGGCCTCAGCCGGGGCCGTGCCGGTCGGATTTGATCTTGCGCCCTCCGCGCTGGCTGCGGCGGCACAATTTTCCCGCGTCGGGAAAGAATCCTATGAGCGGGGCGATTTGTTTGTGCCCACGGAAAACTGGACGGAAACCTTCGACGGGATTTTCGAGCACACCTGCTTTTGCGCGATTCCCCCGTTGCGGCGGTCCGATTATGCCGCCGCCGTGACCAAGCTGCTGAAACCCGGCGGACACCTCTTGGCCATCTTCTATCTCGATCCCGGCCACGACGAAGAGGGTCCGCCCTTCGGGTGTTCCCCCGACGAATTGGAGGAATTGTTCTCTCCGAGTTTTGAATTGATCGCGGAGCAAAAAAATATTGCGACCTATCCGGGACGCGGCGGCCGGGAAATCCTGCGTTTGCTGGCCAAACGTTTCTGACGACTACTCCGTCTTGCCCGGGCCGGCAGCTCTCGGATAACTGCCCAGCACCTTGACCGCGCGGCAGCGCTTGGAAAGCTCGCGGTAGAGGTCAACCATTTGCAAATCGCGGGTGTGACCGGCGGCTTCGACAAAGAAAAAGATGTCGTGACTGCCGCGCGAGGCCGGGCGGCTGGCGAAGTGGCTCAGGTTGATGTTGAACGTTTTAAATGGCTCCAGGGCGGAGACCAGCGAGCCGGGCTTGTCCTCGATCCGGAGAATCAGCAGCGTCATGTCATTCCCCGATGGCGGGTTTGCGCTGCGGCCGATGACGAAAAAACGGGCGGAGTTGTTGGCCTCGCCGGCGCTCTCGTTGACCAGAAAAATCTCCGCGCAAACGGAAAGGTGTTCGGTCTCGGCCAGTTGATCGAGGGTCTGATTGGCCAGGCCATGCTCGGGATCATCAATGGGGATGACACCGCAATCCGCCTTGTCCGCCCTCACTTCCGCCAGAACATCGGTGACATCCGGGTAGAAGAGGTACCGCACGCTCGAACCGAATTTGCTTTTGGCCGCCTGGTGCGAAGGCGAACCGACCGGGCCGAGACAGGCAATGGCAATGTCCTTCTCCAAAGCCAGTGAAGCAGACATGATCTCGCGATAAATGGCCCGGATGGCCTCCGGGGTGAGCGGCCCCTGGCTCCGCTCGACCAGGCTGCGCAGCACGCGGTTTTCCCGTTCCGGGGAATAAATGGGAAGACCTTCGCGATTTTTGATCGTGCCGATTTCCTTGGCAACTCCGGCTCGCTCGTTGAGCAGGCGCAGGAGTTCGGAATCAATCGCGTCAATTTGGGCGCGTAAGGGATCCAGATCACTCATGGAAGGTCGTCACGGGTGCCGGAGGCACCGCCCTGGTCAGAAGCATGCGATTCTACAGAATCCGGAGTTTCAGTGGCGGGTTCCACGGCGGGAGCTTCCGCTGCTTGAACGAGGACTTCCGGTTCCGCCGGCGGCGCCTCCCCGGCAGGGACGGGCGGTGGTTCCTCGACCGGCACCGCAGCCTTAGGGAGGTTGATTTTGCGGAGTTCGTTGGCGTTGGGCAGATCGTCGAGATCTTTCAAGCCGAAGTGCTCCATGAAGTTCTGCGTCGTTTCGTAAAGCAGAGGCCGGCCGGGCATATCGGAGCGTCCGGCGATTTTGACCAAGCCGCGATCGAGCAGGGTCTGCATCACTCCATCCACCGCCACGCCACGCACGGCTTCGATGTCGGCGCGGGTGATAGGCTGGCGGTACGCGATAATCGCGAGGGTTTCCAAGGCGGGGGCACTGATACGGGACGGGCGATTCTCGGGGTAAAGCTGGCGGAGCCAGGGAGCAAACCCGGGTTTGGTGACGAGTTGCCAGCCGGCGGCGTTCTCGCGCAATTCATAGACGCAGGCGGGACGGGCGCAGTCGTTTTCGATTTCCTCAATGGCGGCCTGGAGGTCGGCCGCCTGCACCTTGGCGAAGGCGGCGGTGACGAGGTTCTCCTTATCCGCATCGGCAGCACCCTTGAGGACAGCGCTGAGTTCCTTGGCGGAGACGGCCTTCTGCGAGGCAAAAAGGATGGCCTCAATGATCATTTTCAGCGGCGTCGCGGAATACGGCGTTTCCCCTTCCGCTGCCGGAATGAAATCCTCAATGACGACCGGATTTTCCCCGGCTTCTGCCGGCGCGGACGGGATCTCTTCGCCGGGCGCAGGCGCATCCATCGCCGCCTCATTCCCAGGCTCGGCGGAATTCGCGGGTGACTTTTTTTTGCTCATGCCTCCACTTCCTCCTCCCTTGGAGTTGAGGCGGCTATGGTGCGTTCGATCCAGATCTCCTCAAAGTGAGTTTCCTGGCGGACGCGGAGTTGTTTCAGGCGGATGAGTTCTAACATGGCAAGAAAAGTGACGACGATTTCCGTGCG